>Ga0315554_1000175_pt1 | contig 35081 bp, 31 predicted proteins | sample SalMarSW160370MG_FD_202114 | JGI IMG/M metagenome (GOLD analysis project Ga0315554, IMG submission 202114) | Salt marsh sediment microbial communities from the Plum Island Ecosystem LTER, Massachusetts, United States - Salt Marsh Sediment SW1603-70 ...
GGGGATGCCCTGGGGCAGGGATTAGAGCTGGCGTTGAGCTGTGATATCAGGATAGCCGTGAAAGAAGCAAAGATGGGCTTCCCCCAGGTGACTACGGGTCTTCCCCCGATGGATGGCGGGACACAGCGGTTGTCCCGTATCGTTGGCAGAGGCAAGGCCCTGGAGATGCTCTTCACCGGAGAAACAATCAGTGCTGAGGAGGCACTTTCTATTGGGCTGGTCAACAAAGTAGTCGAGCGGAAGGCACTGGCTTCCGAAGCGGAAACACTGGCCGAGAGCCTGGCGTCTAAGGCACCGCTTGCCCTCAGGTATGTCAAGGAAGCTGTCAATAAGGGACTCGACCTGACACTTGACCAGGGTCTCCGCCTTGAGGCAGACCTCTATTTCCTGCTACACACAACGGCTGACCGTACCGAAGGTATCAGGGCATTTCAGGAAAAGAGGTCGCCCGAGTTTAAGGGTCAGTAGTAGAAATCCATGAGCGATTTCGAGACAATCATCTACGAAAAGCAAGATAGCGTCGGTTATATCACGCTCAACCGACCCAGGGTGCTTAACGTATATAATATGCAGATGCGCGATGAGCTGTTTCAGGTGCTGGGTGCTGTCAAGGATGACCCTGAGGTGAAGGTTGGGGTGCTCAGGGGTGCCGGGGAGAGGGCCTTTTGTGCCGGGGCTGACCTGACCGAGTTCCTCACGGCACCTTCACCGATAATTGCCCGCCGGGTACGCTGGCAACGAGATGTCTGGGGCCTTTTCCTGAGTATCGACAAGCCGATGATTGCTGCCCTGCACGGCTACGTGTTCGGGTCCGGGATTGAGATGGCGCTGTGCTGTGATATCAGGGTGGCTTCGGATGATGTCCAGCTTGGTGTTCCCGAAACAGGACTGGGCATAATACCAGCCGCCGGCGGCACCCAGACATTGCCTCGGACAATAGGCAGGGGGTATGCTCTGGATTTGCTGCTGACCGGCCGCTGGATTAAAGCAGAAGAGGCGCTCCAAATGAAGCTGGTCAACCGGGTAGTGCCCCGGCAAGACTTGTGGCCGGAGGTTGACCAGCTAGCCAGGAAGATTGGGGTGCACGATGCAAATATGCTAAGCTATGCCAAGCAGGCGGTGACCCGGGGGCTTGACCTGACTCTGGAACAGGGACTTGAGCTTGAGTCAAGGCTGGGAGCCAGGCTGCTTGAAGAAATGATACAGGAGGAAGCGATATGAATACCGCGGAGTTTCTTACCATTGCTACGGCAATCTGTCCAGACAAGGAGGCGATAGTCTTCGAAGGTGAACGGTTTACCTTTAGCCAGCTAAATGAGCGGGTGAATCGGCTGGCGAATGCCCTGGCTACCCTCGGAGTGGAGAAGGGCGAACGGGCGGCACTGCTCCATGTTAACTGCAACCAGTGTATTGAGACCTACTTCGCCGTCGCCAAGCTGGGTGCCATCTACGTACCACTCAACTTCAGGGCGAAGCAGCATGAGCTGTCCTATATGATTAATACCGCCGAGGTGCATACAGTCCTGGTCGGCGAGCGTTACCTTGAATTGATAGACTCAATCAGGACGGAAATGCCGAGTGTGAAGAACTTCATCTCGATTGATGTTCCCCACGATGGCATGGTTTACTATGAAGATATCTTATCGGCAGCAAGTGATGATGAGGTATTCACTGAGATAGATGATGATGACATCACGATACTGATGTACACCGCCGGCACTACCGGTTTTCCCAAAGGTGTCATGCTGTCCCACAACAGCTTTTCCATCTATGTGCTGGAGAACGTCACGCCAGCCGACCCGGCGGTGGATGAGAACAATATCCTGACAGTCCCCCTATATCACGTTGCTGGTATTCAAGCAATGATGGCGGCAATCTACGGCGGCCGGACGCTGGTGATGGAGAGGCAGTTCGAGCCGGCGGAATGGATGGGGCTGGTACAGAAAGAGAAGGTAGGCAGGGCGATGATGGTGCCCACCATGCTGAAGCAACTGATGGACAATCCTGATTTCGAGAAATACGACCTGAGCAGTCTCAAGGTAATTACCTATGGTGCCGCTCCGATGCCGCTGCCGGTAATTAAAAAGGCGATGGAGGTCTTTCCGGGGGTCAGTTTCATAAATGCCTTCGGGCAGACGGAGACCGCCTCGACCATTACCACCCTGAATCCGGAGGACCATATGATAACCGGTACCGAGGAGGAGAAGGAGAAGAAACTGAAGAGGCTTACCTCAATTGGCCGGCCGATGTCGGATGTTGAGATGAAGATAATGGATGAGGAGGGCAATGAGCTACCTCCGGGAGACGTTGGTGAGATTGTTGCCCGGGGTCCCAGGGTTATGAGCGGCTACTGGAAGGAAGAGGAGAAGACGGCCAAGACAATCGATAAAGACGGCTGGGTCCACACTGGCGATATGGGTTACGTGGATGAGGACGGCTATTTCTTCCTGGCAGGAAGGAACACCGATATGATTATCCGGGGAGGGGAGAACATCTCTCCGGAGGAAGTTGAGGCGGTGCTCCACCAGTATCCTAAAATCGAAGAAGCCGCTGTAATTGGAGTCCCGGACGAAGATTGGGGTGAAGTACCTATCTGTGTGGTTGTTCTCAAGGAAGGGGAAAAAGCCACGGCTGACGAGATAATGGAGCACTGCCGCCAGGCGTTGGCCAGCTACAAGCGGCCGAGGTCGGTAGTCTTCACCGAAGAGCTTCCGCGGAACCCGATGGGTAAGGTTCTGAAACGGGTGCTGCGTGAGCAGCATGGCGGTGCCAGCGGTTCGGGGGACAAGAAGTAGGGTGCAGGGCGCGGTTTGAGGAGACTATGGACTTTGCTCTAACTGAAGACCAGAAAATGCTCCGGACAATGGTCCGGGACTTTGCCGAGAGGGAGCTGGAGCCGATTGCTGCCGAGATAGACGAGGAGTCCAGGTTCCCTGCCGAGAGTATTAGGAAAGCAGCCGAGCTCGGGCTTATGGGTATCGGCTATCCCGAGAAGTATGGCGGCAGTGGTGGTGGGGCAATTGAGCAGGTAATTACCTTTGAGGAAGTGGCACGGGTCTGTGCTGCCACTGCGGTAGTAATTATTGCCAGTAATGAGCTTGCTGGCCACCCGATTTACGTTCATGGTAACGAGGAACAGCGGCAGCAGTATTTAACGCCACTACTCAGGGGTGAGAAGCTGGGGGCCTTCGGACTGACTGAGGCTGGTGCTGGTAGCGATGTTGCCTCGATGGAGATGACAGCGAAGTGGCAGAACGGCGGTTATGTCCTCAATGGCAATAAGCTGTTCATTACCAACGGTGCCGAGGCTGATATCATAGTCACTTTTGCCACGGTTGACCGGTCTCAGGGATACCGGGGCGTTACTGCTTTCATCGTGGAGAAGAGCACACCTGGTTTTTCGGTGGGCAAGCACGAGCGAAAGCTGGGGATACGGGCTTCATCGACGGCTGAGCTGGTGTTTGAAGACTGCTTTGTCCCTGAGGTAAACCGGCTTGGGGACGAGGGGCGCGGTTTCCGGATAGCCCTTGAGAGCATCGATTCCAGCCGTATCGGTATTGCCGCCCAGGCGGTCGGTATTGCCCAGGGGGCATTTGACAAGTCCCTGGCCTATTCTAAGGAGCGCCAGCAGTTCGGTGAGCCAATTGCCAACTTCCAGGCGATACAGTGGATGCTGGCCGATATGGCGACCCAGATTGATGCGGCAAGGCTGCTGACATGTCGGGCGGCCTATCTGAAGGACCAGGGTCTGGAATTTGTTAAAGAGGCCTCGATGGCCAAGGTATTTGCTGCTGAGACCGCCATGTCTGTCACCACCAGGGCTGTCCAAATACATGGCGGCTATGGCTATACCAAGGACTACCCTGTAGAGCGCTATTTCCGTGATGCCAAGATAACGGAGATATACGAAGGTACCTCGGAGATGCAGCGGATGACTATCGCCCGACAGCTTTTGAGGGAGAATTGAGCTTGTGTTGCTTCTGAGGAGGCGCGGGTAGATTTGAGCAAAGAATCCAGAGGCAAGGGAAACATCCGTTATGACGATGTTTACCGGCATTCCGTAGCTGACCCTGAGGACTTCTGGGGCAGGATTGCCCAGGAGCTTCACTGGTACCAGAAGTGGGAGAGGGTCCTTGATGAGTCAAATCCTCCCTTTTTCCGCTGGTTCGTTGGAGGCAGGACAAACCTGTGCTATAATGCTGTAGACAGACATATCCTGAACGGTCTCGCTGAAAAAACGGCTCTTGTCTGGGAGAGTACTGCCCAGGGGAAATCTGAGAAGATTACCTATGGTGAGCTGTACCGGCGTGTCAACCAATTTGCCAGCGTCCTCAAGAGTTTCGGGGTGGAGAAGGGGGACCGGGTTGCTATCTACCTGCCCATGATACCGGAGACTGTCGTTGCCATGCTTGCCTGTGTGCGTATCGGGGCGATTCATGTGGTTGTCTTCACCGGGTATGGTGTTGATGCCCTGGCTAACCGGCTGGCGGATTCAGGGCCGAAGGTCCTGGTAACGGCGGATGCTGGCCTGCGGAGGAACCAGACGGTCCTTCTCAAGGATACTGTCGATGAGGCCCTGAAAAAGATACCGATGGAGAGGGTGGTTGTGCTGAACAGGGGTCTGGCAGAAGTTAACCTGACGGAAGGCCGGGACTTTTACTGGGATAGCCTGGCTGGCGATAAGGGCGATGGGTATGTGGAGCCGGTACCAGTGGAAAGTGGCGAGCCGTCCTATATACTCTATACGGCGGGTACTACGGGTAAGACCTACGGCGTGGTGAGGGATACCGGGGGCTACATGGTGGCCATGTACAACTCTATGAGACAGATTTACGACGTCAGGGCTGATGATGTCTTCTGGGCGGCTTCTGATTTTGGCTGGGTCGTCGGGCACAGCTACACGGTATATGCCCCGCTTCTCTTCGGGGTGACATCGGTAATATATGAGGGGACTCCTGACTACCCCGACCACGGCGTCATGTGGCGCGTTGTTGAGAAGCACCGCGTTAACATCATGTTAGCCGCCCCGACGACGATGAGGATGTTACACCGGTTCGGGATTGAGCATGCCAGAAAGTGCGATACCAGTTCCCTGCGCTATCTCTTCCTTGCCGGTGAGATACTGGACGTGCCCACCTGGCAGTGGTGCCTTGAGGCGATGGAAGGGCGTCCGGTAATAGACCATTACTGGACGACTGAGTCGGGCTGGCCAATGGTCGGTAACCTTGCCGGCATAGAGCTCCTGCCGATGAAGCCGGGGTTTACCACCAGGCCGGTGGTTGGCTTCGACTTGGCTATCGTTGATGATGAAGGCAGGCCGGTGCCGGCGAATACCACAGGTTATCTGGTGGCAAGACCCCCGCTACCACCGGGGAATATCTTCACCCTGTGGGGTGATGACGAACGGTACCGGCGAGAATACTGGCAGCAGTTTCCGGGAATGTTCGCCACCGGTGACTATGCCGTGGCCGATGACGACGGCTATGTGAGGCTGCTTGGCCGGGCCGACGAAGTACTGAATGTAGCTGCCCATCGACTCTCCATGCGGGAGATAGAGGCGGTAGCGGAGTCTCATCCGGCGGTAGCCGGGGCATGCGTAATCGGCGTCACCGATGTTATCAAAGGTGAAGAACCTGTTGCCCTGATTGTCCTTAAATCGGGTCGAAAACCATCGAGCCGCCTCAAGGTAGAAATTAAGAACCTCGTCAGGGAAAGTATCGGAGCTATAGCGACACCTCGCGGCATTCACTTCGTGCCAGTGCTACCAAAGACCAGGGACGGACGCTATATGAAGAAGGTGCTCAGGGCAGTCTGGGAAAAACAGAACCTGTCAGCCTTGAGTATCACCGAAGATGGCGCCAGCGCTGACGAGGTGCAAGAAGCCTTCCGGGAAGCGAAAGCGATGCTCGAGACGGCGGCAGGCTAGACCAGTCGACTGTCCCTATTTTTCCTGCTCGTCTGTGGGTGGGGTGGTTGTATCCTTTGATGATGAAGAACGGTATATCCACACTTTACGGTCGGAGATGTCGCGGTCGAAAAGCAATCGATTGATAATCAGTACGCCGAGTGGTATAGGCTTACTGAGGTCGGTTCTCGGGACCAGCAACCGCTTGAAGAGCCCGAGAGTTATTATCACCACCAGACCCAGTGTAATCGGTAGCGCATCTTCTATGCCCAGAGGTTTGCTGAGGAACCAGGCCAGGGTTGGCACTGAGATATAGGCAAAGAACACGCCGAGGGCTACCAGCCGGAACGGGGCAAACAGGTACGGCATCACCAGGGTGTATAGTCCCAGTAGCGGGGATAACATGGTGATAACCCCCAGTGATGCAAAGACGCCACGTCCGCCACGGAAGCTAAGAAAAACCGGCCAATTATGGCCGATAACAACAAAGATACCAGCCGTAACCTGCTGGGCAGCACCAAGTCCGAGTAGCTGTGCTACCCAGACACATAAGGCCCCCTTGCCGATATCGAAAAGGGCTACCGGGATAGCCAGCCATTTGGGTCCTGTACTGAGCACATTGGCGGCCCCAACATTACCCGTGCCCTGTTTACGGATATCGACACCGCGAGACCATTTAACGGCCAGATAGGCAGCAGGCACTGAACCGAGAAGATAGGGACCTATTATCAGTAGTATGAACTGGACATTCACGAAATTCCCTCTTAATTATGGGCTGGCTTCAGCCTCGATTGTCGTGCCAGAGACAGAAGATTCTTCAGAGATTCTTCAGGGATATCCACTCCGCCAATCGATGTCTCGGCATCAAGGCCATGGTAGTCAGTGCCGCCGGTGGTAATCAGATTGTGCCGGTCGGCGATACTGACCAGCCTCTCAACGTCCTCAGCGGTGTAGCCAGCGTAGTAGGCTTCGATGCCGACCAGACCGACGGCTTTCAGTTCAGCAGCCATCTGTTCCGGCTCGGGCACCGTCAGCGGGTGTGCCAACACCGGTAGTCCTTTAGCCTGGATTACCAGTTCTACGGCTCCGGCAGGAGTTACTTTCTCTCGCTCGACATAGGCTGGCCCGTCACGGCCAATGTACTTCGTAAAGGCCTCTTTGAACGACTCGATGTAACCTCTTTCCAGCATGGCCTGGGCGATATGGGGGCGACCGATGACACCGCTCCCGGCAATCTCCTGGACCCGTTCCCACTCAAGCGGATAACCCATTTCCTCCAGCCTGGTCACCATTCTTTTGGCACGCTCCAACCGGGAATTGCGCATATGCTCAAGGGCAGCTTGCAGACTACCGTCGACGTGGTCTATAAAATACCCCAGGATGTGTGCTTCGCCCCCGGAGATATCGGTACTGATTTCAATACCTGGTATCAGCCTGAGTTGAGGGAATGCCCGCGCGGCTGCCAGTGCCGGGGCAATACCGTCTACGGTATCATGGTCGGTCAGGGAAATCACGGTCAGGCCCTCGTCCACGGCTTTGCGGACGAGCTCGGCCGGGCTGAGGCGTCCATCAGATGCAGTAGAATGCAGGTGGAGGTCTACGCGGAGCATCAGTACACCTCCCGGCTGATTCGCTCAATTCCAATTGCTTTGCCGCTGGCATCATCAACTGTTACCAGGACTGCATCTAGTACTGTCTTCCCCTTACCCACCGATAGGTGGTTAGGTATCATTGTCAGAAAGCGCTCCAGCACCGCCTCAATATCGTCACCGATAATAGAATCTACTGGCCCCGTCATACCGATGTCAGTGACATAGGCGGTCCCTCCGGGCAGTATCCGGGCATCAATCGTCCCGACATGCGTGTGCGTGCCAAGCACAGCGCTGACCCGGCCGTCAAGGTATCGCCCCATTGCCATCTTTTCCGAAGTCGCTTCCGCGTGGAAATCGACGATAACCACTGGTGGCCTGTCCTCGGACTCGTTGAGTAACTGGTCCATCGCCTGGAACGGGCAATCGTAGTTGCCCATGAATGTCCTGCCTATCAGGTTGACCACCATAGCCTGATTAATGAGGTATCCGCGACCGGGAACACCTGGCGGGTAGTTCAGGGGTCGTAGAATAGGCATGTCACTATCAAGGTAGGGGACTATCTCCTTGTGTGTCCATATGTGATTGCCCGAAGTGAGAACATCAGCACCGGCATCAAGTAACTCCTGGGCCGTACTCGATGTTGTGCCCAGTCCCCCGGCAACATTCTCGGCGTTAACGATAGCCAGGTCTACGTGGTATGTTTCACGCAGTTCGGGGAGGAGGGCACTTACTGCTCGCCTCCCTGGCTTACCAATCACGTCACCAATTGCCAGTATTATCATTACCTCTTAAATCCAGGCGGAGAGAGATTACCCGAAAGGCTTATCTTCTTCACCCGTCAGAACCCTCCATTTACTTGGCGTAGTCTACCGCCCGGGTCTCCCGGAGCACAGTCACCTTAATCTGGCCGGGGTATTCGAGTCCTTCCTCTATCTTCTTGACGATGTCCCGGGCAAGTCTCATGCCGCCCAGGTCATCGATCTCTTCCGGTTTAACCAGGATGCGGATTTCCCGACCTGCCTGAATTGCATAGGACTTATCGACACCCGGGAAACTGTTAGCGATGTCCTCCAGTGCCTTAAGGCGTTTGAGGTAGCTCTCCAGCGATTCTCGCCTGGCCCCTGGCCGGGCACTACTGATAGCATCAGCGGCAGCGACAATGAATCCCCAGACACTTATGTTGGATGTCTCAAGGTGGTGTTCGGCGATGCCCTGGACTACTTCGGGGGACTTCTCCCATTGTTTAACGAGGTCGGCCCCGATGGCAGCGTGGGTTCCCTCCACCTCACGGTCAACCGCTTTGCCGATGTCATGAAGCAGGCCGGCCTTCTTGGCAATGGTCGGGTTGGCTCCAAGTTCTGAGGCAATCATTCCTGACATAAAGGCCACTTCAATACTGTGTGCCAGTACGTTCTGTCCGTAACTGGTACGGTACTTGAGACGACCGAGCAGTTTTATTAGCTCGGGGCGCAGCCCGTGCACCCCAACCTGGTAGGCTGCCTGCTCCCCAGCATTGATGATTTCGGCTTCAACTTCTTCTTCAGCCTTTTTCACCACCTCTTCAATACGGGCGGGATGGATACGGCCATCAAGAATAAGCTTGGTCAGGGCATTGCGAGCGACCTCTCTCCGTACCGGGTCAAAGCTGGAGAGGGTTACCGCTTCCGGAGTGTCGTCAACAATCAGGTCCACACCGGTGGCCTGCTCCAGAGCCCGGATGTTACGTCCTTCTCGCCCGATAAGGCGGCCCTTCATTTCGTCGCTGGGGAGAGGAACACTGACTGCCGTAGCCTCCGATACCACCTCGGAGGCACTACGCTGGATTGTCTGGGTCAGGATTTCCTGTGCTTTGAGGTCAGCTTCTGCTTTTAGTTTAGTTTCCCACTCCCGGAGGCGTCGTGAGGCTTCCTCGCCCATCTCCGCCTCCATCCTTTCGAGCAGGACGTCCTTTGCCTCGGTACTTGACATCCCCGAGATAAGTTCAAGTTGCTTTAATTGTTTGTCTCTGGCCTCCTCGATTTGGGCCTTTGTGGTCTCCAGTGCTTTTTCCTTGTTGGCCAAACCACGCTCACGTTGCGCAACACTTTCCGTCTTGCGCTCCAGGTTCTCTGTCTTGGATTGCAGGCGGTTCTCCTGTCGCTGCAATTCCGAGCGACGCTCCCGGTATTCTGCTTCAGCAGATGCTTTGGCCTTCTCTGCATCTTCCTTGGCCTGGTCGAGCAGCTCCTTGCTCTCGGCTCTGGCTTCCGCCACCGTTCTGGCTGCCTTCCGCTGGGCTGCCCGGAGCTGGCGATTAATAGCCATGCGTCTCCAGAAAAAGACGATGGCACCGCCCAGTACTGTGCCTATAATAAAGCTAGAAATATAGATTAGTACGGTTTCACCCATATCCTCACCTCACTTTCCTTACTGTTTTTTGGTTATTACTTTGTTTCGGTTTCTTGGGAGGCGCTGTCTGCTGTCCTCGCCCAGTTCCTGCCAGAGGCGCCTCACAGTATCAGCGATTACCCCGTAGCTGAAGCCGCGTCTCTTAAGATAGTCACCCAGGCGTCGGCGGAAGGCCTGGTAGTCCGACAACGGCAGCCGTCTCGCCCGGCTGGCAGCCGCTCGATAGGCACTATCACTATCATCGATGTCGTCAACCGCTGCATTTATAATGTCGGCAGCAACCCCGTGTCTCCTCAATTCCAGTCCGGTTAGCCACCGGCTACGTGGGCTGAAGGTGTCCCGGTTCTCCTTCCAGAACTGCGCAAAGGCGACATCATCCACAAAGCCCTGCTCCTTCAGGCGGGCGATTACCGCATCGATATTGTCGCTCTCAAAACCGCGTTGACGGAGGCGCTCTCTCAGTTCGGACTCGCTCCTGGGCCGATAGCTCAGGTAGCGCGTGGCGGCATTCAGACAGTGGTAAAAATGCCCCTCCCTGGTCAGTGTCTCAATCTGGTTGGCCGATAACTCCTGTCCAACCTGTAACCCCTGCTCGGCCACTTCCTCTGTTTCCAGGGTAAAGGCCAACTGGCCATCAAGGAATATCCTTGTCCTTTTACCGCTATTCTGGCCTGAACGGCTCAATACTCGAATCGCCGTAATCCTACCCATCGAATCACATCCATTCAATAAACAGAGCTGAGACTCAGGCCTCAGCTCTGCCGTATTATCAGCTATTCAATTGTCTGGTGTCTGGGGTTCTACGAGACCTCGTCCGGAATAAGCTCCTTGACCGGACCAGGTATGGTAATAGCTGAGGCTCTGACCTGCTGCTCAATCTCCTGGGCAATTCCGGGATTGTGCCCAAGGAACTGCTTGGCATTCTCCCTGCCTTGCCCCAGACGAGTATCACCCCAGGAGAAAAAGGCACCAGTCTTTTTCACCAGCCCCAGCTCAACGCCAAGGTCAATAAGGTCGGCTTCACGGCTTATCCCGTGGTCAAACATGATATCGAATCCGGCAGTCCGAAACGGCGGCGCAACCTTGTTCTTGACTATGCGGGCACGGACACGATTGCCGATGGCTTTGTCACCCTGCTTGATGGTTTCCACGCGCCTCAGTTCTATCCTTATCGAGCTGTAGAACTTGAGGGCTCTGCCACCTGGTGTGACCTCAGGGTTACCAAAGAAGACGCCAACCTTTTCCCTCAGTTGATTGATGAATATCACCGCACTCCCCGACTTCCCGATAGCCGCTGCCAGCTTCCTCAAAGCCTGTGACATCAGGCGAGCCTGCAAGGCTACCTGGGTATCCCCCATCTCTCCCTCAATCTCGGCCCGGGGTACCAGGGCGGCAACACTGTCTATCACGATAACGTCGACAGCACCGCTGCGGACCAGTGCTTCAGCAATTTCCAGGGCCTGCTCACCGGTATCGGGTTGGGAGATGAGCATATCATCGAGGTTGACACCGCAGTGGGCGGAGTAGGCGGGGTCCAGGGCATGCTCCACGTCGATATAAGCCGCGATTCCTCCCTTTTTTTGTGCCTCGGCGATGATGTGTAAACCTAATGTGGTCTTTCCTGATGACTCAGGGCCGAAGATTTCTATAATCCGCCCGCGGGGGATACCACCTAGACCCAGGGCCAGGTCAAGCGAAATTGAGCCACTGGGAATCACCGGTATCGCCGATGTCCCAGCTGACTCTCCCAGTTTCATGATTGAGCCTTTGCCAAACCGCTTTTCGATCTGGCCGATGGCTAGTTCTAGTGCCTTTTCTTTCTCTGTGGTCATATTCGCCTGACATAAGAATAACATAAACATCAGGGGATGGCAAGGAAAAATTGGGAGTGTGCAGTATTCCGGTCATGTCAGGCTTGTGAGGGTTCTTATTCGGCTAGAAGTCGGGCAGTGCCGCAGGCTGGCGTTTGTGGCGGCCTGTGGCCATCCTGGCTTCAATTTTCTCACGGACTTCATCACTGGCTTTGCCACTGAGCAGGTAGCGGTCAATCTCCACGTAGCTAAGCCCTAGCTCGGCCTCGTCGGTCTGTCCCGGCCAGAGACCGGCCGATGGCGGCTTGTCAATAATTTCATGGGGGATACCGAGGAATTGAGCCATGTCCCTGACCTGGGTCTTGACCAAGTTTCCCAGAGGGACAATGTCGACCCCGCCATCACCGTACTTGGTGAAATAGCCAACAGCGAGTTCACTTCGATTGCTTGAGCCGACAACCAGGTACCGGAGCTGGTTGGCGAGGTAGTAGAGGATAATCATGCGGAGGCGGGTCTTGAGATTAGACCTGGCGAGATGCATCGCCTCCGGTGCTTGCTTTTCATCGGGCAGGAGTTCACTCAAGGCATCGTAAACACTGTCCAGGACAACCAATCGCGTTGGTATGGAGAACTTATCCGCCACCAGTCTAGCATGCTCCTCGTCCTGAGAAATGCTATGGCAGGGCATCATTACTGCCAGTGTGCTCTCGGGAAGGGCGCGCTTGCACAGGACTGCCACCACAGCGGAATCAATCCCACCACTCAGGCCGAGTACTGCCCCGCGGCGGCCTGCGGCGATAACTTTGTCCTTAATCCAGCCGACCAGCCTCTCAACGAGTTGCGCCGTATCCATCTCTCCTTTGCCCCGGTACGCTGTCGGTAGTATACTATCCTGTAGCCACAACGTCAAAGGAGCAGGTTGTGCCATGCCATCCGCAGACCTTGTTTTCAGAAACGCCAATGTAATAACTATGGACCCCGTGCAGCCCCGGTCTGAACTGGTGGCTGTCAGGGACGGGAAAGTCTGGCTGGTTGGCAGTAACGACCTGTTGGGGGATGTACGGGGTAGCGGTACAAAGGTGATTGATTGCCAGGGTAAGACACTCGTGCCCGGTTTTAACGATGCTCACTGCCACATCTTCTCATTTATCAGGAAACTGCTCAGCATCGACCTCAGTTCGCCGTCCATCAGGTCGATTGCTGATATCAAGGAAGTAGTTGCTCGGCAGGTGCAGAAGACCCCTCCCGGCCAGTGGATTGTGGCCACCGATTACAACGAGTTCTACCTTGCAGAGAAGCGCCATCCCAACCGCCGGGATATTGATGAGGTAGCGCCGGAGCACCCGGTAGTGATTTCCCATCGGTCCCTCCATGCCTGCGTACTCAACAGCCGGGCGCTGACACTGGCCGGTATCAACCGAGAGACCCCGGAGCCTCCCGGTACGCTCATCGAGCGGGACCTGACTGACGGGGAGCCAAATGGAGTTCTCTACGAGATGTTGGGTTTTATCAGGGAGAAGGTGATGCCTCCCTGGTCTGAGGAGGAGTTGAGCGAGGGCATGAAGCTGGCGAACCAGCAGTATCTCTCCCAGGGTCTCACCTCTCTGCAGGATGCCACCGTGGTCAATGATTACCGGCGGTGGCAGACCTTCCGCCGCTTTATTGATTCTGGCAAGTTTAAGAGCCGGGTATACATGATGTTTGGCCCTGAATCCGCCAGCCAGTTTCGGGAGGCGGGTCTGGCTTACGGTGCCGGTGATAGCCGATTACGCCTGGGAGGACTGAAGATTGTGCCCAGCAGTCCCGGAGGACAATTATATCCACCCCAGCCGGAGCTAAACAGGTTGGTTCTGGAGACCCACCGGGATGGCTTTCAGGTAGCGATACATGCCATTAGGGAGAGTACCGTTGAGGCGGTGGCTACCGCCTACGAATATGCCCAGGCTCAGTTGCCGGAGCCAGGCCGTCGGCACCGTGTCGAGCACTGTGCCGAGTGCCCTCCACCCCTGCTGGAGCGCCTCCGCCGACTTCAAGTGGTCATAGCTACCCAGCCGCCGTTCTTCTATTACTCCGGGGAAAGGTACCTGGCGACCGTACCCGCAGGGACACTGCCCCACCTCTACCGTATCAGGTCCTTTTTCAATGCCGGGCTGGTTGTAGCCGGTAGTTCGGACTCACCGATAGTGTCCAACAACCCGCTGGTCGGCATATACGGTGCTATAACCAGAAGGACGGCCTCGGGAGAGCATCTTCAATTGGAAGAGACCATATCGCCAGAACAGGCACTGGCTATGTATACCACCAACGCAGCTTATGCCTCTCACGAGGAGGGCGTAAAAGGCTCAATCGCGCCCGGCAAGCTGGCGGACATGGCGCTGCTGAGTGATGACCCGACCGGGGTGGACGCTGAAGCAATAAAAGACATAACGGTCGAGATGACGGTTCTCGATGGTGAGGTGGTCTGGGAGGCTTGACTGGCTTAATTTAGAGGATTAAACTGGTAATGGAGAGATGAAATGCCGATATACGAGTACGTTTGCACCGATTGTGACCACAAGTTTGAACTCATCCGCCCGGTGAGCCAGTCTTCTGAGGCAGCTTCCTGCCCCAAATGTCATAAGTCGGCAGAGCGAGTGCTTTCCCGATTCGCCTGCTTCACCACCGATGACAGCGGGATGCCGATGTCCCTGGCGGGTAACTCCTGCGACGGTTGCAGTGCCGATGACTGTAGCTCCTGCAATATGTAGTTCCGCGGTAGCGGGTGATTTCATAAGCACCAGGCAGGCTGGTGCGGCTTATATCAGTGGGGTGCCCATTAATGGGCACCCTTTGACTTTGTGCAAAGGTCATCGGAATGACTCCCCCTGAGGCGTGCAGTTGACATCAAGACGAACCGGTATCGCCAATCTACCCCTTCATCATGGCAGGGCACCGCGCTGGCTGTTTGAACGCATGACTAGGCTGGCCCGGGAGATTACGATTGCTATCGTTATTGAGTACGGCCCTGATGAAATGCTTCGGCGGCTGTCGCACCCCTACTGGTTTCAGGCCTTTGGTTGCGTGCTCGGTTTTGACTGGCACTCCAGCGGTGTTACCACCACTCTATGTGGTGCCCTCAAGGAGGGCGTGAAGGGAATCGAGCGAGAACTGGGGCTGTTTGTTGCCGGGGGTAAGGGGGCTACCTCCCGGAGGACGCCATCGGAGATAGAGAGTTGGGGCGACCGGCTCTCTTTGGAACCAGCCCCGCTGGTCTATGCCAGCCGCATGTCCGCTAAGGTGGACAACTCCGCTATACAGGACGGCTACCAGCTCTACCATCACACCTTTCTGTTCACCGCCAGGGGTTCATGGGCGGTTGTCCAGCAGGGCATGAACGACTCCAACCACTATGCCCGCCGCTACCACTGGCTCGGTGAGGTGGTTACCGACTTTGTCAACGAGCCTCACTCGGCGATTGCCTCTCAGGCACGGGGCACGACTCTGAACCTGGTGGCAAATGACAGTGCTTCAGCCCGCAGCACTGTCAGCGAGATAGCCGTCAATGAGAAGCCGCAGGCAATAGTGGCTGACCTCAAAAAGCTACAGACCCTGAGCCTGCCTGCCCACCACCCGATTGGAATTAGTGACCTTCACCCCGACAGTATTAACAGGATTCTACTCAGTATTTATGAAAGACACCCGCAGGGGTTCGAGCAATTGCTTGGCCTGCAGGGGGTGGGTGCCAAGACCCTCCGCGCCCTGACTCTGATTGCCGAGCTTGTCCACGGAGTGGCCCCCAGCTATGAGGACCCGGCCCGTTACAGCTTTGCCCACGGCGGCAAGGATGGTTACCCCTATCCGGTGGACAAAGAGACCTATGATAAGTCGATTGAGCTGCTGGCTAAATCGGTCAGCCGTGCCAGGCTGGGTCTCAGCGAGAAGCGGGAGGCACTGAACAGGCTGGGGAGGATGAGGGCCTAGTAACTACGCCCTATAGTATTTATACTTTGGGGGCTTGTCTTTAATGAACCCCGTGATTGTCGTCGGAGTCTTGGTGCCGCAGCGATGGCAGGTCTGGGCATACCAGTCCAGTGAGACGCCGCAGAACTGGCAGCGTATCCGCTCGTATTCCTCCTGGCACCACTCATAGACCCCTATCTGCTGCTGACGGCGGATATTTTTTATAACATCGCTGTGGTGGGGTACGCCGTCATTATTGAACTTGATAATGAGGCCGCAGGGGAATTTCGAGCAGTCGGAACAGCGAATGACCCCACTTGTGGTCAGGGCGCACCTTCTTATCTCGCACTCGGTACAGAACGGGCTGCGCGGCCCCTCACTGAGGCAACCTTCGCAACGGACCTTTGCAACAGGAACGTTCAGGCGTTCGGCAAATGCCTTGAGAACGCTGTCGGCGTCCTTGCGGTCCGGGTCATGCCTGATGCGATATAGTGTGCAGGCCCCACAGTATAGCCCGCAGACCCCGGCAAGATGGTCACCTTCCATAGCTAATTTTCCTTTCCGGGACCGTATGCATGTATGTAAATTAATAGTATAGTCTTTGTGATTTGCAGTCAAGCACGGTTATTATTGGTTCTGTTTGGTCTTGGTTGCTATCAAGTCGAGAACAGTAGTAGTGTGTCATTGCGAGGGGGCTTGAAGCCCCCGCGGCAATCTCATTTCTAAACCTTACGAGATTGCTTCGTTTCACTCGCAATGACAGAACAACCAACTGACGTTATGGATAGAAATTGAGGTGTTTGCCTAGGCCCTTCCAGACTTGGTGTGGCTAAGATATTAGCAATTACGCACGGTAGTAGGTATAGGTTGGGGGCCTGTCCTTGAGGAAGCCGGTCATCGTCCTGGCGTTCCTGGTGCCGCAGCGGTGACAGGTCTGAGCATACCAGTCCAGCGAGACGCCGCAATACATGCAGCGTATCCGCTCGTATTCCTCCTGGCACCACTCGTAGACCCCTATCTCCTGCTGACGACGAATGTTCTTCAGACAATCGCTATGGTGTGGCACGCCGCTATTGTAAAGACTGATGATGAGGTCACATGGGAAGTCGGGACAGTCGGAACAGCGAGTAACCCCCGGCTTACTGGCAGCACACTGGGCTATTTCGCACCGCTCAAACGCTATGCTGGAGCGCCTTTCATGCAGGCAGCCTTCACAGATTACCTGTTCAGCGGGTACATTCAGTTTCTCACTCAGCCGCTGCAGGATTCTCTCCGAGTTCTTGCGGCCTATATCATGTGTGACGCGGTATACGCTACAGGCGCCACAGTATATTCCACAGACAGCAGCCAGATGTTCGCCTTCCATAGTTGCTTCACCTTTCTCAGAACAAGTGCAGACACGCAAGCCAACTCAAATTATATAGCCTTGCTAGCCTGTATGTCATGGTATTTGCTCTGTTAACAAACCATCACACAGAGGTGCTGTTATGAACCTGTAATGTAAGGACCAGCCCAGACAGGTACCGCGGCAGATATTAAAATAGCTACCGCAATTGCTGGAACGAGTATGCAACTTAAACTCCTCTCCATTAGCCCTCTTCTTACGCTTATTCTCGACGAGTTATCAGGAAAATTACTATCGTTATCATAAATATTGACTTATTACCAATCTCTTACCAGAAATGGTATTTAGGCATAAAAAGGTAGATTGTCAGACAGGCTGACGCCCCGGGTAGTAATTCAGGTGCTTACCCAGGTCTTTCCAGCCGTGACGTAGATAAACGGGGTAGCCGAGCTCGCTGGGGCGGTTTACCTGAAGCTCGTAGCAGCCCTTCTCGGCTGCCTTGCTGATGGCCACCTCAAGGAGCTTACCACCAACCCCTTTACCCCTCGCCTGCTCGGTGACGATGAACTCCTCGATGCAGGAGTAGATGCCGCCGCAGCGTATTGCCACCGGATAGGAAAGTGTCAGCAGCCCCAGCATCTTACCGCCCTCTTCGGCGACCAGAACCGTGCCCTTTTCCTCTTCAATTACCTGCCTGAAGGTATCGACGGCGCTCGGCTGGTTAATGGGGCTATCCATGTTTGCCGAGGTCATCAGCTGCCGTAGCAGGTCGAATACCTCTTCCTGGTCCTCGATTGTCGCCTCACGGATGTTAACCATCGCTCGTTCTCTCTCCATTCTCTGTATTAGCCGGGGAATCCAGTTGCCGGAATGCAGTCCTTCTTGTAGCCAGGAGATAGCCGCCAGCTACCCCGCCAAGGATAAGGGCTGCCACCACTATTATTAGTGCGCATAGTCTCACGACATCGTACCAGAAACCACTGGGAAAGAGTCGCAGCATATAGCCTTGCGCCGACCAGAACTCATTGGAGAAGATGAAAAGATGGAGCTGGAGCCAGAGCTGGTCGAAGTCGAGCAGCGTCCATATTCCCAGGGCGAGAATGATAGCCATCATGATGCCGCTGCCAGTAAGGGTTGCCTTTGCCAGACCACGCCGGTAGCGGGGCCTTCTCCACAGCAGGCTGATGGCGGCATAGCCGGCCACGAAGATGCCCGTCCCCAGGAGCACATTGAAGTCAAGCCGGAACAGCCCCTTGACATCCCGGAAGTGGATGATCTCCTCCTCGGTGAATAGCTCAAAAGACTGACTGTCCTTGTACGCAGTGATGCTGACGTATTCTTCGGGTGAGTTGAAGTAGTCAATAAGCTCGGTGGCTATCCGTTCCAGTTCCTCCTGACTCAGGCCGGTGGTCTGGGCGACGTTGTACCGCTCAAAGCCGGACGTATAGAGCCAGTGGCTGTTTATCCCCCACCAGATGCTCGCGGTCAGTAGCAGGCAGGGCAGACACAGCACGAAGAGCCACCTGGCGGTGATACCCAGAATCTTCAATTCTACCTCCCCTGAGATTGTACACTGTCAGGGTGTGTATTGTCATGGAAGTCCATCCCCCCTTTGTTTCAAGGAAAGGAACAATAGATTTACTTACCTCGCTGTTGTATACTGATAAACGAGGAAGGTGCGCTATGGAACAGACATTTGAAGCCACCATTGAAAAACGCAACAAGTGGTACATCGGATGGGTGGATGCTGTGCCCGGGGCTTTCAGTCAGGGAAAAACGGTCAAAGAGGTGGAGGAAAACCTCAAGGAAGCGGTGCAACTCATACTGGAAACCCAGCGGGAAATGAGAGACAAGGGCTCAGGTGGGGAAGTCCTGAAAAGAAAGATTCAGGTTCAAGTGTAACTCCATGAAGCGCCGTGACCTCATCGTCCATCTGATAAAAGAAGGATGCTTTCTCCACCGCGAGGGTACCAAACATTCAGTTTTCCTCAATCCAGAAAATGGTCACATTGCCACCGTACCACGACATCGGGAAATAGAGGTACTTCTGGCCAGAAAGATATGCCGGCAGCTTGATATCTCTTTACCCAAATCAGGAACCTAGCTTAGTCTATACCTTGCCCCTTAAGGGCGTCATATATTGACGCCACCACCCTATCCCCACGCCTTTCATGTCATTGCGAGGAGTACAGCGACGTGGCAATCTAAAAATCCCCCTTAATCCCCCTTTGAAAAAGGGGGAAACCCATCTCCCTTTCGTAAAGGGAGACCGAGAGGGATTTAAGGAGGGGGAAGAAAAAGAAAGAGGGGCGCCAGCCCCTCTTAGACGCCCCTTGTTAAAACGAAGAATAAGGATTATATTTTTGACTAACGATATTGAAGCAGTAGAATAGGAATATGCGAAAACTACTATGGCAATGGGTTATACAAGGAGTATTGTTCCTTATTGGTCTCGGAATAGAAATGATGCCCAAACCGGATACCTGGGTTTACACAATCATAATCTGGGGGATAGCATTTTTATGGCTTGTGGCTACTTTGATATACTACTTTGCCCGAAGGCACAGGAATGGTAAAAACCCCCAACCTAGGATAAGATGGCTGTAAATAATATTAGCTGTACCTTTGCTATGAACACTAAAGAAGAACGGTATTGAGGAAGGTAAGGAATGGGTTTATTTGATAAGCCGAAAAAGGATAAACAACCTGTCTCTAGTGCCAGTTGCCCTCATTGTAATATGATTCTAGACCCAATACCACAGCGGAAAACGAAATGCCGTGTTTGTGGAAATGATATATATGTTAGAGCTGACCCTTTTAATAAACAGAAGATTTATTATCTTAAGCATGAAGATGCTCTTAGTGTGGATGTAGTTAAGAACCTTCCAATCAGTGAAAAGGAATACTACAAAACTGAGAAGGAATTGGCCCAAAGGTTCGGCAAACCTCCTATGCCAGGAGATGTAGTTTGGGGAATATTGAATAACCATCTGGTTACCGCGATGCAACGAAAAGATTGGCAGGATATGAAAATGCTTTACTGGCAGCAAGCGAGGTTACTTTTTGAATCAGGGCAAGACTTCTTTAGATTGCTTCAAAAGTCAGCAAAATGCGAATTAAACCGTTATCAGGCTACTAATATTCATAGAGTTGAAATTCTCACCACCGGTGCATGTAGTAAATGCCAGTCTCTACAAGGTAAGATTTTTACAATTAAACAGGCGTTGGAAACTATGCCCATTCCAGTTAAGGATTGTGAGAATATTTTTTGTCGGTGCACATACCTGCCCGTTGTTGAATAGTTTCAGAACGTAACAATAACAGATTTCATAACAGCATTCATCAACAATAAAAAATCTACAACAGCACAAATCACCGTGATTTTTCTTTCCGACTAATACCAATTCTGAATCAGGTCAAGTCCCCATCCCCCTCTCCATTTTTAGGTGTCCCCCTTGATTTTCTGTTTATCTGGATAGTAGAATCAAGGTGAGATGGAAGAGCTGATTACTGACTACCGGTGTGAGCTGGCCGAGGCCGGTTGCGCCCCCGGCAGCGGGTTCTATGGTCTGAGGTTGATGTTGACGCGGGACATCAGCGCGGTGTTTCCTTATCTGAATGCACTGCTCGATAACACCCGGTACGACCGCGATAACCAGATTCTAATTGGCGAGGAGAATGGCCATCGTTATGCCTTTCGTTCTACCGATATCAGAGTGTCTGGAATCGTCGATGTTTCCGACGTCCCTCAGGTCGCCCAAGAAGTAGTCGACCGGGTAAACCAGGTCTGGCGGGAGCGTGACCAGATTACGCCGTGTTACGATGAGTGCAAGCTGCCCACGGTAATCGATATCTACCAGCTGTTACCCAGGACCAACTGCAAACAATGCGGTTATCTCACCTGCCTTGCCTTTGCCGCCGAGCTCCGCACCGACCCTGGACTGCTGGCGAAGTGTCAGCCCCTGATGCAGTCCGAGTATAGCAGTAACCGCGCAGAGATTGAGGCCCTGTTCTCGCCGGGCGAGGTCACTCAGTCGTCCCCGTAGTCCCATATTGGAAAATCCCCCTGTTAAAACACCTTTCAAAAGACCTCGGCTGTGTTATAATTGCTTATCATGTCGGCAGGGGATTTGACGTTCACACATCTCCACGTGCATACCCAGTACAGCCTGCTCGACGGCATGTCCCGCATACCCCGGCTAATCTCACGGGCCAAAGAGCTGGGGATGGACAGCCTGGCCATAACCGACCACGGGGTCATGTACGGCGCTATCGAGTTCTACCAGGCTGCCAGAGAGGCCGGAATCAAACCCATCATTGGCTGCGAGGTCTATGTAGCGCCAGAGAGCCACCTCAGTCGTACTGCTGGTGACAAGAACAACTACCACCTCATTCTGCTGGCACGGAACCAGACGGGTTACCGCAATCTCCTTCAGCTGACCACTAAAGCCCACCTGGAAGGCTTCTATTACAAACCAAGAGTAGATAAAGAGCTTCTTAAGGGGTACTGTCAGGGGCTGATTGCACTATCTGCCTGCCTTTCGGGGGAGGTACCGCGCCTTATTACCGAGGGGAGACTTGGTGAGGCGAAGCAGGCTGCCCTGTGGTACAAGGAGACCTTCGGCGATTTCTACCTGGAGATACAGCGGTACCCCATTGCGGAACTGGAGCAGGCGAACCAGGCTTTAATCAGCATAGGCCGTGAGTTGGGCATACCGCTGGTGGCTACTGGCGATATTCATTATGTGCGTCAGGAGGATGCCACTGCCCATGACCTGCTGCTGTGTATCGGTACCAATACCTCTGTGAACGATGAAAAACGGCTGAAGATGGCAGGGGACTTTTTCTACCTGAAGAGTCCTCAGGAGATGGTCGAGCTCTATCAGGACATACCCGAGGCTATTGAGAACACCCGTCGTATTGCCGAGATGTGTAACCTGAAACTCGAATTTGGACGGCTCCACCTGCCTGAAATCGGGCTGCCGGAGGGTAAGACGGCTGATGAATACCTTGCCGGACTTTGCTATGAGGCGTTACCACGCTATTATCCCGACACCTCCCCGGAGACAAGGGAGCGACTCGCTTATGAGCTGGACGTAATCAAGCATACTCAGTATGCTAACTACATTCTGGTGGTCTGGGACATCATCTCTTTCGCCAGGGAGCAGGGTATACTCTATGGCGTCAGGGGTAGTGCCGCCTCCAGCATGGTACTCCGCTGTCTGGGGATTACGGAAATCAACCCCCTTAAACACGGGCTGGTGTTCGAGCGCTTTCTTAATGTGGAGCGTGTCGAGATGCCGGATGTTGACCTGGACTTCGAAGACGGCCGGCGTGACGAGGTTATTGCTTACCTGACGCAGAAATACGGACAGGACCACGTTGCCCAGATTATTACCTTCGGCACTCTGGGTGCGAGGGCAGCTATTCGTGATGTCGGGCGGGCCCTGGGGATGACCTATGCCGACGTTGACCGGGTCGCCCGGCTTGTCCCCTTCGGTCCGGGCATGACACTTGCCCGGGCGCTGGAGGAGAATGTCGAGCTGCGTGCCATGTACCAGCAGGACAGCATCATCCGCAACCTGGTCGACTCGGCGAGACGTGTTGAGGGTGTTGCCCGGCATGCGAGCACTCATGCCGCCGGGGTTGTTATCTCCAAAGAACCCCTCACCCGCCATGTCCCTCTACAGCGGGCGAGCCGGGGCAACGGTAATGGTGACTCGGCTGTCATGGTCCAGTACGCTATGGATGATATTGCCCACATCGGTCTGTTGAAATTCGACATCCTCGGTCTGGCCAACCTGACGATACTGGGTAAAGCGAGGGAGATTATCAAACAGAGCCGGGGAATCGATATTGACCTGCATGATATTCCGATGGATGATACCCGCACCTTCAAGATGCTGGCCTCTGGAGAGACCGGCGGTGTTTTCCAGCTGGAAGGTGCCGGGATGCGCCGCTACATCAGGGAGCTTAGGCCGACCACCTTTAGTGACATCGCTGCCATGGTTGCCCTGTACCGTCCCGGCCCGATGGAGCAAATCCCTCACTTCATCAAGGCGAAGCATGGCGAGGAGCCGATTCGTTATCCACACGCTGCCCTGGCTGATATCCTCGAGGAGACCTATGGAGTGATTGTCTATCAGGAGCAGGTACTGTTCATCGTGCAGGCCTTCGCTGGCTACAGCCTGGGACAGGCCGATATCCTCCGTAAGGCGATGGGCAAGAAAATTCCGGAGGTCATGAGAAAGGAGAAGCGCAACTTTATTGCTGGTGCCCGCAAGAATGACTTCTCTGAGAAACTGGCTGAAGAAATATTTACCCTGATTGAACCGTTCGCTGGCTATGCTTTCAATAAAGCGCACGCCGTCAGCTATGCGCTTATTGCCTACCAGACCGCCTATCTCAAGGCAAACTACCCGGCGGAGTACATGACTGCCCTCCTGAGTGTTCATGTGGGGCAGGCGGACAAGGTGGCCAGCGGCGTCTCTGAGTGCCGGCGTTTGCGCCTAGAGGTGCTACCCCCGGACATTAACCGGAGCCAGGTCAACTTTTCCATTGAACCTGTCAATGGCGGCGAGCCAGGGGTACGCTTCGGGTTAACTGCCATCAAGAATACTGGTCCCGGGGCTATTGAGCCGATTATAGCGGAGCGTGACCGGGGCGGCGAGTTCAAGTCTATTGAGGAACTGTGCCGCCGCTGTAACCTGGGTGGTGTTAACCGACGTGTTATGGAGAGTCTGGTCAAGGCCGGGGCGCTGGACTGCCTCGGGAGCCGGGGCGCTCTGCTCAATAACGTCGACCGTATCCTGTCGCTGGCGCAGCGTGAACAGCGCCTTCGGGAAACAGGGCAGACCACTATGTTCGGTCTCTGGGGGGAGACTATGCCAGCCCCTCTGGCAGACCTGGAGCTTGAGGAATTCGAAATACCGGAGAGAGAGAAGCGTGCCTGGGAGAAGGAGTTGATGGGTATAAGTCCCCTGGATAAGCCCTTCAGCCCGGGGCCGGGTTGGGGGGGTGCCGAAGCTACCTTCTGTGGCCAGGTTGTCGCCGAACTCGACGGGCAGACTGTCAGTATCGCTGGCAGAGTATCCTCGGTGCGAAATCTCATCACAAAGGACGGTCGGGCCTTTGCCAGTGCTGTTCTGGCGGATTTCAGCGGCGATATTGAGGTGATGGTCTGGCCGAAGGTGTTTGAGAGGACTACAGAATACTGGGGCGAAGGTAATGAGCTGATTGTCTGGGGTACTGTCAGGGTGCGGGATGACCGCGTGCAGATGAACTGCGACCGGGTCACCCGTTATCAGCCCGAGCCATCCGGTGTAGAAGATGTCTCTCCCGGAGTCGCTCCCTTACCTGCAGCGACTGATAAATCTGCTGTCCTTACTTCCGATGAGCCCGCGGTTGCTGGGGAACCGGTTATGCGGAACCGACTGGTGGTTACCCTGTCGGCGACCAGTGACCCCGACGGCGATGTTGCCCGTCTACGCGAAGTGCTGTCTATTCTGAGAGGATTTCCGGGGCGGGATGAGGTCAGCCTGCGTATCACCAATAATGGCAGTGTCACCGACCTCAAGATGCCCGATGTGTCTACCGGTTACTGCCCTGAGCTTCGCCAGCGTCTGGTGGAGCTGGTGGGCGAAAAAGGACTCAGCCTGGAGATGGCCGAGACAGTCTAGTCAGGGGGATATAGTGTTACCTCTACCCGGCGAACTCTTTATGGGGTTTATCGTGGGAGGCATGCTGCTTTTAGTAATCGCAGCGGTCCTGGAGGCACTCTGGGACTTTGGCCGTCATGTTAAACCAGGGCTTCGACCTGCCTTTCTTCAGTCAAGCTGGAGACACGTTATTCTGGCGGGATGTATCCTGCTACTACTGGTCGGTGGTGTTCTGCTGTTTGTAGCAGATGTCAGGGTGGGACTTGGTGGCATCGTCGTCTACTTTCTGCTGTTACCCTTTGTGGTAGGGAGCCGGGTGAGGAGGCGTTTTTTACCCCCCTGGGATGACCTCAAAACTGAGCTGACGAAACAGGGCTACACAGAGCAGACCTACTGGCGTCGGGGCGATTGGTGGAAGGCAACAAGCGAGAGTAAGTCCAAAGCTGAGTCCGATTCAAAATCTGGATAGTGAGTCAATGACGGGTGGTCATATTACAACGTGGCAATTGCCAAATCCGGGTAGTTGGTAATGGCAGTTAATAAGCAGAATCCTAAACTGTCTTCGAACGTTACCGGGGCGGGCCATCGAAAGAGGCTACGCGAAAGGTTCCTCAAGGGTGGTCTGGCTGGTTTTCAAGACTACGAAATTATCGAGCTACTGCTGAGCCTGGGTACGCCCCGGCGGGACTGCAAGCAGCAGGCGAAGGAGGCCATCAGGCGTTTCAAGACTCTCAGAGGGGTACTGGCGGCCTCTCCCCAGGAGCTTCAGCAGATAAAAGGGATTGGCCCTCACTCTGCCTTCGGTATCAAACTGGTGCAGGAAGTGGCCCGACAGTTCCTGAAGGAGCAGATTGCTGAAAAGCCGGTATACCAGTCCCCCAGCGAGATATTCGATTACCTCTACCATTCCATGCGGGACCTCAAGAAAGAGGTGTTCAAGGTCCTCTACCTGAACAACCAGCACCAGATTATTGAAATAGCTGACCTCTTTCGAGGGACGGTCAGCGGCAGTCATATCCCACCGCGTGAAGTGGTGGAGAGTGCCATTGAGAAGAATGCAACGGCCCTCATCTTTGTACACAACCACCCCTCGGGCAGTGTCGAGCCCAGTCAGAGTGATAAACAGCTTACCCGGGACCTGGTCTATGCCAGTAGTATCATGCAGATAAAGGTCGTTGACCACATTATCATCGGAGATAATACCTACTTCAGCTTTGCCAACGAGGGGCTGATAGAGGAGTACGAGCTGGACTTCATCAGTCTGAAAATGAGGGGCGCTGACAAGACCAAACGAGGACAGAATCGGGCTGGCTCAGATGGGTCTTCCCGCTAGCCCTTTGGGTACTCCGGTATAAGACCGTCATCAGTTTCCAGGCTGAGGAGGTACCACTTCAGGTCCAGCCTGTTACCAAAGCCGCCGAGTTTGCCTCCACTGGCAATTACCCGGTGACAGGGGATGACTATTGCCACCGGGTTACGGCTCATTGCCTGTCCCACCGCCCGTCCTGCTCCCGGCCGTCCAATTTCTTCGGCGAGTTCACCATAGCTCCGGGTCTCACCATAGGGGATTCGTCGGGCGCCTTCCCAGACAGCACGTTGAAAAGGAGTGCCCTCGGACAGGTCCAGTTTGTCCGGGAAGGACGGTTTCCAGCCACGGAAGTAGCTCTGGAACCGGGCTGCAAGGTCGGCAAAGCGGTCGTCGGTGCGGGTTGCCTCTTGAGCACGCTCTCCGAGGGCTTTCAGGGCGTCTTCGGCGGCTGCGCGGGGCAGCGTTGCCCGCACAAGGCCCCGTTCTGATGCCATGACCGCCACCCACCCCGCATCCGTCTGGAAAACTGTGTAGGTCAGTTTGTCACTCAAAACGTGTCTCCTTAAAGATTGCTTCGCTCCTGCCCGCCGTCCCTCCGGCCTGCTCGCCGTACGACTTCGGCAGGCGAGGACTATGGCAGGCGGGTCGCTCGCAGTGACAGCCAGGTATTAATGTCATTACGAGGAGCCGTGCGACGAAGCAATCCCTCTACCTTGCTAACTGTAAAAGGTAATTATTTCACCCTGACCTTTATCAGGATGTCTCCGGGCTGGCCATCGGTCGTCATGCGGGCATTGCGCAGCCTCACCTTGCTACCGGTCTTGACCCCCGCCGGGATTTTTACCCTCAGGTTTTTCCCTTTACGCTTCAGGTCTTTCTCGAGGCCCTTGGCAGCCTGTTCTTTGGTGATGGTTATTTCATAGTTGACGTTCTGTTTACGGGGTCGCTGCGGCGGCCGACCGAAGATTTCCTCTATACTGCTTCCCGGGGGGACATTGAACTCCACCCTTGCCTGACCACCGGGACCGGTGCGGAATGTCCTGAAGGTGAAGTTCCTGCCCTTCATGAAGTCACCGAAGATGCCATCGAGGAAGTCGAGACCGAGCCCGGCACCACCAAAATCGCGCATTACGTCTTCGAAGGTTGACTGCGTATTCCGACTTCGGAAGATATCACCGATATCACCTACCGTGCCGAATCGGTCGTACTGGCCCCGCTTCTCCGGGTCACCCAGTACGCCGTAGGCCTCGTTTATCTCCTTGAACTTCTCGTTGGCCCATTCTTCTTTGCCGGGGTTGCGGTCTGGGTGATACTGCATCGCCAGCTTCCGGTAGGCCTTCTTGATGTCCTGTTCAGTGGCGTTTCTCGACACACCCAATATCTTGTAATAATCCTTCGCCTTGGTTGTCATATCTATATACTCTTTTAGTGTGCAATTTTAGTATAACACACGGGGCGTCAGGGTTTAAGCTTCAGGTGGGTATTTATAGTGGCGTAATCTTGTGCGTAAACTCCTTTGGCAGCGTCAGTAGCCTCAATTATTATTGGCTGGAAACCGTGGTGTCATCTTTGAGGTTTTTGTGGCACCGAAAATGGAAATGCCGTTGAACGGGAGTTTAAGAGGGACGCAGCCCCTCTTTCTTTTTCTTCCCCCTTCCTTTACCAAAGAGCCTGTCCTGAGCCTGCCGAAGGAAAGGGGGTCAGGGGGATGGATTTCTCAGGGGGATTAAGGCGATGGGGCCAACACCGCCAAACAAAGGCAAAGTCCTATAAAAATCACTGAGTCCTCTTTCTAGGGAGACAGCGTTTAATGGGTATAAGAGACCTTGACACTACCCCTGGGCTATGATACACTTACATCGAGTGGAGGAATCGAGTAAGTATGGCGGGAAGCACATAGGATAGCAACAGGTGATTGTAAGCTGAGCTGGCGGCTCGGTGTGAATCACCGGGCCGTTTTTGTTTGTAGAACCTTAAAAACTGAATAAGCGGACTAATATCAAATCTGAAGCAGGTCAAGCGGGTAAAGGCGCATGGTGGATGCCTTGGCATCAAGGGCCGAAGAAGGGCGTGGTAAGACTGCGATAAGCCTCGGTAAGCTGTCTAGCAAGCCTAGCCGGGGATTCCCGAATGGGGCAACCCGTCCAGGTAAAACCTGGTCACCCCCAGCTGAACACATAGGCTGGGTGGAGGTAAGCAGGGGAAGTGAAACATCTCAGTACCCTGAGGAAAAGATATCCATTCCCTGAGTAGTGGCGAACGAAAGGGGAAGAGCCCAAACCGTAGCAACCTAACGGCTCTGAGGCCTGTGTTGTTACGGGGTTGTAAGGCAGGTAGGACCGAACTCAGAATAGGTCAAGGAGTTATAAACCGGACTCTAGGTGAAGGTCTCTGGAAAGGACCACCACAGAAGGTGAAAGCCCCGTAGCCGAAAGGGAAGGGCTCCTTATCTGTTCTTAAGTACCACGGGACACGTGAAATCTTGTGGGAAGCTGCTCTGACCACAGAGCAAGGCTAAATACCCTTGATGACCGATAGTGGACCAGTACCGTGAGGGAAAGGTGAAAAGTACCCCGGGAGGGGAGTGAAATAGACCTGAAACCGTGTGCCTACAAGCAGTCAGAGGTTGCTACGGCGACTGATGGCGTGCCTATTGAAGAATGAGCCGGTGAGTTAATCTGTGTGGCAGGTTAAGCGATTTGCATCGTGGAGCCGAAGCGAAAGCGAGTCTTAACAGGGCGATTTAGTCGCACGGATTAGACCCGAAGCCGGGTGAGCTATCCATGGCCAGGGTGAAGCTCTGATAGAATCGGAGTGAAGGCCCGAACCTGTCAACGTTGCAGAGTTGTAGGATGAGCTGTGGATAGAGGTGAAATGCCAATCGAACCCGGTGATAGCTGGTTCTCCCCGAAATGCATTGAGGTGCAGCCTCAGGTGATTGCTAATGGAGGTAGGGCTCTGGATGGACTCGGGGGAGAGTATCTTACCAACTCCAACCAAACCGCGAATGCCATTAGCTACAGCCTGGGAGTGAGACTGTGGGGGATAAGCTCCATGGTCGAGAGGGAAACAGCCCAGACCATCAGCTAAGGTCCCTAAGAGCGAGCTAAGTGGGCAAGGAAGTAGGACTGCCCAGACAGCCAGGAGGTTGGCTTAGAAGCAGCCACCCTTTAAAGAGTGCGTAATAGCTCACTGGTTGAGTGGTGTTGCGCCGACAATTCACCGGGGCTAAAGCTCGTCACCGAAGCTATGGCTCCCTGGTTTACTCCGGGGAGGGTAGGGGAGCGTTCCTCAGCGGAGAAGCTGTTACGTGAGTAACGGTGGAGCAAAGGGAAGTGAGAATGCCGGCATGAGTAGCGAAAGGCGTGTGAGAAACATGCCCACCGAAAGCCTAAGGTTTCCTACGGAAGGTTAATCCGCGTAGGGTTAGTCGGGCCTAAGCCGAGGCCGAAAGGCGTAGGCGATGGACAACGGGTTATTATTCCCGTACCGCTTTTATTGAGGCAAAGGGGGGACACGGGAGGGTAGGCTGAGCATACCTACTGGACATGGTGTGTCTGCCACTATAGGTGAGGCCGGGGCAGGTAAATCCACCCCGGATATTATAGCTGAAGGTGGTGGGAAATTGAGGGGAAACCCAAGGTGACTCAGCTGAACCCAGGCCGTCGAGAAAAGCCTCGTTGCCATTGAGATAGGAGCGCCCGTACCGCAAACCGACTCTGGTAGGCAGGGATAAAAGTCCCAAGGTGATCGAGATAACCCTCGTTAAGGAACTCGGCAATCTAACCCCGTAACTTCGGGAGAAGGGGTGCCCTCTGCGTGTGTGTTTTCATATGCGTGGAGGGTAGCATAAAATTGGCCCAAGCGACTGTTTAACAAAAACACAGGTCTCTGCTAAAGCGTAAGCTGAAGTATAGGGGCTGATACCTGCCCAGTGCTGGAAGGTTAAGGAGAGGTGTCAGGAGCAATCCGAAGCAGCGAACCGAAGCCCCAGTGAACGGCGGCCGTAACTATAACGGTCCTAAGGTAGCGAAATCCCTTGTCGGGTAAGTTCCGACCCGCACGAATGGTGTAACGACTTGGGCGCTGTCTCAACGAGGGACTCGGCGAAATTGAAATACCCGTGAAGATGCGGGTTACCCGCGACAGGACAAAAAGACCCCGTGGAGCTTTACTACAGCTTGGCACTGGGTCTGGGCTTAGCATGTGTAGAATAGGTGGGAGGCTATGAAGCCGGGGCGCCAGCCTCGGTGGAGCCATCGTTGAAATACCACTCTTGGTGAGTTTAGGCTCTAACCCTGGAGCAAGCCAGGGGACAGTGTCTGGTGGGTAGTTTGACTGGGGCGGTCGCCTCCTAAACAGTAACGGAGGCGCCCAAAGGTTCCCTCAGAGTGGATGGAAATCACTCAAAGAGTGCATTGGCATAAGGGAGCTTGACTGTGAGACCAACAAGTCGATCAGGGACGAAAGTCGGGCAAAGTGATCCTACGGCGCCGTGTGGAAGGGCCGTGGCTTAACGGATAAAAGCTACCCCGGGGATAACAGGCTTATCCTGCCCAAGAGTTCACATCGACGGCAGGGTTTGGCACCTCGATGTCGGCTCGTCGCATCCTGGGGCTGAAGCAGGTCCCAAGGGTCGGGCTGTTCGCCCGTTAAAGCGGTACGCGAGCTGGGTTCAGACCGTCGTGAGACAGGTCGGTCTCTATCCGTCGTGGGCGTCCGGAGATTTGAGGGGAGCTCTCTCTAGTACGAGAGGATCGAGAGGGACAGACCTCTGGTGTGCCAGTTGTCCCGCCAGGGGCACAGCTGGGTAGCTACGTCTGGTGCGGATAAGCGCTGAAAGCATCTAAGTGCGAAGCCGTCCCCAAGATTATATCTCCCACCGGTATAACCGGGTAAGACCGCAAGTAGACTACTTGTTTGATAGGCGGTGCGTGTAAGGGCAGTAATGTCTTTAGCTAAACCGTACTAATGGTCGAGGGCTTGACCTGCTTCAGAGTTGGTATTAGTCAGAAAGAAAAATCTATGGTGGTTTACGCTGCCGTAGATTTTTTATTTGGTGAAGGCTCTTGGCCGATATTTGTGATATAATTCTACTCAAGAAAGTTTAAAAGACGACGAAGAGGCTGATTTGATGGCAGTGCGTTTTATTCTTACTGACTACGTCAGCCAGGCTCTGGCAGAAGCTCACTATGACAAGCTTGAAGATGGCACCTTTGCTGGATGCATCCCCCTATGCGTTGGAGTGGTAGCTTTCGGCACTACCTTACAGGAATGTGAAGCGGAATTGCGCTCTACTCTCGAAGACTGGATTTTGCTTGGTCTCAAATTAGGTCATACTTTGCCGGTGATAAATGACATTAACCTGAATGAGGAGCCTCAACATGAGCCGGTGGAGGCGGTGTAAGCGGCGGCTCTTTATCCGCCGCCTCCGCAAACTTGGCTTCGATGGCCCGTACTCAGGAACACGGCACCAGTTTATGGTCTATGAGCAACACCGCCTAGCCGTCCCCTCTAATGCTGAATATTCAGTGCCTCAGCTACGCATGATGCTGCGCGAGGTTGAGCAAATCACAGGTCGCCAAATATCAGCCCAGGACTGGGCTCATCTTCGGTAGATGGACGGCTTCTCGCGAAGGCTCACCCTATATTGAAGGCAACGTGGCTTGACCTGCTTCAGAGTTGGTATTAGTCAAAGGTAAAAAGAAAGAGGCGTGGAAGAAACGCCTCTCTCTGTTTTAACACCGTTGTCATTCTCGGACTTGACCCGAGAATCCAGAAATACAATGTACTACCGCTGGATTCCCGCCTGCGCGGGAATGATGTGATGATATGGGAGGGCTTGACCTGCTTCAGAATTGGTATTAGCTTTAATTTAAGAGAGGGGCTTTGGTATGCTCCTCTTTTTGTTTTTGGGTGACGCGCACCCTCTAAATATGACATGCTGTGTTAGTCTAATATTGTATAATAGCTTCAAATCCACAAGGAGTATGAAATCTATGCCGAACCAGAATGGACTGATTATTAACTGGTTGCTTGAGGATGATAATCCAGCGGTTAAGCTTAGAACAATGATTGAGCTGCTTGGAAAGTCCAAGACAGATAGCGAGGTGGTAAGGGTTAGAGAGCAAGTATTAAACACGCTTCCTCAAGCGACAGACAAAACCTGGATGATGAATTTGAAAGGCCTGTGGCTCACCTATAACCTGCTTGCCCTTGCCGAATGCGGACTTACTAAAGAGGACCTTGACGTTTCCGTGGTATTCACGCAATGGCCGGAAAAGCCGACTAAAGGCGGATTTGCCGGCTTTCATTATAGTGGCCAGTTCGACGCCGGCTGCGGGGAAGCGTTATTACTCAGGGCCTTAGTGGCTCTCGGTTATAAAGATAATAAGAGAGTACGGAGTTGGTTGAATGCGTTTTCTGAATACATATTGCCTGACGGAGGCTTTCTTTGTCTACACTGGCGCCCAAGGTTCAAGTATACGCCTAAAAGCTGTATGAAAGATAACATCAATGTGTTACTTATGCTGGCCGAGTGCAAAAAACAGGGGCTTGAATTTGAATATACCGGCAAGCTACTGAATTACTTCATGAAGCGCAGAGTATTTTATCGTAGTAATAGCTCAGATACCTTGGTTCTTAGGAATCGTCCGGGTAAAAGGATGATAGACAACTTCTTTCCAGCCGAGCCTTTCCGAGTGGGTCTGCCACAACTGCTTTACGCTTTCTCTGTTTTGGGTGTTGGTAATAAACCAGAGTTAAAAGAGGCCTGGGAATTGCTGCAAAGTAAGAAAGCCAAAGAAGGCAAATCTATACTTGAAGGCACTCTAGCAAAGTCATATTTGCCTAAAGAGCGTATCGGCAAACCGAGCAAATGGGTTACGTTATATGCCCAGCTTGCCGAGAAATATGCTAAATTTTAAAGAGCGTCTAAGAGGGGCTTTCACCAATAAAAGGCTACGGCTGGCCTGTCCAGCCATCAGAAATCAAGGGGGACACCCCCTTGTACCCCCGCCAAGAGGGGTTACACCCCTCTGGACACCCCAAAACGGTGAGAGGCCAGTTTTTCGACTGGGGTTTTTCGCACCTTAGATGGTGCCGTGTTACCAGGGCTGGGGCTTTAAAGAGAATTTATTAGTGGGGTGTTTAAGAGGGGCGCAGCCCCTCTTTCTTTTTTCTTCCCCCTCTCCTTTAAAGGAGAGGGGGATACAGGGGGTGAGGTAGATACACAAGAGATTGCTTCGTCGCCTATGGCCCCTCGCAATGACAGCAAGGGTGGGGGATAAGGGTTCTCTTCCCTCGAGGAGAGGCGATTATGACGCTTTATTGTCTATGGCAATTAAATCATCATCTGGTATAATATACTAAATGGGGGTTAACGAAAGGAGGTCGGGGATATGTGTAAGACCTGCCGCAAACACCATCCGGAACTATATACCGATAAACCGGTTGCCAAACCGGAGAAAGCCAAGAAAGCATCTCCAAAGAAGAAGTAAGCTTTCCATCTCTCCCGCCTGTCGGCGACCGCAGAGGGGCAGGTCATGATGCCCCTCTTTTCTTTTCTCTTACCTCTACTTTGCTAAAGGAGAGGGGTTTATCCTGAAGGATTCTCCCTGAAGGGTTCTCTCTGAAGGGGACCGAGGGGGAGGATTCAAAGCCGTGGGGGTAAGGTAGAAAAAAATATTACTAAAAGGGGGTTGCCAGAAAGACCCGCAGGTGTTAAGGTAGAGTAAAATATCGGCTAACTGGAGGGGATTGACCGGCAGAATTGGTGATAATCCTGGCCCTTGAATTTTTTATATTATCTTTACGTGCTATGTCTTTACCCGCTACGTATAATGTGATAGAATACAAGAGGAAGGACGATGGCTTCTGCTGAAAAGAGAGCCTAGTGATAAATAAAGGGAGATTCGTCCGAGTATTACCGTAATTTTGAGAGGAGATAATAGTTTCTTGGTGGTTTGTGCGAGGTGGTCCCACCCGTTCCCATCCCGAACACGGCAGTGAAACGCCTCAGCGCAGACGATACTGAGGGGGCGACCCCTTGTGGAAAATATGTCACTGCCAGGAAGCTTTTTCCTCTCTATGGCTATATCTGGTGTTGCGGGTATGATTTGGGGGCGGTAACAGGGAGGAAGATATGGCAAGCCGATTTGAGAAGTTTTCGGAAAGAGCACGAAGGGTGCTGACCCTGGCCCAGGAGGAAGCGCAGCATCTCAACCACAGCTACATCGGTACCGAGCATATCCTGCTTGGCCTGCTCCGCGAGGAGGAGGGGGTTGCTGCCAAGGTCCTCACTAACCTGAATGTTAGTCTGGGTAAGGTACGTTCTGGGGTAGAATTTATCATCGGCCACGGCGAGAAGCCAAGTACCGGTGAAATTGGGCTTACGCCCAGGGCGAAACGCGTCATTGAGCTGGCGATAGACGAGGCACGTAACCTGGGGCATAACTATATCGGTACCGAGCACCTGCTGCTGGGGTTGCTTCACGAAGGTGGCGGTGTTGCCGCCGGTGTGCTGGACAGCTTCGGTATCACACTGGAGCAGGTACGTAATGAAACGACTCGGATCCTCAGCCAGAGTGCTCCCAAATCGCGGGTTAACCGTACCCAGAGCCGCACCCCGGCCCTAGACCAGCTAAGCGTTGACCTGACAGCCGCAGCCCGTGCTGGCAGACTTGACCCGGTCATTGGCCGCCACAAGGAGATTGAGCGTGTAATCCAGATACTCAGTCGGCGGACGAAAAATAACCCGGCCCTTATCGGTGAGCCTGGTGTGGGTAAAACGGCAATTGTCGAGGGCCTGGCCCACCGGATTGCTGCCGGTGATGTCCCTGAAACCCTGGAGGGCAAGCGGCTGGTAACGCTGGACATGGCTGCCGTGGTCGCCGGAACGAAGTACCGGGGCGAGTTCGAGGAGCGGCTGAAGAAGATTATCGACGAGATAAAGACCGCCGGTAACTGCGTTCTGTTCGTTGACGAGTTTCACACCATCGTTGGCGCAGGTGCTGCCGAAGGGGCGGTCGATGCCGCCAGCATCCTCAAGCCATCACTGGCGCGGGGACAGTTACAGGTTATCGGCGCCACCACTCTGGATGATTTCCGTAAATACGTTGAGCGAGACGCCGCTC
>Ga0315554_1000176_pt1 | contig 34884 bp, 28 predicted proteins | sample SalMarSW160370MG_FD_202114 | JGI IMG/M metagenome (GOLD analysis project Ga0315554, IMG submission 202114) | Salt marsh sediment microbial communities from the Plum Island Ecosystem LTER, Massachusetts, United States - Salt Marsh Sediment SW1603-70 ...
GTTCTTGTCAATAGCATCGGTAATGCCGTCGGTGTACATCAGGAGCACCGCACCGGGCTCGATGGCGACCTGCCGCTCTTCCAGGGCAATCCCTTCCATGACGCCGAGAATGATGCCGTCGGCGCTGAGAAGCGTTGTCTCGCCCCCGCTATCTACCAGAACCGGCGGGTTGTGGCCGGCATTGGCATAGGTGAAGCGCCCCGTGCGCACGTCCAGGACACCGTAGAACACGGTGACGAACATGCCGGTGGAAGAATCCACAACGAGAAGGTCGTTGGCTTTGCGTAGCGCCTCGGAAGGGCTGCCGGTGTCCGAGGCGGCTGCTCGGATGAGCGTTTTCGACAGGGCCATGTACAGTGCCGCAGGGACTCCCTTGTCCGACACATCTGCGATGACAAAGCCCACCCGTTCGTTGTCGAAAAGAATGATGTCGTAGAAATCCCCGCCGACCTGTCGGGCGGAGCGCCACAGAGCCGATACTTCCCACCCCGGCAGAAGAGGACAGGATTCCGGGAGAAAGCTGGTCTGGATGCTGCGAGCGACTTCCAACTCCTGTTCCAGCCGCTGGCGCGCGGCCATTTCGCTGTACAGACGCGATGTCTCAATCGACATCGCAGTCTGGTTGGCGATTCCGGTGAGAATGGCCATACGCTTTTCGGGGAAGCGTTCGGGGGCGTCGTCCAGCCCCACCAGCATTGCCCCCAGGATTTCCCCCTTCACCTGGAGAGGCAGTGCCACCAGCGAAGAGAAGCCCAGGTGATGTGCCATAGCGCTGGGAGTCAGGTCGCTGTCCGGAACATTCATGACGCTGACCGATTCTCGGCTGGCGCGCAATTCATCCAGCACGGGAAAGTCGCCGGGCTTGAAAATCCTCTGCAGGAAACGCTCTCCGAGTTCCTTGGGCAGGCCGTACTCCTGAGACGGAACGAACTGCTCGTGTTCTTCATCCCACAGCAGCACGGCACAGCAATCCACCCCCACCAGCATCGGCGTGATTCGCACGATGGCCTCGAGGGACTGCGTCAGGTCAACAGCGGTGCCGATGGATTCGGCCACCTGCAGCAGCGCGGTGGAGACCCACGCTTCCTCCTGAAGGGCGGTGTACAGCCGTGTGGTCTCGATGGCGGCGGCAGTCTGATTGGCGATGCCTACCATCACGGCCAGAGGCTTGCCGCCCACGGGCCATGCGGCATCCCTGAACTCCACCATCATGCAGCCCAGCAGTTCCCCCAAGGCTGTCAGCGGAAACGCTGCTAGGTGTCGCACGTGAAATGCGTCCACAATGGCCTCGGGCAGAACGGTTTTGAGTTCCTCGTCGGGAACGATGATGGGGGTTTTCGCATCCATGAGTCTGCGGAGAAGCGGAACACGCGCAGGTGACAGGCGGAAATCTTCGAGTTCCGCCACACTGCTTCGGGCAAACCCGTAGGCCCCCCGCGCGACAAACTCCTCTGAGTTCTGGTTCAGCAAGAAGACGCTGCACCGCTCCACACCGACCAGCAGCGGGACGACGCGGACGATGGTCTCGATGACTTCATCCGTAGAAGCCTTCGGGCCGAGGACCTCCGCTACCTGCAGAAGCACCGTGGAGACCCACGCCTCCTCTTCTTGACGCGCGAACAGCGCCGCATTCTGAAGAGCCAGCGACACCTGGTTGGCAAATGTGAGAGCCAGGTCCATGTCCTCACGTGCGAATGAGCCAGCCCCGCTTCGCATGATGAGCAGTGCGCCCTGCGCCTTCTCCCCGGTTCGGAGGGGAACGCCGAGGCAGCACTGCCCTTCTACCCACGTTGGGGCGTTCGCGGCGCTGCCCTTCTCCGGTGAGGACTCACAGACTATCGGCTCGCTGCTTTCCACGAGTCTGATGAGCCATTCATCCTCGGTAACTGCGGCTCCCTGCAGGAGCGAACGCGCTTCATCGGACATCCCTTCCGATGCCGCGATGCGCACCGCGTTGTTCTCCACCAGCAGCACCGCAACGCCCTCGAACGGCACGACTCGCCTGAGTTCTCTCACCGTCACATCCAGGAGTTCGGCGGTGTCCAGCGTGGTGCTGAGAGCGGCCGATACCCTCCTGAGTGTGTCCGCTGCCTCGCGCTTGCGCTGCTCCGATTCGTACAGCATCGCATTTCGCACGGCCACAGCGATTTGGTCGCTCAACGACTGGAAGATGGCGACCTCCTCTTCCGTGAAGGCGTCAACGGCCTCACTTTGAAGGTCGAACGCACCCAGCACTTGCTTGCCGAACCTGAGAGGGATTGCCAACTCTGAGCGGATTGGCCCCAGGTTTGGTTGCTGGCGGTAGCGAGAGTCCTGCCTCACGTCACCCACCAGAAGAGGCTCGGCGTGGCCTGCAACCCAGGGGATGATTCCCTGGTCATCGAGGGCGAACTGCAGAGACGATGCGAGAGCCTGCGCCTTGTCGGTTCCCGCCCGAAACACCACTTGGTTCTGCTCCTGGTCCAGCAGGAAGATGTGGGCATGCAGGTGGTCGAAAGTTTCTGAGACCGACTGCACCACCTGCTGGAGGAGGTCGTCCAGGTCGAGGATGGAGACCACGCCCTTGCTGACTTCGACGACGGCAGACAGGTCGCGCAGGCGCTTCTCCGCCTCCTCGCGGACGTCTGCAAAGCGCTGGACGATGAGACTTGCGGCCAGCACCCCGCCGACAGCCAGGCTGAAGAGGGCTATGTCGCCGCGGGCATACAAGGCGGCGATGAGGATGGACAGGGGCAGGGGGAGAAGTTCCATCAGAAGCGACGCAGGCAGGGCCTCCCGAAGGAACGTGCGAAGCCCGGCTGCTCCTTGCTCCAGCCGGATGAACAGTCCCCAGCCCACGTGGTCGAGAGTGAACCAGATGGCGAACAGTGCGGCCAGGGACAGAAGCGCGGGCCAGGAGATGTCCACCAGAGGAATGTTGCCGCCCAGCCGCAGGTACACAGTGCCCGCTGTCCATGCCATCCATGATTTCAGGCCGCCGCTGAACAGGGGGTGCAGCAACAGTTTGTCCGCCGACCAAGTCCTGTGCCTCAGAGCACGCAGAAACAGATAGGTGAAGCCGCTGATGCTGGCGACCATCATGCCTCCCAGCGGCCCGAATATCAAGATGGCGGACACGTCTATCATCCCGACCAGGCTGTGGGTGACCTGGGCGGTTGCGTGGAATCCGGAGCGCTTCACCAGGAGGGAGATGGCAGCGAACAGCGCCAGCGGTGCGACCGGCACGGGCCACCCTTCCTTGAAGCCTATGTACAGGAGAATGCCTATTCCGCTCAAGCCGACGACGAGCCGGAAGACCGTCTGTCTCACGCGGACGCCACCACGCACGCTAACCCACCTCGCTGCGATTGAACGCGGAAGCGGCTTCGCTTTCCGTCGGATGGATGTCGAAGATTTTGTGGAAGCCGGACATGGTGAACACGTCGCGGACGCGGTCCGTCATGCCGCACAGTTTCACGTCCCCGTCGCTGCGGCGGGCGGCTCGGAAGGCAATGAGAAGCACCTTCAGCCCGCTGCTGCTGATGTAGGCCACCCTCTGGAAGTCTACAATGAGGCGATGATGCCCAGCCGAGAGGAGCGTCTGGAGTTGCGCATCCAGTTCTGGCGCAAGATTGGCATCGATGCGGCCCCGCGCTTCCAGTACCCAGACGTCTTCGGCCTCGTTAGAACGGCGAGCGTTCACGCAGTCTTCCTCTTCGTCATGGTCAGATGATTCCCGTGCTCGTCGAACTCGAATCTGACTTCATCCATGACCGAGCGCATGAAATGCAGTCCCAGTCCGCCGGTGTTGCGCTGCTCCAGAGGCCCACTCAGGTTGGGCGGAGGCACATCCAATGGGTTGAAAGGCTTTCCCGCGTCGTGTATGCGAATCACCAGGCGGTCGTGGTGGACGCTGCAAACGAGGTGGATGGCTCCCTCTTCGCCGGCATACGCATGCTGAATGACGTTTGTGCAGGCTTCGTCGGCGGCCAACTGGACATCGAAGACGCCTTTGTCGTCTAAGCCAGCGCGGCGCGCCACAGCGACGACAAAGTCGCCGATGAGAGACAGATTCTCGTACTGGGCGGGCACGATGAGTTCATAGTCCTGAGGGTTTTCCATTTTGGCGTTCTCGCTGAGACAGCCACAGGCGATGGGTGGCTCACGCCTGTGGCATCTGCCGAATTAGGGGTCCAGGATTTCTGTCGAGGGCAAACCCTGGATTCGGGCGCGTGAAACACTACGTCCTAGAAGGCGCCAACCGCCTCGACTGTCGTAGGGAAGATTTTGAAAACGCGCGTCAATCCCGCGAGTTTGAATGTATCTAGGATATGGGCAGGCAGCGCTGCCAGGTACACGTCTCCTCGGTTCCAGCGGCGGGCAGTCTTCGCTGCCGTGATGAGCACACGGATTCCTGCGCTGCTGATGAAATCGAGTTCCGACATATCTACCACGATGCGGTAGGTGCCTTGCTCCATGATGTCCTCGAGGACAACCCCGAGTTCGGGTGCCGTGCTGCTGTCTACCCTCCCCTTGACATCAAGCAGACTGCTGCGCTTCAATTGCTTGACCGAAAGTTCCATTCGAATCCTCCTTCGCTGTAGGCTGTTCTTTGCAACAGCCTCATTATAGCCCACCTCTGCTCTACCTTGCAAGTCGCTTGTGCCGCGGGGGCATTTCAATCCTGGGGCAATCAACGCAGCCTCGCCCCTTGTCGTTGTCCCCGCACGAGACGCGCACAAGGCGCTTGGCTGCATTCAGTCTGCCCCCACTCGGTCAGAACGACAAGCCGCGGGGTAAGGCTGGCGGCCTGCTCGTCAACTGCCTGAGCAGATTGGCAATCTATCCTACGAGCGCGCCGAGGCCAGGGCCTGGCCGGACGGTGCCTTTGCCAGCCGAGCGGAGGCCACGGCCAGGCCAACGAATATCCAGAACATGGCGACGGAATGGGGAAAGTCCAGATTGACAAAGTAGTGATCGAAGAAGCCGCCGACCAGGATGCCCAGGATGCCCGCGCTGAACCCAAGCAGGATAGGCTCGCGATCCTTCTGTGTCATGCCGCGCCACGCGCGCCAGAGAGATGCGAGGGCGACTACCACCACCAGAAGAAACGCTGCAAGCCCCACCAGCCCCATCTGTTCTGCGATCAGCAGGTAGACGCTGCTAACGCCAATGTACAAGTCGATGTCCGGCGTGCCCGCAAAGCCCACGCCCAGCCACGGATAGCGAGAAATCAGGGTGAAAGCGTCCTTGTACTCGCCGAAGCGCATTTGGGTGGCCAGGTCTTCGCCTCGGATTCCTTCTATGAAGTGGGCGATGTATGCCTGGGTTTGTGGCAGGAACAGCGCAACGATGGCGACAAGTCCCAACAGCAGGAGCAGTTTGCGGTATCGCGCCAACCCGATGGCAACAAGCCCTACCGCCAGACCCGCCAGCGAGCCTCGCGAATAGGTGAGGTACAGGCACAATCCCATGAAGGCCACCATGACCAGCAGCGCCCAGCGCGGCAGGACTGGTTTCGGGGCGAAGAGTTGCGCCACCGAGACAGAGGTCACGAGGATCAACAGCCCGCCCAGGACGTTGGGGTTCACCGATGTAGACGTGGCTCGCATGGGCAGGTCGGGGTTGTCCTCCACGTATTGAATCACGTCAGCCCCTGTCGGGTAGTTGAAACGGCCCAGCGTGGAAAGCAGGCGTACGGTGACGTCCTGGGGCAGGTAGTACAGCACGACTCCGATGAACGCTGCGAGAAACCCTGCCAGGATGATGACCTTGACCACCCAGGTCAACTGCTTCTGCGTTCTGACGGTGTTGACCACCAAATAGAACAGCGCCAGGGCCATTAGAACTTCGGCGAAACGCCGCAGCACTTGAGCCGTCAGGTGAGCGTGGGCCAGGCCAGCAATGAACGCTGCGACGGCGAGAACGATGAACACCAGCAACGGAAGCCCCACGGGAGTGGCGATGAAATCTTGCTGGCGCCGCCTGGCCAGTCGGAGCAGCCAGACCAGGTACAAGGCTATCAGACACAGGTCGAGGAATGTGGGCGAGAAGCCGATGGGGAGCGGGATTGCCGCAAATGGCAGCAGGCAGATGATGGCAATCGTTGCAGTGAGACCGGCCTGCGTGCTTCGAAGCATAATCAGGGCTGCGGCGATGGCAAGGATGCCGCCGAAGGCGTACAGGGGGCCAACCCAGCCAATCAGTGCGCCTGCAAGCCCGCCCAGCAGCACGCACAGCACGAATACCGCCACCACCCCGACGCGGGTGTTCGCACTGAACCACGCTTCATACCATTTGGATTGAGACAACCTGCCGTCCATAGCACCCTTGCGATAGATGCTGCGTCGTTCTTTTTCGCCTCAGTACAGGATTGGGCCGAGAAGGACTCGCCTCTCCGGGATTTCCTCGCCGCCTACGGTTACCGGCAATCTGTCCTCCTCTGCCCCGGTCGGATACATACCCACTCCTATCATATACTCTCCCGTGGGAATTGGCGAATCTGCACGCAGGATGTGGACATCCTGGATGACCTCTCCCGGAAGCCACCACTGCGTCGGATAGTCCCCGCCCACGGGGATGCCATCGTGCCCGGCTATCATGTTCCCGTCGGCATCCAGCAGGTGTGTGAATACGACGTAGTCGCCCTCCGGCACCGCGCTGGCGCGCCAATAGAGCGTCACCTGCACCTGGTCGGGCTCGTCTGGCTGGACAGCGACATCCCATCCCGTCAGTTCCACTTCGTCCCCAATCATCGCGGACATCGAGTGTTCAGGCGAGGGCGCCGCGCCCCCGACCAACCGTCCAAAATCCTCCATGATGATGGTGGTGTGCCCCAGGCTATCGAAGGCGGGCAGCTGCTCCGATGTGCGCAAGTCATACAGCCCGGCAGTCAACCGCAGCACAGTGGGGCCTTCCGCTCCTTCCGCGATGGCAACTCGAAGGACGTCGCAGAACACAACGCCGGGCTCCCACGTGGATGTGGTGAGGGAACCACCCCCAGGGTACGTGTCACGCTGCCCCACGCTTATCTGCCCGCGCCCCAAGATGTGTACGTAGACGCTGTAGTCCACGTCGGTCTTCCGCAGGGGCCGCCAGCACAGCGTTGCCACAACCTCCCCGCCAGGATGGACGGTTTCGGGCGCGGCAGAGTATCCGATGAGGACTGCCGCGTCGCCTATCGTGGCATCCAGCCGCTTCAGTTGGTCCGGCAGCGCATTCTCAGCCACAACGGGGGGCGGCGCGTACGCAGGCAGGATGGTGCAGAACGGAGCCCATGCGGCCCAGAAAAGAAACACGGCGGCGACGACCCCAATACTCGCCCCTCGCAGGCGGGCAGGGACCAGGCCGGCCCATCCTTTCGCAAGAATCAGCGCGATAGCGGGCAGCGCCGGGAACAGCAGCCGCCCCTGCGACGCGTAGGTCCTCGCAGTCCACTGTGCCAGCCCAGCCACGACTATCAGCGTCCACAGAGCAGGCCACGCCATCTTCCGCGGCATATCCTTGCCGCGACGGATGAGGATGCTGACCGCCCAGCCGACCATGGCGGCGACGGCCAGAATGTTGAACATCGTGTACATAGCAGATGGGGCGGGGACGTTGAACCAGCCAAACAGCCCCCAGAAGGAGCCGACCAATCCGCGCAGTTCGCCCCACAGGTCTGGCAAATTCGGCATGTGCGTTCGGCGGCCCATAATCTGTATCATGAGAGTCGTGCCTGTCAGTTCGCCGTAGAGCGCGTAGTTCCGCACGAACCACCAGCCTGCAACGGCCAGCCAGACCACCAGCACAGTCGCCGCGTCGCGCAGCCAGGCGCGGTCCCTGCGCCGCCAAGCGTACCACAGAAGCGCAATCTCGCACAGGGCTAGTAGTCCTGCGCCCGACAGTTTCGCCAGCGCGGCCAGCCCCGAGAGCAATCCCAATGCCAGCGCGCGCCGCGCCGAAGGTCCCCGGTTGAGATGCCGCAGCAGCGCCCACAGCCCCACTGCGCAGAGCGCCGTCACCAGATTGTCGTTGTTCACGCTGCCGCTGATAAACAGAAACTGGGGCAGAAACGCCGCGACCGACGCGCCGCCCAGGGAAATCAGCGTACCTAGCCCCAGTTGGAGGCCAAGCAGGTAGGTCATGAGAACCGTGACTGCGCCCAGACAAATGGAGAAGACTCGCACCAGGTGAACGGCGAGAGCAGTGCCTCGCCAGGGGAAAGACTCGCGCGGCGTGTGGACGTAGGCGTTCTTGTTGTCGGACGCCAGAGGAATTCCGACGTAGGCGTGGGGATTGGGCTGGGCGAGTTCCTCCGCGTCCGATGTGTCGAAGGGGCGAATGATACCCGCAGCCAGCACGTAGTACAGGGGCGGCTGACTCACCTCCTGATGCCATAGTCCTGGCTCCTCTGGCAGAGGAAGCCTGCCGGTGAGAGCCACGTGGCGCGCGTAGAAAAAGTGCTGAGGCTCGTCCGGCGCTTCGAAGACGGGTGTGACGGCGCTGTAGGTCAGCCCCAACAGCAGATACAGTCCGAGCAGAAGGCCTATGCCCCACTTGTCTCGCCGTCTTGTCCGCATCACGGCCACACCCGCACCTTGCTCAACAGCGCACGATTGTCGTACGCGCGTCCATCGGAATCCAGAACCGCCAGCCGCTGGTCGGTATCTGCATTGTACAGGCCGACCTCTACGATGCAAACCAGCGGTGGCGTGGCCTCATCAACGACGACTTCGTACTCGTCCCGGACGATTTGTCCCGGCTGCCAGCCGGAGGTAGGAGCCTGCCCGCCCTGGGGCTGGCCGTCCTGCTGGCCCCAGACGCTGTCTGTACCCTCGCCCAGGAGCTGCACGAACACCGTGTAGTCTTCGCTCATCGGCGAGAGCGCCTGCCAGTATAGGGTGACGCGCAGCGCTTCGCCCGGGGAGACCACGCGGCGGCTGAGGTCGTACCCGACCAGCGCGATGCGGTTGTCGAAGTTGATGTGCAGCGGATTCGGGACTTCGCCCGGGTTCGGCAGCACGTCTACCGCCCCGAATCGCGCGTTGTCTCCGACCATCTGGCCGGATGCGGCGCACACGGGCAGGCGCTGGCCATTCTGTGGGGAGTACAGCCCGACTTCCAGGACGGCCTGGTCCGGCGCGTACGTCGCTTCGGGCAGGGCAAGCAGGGTGCGGTCGGCGACAATCTCGCCCAGGGGCCAGGACGGCAGGGGGCATCCACCCATACATGGCACGCCGTCCCGCTGGGCGATGACCAAATCGTGTTCGCCGAGCAGGTGGACGAAGGCAACCAGATTCTCGGACAAGGGCGCTGACGATTGCCAGTACAGGGTCACGTCCAGCGGCTCTCCTGGTCTGACTTCCGACTTTGCCAACTCGTATCCGATGAGGCGAATGGACGGCCCAAAGCGAAGCGACAGCGGAACGGCTGACGGCGGCAGCGCGCTCACGGCCCCCACAACGCTGCGCGGAACCGTGCGGCGGTAGACGGTGACGGGGCTTCCCCAGAAGCGCGGGTCGGCGAACTGCGCCACCGGTTCGTACGCGGCGCGGAACCACTCGTCTCTGCGGATATCGTATGAGTAGAGAGGGTTCACCTCCGTGAGCGCCACGTAGTCGGGCTGATAGTGAAACAGCGCCCAGGCCACATCGCCTCTCCGGAGGGCCTCCGCCACATCCGGACGCAGAAGCCCCAGGAAGTCCACCATGCGGCGGTTGGAGTAGTAGCCGATGACGCCGACCTCCGTGACCCCGACGTCCGCGGCCTCCGGCGTATTCGCCGCCAGCCACTCGCCCACGCGGCGGTAGACATCGGTCTTGACTTCCGGCAGGACTTTGTATGTCGGCGCGTCCGGGGAAACGACCGCGCCTCCGTGCAGCACGCGTTCCATGTCGTACAGAGAGGCACCCTGCGCGGCCAACATTCCCAGGGCCAGCAGCCCGGAAACGACGTACTTCGCCGCAGGGTGCCGGATGAGTCTTCCGGCGCGGGCCGCTCCAAGCCCTGCCAGAACCACACCGGCGGGCACCAGGGGCGCGTAGTACCAGTGATAGGGAGCGACGTGGAGTAGGCAGTAGCCGAGACTGTACAGGCCCGCCCAGGCTGCCAACCATAGCGCCCACCGCTCGCGCTGGATGGCGACGATGCCGCCGACGAGAGCAAGAACGGCCAGAAGTGCGTAGAGCGGAGTCTGGAGGAACCAGGCCTTCGCCAGAATCAGCGCGCCCTGCAGGAACTGCGTCCCGGCATAGAAGCCGGTGACACCCAAAACGGTCTGCGCATTCTTTGCGGCCAGGGTGACGGGCACAGGCGAGCCGAAGTACACGGTCAGGCCAATCAGCATAGGAGCAAGCGTCAGCACATACGCAGCCGTCGGCCTCCACGGGAACCTGCGCTCCTTCCAGACCGCGTGGGCGAGCAGGACCCCCGCAGCGACAAGCCCATCGGGGCGGGTCAGGGTAGCCAGCGCCAGCAGAACTGCCGCCAGCACGGGGCGCTCTTCGAAGTAGAGGACATATCCCGCCAGAATCAGCGCCAGGTAGAAGGGCACCTCGACCCCCATGCTGAGCCACAGCAGCGGACAGGTCACGTACAGAAGGCCTGCAACAGCCCCTGCAAGTGGCTGTCGGAAGCGGTCGCATAGGTGGACCAGAAGCGACGCGCCAACCCACAGAGACGCGATGCCAATCCAGTTGCTGAGCAGGGGGATGTCTGTGGTGAAGAGCCTGCCGACCGCCAGGAGGAGCGCGTAGAGAGGCGCTGTGGTGCTGAGGACGCGCTCTCCGACGTTGTAGACGAAGCCGTGTCCGGTCACCAGATTCTCCGCATAGCGGTATGTGACGAAGGGGTCGTCGAAGGCGATGCTGTGGAACAGAAGTCCCAGCCCCAGGGCTATCAGCCCCAGGACTGCTATCGTTCCGCGCTTTCGGTAGGGGAGAAGCCGCGCTCTCATGAGTCTAGGCGGCCTTCCAGGAGAGATTCGTACAGCGCAACGGTCTCCTGTGCAATGCGCTCCCATGCGAACAGGTCCGAGAGCCTGCGAGCACCCTCGCCCAGGCGGGTGCGAAGTCCTGCGTGGTCGGCAATCCGCATCGCGGCATCTGCAATTTCCCGCGGGTGTTCGGGGGCGACCAGGATGATGTTCTGCTCCTGCACCAGTTCGGGAAGGTGGACGCCCGGAACCGTGGTGATGACGGGCACGCCGTGGGCCAGTGCCGCCATCAGGCTTCCTCGGCGGAATGACACCCCGTCGGAGTAGGGGAGCACGGCCATGTCGGAAGCGGCGAACGCCGCAGAGACCTGCTCCTGAGGCAGGTGTCCCGTCCAGATGACATGGCTGGCCAGGCCCTCTCGCTGGATGTGCGCCTCCACCTGCTGGGCGAACTGCTGGTTGGTGGGGTCGCTGGCGCCGACCTTGCCCCCAATCATCAGCAGTTTCACGGAGCGCCCTCTGCGCACCAGTTCGGCCAGCGCGTCTATCAACGTGTCTCCGCCCTTGGTCGCGTTCAGAAAGCCAAAGTAGGCCAGGACTGTCTCCTGGGGAGCGATGCCCCATCGGGCCCGCCACGCGCCTCTTTCGAACCCTAGCGGAAGGCGCGGCTGGATGTTGCTTCCGATGGGTATCAGGTGGGCGGGGCGGTCGGCGCCAAATGAGGGAAGCGCCTCCAGGTCTTCGCGGTTGGTCAGTATCACCGCGTCAGAGCCGCGCATAAGTTGGCCCACCGCACGCTGGCGCAGGCGGCCCGCCTTTGGAAACAAATAGGGCACTTTCAGGTCGTGGAACGTGACGACGCGGCGCGCGCTCGGCAGGCGGAATCCCAGATAGGTGGGTAGCAAGTGGATGGGCAGCAGCATGCCGTATGCTGCTGCCTGATACTGCACGTGCACGATGTCCGCGTCCCTCTGCCTTGCGGCTCGCTCCACAGCCGCCAGGCTCTTCCATCCCCACCGGTTCGCAATCGGGAGAACGGAAACCCCCGCGTCGAGACGCTCCGGCGCTGCCTCGATGGAAGTGACGACGGTCGCGGAAACGCCCATGTCGGACAGCGTCCTCGCCAAGACGGATGTGTAGTCGCCCACACCGCCCTGCATGGGCGGAAACTCGCCGCTGACGAAGCAGACTCTCATCGCAACCTCGTGGCCAAGACCTGGCGATAGGTGGCGATGCGCGCCGCACGCAAGGGCCTGCGGTGCCCCACCAGCCACTTGACTGCCTCGACACCCAGCATCCAGGCGTACATCGCCAGCAGGAACCATCGCAGCACCGCGCCCTTGAAGTTCCCGAATCGCTTGGTGTAGTAGGCAATCTTGCTGCGCTGGAAGTGAACGTGCTTGGAGGCGGCCACCTGCTCGCTGCTCTTTCCGCCGTGGTGGACAATCTGAGCCGTCGGCACGTAGACCACGCGCCACCCGGCCTCTTTGATGCGCTGGCACCAATCCAGTTCCTCGGAGTACATGAAGAACCGTTCGTCCAGTCCCCCGACTTCTCGCACGGCTTCACTCCTTGCCACCAGGCAGGCCCCTTCCAGCCAGTCCACGTCTTGAATCGCATCATCAGGCCTGTCCCACATGTAGTATCGGGCCAGGGTGCGGTTCCGCGGGAACCACTGCTGGAGAACGGTGCTTTCCAGAAAGGCCGTGCCGTATGTGGGGAAGCGGCGTCGCGACGGCTGGACGTCCCCGTCCGAGTCGAGAATCCTGGGCCCGGCGATTCCCACGTCGGGAGATTGGTCCATGGTGTCCACGAGCGCGGACAGGGCATCGGGCGCCACTTCTGTGTCGGGGTTCAACAGCATGATGTACCGGCCCGTGCACCGCTCTATGCCTACGTTGTTGGCGCGGGTGAAGCCCAGGTTTTCCGGGCTGGCGACAAGCCCGATATCCGGGAACTCCTCTCGCAGCATGTCCTGGCTGCCGTCGGACGAAGCGTTGTCCACGACCCAAACCTCCATGAGGCGGTTCGCTTCTACCGGCGGCGTGCCGTCGGGCCGCGGCAGGCTCCACCCCCGCGCCTCCATCAGCGAAAGGAGGCACTTCCTCAGAAGGTCTTTGACATTCCAGTTCACGATGACAATCGAGAGGTCCGGAGCGGGCGTCTTCATCTTGGTCCCAACCACCTCACATCAATAGAGCGGGCACGTTGAACCGCCCGCTCTGTCCCAGCGAATCTGTGCGGCATCGCACCCGGCACGTCAGATGCGCCTCGCAACCACGTACTGCGACAACTGCTGCAGAAGCGTTTTCGCTTGGCCGTTTGGCAGGCCATCCAGCGCCCTTTGGCCTTCTCGGGAGAGACTGGTGGCTTCCTGCAGGGCCAGTTCGGCGGCACCGGAGGACACGATATCCGCGACCGCGGCCTCCGCCCCGTCGAACTTCCCAAGGACAATCTGCCGAATCTGCTCCGCAGCGCGGGCCCCGGAGGCTGTCTCCAGATAGCACAGCACCGGCAGGGTAATGATTCCTTGTCGAAGGTCGCTTCCCACCGGTTTGCCCATCTGCGCCATCTCTCCGGTGAAATCGAGAACGTCGTCCACAATCTGGAACGCCATGCCCAGGTAGTGTCCCCACGTGCGGAGTTGCTCTATGTGCTCAGGGGGCGCGGCGCTCAGCGTGGCGCCTGCCTCTGCAGCGGCCGCAAACAGGGAGGCGGTCTTGCTGTAGATGCGTTCGTAGTAGGCCTCGCGGCTTGGCGGCCACTGCATGTCGGAAAGCAACTGGTGCAGTTCTCCGTTGCAGATGGTCATCAGGGCCTGCGCGAAGATTTGAACAACGGGCACGCTGTCGGTCTCAGCGGCCAGCGAAGCAGACACGGCAAACATGTAGTCGCCCGTGAGAATTGTGGCCTCGCCGCTCCAACGGCTGTTCAGGGTGGGATGCCCTCGTCGTGTTGTGGCCCGGTCTATCATGTCGTCGTGAACCAGGGTAGCCGTGTGGAGCATCTCCACCGCCGCCGCAAGCGATGTGACTTTCTCCTGAGAAGCATCGTAGAACTGCGATGCAAGGATGGCCACTGCCGGCCGCAATCGCTTGCCTCCCGCCGTGAGCAGTTCCAGCATCGCTGTCTTCAGGAGAGGATAATCCACATCTGAGGCTCGCAAGAGCCGCTCCTCGACCCTTCCCAGATCATGGCGGATTGGTTCAAGAAAAGGTAGCAGTTTCAAAGGACATCCTCGCTATGGTCGTAGAGTCGAAACAATGTGCGCGTGTTCGCCGAGGTGAACCGTGCCACCTCGGCTTCGGGAATGCCTCTGCAGCGCGCGACGGCTTCGGCAACCAGCCTGACATATGCAGGCTCGTTTCGTTTGCCGCGATGCGGATGCGGCATCAGGTACGGGCAATCCGTTTCTATCAGCATCCTGTCCAGTGGCAGGGATTTGACAATCTCCGGCAGTTGGCGGGCGTTCCCGTATGTGATTGGCCCCGCGATGGAAATGTAGAAGCCCATCTCCACTGCTTTCACCGCCATGGCCAGGTCGCCGGAGAAGCAGTGAAGCACTCCCTTGGCCGCCCGCGGGACCGTTGACGCCCATTCCTCCAGAATGGCCATGATTTCGCCGTGGGCATCGCGGTCGTGCACGATGACGGGCTTGTCGAGCCTCGCTGCCATGCCCAACTGCGCCCTGAAGGCTGTGCGCTGCGCGGGCTTTGGTGAGAGGTTCCGGTAGTAGTCCAGCCCGATTTCCCCGATGGCCACCACTTTCGGCGAGCGCGCCAGGCTTTCCATCTCCGCCAGTGCAGAGGCCGTGAGGCTCTTGGCGTCGTGGGGATGGAATCCCACCGATGCGAAGATGCCCTGGTGCCTCTCTGCCAATTCTATGCCAGCCGCGCTAGAACGCAAGTCGATGCCTGCGTTGATGATGGCGGTCAGGCCCGCCGCCCAGGCACGCTGTATCACGCGCTCGCGGTCTGCGTCAAACTGGCGAGAATCCAGGTGCGCGTGGCTATCTATATACGAGATGCAGGTTTTCTCATCCGCCACCAGGCTCTCCTAGCGTTTCAGACCGGTCAGGCGCAGCCCCTCGTCCAACAGGTCGGGCACCTTGTCCTTGTGCGTCGTCTCGCAGTAGACCCGCAGAATCGGTTCCGTGCCGGAGAAGCGAACCAGAAGCCATCCGCCATCTTCCAGGTCCATCTTGAAGCCGTCACGCGTGTCAAGACCGGTCACTTTCAGCCCTGCAACAGACTTGGGGATGGAAGCGCGTACCTTCTCGATGATGGCCTGCTTCTGGTCCGCCGGGAATCCGACGTCAATGCGGTCGTAATAGTGAGCGCCCACCAGCGAGTAGAGATGGTCTATCAGTTGGGTAGGGCTTCGTCCGGTCTGCACCATCAAGTCCAGGATGAACAGCCCTGCAAGGATGCCGTCCCGCTCTGGAATGTGCCCCCTGAAGGCGAAGCCGCCGCTCTCCTCGCCGCCCATGATGGCGTTCTTCTCGATCATGGCCGGGCCGACATACTTGAAACCGACGGGCGTACGGATGACCTCCAGGCCATAGAGAGCGGCAAGTTTGTCGGCCATCACGGTCGTGGTGACGGTGCGGACGATGGGGCCGCGCCACCCGCGCACTTCCAGCAGGTACATCAGCAGCAGCGCGTAGACCTGAAGTTGGTTGACGAAGTTCCCGTGCTCGTCCATAACTCCGATACGGTCTGCATCCCCGTCGTTGGCGAGGCCCACATCTGCACCCTTTTCGCGGATTGCCTTGGTCAGCGCGTGCAGGTTCTCGTCGATAGGCTCGGCGTGCCCAAGACCGGGGAAGATGGGGTTGCGAACGCCGTGAATCTGCGAGACGACCGTCTTGCCGCCGGCAAGCAGTGTGGGAAAGTAGTCAATCCCCGCACCGTACATCGCATCGGCAACCACGTTCAGGCCCGCCTTCTTGATTCGCTCCAGGTCCACCATCTTGGCAATCTGCTGGAAATAGGACGGCTCCGGATTGAAGAATTCCACCAGGCCCTTCGCCTGCGCTTCCTCCAGCGGCATTCGCCGCACAGCGTCCTTGCCTTTCTGTACTGCCGCGATTCGCTCCTCCAGTGCGGCGATGACCTCAGGGGAGGCCGAACCGGCGTACTCCGGCTTGTACTTGAATCCGTTCCAGATGGCCGGATTGTGGCTGGCTGTGATGACCACAGCGCCGGCTGCCTTTCGGTCGAGGATGCTCCACGACACGACCGGCGTGGGGGCAAATCTGTCGTTGAGGAGCGCTTTTATGCCGTTGGCTGCGGCCACCTCCGCTACCGCTGCTGCAAAGTGCTCCGAACTGAAGCGCGTGTCGTAGCCGATGACGAGGCCCTGCTTTTCCGTCCCACGGTCCAGCAGGTATCGCGCCACCGCTTGGGCGCACACGCGCACGTTCTCGAAGGTGTAGTCTTCGGCGATAATGGCCCGCCATCCGTCTGTGCCGAACTTGATTGTGGTTGTCATGACGTGCTCTCCATTTCTACAGGTCGTGCTCTCGCCGCAGAAGTTCCAGGTCGGCGTCGACCATCATTGCGACGAGATTCTCGAAAGTGACGGTGGGTTCCCACCCCAGAATCCTGCGCGCCTTGGAGGCGTCGCCCACCAGCATGTCGACTTCTGCGGGGCGGTAGAAGCGTTCGTCCACCTCCACGCAGTCGTGGTAGTCGAGGCCGACATGGTTGAAAGCCGCCTCGCAGAGTTCGCGCACCGAGTGGGTCGCGCCGGTGGCGATGACGTAGTCGTCAGGCTCGTCCTGCTGGAGCATCATCCACATTGCCTTGACATAATCGCCCGCATAGCCCCAGTCGCGGCGGGATTCCAGATTGCCCATGCGCAACTTGTCGGCAAGGCCCAGTTTGATTTTCGCGACGCCGCGACTCACCTTTCGGGGCGCAAACTCCAGCCCGCGGCGGGGAGATTCGTGGTTGAACAGGATGCCGGAGCAGGCGAACAGGTCGTAACTCTCCCTGTAGTTGATGGTAATCCAGTGCCCATAGACTTTGGCCACGCCGTAGGGGCTGCGTGGGTAGAAGGGCGTCTTTTCGTTCTGGGGCACTTCGCGCACCTTTCCAAACATCTCACTGGATGAGGCCTGGTACAGGCGGATGGTGGGGTCTACCATCCGAATGGCCTCCAGCACCCGCGTTACCCCCAGGGCGGTGATTTCGCCGGTCAGAACGGGCTGCTGCCACGATGTGGGCACGAACGATTGGGCGGCCAGATTGTATACCTCGCTCGGCTTGTGTTCGCGGAGCAGTTGCACCAGCGACATCTGGTCCAGAAGGTCGCCTGGCACAATGGTGATGTCGTCCTGGAAGTGTTCGATGCGGGAGAAGTTCACGGTGCTCGTGCGGCGCACCATTCCGATGACCGTGTACCCCTGCTCGAGCAGGAACTCGGCAAGGTATGAGCCGTCCTGGCCGGTGACTCCCGTGATTAGGGCGGTTGGCATGACATTCCTCCGGTAGGGACTTATGTGTTCTTCGGCTGGACGCGCTGCCGCCAGTAGGCGAGCACATCGCGCAGGCTCTGCTCGAAGGAGATTTGCGGCTCCCATCCCGTGCACTGGCGCAGGCGCGTGATGTCGGCGACGACAATCGGCATGTCCGAAGGGCGCATTCGGGCAGGGTCGTGTTCAACGGCAATCTCCACTCGGGCGAAGCCGAGAAGAGTATCGAGGACCTCTTGAATCGCCCACGCCTTGCCGGAGCCTACGTTGTACACCTCCCCCGAGATGCCCCGCTCCATGAGAAGCGTGTAGGCCCGGACGACGTCGCGCGCGTCGCTGAAGTCGCGCATGGCCTTCAGGTTGCCCACCTTCATGACGGGCGGGCGCAAGCCGTGCTCGGCCTCTGCAATCTGTTTGGCGAAATCGGGCGTCACGAAGCCCGGACTCTGACGCGGGCCGATGTGGTTGAAGGGTCTGACGCGGACGACGTCCAGCCCGTGGTTGAGATGGTACTGCAGGCCGAGCATGTCCTGGGCGATTTTGCTGACGGCATACGGGTTCACCGGGCGAAAGGCGTTGCCCTCGCCCACGGGCAGTTCGTCCGGGTAGACCAGCCCATACTCCTCGCTGGAACCCACCACCAGGATGCGCCCTTTCAGGCCAATGCGGTGCATGGCCTCCAGGAAGTTCAGTTGCATGCGGATGTTGTTGGCCAGCGTGTTCCAGGGGTCTATGCGTGACAGGGAGACCACCGGCTGCGCGGCCAGGTGGAAAATGAAGTCCGGCCTGGAATCCTCCAGCAACTGCACGACGGTGTCGAGTTCGGAGAGTTCCAGCGGAAAGAGTTCCAGGCGGTCCTGGATGTGGCCTATGTTGTTGACCGGGCCGTAGACAGTCCCTGCGACTGTCCAGGAGCGATTCTCCAGCAGGTACTCCGCCAGATGGCTTCCCACAAAGCCCGATATTCCGGTGATGAGCGCTTTCAATGCTTCCTCCGCGAGGGCTCCCTGAGTGGGAAGCCCGTCCCCTGGCGAACACGTCTCATTATATGTCAGACAAGCCCGAACCGCAAGACCGCGCCCGCCGGGATGCAGGGCAATCACGTTAGCCTGCAGACCTGCCCCGAAGTGTCTGGACAAGCGCGATTGCGCTGCACCGAGATGCCGCATCGCCGCCAAAGGGAACCTGCGTCTGACTTGCCCAGTCCGCGCGGGCGCAGGGCTACGTTCCTTCTTCCCAGGAGGTCAGGTACTTTTCCTGCTCGGCGGTGAGGGTGTCTATCTGTATTCCCATCGCGTGCAGTTTCAGGCGCGCGATTTCGCGATCGATGGCATCGGGTATTGTGTAGACTTTCGGCTCCAGGTTCTCTTCTTGCTGGAGCAGATACTCGGCGCCCAGAGCCTGGTTCGCAAAACTCATGTCCATCACGCTGGCCGGATGCCCCTCCGCCGCAGCCAGGTTGATGAGCCTGCCCTCTCCCAACAACGAGATGCGCCTGCCGTCGGGCAGCGTGTACTGGTCTACGAAGTCCCGGATGCGCTTCTTCTCCGATGCCAACTTCTCCAGGGCCGGGATGTTGATTTCCACGTTGAAGTGGCCGGAGTTTGCCAGGACAGCGCCATCCTTCATTCGCTCCATGTGCTGCCGGTCGATGACATGGACGTCGCCAGTGGAGGTTACGAACAGGTCTCCTTCTTCGGCGGCCTCCAGCATGGGCATCACGCGATAGCCGTCCATGACGGCTTCCAGCGCGCGCAGCGGGTCCACTTCGGTGACAATCACGAGGGCTCCCATGCCGCGCGCGCGCATGGCAATGCCGCGGCTACACCAGCCGTAGCCGCTGACGACGACGGTGCGTCCGGCCAGCAGCAGGTTGGTCGCGCGGATGATTCCGTCGATGGTGGATTGGCCTGTGCCGTATCGGTTGTCGAAGAAATGCTTCGTCATCGCATCGTTCACGGCCAGGATAGGGTATCTGAGGACTCCGTCCGCCGCCATCGCTCGCAGGCGAATAACGCCGGTGGTTGTTTCCTCCGTCCCGGCCAGCACGTCGGGTATGAGGTCTGTCCGGTCGCGGTGCAGCGTGGAGACAAGGTCGGCCCCATCGTCCATGGTCATCTGCGGGTGGTGGTCGAGGGCCGCGTGGATGTGCTTGTAGTAGGTGGCGTTGTCCTCGCCCTTGATGGCGAACACGGGGATGCCCTCGTGCGCCACGAGGTAGGCGGCCACGTCATCCTGGGTGGACAGCGGGTTTGAGGCGCACAGAACCACGTCGGCGCCGCCTGCCTTCAGAGTGCGCATCAGGTTGGCGGTTTCGGTGGTCACGTGGAGACAGGCTGCCATGCGAATCCCTGCCAGCGGTTTCTCTTTGGCGAACCGTTTTCTGATGAGCCGAAGCACCGGCATGTCCTGCTCTGCCCATTCGATGCGGTCTCTGCCACGGTCTGCGAGGCTCAGGTCCTTCACATCATATTGTACGCTCACTATTCACTCTCCTTCGTTATTTTAGTGTCGTCGTTCTCTTTCGGTAGGCCATGGCCTCCAGGTAATTGCAGTAGGGTGAAAAGCCCAGTTTGCGGTAGATGCGCTGTGCGGCGGCATTGTCTTCGCCCACGTTCAGCACGAGGGTCTCGGCCAGCGTTGACAGTTCTCGGACAACGCCGGCGGTGCATGCAGAGGCGTACCCGCGCCCGCGATAGTCGGGATGGGTGAACACGTTGCCGACGGCTGCAACGCCGTATGCCGGGGATACCAGATGGGTGCCTGCGACCGCCACCAGCCGCCCGTCGCATTCCACGCCGTAGAAGACGCCGCTCAGAAGTTGGTACGGGCTGAAGTGCACCTCTGCGTAGATGCGATACAGGCTCTGCAAATCGGTCAGATTGGCTCCGGTCAGCCGAAACGCCAGCGGGTTCGGCGGCGGGAGCGGGCGTGTTGCATCCCACACCATGCGCACCATGCGTTTCTGCTCGGCCAGCGAATAGTGAGCCTCCAGCGCGCCCAGGTGCGCTTCCTGCAGAATCGCGTAGGCACGCGCCGGGCGCATCACCGTGCCGAGCAGCACCGCGCTTCCACGCGGGTCGCCGTAGAGAAGCAATGCGTTCGGCTCCAATCCTTTGAACAGCAGGGCAACGGCCCACGGCCCCTGCCGATGCCGAGCCAGCACCCACTCGCACTGCTCGAAGAAGGCAGGCTCTATGTCGCCGATGGCGTAGGCTGCAAAGATGCGGTCCTTGTTGAGGAGGCTCAGGAGCGTGTCGCGGTCGCGGGTCGCGCCCGCATCCCAACCGCCTAGCGAGTGGGACATCTCCTGCCGTTGGACTGACGAGGCGCGGCTTGTCATTTCTCCCCCGCACAGGACAGCAAGTCAGCCAACTCGGGGGCATCGCCAAACGCCTCTCGATACTTGGCTGCGAACTCCGCCCGGGTGTACCGGTGATTCTGGGTCCCGTGGGACTCCAGCACGTACGTTGCGGCAAGGCTTGCGATGCGTCCGGTGACTTCCCAGGGATAGCCGCGAAGCACTCCTTTGATGATGCCCGCGCGATATGCGTCTCCAACCCCTGTTGGCTCGGCGGACCTGAGCGGGCAGACGGCGGGGATGTCAATCTTCCGGTCTTCCGCCCAGATGGTAGAACCCTGCTCGCCGCACGTCACAATCAAGGCGTCGGCAAGACCTTGCACTTCGCCATCGGTCAATCCCGTCTTGTTCTTGAACATCTCCAGTTCGTAGGTGTTCACGATGAGGATTTTGGCGCCCCTGGCGCTTGCCACGAGTTCGTCGGCGGGGAGGCGAATAATCTGCTGGCTGGGGTCGTAGATATACGGTATGCCCAAGTCCTTGCATTCCAGGGCGTACTTGGTCATTGCCTCCGGGTCGTTTGGGGAGATGATGGTCAGTTGTGCCCGCTGCGCGTCTGGGATGTAGAAGGTGAGTTCGCGGGCATTGGCCATAGCGCCTGTGTAGAAACTGGCAATCTGGTTGTCGTCCAGGTCGGTGCTCACGAAGAACGATGCGGTGAACTTGTCCGAAATCTCGCGAATCAGGGACGTGTCCACGCCCTGCTGTTCGAGCCACAACTTGTAGTCCGAGAAATCCTGGCCGACGGTTCCCATGACCGTGGGGCGCTCGCCCAGCAGAGCCAGGGAGTAGGCGATGTTGGCCGCACACCCGCCGCGCTCCTTTCGCAGAGAGTCCACCAGGAAACTGACGCTCAAGAGATGTATCTTGTCGGGGAGGATGTGGTCCTTGAAGCATCCGGGAAAGGACATGATGTAGTCAAAGGCGATAGAGCCCGTGATGATGATGCGCATTTCAGTCGACCCCATATTTCTCTCTTGCCAGCCGCGACACCTCTGCCGTGGTGGCGAGTACCTTTTCCGCCGTATTCTCGAACAGCGACCCCGTGCCGCAGGACGGTGTAATCAGGCTCGACTCCACAATCTTGTCCAGGGAGATGCCCTTGGGCACCAGCAACTGCATAGCCTGCTCCAACCGTAGCAGCAGGCTCTCGGGGGTCTCCGAATGGATGGCTTCGCCCGCCGGAACGATGCCCCAGGCGATGATGCCGCCCCGATTCAGAAAAGCCTTCACCTCGCCGGCGTACAGCGCCAAGGTCTCCGCATAGCCGTAGGCATCCAGATTGAGGATGTCAATGGCCGTTGCCAGAAGCAGAGACCAGTCGGTGTTCCCGCAGCAGTGTACGCCCTTGATGCCATGAATCCCGCCGAGCACGTCGTCCATGAGCGTGATGGCTTGTTCGCGGCTGAGGGACACATAGGCGGAGCCAAAGGAACTCATGTAAGGTTCGTCGATGAACGTAATAACCTGTCCCGACAATTGCTGCAGTTGCTGTTCCTGCCAGGTGGCCTTCAGCCGCAGGTGTTTTGCCACGGCATCCGCCAGGATTTCGTCGTATAGGATGGGGCGGCGATTCTCGTCCACAACAACCAGCCCCCAACTCACCGGGCCGGTGACTTGTCCCTTGACGCCAACAGCGTCCGGAAGCGTGCGATCCAGCATTTCCGCCAGGCCTGCCGCATACTCTGGCGCTATCGTCCCATACTCCACATCGTCCTGGAGGTATGCGACGTACAGCGCCTCCAGCGCCTGGTCCAGGTCCTGGGAGCGGTCTATATAGATGCGCTCGTCCTCCAGGACAACGCCGGGAAAGCCTTCGCTGAACTGCACGTACATGTTTTCAAGGAAAGAGCGTTTGGGCAGTTGCGGCCACGTGGGCAGGCGTGGGAAGTGCTCCAGGATGAGGTCGCAGGCGCGAACGGCATCCCGATGGGGCACGCTGCCCACCGACATAGGAAGCAATCCAGGCTCCAATCGGCTCATGCTATTCCTCTCTCTTTGCGTCGCTTGGGCTGGCGGCTGCTGCGCCTTTCTTCTCCATCATCTGCCGGAGGTGCGTCTCGAAAGGCGGTCGCACGATGCCCTCTTCGGTCACGATGCCTGTCAGGTAGCGGTGCGGCGTCACGTCGAAGGCGGGGTTCGCAACCCGCACGCCGTCCGGGGCTATCTGCACGCCGCGTACGTGCGTGACCTCTTCGGGGCTTCTCTCTTCGATGGGTATCGCATCTCCGCAGGGCGTGCCCATGTCCAGTGTCGACGTGGGTGCTACCACGTAGAACGGCACGCTGTTCTCCCTGGCAGCGACGGCCAGTTTGTAGGTCCCAATCTTGTTCGCCACATCCCCGTTGGCGGCAATTCTGTCCGCACCCACCAGCACGACCTGGACCTGCCCGGTGCGCAGGAGATGTCCTGCGGCGTTGTCGACAATCAGCGTGACAGGTATCCCGTCCTCCATCAGTTCCCAGGCAGTCAGCCGCGCCCCTTGCAGCCGCGGGCGCGTTTCGTCGGCGTACACATGGACGCGCTTGCCCTGCTCCACGGCCGCGCGGACGACGCCCAAAGTGGTTCCGTAGTCCACGGTTGCCAAGCGCCCTGCGTTGCAGTGAGTCAGAATGGCATCGCCGTCCTGGACGAGTTCTGCGCCAAACCGCCCCATGCGCCGGTTGACCTCCACATCCTCATCGGCGATGGCCTGGGCCTCGGCGACCAGAGCGGACACCATATCGGAGACGGGGAGAGCAGCGCAGGCTTCCGCCTCGCGAAGCATGCGGTCCAGCGCCCAGAACAGATTCACGGCGGTGGGGCGCGTGCCGCCCAGGTCTTTGGCAGCCTCTTTCAATGCGTCGAGAAGTTGGGTTGGTGTTTTGGCTTGGCTGTTGACGGCACACAGCGCCAAGCCAAACGCTGCCGTCGCGCCGATGGCAGGCGCTCCTCGCACCGCCATGCCGCGAATGGCCTCCGCCACTTCATGATGGTCTCGGCACGTCAGCACCTGAAACTGCTGGGGCAGCATCCTTTGGTCAATCATCCGTACCGTGTTCTCGTGCCACTCGACTGTGCGCAAGAAGACCCCCTCGTTCTGTCATGCTCTGTGGTCGTGCTTGCCTCCGCAAACAAATAGGTCTCTCGGGCTGGAGAGACCTTGAGAGGCACGGCATATGGTAGCACACCGCTGGCTGCTTGTCAAAGCAAGGTCGCAGCCGTTTCTCCCAGGCGAGCCCTCACACCACGCCAAGGCGCGTCAACGCTGGCTGGCAGCGTCTGCCTGACTTGCGATGACCCTCTTGGTGCAGACGTACCAGTCCGCGATGCTGCGGAAGCGGTCGGACGGCGTGTACACCGCTGCAAGCGTGACTCCGCGCACCGTATCGCGGACTCCCATCGTGTACACGGGCTGGTACAGGAAGATGGCCGGTGCTTCTTCTCGAAGTATCTCTTGCAGCCGCGCGTAAAGTTCCTGGCGCCGGGCGGTGTCCACTGTCCGACGGGCTGCTTCCATAATCTCATCGGCGTCGCGGTTGCTGAACGATGAGAAGTTCTGTCCGTCCGTCGAGGTCTGCGTGGAGTGCCAAAAGGGATACAGGTCGGGGTCCGGGCTGATGTCCATCCAGCGGTACAAGGCCACCTGGAAATCGCGGGGGCGCAGGTATGCATTCGCCAGTTCCGCCTGCGGTACCGGCGTCACGCTTCCACGCACTCCAATCTGTTCTTCCCACTGGAGCGCGACCTGTTCCGCCACGCCGACAAAAGGCGCGCTGTCCGGGACGACAATCTCCAGTTGAAGCGGCTCCCCATCCTTGTCGACAAGTCCATCGCCGTCGCTGTCGGCCCAGCCTGCCTGGCTGAGCAGTTCGCGGGCTGCACTCACGTCATTGTCCTCTTGGGCCGCGGGCGCGCTGTATGCCCAGGACGCAGGGAGAAGGGGCCCGTCCAGGGGAATTCCCTGCCCCTGCAGGGCCTCGTCTATCACAGCCTGGCGCTGAATCGCCAGAGAAAGCGCTCGCCGGACGCGGGCATCGTCCAGTGATGGATTCTGGGTGTTCAGCAGCAGCCAGACGGCCTCTGCTCTGGGCGCGGAGTACAGGTTCAAATCGGGCAAGTCCGCCGCTTCTTTCAGGTTCTCCGGGGAGATGAAGCGAATCCCGTCCACTTCGCCGTCTGTGTACGCGGCCAGGACAGAGGACTCGCCTGGATAGAACTTCAGGACGAGTCGCTCCAGAAAGGGACGAGGCCCCTCATAGTAGGGGTTCGGCTCCAGCGCAATCTCCCCCTCCGCGATACGTTCCAGCATGAAGGGGCCGTTGCTCAGGGGTGAGGAGTTGAAAGATTGCTGCAGGAGGTCAGCCGCCTCCACATCTGCCAACGCATGCGCGGGAAGCAGCCCCATGGTGGTGTAGTCCAGAAACGGCGCGTACGGCTCCGAAAGAGTGAAGCGTATTTGCAAGGGGCCAATCTGCTCCACCTCCACCTGTTTCCACAAGTCTGACAGGTAGGGGGGGCCGGGGAAGTCCGGGGACTGCATGAGGCGAAACGTGTATGTGGCATCCTCGGCGGTCACCGGAGCGCCATCCTGCCATTTGAGGCCGGCTCGGAGCGTAAAGGTGTATTCAAGCCCGTCGCCGGATACCTGCCACGATTCGGCCAGGTCGGGCACGATGCGGAGATGTTCGTCCACTCGGGTCAGGCCGCGGAACAGCAACTGGCACAAGTCTTGGTCTACTTCGTTGAACGAGGAGAGGACAGGGTTGAGCCACTGAGGTTCGCCCACAGCGCCTTCGGCGTAGGTTCCTCCTTCGGCAGGGATGAGGACGGTGCTGGTTCGGACGACCAATTGGCTGAGAATGACCAGCACCAGCACGGTTCCCAGCAATGCCAGCAAAATTGGCAGACGCAGATAGCGCCCCATGCTTCTCCTCACTCCGTATCTGAAAAGCGAATAAGGGTGCCTGTCGGGCAAGGCCCGGCGAAGGACACCCTCACACTGAAACGTTCAGGCCCCGTGCGGGTCAGGCGATCATCACGATGACCAGCGAGATGAGGAGAAACGCGGCTGCCAGGCCGATGGTGGAGTTGAACAGAATCTTGTCCACGCCGCGGCGCGTGCGATACACCGACGTGCCTCCTCCGAATATGCCGCCCAAGTCAGTGGCCTGGGCCTGCACGAGTACGGCGAAGATGAGCGCAACGGCGATGATGATTTGCACCACATAGAGATATGTCAGCAAAGGAACACCCCCAAACGTCACGTGAAAAGTCAGCCCATTATACCATTTGCTCCACACAATGCCAAATCAGAGGCCTGCTGGACTCGGCTTCATCTTGTGTCGGTGTGGCTGTTGAGAGACCTCGGGGGGTCTGCGGAATGCCTCCCATCGCTCCAACCGTCCCGCATGCAACTCGTCCCTGGCCAAAACGCATGACAGAGACCCCGAGGTCTTAGTCAGCGCGGGGCTGAACCCCGCGCTGAGAGATTTCCCCCTCTCCGCATCTGTATGGAACTGGGACATGGGTGGGGTCACCCGACGAGTTCAGCGTCGGGCCTTCGCGGCGAAAGGCAGTGTCGAGGCGTGCCCTACGGTGATCGGTGCCAACACAGTTTGGAACCGAGCCGCGTGCTGGGCCCGGTTCTGAAGTCTGTTCGCGGACCCTCACGCCGGCTGTCAGGCGGAGAGTGACAGCCCCAAGGTGTCACGCGGCAAGCACGACACGACAATTCGCAGACGGCGAGACCGAATCCGGCAGCGGTGCGAGTTGACGGACAGGGGAGAACTCGGCTACAATGTCGGAGAACCGGCCTTGGATACACAGGGAGTGCGCGGGGAGCAGTTGCGGTCCTGTGCGGGTTCAGCATTGCAGGAGCAGAGGGGCGTTGACCACAGATTAGTGTCAGTTGTCATTTGAAGGGGCGGGGCGGTGGCCTGGATGCGGGGGTGATGAGCCATGGAAACTCTTGAACGACTCTTTTCTTCGCGAGTGCGGTTGGCGCTGCTGACGGTGCTGCTGGGGCGTGCGAGCGAACGCTTCTACGGGCGGGAGTTGGCGCGGCTGAGTGGCGAGCGCCAGAGTGCTGTGTGGCGCGAGTTGCAGAATCTGGAGCAGGTTGGCCTGATTGAACGGGTGGACGATGCCAATCTGACATACTTTCAGGCAAATGCGGGCCATTCCCTCTTCCGGGAACTCCATTTCCTGTTCATCAAGGCCTTGAGGCTCAGCGGCAAGCCCGTTCCTGAAGCGCCGCTGAGACGCGGACTGACCTCAAAATTTGGTCTTTCTGTCAGAAAGCCGTCCGGCGCGCGTGATTTGGTCATCGGCGAGAACGATTGAACGCAGAAGGAGCCCGCCGGGCTGAACCCCTGGTCGGGCCTTCGCGGCGATAGGCAGTGTCGAGGCGTGCCCCACCGTGACGGGTACCAACACAGTTTGACACTGAATCGAGACAGAAAAGGCTTTGAGTTTCCACGTGACCTGTGGTAGAATAGCCGACACGAACAGTCGGCTCTTTGATAGCAAACACCAAAGGAGGTGCATGACCGATGGAGATCAGGCATGTTGCCGTCATTGGGGCGGGCACCATGGGAAACGGCATTGCCCAAACCTTCGCCCAGGCCGGATATGATGTGACGCTGAGCGAAATTGATGAGGGGGCGTTGAAGCGGGGCATGGCGGCGATTGAAAAGTCGCTCGCCAAATTCGTAGAGAAAGGACGAATCACCTCCGAAGACCGCCAGGCTGCCCTTTCGCGGATTCGCCCGACACTTGAGATGGGCGATGCGAAAGATGCCCACTTCGTGGTGGAGGCTGTCATTGAGGACCTCGGAGTGAAGCGCCAGGTGTTCAGAACCCTGGACAACCTGATGGCCCCCGATGTCATCCTCTCCTCCAACACCTCTTCCATTTCCATCACCGAAATCGCTGCCGCTACGGCCAGGCCGGACAGAGTGATAGGCATGCATTTCATGAACCCTGTGCCGCTGATGCAACTGGTGGAGGTGATTCGCGGCCTGGCGACCTCCGACGAGACGTGCCAGGTCACGGAAGAACTGGCCCGCGACCTCGGCAAGACCCCCGTCGAGGTCAACGACTACCCGGGCTTTGTCTCCAACCGGGTGCTGATGCCCATGATTAACGAAGCCGTGTTCTGCGTGATGGAGGGTGTGGCGAAGCCCGAAGCCATTGACACGGTGATGAAACTGGGGATGAACCATCCAATGGGGCCGCTGGCCCTGGCCGACCTGATTGGGTTGGACGTCTGTTTGTACATCCTGGAGGTGCTCCACAAAGGGCTGGGCGACCCCAAGTACCGCCCGTGCCCGCTGTTGAAGAAAATGGTTGCTGCCGGCCACCTGGGTCGAAAGACCGGCAAGGGGTTCTACGACTACTCATGAGCAAGCGGACCGCCTCTGGCTTCTAGCGCACCGCTAGAGGCCATGTACTGACGGTCAAACGCTGAGTACTCAAACAATACAGAAGGAGGCAAACCATGGACCTGACGCTTACCGAAGAGCAAGAGATGATTCGCAAGATGGCGCGGGACTTCGCCGAGAAGGAATTGGCGCCGGTGGCCGCCGAAATGGACGAGAAGGGAGAGGTGCCTTTTGGCAACATTCGGAAAATGGCCCAGTTGGGGTTTCTGGGGCTGAACACGCCGGAAGAGTACGGCGGCGCGGGGCTGGATTCCGTCAGTTACGTCATCGCCATTGAGGAACTCTCCAAGGCATGTGCAGCCACCGCCATCGTCATGGCTGTGCAGAACTCTCTGGTCAACTACAGCATCCTCAAGTTTGGCACCGAGGACCAGAAGCAGAAATACCTGACTGCGCTGGCCCAGGGGGAGAAAATCGGCGCCTTCGCGCTGACCGAGCCGGGGGCTGGCACCGATGCTGCCACCCAGCAGACGACCGCGGTTCGCGATGGAGAGCACTACGTCATCAACGGCGGCAAGTGCTTCATCACCAACGGCGGCTTTGCGGACATCGTGCTCCTGTTCGCCATGACGGACAAGTCCGCCGGGCACCGCGGCATCAGTTGCTTCATCGTGGAGAAGGGCACGCCTGGATTCAGCGCGGGCAAGCACGAGAACAAGATGGGCATCCGCGCCACCGACACAAGCGAACTGATTTTCGAAGACTGCAAGGTGCCCGCGGCGAATCGCCTCGGGGACGAAGGCATGGGCTTCAAGATTGCCATGGTAGCCCTGGATGCCGGACGCGTCGGCGTCGGCGCGCAGGCGGTGGGGATTGCTCAGTCGGCACTGGACAAGGCTGTCGAATACGCCAAGACCCGCGTGCAGTTCGGCCAACCCATCGCCAGTTTCCAGGCCATCCAGTTCATGCTGGCCGACATGGCCACTCAGGTGGAGGCGGCGCGCCTTCTGGTCTACAGCGCGGCCCTGAAGAAGGATTCAGGCGAGCGGTTCTCCAAGGAAGCCGCCATGGCGAAACTGTTTGCCTCTGAGATGGCGGGATTTGTCACCACCAAGGCGCTGCAGATTCACGGCGGCTACGGTTACATGAAGGAGTATCCTGTGGAGCGCTACTTCCGCGACGCCAGAATCACCGAACTCTACGAGGGCACCAGCGAAGTCCAGCGGATGGTCATCGGCAGCAACTTGCTGAAAGGGTAGCGCGTCCTCCTGTTGACCTCCCGCAGATTGCGGAACCTGCGGGAGGTGCGAGGTTTGCCTGATGAACGCGCAAGAAGCCATGGAGTTGGGACAGCGCATTGCGGCTCTCGTCGAATTGGGGCGGGTCATCCAGGCATACACGCTGCTGGCGCCTGTCCTCGCCGAACGGACGCCGTTTCGCCTTTTGGACCGCATTGGTGGGGCCGTGGGTGCCGGCCCGCTCGCCGAGGTCAACGCTTTCCTGCGTCGCATCGCCGCCGACAAGACCGAGGGCGGATGGGTGGTCATTGGCGCGGCCCTGCAGGGACAACTGGAGCGCGACGCGGCGGGCGCGTTCGCCCGCAGCCGCGACGGCATCATCGCTGCCGACGTCTGGTACGCCGCCGATATCCTGGGGGAGCGCGTGCCCGGGGAGGCCCTGGTTCGCGACTTTCGGCCCTCCCTGGAACACCTGCTGCCCTGGCGGGACGACGAGAACCCCTGGGTGCGGCGGGCTGTGGGCGTGGCCGTTCACTACTGGGCCAAGCGCTCGCGCGGCGCCCCTGAGCGCGCCCCCGAAGCGGAGACGCTGCTGGCTTGCCTGGAGCCGATGTTCGAGGAACGGGACATCATGGTGGTCAAGGGCATCAGCTGGGGGCTGAAAACCCTGGGCAGGCACTACCCCGACGAGGTGTCCGACTGGCTGCGGGTGCAGGTGGTCGAACGCCAGCGCCCTCATCGGGCCGTCCTGGTGCGCAAGGCTCTGACGTATCTGTCGGAGGAGCAGAGGGCGCATGCCACAGGAGGCGCGGCTTGACGGCGCTGGAATTCCAGGAGTATCGTGCCCGCAAAATCGTCAACGTCCACAAACACGTGGACGGCCCCTGGTTCTGGGGAAAGTACACCGCCCACCCATATATCGGCTGCCGCAGCGGCTGTGAGTTCTGCTATTCGCGAGGCTCGCGGTATCTGCGGCGCGACCCCGACACCTTCGACACCTTGGTTCGGGTGAAAACCAACGCTGTCGAACTGCTGCGGAAGGAACTGCCGCGTCTCGAGCCGGACATCATCTCCGTGGGCGACTGGCAGCAGCCCGCCGAGGAGCGCTACCGTCTGTCGCGCGGCATGCTGGAGGCCGTGCGCGACCGCGGCTTCCCGCTGTTCGTCGTGGAGCGCTCGCCGCTCATCACCCGCGACCTCGACCTGCTGACCGAGATAAACCGTCAGTCTTGGGTCGGCATCACCTTCAGCATCAGCAGCCTGGACCCGACGCTGAAGCAGGCGTTCGAGCCGCGCAGCCCCGGCGTGCAGCAGCGGCTGCAGGCGATGGCCCAGTTGGCGCAGGCCGGCATCCTTGTGGGCACCTCGCTCATGCCCGTCCTTCCCTTCGTGGGTGACGACGAGGCGCACCTGGAGGATGTGGTGCGCGCCACCAAAGACCACGGCGGCGCTTTTGTCATGGGCGGCGGGCTGACCATGGATGGCGTTCAAGCGGAGCGAACCCTGGCAGCGGCGCGGCGTCTGGACCCGGCGCTGGAAGGACGATATCGGCAACTGTACGCTTGGAAGGAAGACGGCAAGCCTTGCTACAGCCCCCCGCGGGCATACAGCGCTCGGCTGGGACTGTTCATCCGCGAATTGTGCGCCCGTCACGGCTTGCTCGACCGGATGCCGCGCTATGTGATTCCGGGGCCACTGGCTGTCAACAAGCGCATCGCCGAGCGGCTGTTCCTGCGCACCTATGACCTGGAACTCCAGCACGCGCAGAACTACCGCATCTGGGCGTATCGCAGGGCTGCCTGGGCGGTGGATGAGTGCCCGCAAAACGTTGCGGCAATCTACCGCGAGCAGGGCGAAGCAGGCCTGCAGGCGCTGCCGGGGATTGGCGAGCGGATGGCGAGCCAGATTGGCGCGTGGCTGCAGGAAGACGAAGAATTGAGTGACCTCGGCGGGGACGAGGAGGTGAGCCCATGATACGCAGACGTCTTGTACACATCCTGGTTCTCGCGGCGGCGCTGGCTCTTGCCGCCTGCCAGGCGACGCCCTCTCCTGCTCCTCCGTCTCCGCCGCCTGAAGTTTTCGTGGAGCCGGGCGACGGAGCCTATCCGGTACTGAAGCAGATTGCCGAGTCGCAGCAGTCCATCAGGGCCGCCTTCTACCTCCTCTCCGATGAGGACGTGATTGCCGCGCTTGCGGAGGCCAGGGAGCGAGGCGTGGACGTGCGCGTCATCCTGGAGGAAAGCCCTCTCGGTGGTGGTGACACCAATAGGCTGGCCCGCGAGGCACTGGTCGCGCAGCGGGTCGCGGTGATGTGGGGGAACCCAACCTTCCGCTACACCCACATCAAAGCGATGGTGGTGGATGACAAGACGGCTGTCGTCATGACCCTGAATCCGACGCGCTCGGCGTTCACCAGCAACCGCGAGTATGGTCTGATTCTCCGCGACCCCGACATGGTGGCGGAAATCGCCTCGGTGTTCGACGCGGACTGGAGCCGCGAAACGGCGAGCGTGCGGAATGAGGCTCTGGCCTGGAGCCCCATCAACAGCCGCCGCAAGTTGAGCGCGCTGATTCGGGGCGCGAACACCAGCCTGGATGTGGAGTGTCCCTACCTGCTGGATGAGGACGTGGAAAGCCTGCTGATAGACGCCGCCCGCAGGGGCGTGAGGGTGCGGCTCGTCACAGCGCCATCGTCGGGGGCCGACGTCAACGCGCAGGCCCTGTCGCGGCTCGATGGCGCGGGCGTTGCGGTGCGCTATTTGCCTTCCCCATACGTCCATGCTAAGGTAGTTATCGCAGACGAGACCACGGCGTTCGTCGGTTCGGTCAATTTCTCGGCAACGTCTCTCGACTTCAACCGGGAACTCAGCGTCATCGTGGAGCATCCGGACGCCGTGGGGACGCTGCTTGCGACCTTCGAGAAAGACTGGGAGGAGGCTCAACCCTGATGCGACGCGGGCGATTCAACAGCAAGAAAACTGCGTCATCGCTGGAGGCTCTGGGCTACGACGTGCAGCGAGGCGACGTGGTATACGGTCGCCGCGAAGATGACGCCGTCCACCAGGTATGGATAGACAATGGCGGGATGCTGCGCCTCAGTGTGACGCGCCTGGCGCGCGCGCCCGTGTCTGCGCGTCGCCAGATGGCTGGGCAGGAGTATGCGGTTCTGCGTGAGGAGCAGGCGCTGGTCACCGTGCGGGTGCAACTTGCGTCGGCAGACGAAATCGGAGAGGTGCTGCAGAACGCGGAGCGGCTGGCCGCGGATGCTGCGACATCAGAACTGACCCCTCAGCGCCGCCCACACCAAGGCGCCGAGGACGAGGAGAGCGAGCATGGCCTCAATCAAGGATGAGAAGGCGCGGTGGGAGCGCGAAACCCTTGAGCCTGTGCTGGACAAGTATCCGGAGCGGCGCGACGACTTCGAAACTGTCTCCGGCGTGCCCGTGGAGCGGCTCTACACGCCCGAAGATGTGCCGGTGGACTACGAGCGCGACCTGGGTTTCCCCGGCGAGCACCCCTTCACGCGCGGCGTCCAGCCCACCATGTACCGCGGGCGGTTCTGGACCATGCGCCAGTACGCCGGTTTTGCCACTGCCGAAGAGTCCAACGAGCGCTACCGTTACCTGCTGGAGCAGGGGCAGACGGGCCTGTCGGTCGCGTTTGACCTGCCCACGCAGATTGGCTACGACTCGGACCACCCCATGGCCGAGGGCGAGGTGGGGCGCGTGGGCGTCGCCATCAGTTCGCTGCGGGACATGGAGATTCTGTTCGAGGGGATTCCCCTGGGCAAGGTCAGCACGTCCATGACCATCAACGCGCCCGCCGCCGTCCTGCTGGCGATGTACGTGGCCGTGGGCGAGAAGCAGGGCGTTCCATCGGCCAAACTGCGCGGCACCGTGCAGAACGACATCCTGAAGGAATACGTGGCCCGCGGAACCTACATCTTCCCGCCGGGGCCGTCTATGCGCCTCGTCACCGACCTGTTCCGCTACTGCAAGGCGCACGTCCCGCACTGGAACACCATCTCCGTGAGCGGCTACCACATGCGCGAAGCGGGCGCGACGGCGGTGCAGGAAGTGGCCTTCACCCTGGCCGATGGCATCGCCTACGTCAAGGCGGCGCTGGATGCGGGAATGGACGTGGACGAGTTCGCCGGGCAGATGGCCTTCTTCTTCGCGTGCCACAACAATCTGCTGGAGGAGGTCGCCAAGTTCCGCGCGGCGCGGCGCATGTGGGCCAGAATCATGCGAGAGCGGTTCGGCGCGAAGGACCCCCGCTCCTGCATGGTTCGCTTCCACACCCAGACGTCGGGCGTGACGCTCACTGCCCAGCAGCCCAACAATAACATCATGCGCGTCACGCTCCAGGCGCTGGCCGCCGTGCTGGGCGGGACCCAGTCGCTCCACACCAACTCCCGCGACGAGGCGCTGGCGCTGCCGACGGAGGAGTCGGTGACCATCGCCCTGCGCACCCAGCAGGTCATCGCATACGAGAGCGGCGTCGCCGACACCGTGGACCCGCTGGCGGGGAGCTACTACGTGGAACACCTGACCGATGAAATCGAGCAGCGCGCCGCAGAACTGATGGAGCGCGTGGAAAAGACGGGCGGCGTCCTGAGGGCCATCGAGACCGGCTTCATGCAGCGGGAAATTCACGAGAGCGCCTACCGCTACCAGAAGGCGGTGGACGCCCGCGACCAGATTGTGGTGGGCGTCAACGAGTTCGGCACGGACACGCCCGTGACGTTCGAGACGCTGAAGATGGACCCTAAGTTGCGCGACCGGCAGGTGGCGCGCCTCCAGCAGGTGCGAGCCGAGCGCGACAATGAGCAGGTCGATTCGCTGCTGGCCCAACTGCGCCGCGAGGCCGAGGGCGACGCGCCGCTGATGCCGACCATCGTGGACTGCGTCCGCGCCTACGCCACCCTGGGCGAAATCTGCGGAGTGCTTCGCGGCGTGTTCGGAGAGTACCAGCCCGCGACGTTGTGGTGAACAAGCGGTCAGCCATCAGCATTCAGCTTTCAGCCCGACGGCTTTAGCCTCGGGCAAGGCAACGGCGTCCGTAGGGCAAATTGCCAATTTGCCCCCGCTGCGCGGTGTAACACAGTTGAGGCGAACGATGCAGGACAAACCGGCGAATACACTGAGAAAAGGACTGGCCGCTGCGGCCTTGAGCGCGCTCATTGCCGCAGTTGTCTTCGCCGCGTTTGGATACCTGGTTTCTTACGCCCATCCTTTGACAGAAGACCCCAACGGCAATTACCCACTGGCTCTTGCAACGCCGCCCTATCGTCTGTACTTGCCTGCGGTTTCTATTCCTGATGAACAGGCTCCGACCCTTGATGTTGAACTACTACTGAATGGTTTTCCGACAAGCGCGTATGGGCAGCATGGCAATTACGAAATCTCTCATGATCATGAATTGCCAGTTGGATACTACGCCCTGCGAATACTGGCCTCCGACCCAAGTGGCATTGTTCAAGGTGGAATCGGGTGGGACCTAAATGGAGATGGGTACATTAACGTCCATAACCAAGAATATCAGTTGGA
>Ga0315554_1000177_pt1 | contig 34875 bp, 42 predicted proteins | sample SalMarSW160370MG_FD_202114 | JGI IMG/M metagenome (GOLD analysis project Ga0315554, IMG submission 202114) | Salt marsh sediment microbial communities from the Plum Island Ecosystem LTER, Massachusetts, United States - Salt Marsh Sediment SW1603-70 ...
TTTCTCGTTTGAGGATATCAGAAAAAAATCGCAGTGACATAACGTGTGTTGACGCTGCAATCTCAGGAATTTCTTCAGGCTCGAAGACCTTTATTTGACCTGCAGTGCCGCCGAAATCGACGGCGTCTATTAACACAATCGTATGAGGCCTGGTTTTAACGATTCGTTGAATGTAGTTTTCCGGTACGGTCCCGGCGTCTATCAATTCGGCCTTTATTTTACCAGCCAGCTTCTGATACAGTTCTATAGCCGCTCCGTCGTCGCCTTTAAGTGTATTGCCGATGCAGACTATAACTGTTTTTGTATCCGGCGATTGCGAAAGAATATGACGAAGCTCTTCGAGCGCTGACATCTGGTTAAGAACATCTAACATAATGAAAAAGACACGGATTTAATTAACCACGAATGAACACGAATCAACACTAATTATTTTAACCACAGATTGACACAAATTAACACAGATGAAAATTATTAGACACGGATTCCGTCTTCGCTGCGCTACGCCGAGACAAGTAACACGGATTTACACTGTTTTAAAACTAATTTCTCTGTGTCCTCTGTGTTCTCTGTGGCCAAAAAACTCTGTGGCTATATCTCGTTTTGTTAGAGACCCTAAAGCTGAATGTTCAGCTCGCACTTGCACTTGGGGCACAGGATGCGCATAAAGTCGCTTGTTTGCGGCGGATTGTCTGCCTTTTGACCAGCCGAATCAATCTTCTCTAAATCCGTTGCTAATTGACCGCTCTTGGCAATCAGCAATGAAGGATTCGTATAGGCCAGAGGACCGAGCTTTTCGTATATCCAGATTAAATGTTTCTTCGGTCCGACGAATGCGCCGCATTTCTCACACATCTGAATCTCGAATTCGTGCGTCTCTCTCATCGCCTGCCTGTCGAGCCCCGCCAGGTCCCACTCATTCGAAAGATTAATCCCGTCGGTAGTCGTACAGTTCTCGCTGCAGTTGCCGCAGAATATACACGTATCGTATCGCAGCGTAATTTTCCGAACCGGATGCTCGCCTTCAAGCTCGTCAACCATCGTCAAGGCCTGAGTAGGGCAGACATTCACGCATGCCCCGCACCCGATGCATTTATCTAAATCGAATTCGGGTTTGCCGCGTAGGTTTTTCGGGACCACGCAGGGCTCCGCCGGAAACTTTGTAGTAAACGCCGGTGAAAATGCACTCGTCACCGCCTCTTTCAATTCTCTAAGTTTGGGCCAACGCACCTTAAAATCCTCTATAATCTAAACTGTGTTAATCTTTCTTGTCTTCACCGTATTTATCAACCACACTTTGCTCCCACAGTTTGACTCCCGAAGCATACGAGCCTTTCGCTATGGCGTGTGCGGCGGTAGGGGCCGTTATTAGAATGAACACGGCACATATAACTGCCTTTGCGCATATCGGTCCGCTTCCGCTTGTCATCGCAACACCGGCCAGCAGCATAATCGTGCCAAGTGTAACGCACTTCGTTGAGGCCTGCAGGCGGTTATAAACGTCAGGGAAACGAACCAGCCCGATACAGCCGAATATATTAAACAAAATCCCGACCGCGATAAGCAATTTTCCGAATATATCAATCATCGAAACTCCTGCCTTCCAGGAACTTTGCCAGGGCGATAGTGCCGATGAAGCTCAGCAGCGCCCATGCCAGCCCCACGTTCAGGTAAAAATCTTTTCCGGTCACAAGCCCCATCAACCCACAGAATCCCACTATAACAATACCGAGTATATCGATAGCCACCGTTCGGTCCGGAGCGCTCGGGCCGCGACCGATGCGAAAAAGACACATAAAACAGCATGCAAACAATCCGAGGAAAAACGCTGTCATCATGTTATCCATAAGCTTGTCTTTCTATTCAAATATCTTTTCCAGAAACCATTCGAACTTACTTGCGATATGCTCTGTTGCCTGCTGAATATCCGTGCTCTTTACATTAATCCAGTGTACATACAGATACCCGTCGTCCGTCAAATCCACTGTCAGGGTGCCGGGCGTAAGTGTGATCGAGTTAGCAAGCGCCGTAATACCCGATTCGGTTTTTAATCTCGTCTTTATTTTTACTATGCCCGGGTTAATGGGCATCTGGGGATGAAGCGCCCGATAAACCACGTCGAGATTGGCTACCATCACATAATAGAAAAATACCGGAATATATAGAATGAACCAGAAAATACGGACCGGCGAGATAAACACATGATGCTCTTTCGGCAGGATATCGTGAAACAGCAGCGACACTATAGCCGCGGCTATCAGCCCTGCTATAACCACCTGCCAGTCGAGATGACCGTCGACCACAGGCCACGTCAGCAGCACCCACAGGGCAAAACCCAGAACAAAATATATTGCTCGCCTCATGTTCTATATCTCACAATTAGAATTTCGCACTGTTATTTTTGCGCAATTATATTCACCGAATAATCCAGCCCTTGCATCACCACTTTCACCGCCGGTTCGAGCACACCTGCTCTAAGCGGCTCGACCAGAACCAGAAGTCCCATCGCTACACACAATACTGCCAGAATACTCATCGCCAAAAGCATGGAGCCCTTGTTTTCTTTCACGTCTTTTAGTTTTTCCGGCAGCTCACCGAGGAACACGTACCTGTGTGCTTTCAAATACATTATCAACGTGCAAACGCTGACGCCGACAACTACCGCTGCAATCCAGTAATACTCAGCCTGTATCGCCGCAATGACGATTATCAGCTTGCTCCAGAATCCGCTGAAGGGAGGAACACCTGCTATCGAAGCCGAGGCGATTGCGCACGTCGCTCGTGTGTACGGCATCTTCTCCGCCAAACCGCCCATTTCCCTCAGCTGCCTTGTCCCCGTTGCCATTTCCACCGACCCGCTGTTCAAAAACAGCAGCGACTTGTAAACCGCATGGTTAAGAAGATGAAGCAACCCGCCTAATATCGCCAGTGACGCTACAGCCGTGTTGCCCTCTTTGGCGATTATAAGTGCGCCTAATCCGAGCCCCAGAACTACGTAACCTACCTGGCTGATACTCGAATATGCCAGCAGTCGCTTGAAGTCCCACTGGCCCAGTGCCAGCAGTGCGCCGCAAACCATGCTCAGAATTGCGAGCGTGATAATTATCCACCCTAAGGTGACTGTAACACCGAATATGTTGAAAAGCACCCGAGTCAGTGCGTAAACACCGAGCGCTTTTATCAGCACTCCCGAAAGCATCGCTGAAATCGGTGCCGGCGCAGAAGGATGAGCGTCCGGCAGCCACGCATGGAAGGGCACCAAGGCGGCCTTTAAGCCGAACCCAGCGATAAACAACCCCAGGGCAAACGTAAGGCCCATATTCATCCCGTTTGTGCTTATAGTGCGAGAAATATACGCCATATTCAGCGTTCCCGTGTTACCATAAACGAGCGCCACGCCGAACAGTATGAACATTGACGCAATACTGCCGAGCACCATATATTTGAACGACGCTTCGAGCTCCTCGTGCTCACAGCCGAATCCGACCAGGGCATACGAGGCTATCGAAGCAATCTCTAAAAACACAAACAGGTTGAAAATGTCTCCCGAAAGCACAACCCCGTTCATACCTGTCACCATCAGCATAAACAGGCACAGGTACTTCGACTTGGCTGTATATTGCTCCATATACCTGGTGCTGAACAGCATTGCCGCTGCGCTAACTACACTGATTGCCAGAATCAATAGGCAGCTCAGTCCGTCGAGCACAAGGTTGATGCCTAACGGAATCGACCATCTGCCAACTTCGTAAGTGCGCCACTGCCCGATTGTACTGACCGCCATTACCACCAGCCCAATCGTCACCAGATTCGCCAGCAGCGTCGCCGCCGATTTGCCCTTCTTGCCGAACAGCGGCAGCATAAAAGCCGTCGCCAGAGGCAGCACCACAAAAACAGGCAGAGGTACCGTCATCCTTTCAGTCTCCTAATCTCCGTGATATCGAAGGTGCCGTACTTCTCGTAAGTTCTTATGCATATCGAAATCATCAACGCCAGCGAACCCAGGCTGATAACTATCGCCGTCAGCACCAGCGCCTGGGGCAGCGGGTCGACCGCATGCGACAGGAAAGCATTTGTAATATTATTGCCTTCGGTTAGATACTCCCTGTCGACAATCGGTGCGATGCCGTCCCAGCGGTAGCCTAACATAATCAGAAACAGATTCACCGCGTATTCCATGACCAGTATACCGACGACAATCTTGACCATATTCTTTTTCACGACCGCACAATACAGCCCAATCACGAATAACAGAAAACATAGCGCATACGGCATAAGTTTTACTCCTTTTTGTCCGCCGGCGATTCAGGCCTGAAGATTGAAAGTGTAAGAATCACCAGAAAAAGCGAAGCGCCGACCTTAAGGCCTATCGCGATATTTGACAATGGTATGGTGCCTGCACTGACAAGCCGTAATGCCGTTTCATGTCCGGCCTCAACATCCTGCTGCAGGTAATTGTAGAAAAACGACGCCGCTCCATAAAACAATCCTACCAGCGCGACAGCTATAAACAATAGCGCCCCGGCACAGTCAAACTTCGATGCAATGCCCAGCGACAAATTCTCTTCCGCGGATTTCCCTCCGAATGCGAGCATCAAAAGCACATATGAGGAAGCCAGAATAACCCCGCCGGCAAAGCCGCCGCCGGGCGTAAGGTGTCCGAACAGGATTATATAAATACCGAAAAGAAAAATCAGCACCTTGACCCAACTACTTATCGTCTTGACTATAATGGTCATGCCGTTCATATGTCCGCTTCCTCCAGCTTCTTTCGTGCCTTCTTACGAAGTATTACAGTCGCCCCGATAATAGAGGTGAACAGCACCGTAGCTTCACCGAGCGTATCGTATGCCCGAAAATCGAGTATGACAGAGCTTACAATATTCGCCGCTCCCGTTTTCGCCAGGCCTTCTTCGAGATACGTTTGCGACGCAGGCTCGGCCGTCCGAGTAAATGCTGCAACTCCGAATGGAGGCAGCGTCTTGAGAACTTCGATACCTGCCAGAAAGATTACAAACACAATCACCACCGAGACTACCGTTCCGAAGAACTCCCTGTCGCCGGCGATAAAGGTTAAATCTCGCGCTATAGTGGCCCTGATAAGGATTATCAGTCCTAACACTTCAACCACAATCTGAGTTATAGCGATATCCGGCGCACGCAGAAACAGAAACATCAGCGATGCTCCAAATCCTATCGCTCCTATACATATCACGGAGCTCAGCAGGTCCTTGGTCTCTACTGCAATCAGGGCGGCTATCAGTATAAAGAGCAGCATAAGGTAAAACAGTACCATGTTCACCTCACCAAATATTCTTGCAGACCGTATAAATAATCAATAATAACCCAAGAGTCACCCATGTTAAATACCTCGGTAATATACCATTATGCAGTCGCTGCAGCAGTTCCGTTATAGTCAGGCCGACCCTGCCTGCCTGGTCGTACAGGTCGAACCAGCCTTTCTCCTGCTTTGAGTAAAGCTGTTTCAGACCGCCCATTCGGCTGACCGTCTTGTAAAAGTGTGTTCCCGGTATGACCATCTTTTCATTCTCAATCGATTCACCGCAGTACCACGTTTTAACCTCTCGTACTCTAACGGCCTTTTTACCTATCAGCCAGATAACAAATCCAATCGCCAGTCCGACGATAAGCAGAACAGTCGCAAGGCCCGACTGCCAGTCGCTCATCGTAACCTGCTCGGCTTCCAGTGAAAGAGCAGGATAGAGGAACCAGCCGAGTATATCCTTATAGAACACACCTAACAAAACGCAAAGCGCCGCCAGAACCGCCATCGGCAGCCACTGAATAAACGATGCTTCCTTTACCTCAGTAAGGGCGTCTCTCTGCCGTGACAGAAATACCGAATGGAGTACCTTGACGAACGACGCCAGCGTCAATGCACTTCCGAACATAGCACAGGTAAACCAAACAGGCCATAGTGTCGCCGCTGTACCTGCCTGCGTGCGCATATCGATTACGCCCTGGTAAACCATCCATTTCGATACGAATCCGTTAAACGGCGGCACACCCGAAATACTCAGGGCCGCTATCAGGCAGCACATAAATGTAATCGGCATCTTTTTGCCCAGCCCGCCGAGCTCTTCAAGCTCAGCCGTCCCCGCGCTTTTCTCCACCGCTCCGCCGCACAGGAACAGGCAGCTCTTATATATGGCATTGTTCAGCATATGAAAGATACCACCAACCAGCCCGACCGTTGTTCCTGTTGCGATACCGAGAATCATATAGCCGACCTGGCTGACCGCATGATAACTGAGTAGTTTTTTGAGGTTATGCTGGACCATCGCAATCATCACCGCCGCGACAATCGTCACCGCTCCGATTATTGCCAGGACCAGCCGAAGTGCTGCCGTAATTTCGAAAAGCTGCCGTACTATGACGACCAGAAGATAAATCCCAAGTAGTTTATCTATTGCGGCAGGCAGCAGGGCCATCACAGGAACCGGCGCATACTCACCGCTGGTCGGTATCCACGTATGCATCGGCATCGCCCCGGCCTTGGTAATTGCCGCGACCATCAGTAATAGAAATGCCGTTATTGAAACCGCTGAATTTGCCGCGACGTTTATCCCGGATATGACAAACGTCCCCGACACCAGCCACAGCATCGCAATCCCCAAAAGCAAGGTGCCGTCCGACGCGCCTATCATCGCAAAGCTCTTGGTCCCTGCGAAGTTCGAGTTCTTGCCGCCCACAACAATCATTATATACAAGGCCGCTGTAACAATCTCCCAGCAGATAAGCAGGACAAGCAAATGGTCCGCCAGCAATATCCCCGCCGAACCGCCTATCGTCAGCAGAATCGAACCGTAGTATTCGCTCTGACGCCTGACTTCAGGCCCGATTGCCTTTAGAGAATAAAATGTAATCAAAAATCCGAACCCGCACGCCGCCATCAGGATGTACGAGCCTAATTTTGTTGCTGTAAGCATAAGACTAAGCTCGAATGCACCTATCTTCAGAATGCTCGCCGAATACGCCTCGGGCGGTGACGTCACGATACGGATAGCTATGTACAAAGCAACTGCTGAAATCACTATCGCGATTATTTTCGATATCTGCTTAAATCTGTTAGGCACGAACAGCAGGATAAATCCCGCTATCATCGGCCCTGCAACCAGTAACAGCATCGCCGGTATATTCTCCAACTTATTCGTCCTCCAGCTTTATCTCTTCTACGCCCATCTCTTTCCTCAGTCTCGCCGTCTTTTCTCTGCTCAATCGCAGCAGCGTCTCGTAATCGTGCACCATCTTTTTCTGGCCGTCCACAACCGCGATTCTTTCCGTACAGCTATAACACGGGTCCACCGCCGCAAGTGTTATTGTCACATCAGCTATACTCTGGCCGATACACGACGCCTTGAATGAAGGCACATTGACGAAGCTTGGCGCCCGCATCTTGTGTCTGACAGGGCGATTACCCCCGTCGCTGCGAACATAATGGAATGTCTCACCCCGCGGCGCCTCGGCGCGACCGCATCCTTCGCCCGCCGGTATCTCTTTTACTTCTGTCGTAATCGGCCCAGCCGGCAGTTTTTTTACCGCCCGGCGAATTATCTTGACCGCTTCGAGGACCTCCAGCAGCCGCACAACCACTTTGGCAAAGACGTCTCCCTCATCCTGCACTATCATTTTCCAGTCAACCATTTCGTACGCCGCATAAGGGTCGTCCCTGCGAACGTCGATTCCGATACCACTGCCCCGCGCAGTAGGGCCCGTAACAGCATAACTAATCGCGTCTTCTTTCTTAAGAATCCCGACGCCCTTTAAGCGAACGTGCAGCACCGGGTCATCCAGCACCGCCTTGGTTAGCATCTCCGTCTTTTTTTCTAATTTGTCCAGCTCCCGCAGTATCTTCGGCCTGACTTCATCCGGTATATCTTCACGGCAGCCTCCGACTCTGACGTTGCCGTAGTTGTTGCGGTTGCCGGTTATAATCTCCAGCAAATCAAGCACCGGCTCACGATATTTCCACGCCCACATAAACACCGTATCGTAACCGATGAAATGCCCCGCTAAACCGAACCAGAGAAGGTGGCTGTGAATCCGTTCAAGCTCGTTGATAATCGTCCGGACATACAGCGCCCGTTCGGGCGGCTTTATACCAGCCAGCTCCTCCACCGCCTGGACGTATGCCAGTGGATGCGACGCCGAGCATATCCCGCAAATCCGCGAGACCAAATACGGTACCTGGTCAAACTGCAAAGTTTCTGCAATTCCCTCCATGCCACGATGGTTGTATGAAATCCTCACATCTATATCCGTCACCGTTTCGCCGTCCACCGTCAACTGGAAAAATTCCATCTCTTCCTGCAGAGGGTGGAAAGGTCCGACCGCCAGAACAGGTTTACAGATTTTCTTTTTCATTTCTTTCTTTCTTTTCTCAACGGGTACACACCCTCAGGCCAGTCATCCGCCAAAATCAGCCGCCTCATATCAGGATGTCCCTTAAACTCAATTCCCAGCTCATCATGTACTTCTCGCTCTATCCAGGATGCTGCAGGCAGCAGATTCGCCAGTGAATCGACGCTCGGATTGTTCTTGTCCCGTACCAGCGACTTGACCGTTATCACGCAGCCGAGCTCGTCGTATGCAAAGTGATACAGAATCTCGAAATAATTGTCCGAATCGATACCCGTTGCTATCACGAACCGGCAACCTAAATCCTCGTACAAAAACTTGCATATACCAAAGGACTTCTCCGACTCACACGTCAGGTATATCCTCTTGTCTGTGGTCTTATCTACTGATATGACCTTGTCTTTCAACGCCTGCAGGCTGTCATCAAGTTCTTGTAGTTTCATTTATTTTTACCTGGATTACAGAGCCGACCATGCCTTAACCACTCCCGAAATCATCGCTTCGGGCTTGGGCGGGCATCCCGGCACGTATGCTATAATTGCATTGGGGTCTATTTCCCTGATTATTTTGTCCACAGGCCCGACCACGTGATAGCCTTTGTGAAAAATTCCCGTCCCGCACGCGCAGGCTCCTATCGCAAAGACCACGCAGGGCTTGGGCGTCTGCATATACACTTCTCGCAGCCGCGGCGCCGCCTGTGCCGTCACCACGCCCGTAACCAGCAGGGCGTCGGCATGGCGCGGCGAGCCGACCAGCTTTATGCCGAATCTTTCAACGTCGAACTTAGGCGTCAGCAAATCGACAACTTCGATATCGCAGTTGTTACACGCCCCGGTATTGACGTGAAAAACCCACGTCGATTTCTTCAGCGCTTTTATTTTCCAGCTCATAACTACACCTTACAGCCAACCAATCCCGTAAGCATTACCGACCATCGCAAGGACCACCGCAGCCGCCAAAGCCAGCCCGCAGAACACCCAGAAAAACTTCATCGCCTGGTCGATTCGCACTCGCGGATTCGTATTCTTGATTAAGACCGCCAGCACAACCACGAGCAGATACTTGCCGATTCCCCAGACCAACGGCCAGCCGCTCGTCCCGAATCCTCCCAGAAACACCATCACCATAAACAACGGCAGCGCCACCAGCATCATCGCCTGCATAATCTTCCAGAGGGCAAGCAGCACGCCCGAATATTCAATCAACATCCCGCTGGCGATTTCGGTTTCGGATTCGGCTATATCGAAAGGCACAAAACCGAGTTTGGCCTGAATACATAATAGACTCACAAGGAACGCCAGCACGCCGGATATGCTCGCAATAGGCGCTTGTGCCGCAATCGCCGCCAGGCTTATCGAACCGGCCTTGATTACGACGACTATCAAAGCCAGCACCAGCGGCAGCTCATACCCCATCACCAGTTTCATTTCCCTGCTTGCCCCCAGCGCTGCGTGCGGACTTGCGCTGGCGCTGCTGCCGAGAATCAACGCCAGCGACGGGAGCACCATCAGGTAAATCGCAACAATAATATCACCCACAAACGCCGAATGCGAAATCGTGATTCGCCACAGCATCGTCGACAGCAGCAGCACGCCCGCCATACCCACCATCGGAGCGCCGATAAAGACCATTCTGTTCGCCTGTTCAGGTATGAGCACTTCTTTGCCCGTCAGCTTGATTACGTCCCACAAAGGCTGCATCAGCGGCGGTCCTTTTCGCCACTGGACCCGCGCCGATACCTTCCTGACAACCCACGAAACCACCAGCCCCAGCGCAACCGTAAATACGAAGCCCGGGAATATCAGTATCCAGAAAAGCTCCTGCAGTCCTTCGCTCATTGCTTAAACCTTTTGTCCTTTTTCACCTAAGAACGGCTCCCACAAACTGCCGCCTGTAACCTTGACCGATATGCCGTCGAACACATCGACAATATCTTTCTCGTTATCCTGCACCTGCCGATAATCGATACTGCCGTCGCTGCACGTATTGACGCACAAAGGCTTGTCGTTCGATTCCAGCCTGTCCTTACACAAATCACACACGCTGCTCGGATACGGTATCAGGTCGGTGTAAATTGTCCCGAACGGACATGCTATCGCGCACGTCCCGCACCCCGTGCATCGCATGTTATACCTTTTCAGGGTGCCGGCGTCGTTGTACCTGCTCGGCAATTTCTCCAGCGCATCGTTCGGACAGGCCTTGATGCACGGCGCTGACTCACATCTGCGGCAAATCAAAGAAAAACGAATCATCTCCAGAAGCGCGTCAATCCCCTTGTTCTCAGGATGCTGATTGTAGGAGCACCGGACGTTCGAGTTCTCCTGAAGGTCACACCTGCCCAAATCTATTATCAGTTTTGCACCCATAAACCGACCGCGCCTTTTAATCCCAAATCTTGCTGTAACCTTTGATTCGGTCGTACGTAAACACAGGCCCGTCCTTGCACACGTAATATTTTCCTATCATGCAGTGCCCGCATTTGCCCACACCACAGCTCATGTTCTTTTCCATCGACAGGTATATGCTGCTGCCCGGAAATCCAAAATCCAGCAGCTTAAACGTTGCATACTTCATCATAATCGGAGGCCCGCATACCACCGCCACCGCATTGGAAATGTCAACGTCCTTGGGATCCAGAATCGTTGTCACCACCCCGACGTTGCCGCTCCAGTCGCCGTTGGCCGCATCGACCGTGAGTTTCATCTCGACGCCGTCTATATTTTGCCACTGCCCGAACAAACTCTTTTTATAAATAAAATCATCCGGGCTCTTCGCCCCGTAACGGCAAACGATTCTTTTAAAATCTTTAATCCTCTCCACAAGCGTCAGGAAAAGTGACCGTATCGGGGCAAGCCCCACGCCTCCGCCGACTATATATACCTCCTTGCCCGCAAACTCATCTATCGGATAGCCGTTGCCGAAAGGCCCGCGAATCCCAACCGCCTGACCTTTACCGCACTTATGAAGCAGGGCGGTTATCCTGCCCGCCTCCATTATCGTAATCTCCATCTGCTCCGTTTCTTTCGGAGATGAAGAAGGCGTAAACGGCGCCTCGCCTTGGCCCGGAAGCGTCAGCTCCACAAACTGACCCGTCTCGAACTTGAACGGCTTTTCCGTTTTTACCACAAAGCTCTTAATCGTCGGTGACTCGATGATTACATCCGTAATCTCGCCGTTAATCGGTTGATAGAAATTGTAGTTCATTTTCAGGACGCAGCCTTTGACTTGTTCTTATTCTCTTGGCGAATCCTCTTTAATATCTCTCTCAGGTCCATCCCGCCGGCATCGGCATCGACACACCGCCCGCATCCGACGCACATGTTAATCCCGTACCGATCCAGAAAATGCACGAACTTGTGCATCAGCCGGTGTTTCATCCTGTCGCCGAGTATCTTATTGGGATTTGCCCCGCCCGCCACCGCCGCATAACTGAAACGCATACAACTGTCCCATATCTTCAGCTTCGCAAAGTAATCCTCCTGTTTTGCGTCGTAGAGATAGAAACAGTGACACGTCGGGCAGACCCTTGTGCACGCCTGGCATTCGATACACGCTTGCGCCTGCTCATCGTAAACCGGCGAATCTTCCGAATTAACCACCGCCTCGCGCATATCCGCGGTGTTGTCGTACCGGGCGTTTTTCTGCTGCAATTGCTGTTGTAATTTCTTTCTGTTTTCTTCCCGCTCGGCAAGCAGGCTCGCCGGTACATCCGCAAATAGTTCATCGTGCTGCTCAACAAAACTATGCCCCTTACCTGAGCCGCAGTCCACAATAAACCCGTCTTTGACTTCGGATATATTCAAATCGAATCCGCTTTCGCTGTAAACCTTACCCTCGAACAGACAGCAAAAGCAACTGTCCCCGACGTCCGTACAATCCGAGCTGATGATAAACATCTTTTCTCGCCGCGCCATATACAGCGGGTCTTTGAAGTCCTCCTCTTCGAAGACCTTATCCAGTATCTCGATGCTCTTCAAATCGCAGTCTTTCAGGCCGAACACCGCAAAAGGCTTGATATCCTTCAGCTCAGTCGCCACCGGGTACGTCGCCGCCAGCTCGCGAATCGGAAACAAGAACTCTTTGACTGGTGTGCACGCCCGTATACTGTTAATCTTCACGTCGGGTGTTGATTCAGGGTCGTATTTACTGAATAGGAAATGCTCATCCACCTTTTTGGGCACATATAGCTCCATCTTTTTTGCTACGGCATCCATCAAAGGCTTGAGCTTACTTATAAAAACTGTTTCCATCTCTATTGCCTGTTCTTTTGTTACTTGTCTCTCGATATTGGTTAACCGGCCGACATATAATAAGGCAGCCGGGCCAAATCCATCGCAATATCGATACTTATGACCTTGACCTTTTTGGGCACAGTTATGTGTCGCGGCGAAAAATTCAAAATCCCTTTTACGCCAGCTTTTACCAGATCGTCCGCCACCACCTGTGCATCTTCCACCGGCACCGCGATAATACCAAGGTCGACTTTTCTCTTTTTAATCCCGCCGATTTTAGAAACGTCTTCAACAGTCACGCCGTTTTTCTTTTTCCCTATTTTTTTGGGGTCTTTATCGAAGGCCGCCACTATATCCAGGCCGTACCTGCTGAACCCCCCGTAGGCCATTACCGCCGAGCCCAGGTTGCCTGCCCCGACCAGAACGGCCTTATGGTTGCTGTTAAGACGAAGAATTTTGCTGATTCTCTTTTGCAGTTTTAACGTGTCATAGCCGACGCCCGGCGTGCCGAAATCGCCGAAATACGAAAAATCCTTTCTGATTTGCCACGGATTGATGCCCAAAAGGTCGGCCAATCGCTTGCTTGAGACCCTTTTAAGGCCTTTTTCTGATAAAACAAGGACCCCCCTCAGGTAGGTTGGAAGCCTCCTCACCGTCTCATCTGGAATTTTACGATACCTCATAAAGCACCAGCGGATTTAGTGATTGCGTTCACGAATACTGGTACTTGTGTTCACGTTCACAGATGTAAAGTGCCCGCAATTTATCGCACAATCTATGCAGCTGTCAAGAAAAAATGGCAAAGAAATGTAATAAAACGAGTTTTATTTGGTTGTATTGTGAACATTAATTGTATGGTGATATGTGCAATTCGTCAAAAAACCGCCGGCCGATTTCGCTGTAATCTCAGCTATTCTGCCCCGCAGGCGGGTTCTTTGGTATGCGAAAACTGAATGTGCTGCCGCCCGATTCGTTGTTTTGGGCCCAGACGCGACCGCCGTGCCGCTCTATTACCTGCCATACAATCGAAAGCCCCAGGCCGGTGCTGTCCCTCTCGACCTCTCTGGCATTGACTGCCCGGTAAAATTCTTCGAATATTTTCTCCTGGTCCCCCTCAGGTATCCCAATACCCGTGTCCCGAACTTTTATTAACACCGTTTGCCCCTCGTCTTTTACCTCCAGCCGCATATCGCCCCCAGACGGCGTGTAACGGACCGCGTTAAACAGCAGGTTCGTAATAGCCTCTCCGAGAAGGACCGGCTCGCCGTAGATTTCGTCTATACTGTCGTCAATCTCGTAACTTATATTTATGGATTTGTCTTTCGCCCTGCGCTCGACCGCAGCCAGTGTATCCATAATAACGTTTCTCATGGCAAACTGCTGCATATCTACGTGACCGCCCAGCTTCATACGCGTAAGTCGCAGCAGCGCACTTATGAAACCCATACACTTGTTTGCCCGCCGATACGCCCGCTCAGTCAGGTCTTGCTGTTTGCCGGTAAGTTCACCTGCCATATGATGAAGCACCACATCCAGGCAGCTCTCAATCGCTGCAAGATGTCCCTTAATGTCGTGAGTAAGCCGCATCACGTACTCGTTCTTGAGATGGTCCTTCTGTTGCAGCAGGGCGTTGGCATGCTCCAGGTGAGCCTGCTGCTTATGGAGCTGCTTCGTAATTGACGTGGTCATGTAGACCACTAAGTAAAGGGTTGTCGTGAAAATAAAAAATGTACCGCCTATAAACATCACGTTGCGATATCGGCCGTCTTCTGCAAAACCGGCAAGCGTATAGTGCTCCAGGATTCCTATGTGCTCGAAAAAAATAAGCCCTCCGAAAAAAATCACCGCCAGAGTTGCGACAATATAGCTTTGCAGCCGCGATAGAAAAATACTTGTCAGTACCATATGGAAAACAAAATACAGAAAAAACGGATTCTCGATACCGCCGCTGAAGTGCAGAATTGCGGTAAGAATAAACAAATCCGCTGAAATCTGAAATACGATTATATTGCTGACCGTCCGATGCGAAACCGTATGGTCGCCCCATGTGAAGTACCGTATCAAATCGTAAAGGATGAAGTTGTAAGCAAGGAGAATCGCGCTCAGAAAATAAAGCTTGGATGTCGGCAGCGACACATTCATAAACCTGCTCGCCACGTATGTCGCCGCCGCAAGACCGCCTATCGCAATCCAGCGAAGTCTCACCAGCCAGAACGCGCGCTGGATTAGACTTCTGCTCTGTAATAGTGTTTCCATCGGTTATTTTCTAAGAAAGGCCCCCACCTTTTCCAAAAGAACATCCGGCTTAACCGGTTTATCCAGATAATCTTCAACGGGCAGCCATTCCTCATCGCCTGCTGCGCTCTTGAAGTCAATCCCCGTCTTTTCTTTTACCGCCGTCAGCATCAGGATTGGTATCGCCTTGTACTCGGCGTTCTTCTTCAATTCTCTCGACAGGGCGAATCCTTCCTGCGGCGTGTTCATCATCACGTCGAGAATAATCAAATCCGGCTTGCTCGCGCGAATGCGACCCATAGCCGCATCGCCGTCTCTGGCTGTGTCCACACTGTACCCTTCATTTTCCAGGACCAGCTTCATTGCCTCGGTGATATCCGGGTCGTCATCTACAATCAATATTTTTCCCTGTGCCATTTGGCGGGCCTCTCAAAAAAAAAGCAAATCTCAGTGCTATTCTGTAACGGGTAATTATAAGTCGCCAATCACATCGAATCAATTCAATTCAGCCACGCACCGAAGCTCTGCTCATTCGACTTATAACGACGCAATATTATGGGACGATGACTTTTAAGTCTTTTGTTGTATGACTGGAGCAGGGCGGATTCGTTTCAGCCGCCTTTAGAATAAAAATTCCCCACAATCCCCAACCTTCCTATTTTGACTAAAGAATTTTAAGCCGCCTGTCCGATGTACATCTTGCCTAAATTAACACGAAATGGCAAAACTGAGTTAGTAATGTAAAAATGAAGAAAATTATAAGCTACAATTGTAATGTACGGAGAATCGAAAATGCTTAACCCAGGTACACTTGAAAGATACTTAGAAGCTCTGCTCAGCGGCGACCGCAGCAGAAGCCGCTCGGTAGTCGAGGAAACCCTGCAAACTGGAGTTACCGCTCATAACGTTTATTTGGATTTGATTTGGCCTGTCATGGTCGAAATCGAAAAGCTTATCAGGTCGGAAAAAATCACAACTATACAGGAGCACCTCGCCACGAGAATCAACCGGACAATTGTCGACCAGCTCCAGAACAAGCTGCCGCGTCGTCAGAACAGGGAAAAGAAGGCCGTCATCTGCTGTGCTCAGGACCAGCTACAGGAGCTCGGAGCACAAATGATGGTAGATTTGTTTGAAAGTGACGGCTGGGACGTGCGTTTCATCGGCGGTGGTTTAACCAACGACGATATTCTTGCGTACATCAATTCGTACGCTCCGAAGCTGTTCATTATTTACGGCGCCAAGGCTTCTCAGGCCCCGGGCATTCGAGCCCTTATTGACACCATTCGCAACGTAGATGCCTGGCCCGACATGCGCATAATGGTCTCCGGCGGCCTGTTCAACCGGGCGGAAGGACTTTGGGAAGAAATCGGCGCCGATATGTTCGCCGAAAACGCCGCCGAAGCCCTTAAAATTGCACCGACGCAGCGGCAGTTTAATCCCGAAAACAGAACGGTCAAACGAAAGAAACGCTCTCTCGACGCTTCTGTCGAGCCGGAATCCCAGCCGGTCGAAGCAGCGACTGGCTAAAAACTCGCAAACTCTCCGAAAAAATATCTGGCTCGCTTGACGGGCAGCCTGCTAACAAAATACAGGCTGCCTCTTTTTTATTCACTTATGTGAGTACGTCCCCAAAGATTTGGCCTTGCCCGTCCCGATTATTTGCTTGAACCTGGATTGACTTACTGCTAATTTGTTCAATATAAACGACCTGAGCAGAAGGTGGATGCGAATGTACAAGTGGTTTGTGATAATAGGTTTTTCCGTCATTGGCCTGGGCTGGCTCGTTTACGGTATATACAACTATATCGCGGACCGGCAGGAAAAAAAACGCCCCAGGCCGCGATCACAAAAGTATGAACAGACGCAGCAGTCAATGGCCGGTTACGCCAAAAAGATGGCCGATTTCAAAAAGAAACGCTACGACAAAACACAATAGCCGCCTTAATCACCTTAATTTGCCGCCGATTACCTTTTCGCAGCACCTCGCATTGCCTATTGACTCAATCCGTCATTTTTCCCATAATTGCTCAGAAGTCTATTCTTTTACCGGCTAATAGCTTAAACCATTTACCACTCGAGGGTACTGATATGAACGACTCTGTGGTGGGCGCATTCGGCGCCAAGACCGTCGAGGATGTTAACAACGCCGGCCGGGCCGCAAGATTCATCGCAAGAGCCCTGGCCTGTGCCTTCAGAAGTCTGTTCCGTCCCAAAGATTACGAGCTGACCTGGACACAGATGAACATCATCGGAGTTCGCTCCGTTCCCGTCATCATGGTGACCGGAGCCTTCGTCGGGATGACCCTCGCTATCCAGGCCTACGACCAGCTCGCTTTCATGGGCCTTGAAGAGCGACTCGGTGTCCTGATTAACGTCTCGGTTGTTAAGGAGCTTGGCCCTGTTCTCGCAGCTGTCATGCTCGCTGGGCGAATCGGAGGCGCACTTACCGCCGAGCTCGGCACCATGAAAGTTACCGAGCAGATAGAAGCTATCCGCAGCATGGGAACCGACCCCGTCCGCCATCTTGTCGCGCCGCGGGTCCTCGCCTGTCTGCTGCTCACCCCTTTCCTTATTATATATGCCGACCTGCTCGGTATCATCGGCGGATATTTCATGAGCGTTATACAGCTCGGAGTCAACGCCGGTGCCTACTGGACATATAGCGCCAGTGGTGTCGAGCTTTGGGACGTGTGCATCGGAGTGATTAAAGGCTTCTTCTTCGGCGGAGCAATCGCCTCCATCAGTTGCTATAAGGGATTCCACTGCCGCGAAGGAGCCGAGGGAGTGGGACGCGCCTGCACCGAAGCTTTCGTTGCCAGTTTTATCTCTATACTTGCTCTGAACTTTGCCATGGGAGTTATCTTCAAAGCTGTTTACAATGCTATCTGGCCGCTGAGAATGCTTATTTAAAAGGTACACTGCTGAGATATCCATGACTCAGAAAGACAATAAAAATACCAAAAACCTGTCCGGACCCGACGTTACCCAGGACGACGGCATCATTGTTTGTAAAAATCTGACCAAGAGGTTCGGCGACAATCTTGTTCTTGATAACATCTGCCTCGCTATCGAACCGCACAAGGCCACCGTTGTCATCGGACCCAGCGGATGCGGAAAAACCGTTCTCATTAAACACATGATTGCACTGCTGCGGCCCAGTTCCGGCGAAGTTTATTTCAAAGGCCGGCGTGTCGATGACGCAACCGAAAAAGACCTTAGTCGAATCCGGGCCAGCTTCGGATTTCTGTTCCAGGGAGGCGCATTGTTTGACAGCCTGAACGTCACCGAGAACATTCTCTTTCCGGTCAGGCAGCACTATAAGGTCACTCCCAACAGCGGACTCGACGAATTAGTCAAAATCAAACTTGCGATGGTAGGGCTCGACGGCTTCCAGAACTACTATCCAGCCAAGCTTTCCGGAGGCCAGAAGAAACGAGTCGCCCTCGCTCGAGCTATCGCGCTTAATCCGGAAGTCGTACTCTACGATGAGCCTACGACCGGCCTTGACCCCATCCGTTCGGATATCATCAATGAGCTGATACTCAAACTGGAAAGCGGCCTCGGCCACACAAGCGTCGTCGTCACCCACGATATGAAAAGCGCGTACAAAATAGCCGACCGCATTGTCATGCTCCATCACGGCAAAATCATCGCCGACGGAAACGTTGACGACATAAAAAATCACCCGCATCCTGTCGTCCAGCAGTTCATCAACGGCCAGGTAAGCGAAGACGACCTCGCCGTACTGCGTATGAGCGGCAAAGACCTCAAGTCGCAGTTCCTGCCTGAGGATTTCCAGGAGTAGCCCATTGCAAACACAGGCCGACAAACTTGTCCCCGCGAAAGCGGCCGATATCGCCGCCGATTTGGCACGCGTAATTCGTGGTGACGTCTACGACGACATCGTCCACCGCGCAGCCTATGCAACCGACGCCAGCATTTACCAGATACTGCCCGCCTGTATCGTCGCACCACAGACCGCCTCTGATATTGTTGCCGCCGTAAGATACGCAAATGCAAACAAGATTCCCGTCGTCGCACGCGGAGCAGGCAGCGGAGTCGCGGGTGAATCTCTCACCACCGGCATCGTCTTCGACATTACACGATACATGAACAAAGTCCTTGATATCGAAAAAGACGGTTCACTTGTCACCTGCGAGCCGGGCGTTGTGCTCGACGAGCTGAATCAGCAGCTCGCACCGTTCGGCCGAATAATTGGCCCGGACCCATCAACCTCCGACCGGGCGACTGTGGGCGGATGCGTCGCCAACAATGCAACCGGAGCTCACTCGCTCCGCTACGGATATATCGGTGACTACGTCCACAGCGTCGAAGCCGTCCTAGCCGACGGCCGGCTGGTCGAGTTCAAAAACGACTTCATACCGAAATCGGATACCGCTGATATTGTTGACCAGATCGCCGGCAAATGCCTGTCTTTGCTTACCGCCAATAAGCAAATTATCGACAAGGCCCTGCCTCGCACAAAACGTAACCGAAGCGGCTACTCAATTGCCGACGTCTGCCGCGATAATAAAATCGACCTCGCCCGGATGCTCGCAGGTTCCGAGGGCACGCTTTGTATCTTCACTAAGATAACTTTGCGGACCGTTCCCGTCCCCACAGCCAAAGGCCTGCTGCGATTGCAGTTCAAAAACCTTGCCAGAATGGCCGAAGCCGTCCCCATTATCGTCACTCACGGCGCCGACGCCTGCGAACTGCTCGACAAAACCCTCATCAAAATGGCACTCGAAGCTTATCCCGACTACCGCGACGTTCTGCCCGATTCCGCCGCCGCTGTTCTTATCGTCGAACACTCCGGCGAAAATTCCAAAGAGGTAAAGCAGAAGCTGCAGCAGACCGCTGATGACGTAGCCAAACTTACAACAAAGCAGGATATTATCCTCAACGCCGAACAGCAGCGGAAAATCGAAAAAGCCCGCAAAGACGCCGTCCCGCTTCTCAATCGCAACCGAGGCGGCAAAAAACCCATACCGTTTATTGAAGACGTCTCGGTCGATAACAAACAGCTCGGCAAATACATCATCGGCCTGCAGAGCATCGCCGCCGAATACGACTTTGATACGTCATTTTACGGCCACGCCGGCGACGGCGAGCTGCACGTCCGTCCCTATCTCGATTTGCGGGACCCAACCGACGTACAGAAGATGCCCGTCATAGCAAACGAGGTCTTCGCGCTTGCATGGTCGCTCGGAGGTTCCATCAGCGGCGAGCACGCCGACGGCCTGGTCAGGGCCGCATTCATTAAGAAGCAGTACGGCCCGAAGTTTTACGAGCTTCTGAAGCGAATAAAGGAAATCTTCGATCCCGGCTTAGTTCTCAATCCCGACAAAATCATCTGCGACGACCCTGACGTCATGACCAAAAACCTCCGCGCCTCCTATGAAGTCGAACCGGAGCGCCTTGTCGGCGATTTGGGTATCGACCGCGAAGAAATGACCGAGGAGCTCGAAAAATGCAGCGGCTGCGGACTGTGCCTGACGCATTCCGAGCAGCTTCGGTCCTGTCCCGTCTATCGTGCCGTCGGCGATGAGTTCGCCTCGCCCCGCGCAAAGGCAAACGTACTGCGCTTCTGGACCACTGGACAGATGGATGACAAAGACTTCGAATCATCCGAATTCAGAAAATTCCTCGACCTGTGCATAAACTGCAAAGCCTGTTCAATCGAATGTCCCTCCGGTGTTGATGTCTCGAAACTCGTCGGTGCCGCCCGCGCAAAATATGCAAAGCGCAAAGGATTGAATATCAGCCAGAAGGTTCTCAGTAATAACCGATTCCTGAGCCAGGCCGGCTCAGCTCTGAGCCCGCTTGCGAATTTTGCAACCAACCTTGCCATCACAAAATGGATACTTGAAAAATCCGTCGGCCTGGACAGAAGACGCTCACTGCCGAAATTCGCTAACAAATCTTTCATAAAAGTCGGTACTCGCTACCTGCAATCGTGTCCGCCTGTAGCGGAACCTGTTGATAAGGTCGCTTATTTTGTCGATACATACGCCAACTACAACGACCACGAGCTTGGTTTCGCTGTGCTCGATGTCCTCGTACGCAATGGCATTGAAGTCATCCTGCCTAAGCAGCGTCCCGCGCCGCTGCCGGCCATTTGCTACGGTGATACTAAAAGGGCCAAACGGGACCTGGCCTTTAGCGTAAAATACCTCGCTGAAGCCGTCCGCAAAGGCTACAAAATTATCTGCTCCGAGCCCAGCGCCGCCCTGTGCCTCAAAGACGAGCTGCGAAACTTCGTCGCCAACGACGACGCAAAACTTGTCTCCAGAAACACCGTTGAGCTGATGAACTACCTTCTCGACCTTTATAATCAAAAGAAGCTGGTTATACCGAAGGACTGCGAACCTAAAAAATACCTCTATCATTCACCCTGTCATCTCTGCGCCGTCGGCAACGGCAGGGCGACTATCGAATTGTTTCGAAGAATGTGCAAAGCCGAGATAATCGACATCCAGGCAGGCTGCTGCGGTATCGCCGGCACATTCGGCATGCAGAAGAAAAACTACGAGCTTAGCATGCGAATTGCCGCCAACGTCAAAAAAGCGCTCGAAAAATCCGATATCGACTCTGTGCTGACCGAGTGCTCCGCCTGCAAAATGCAGCTCGAGCACATAAGCAACAAAACCGTCATTCACCCGGTAAAAATCCTCGCCCGGGCCTATGCACACGATTAAAATGCCGTTTGTAATGGTGAACTTGAAATGCGGAGATTATTCCGATGGGAGGCTGGTATAATTCGATACATATTCGTAATGACTCTGCAGACCCTGTCAAAGATGTCCTGCAGGAGTTAGCCCGTGATGGAAAGTGCAGGTTTTACCTTGCGCCGCCGATAAACGGCTGGGTCGGTGTTTTTGCCAAAATGCTGCCCCACGTCCAGATAAGCACCAAAATCGCCAAAAAGCTGCCATTGGACATCATTGAATTAGCCGTATATGACGATGATGTCTTCTGCTACTGGTACTTCCGACAAGGAAAACTAATCGACAGTTTCGAGTCATGCCCGGATTATTTCGGTCAATCAGTTTCTGAAAAAAATGCAGAGAGTCTGAGAGGTCGCCCTGAGGTTTTTTCCAATATTTTGGGCGACGATGAAAAGCTTGTTCAGTTACGACAGATAATTACTGAAGTTTCTGTTCCACCTCGCTTGAACGGGATTTTGCCTCGTAGTGTCCAGCAAAAAATAACAGAATTGGGTGCTATTTCGGAAAAGATGGACCATTTAATAGAGAATGCCGAAAAAATATCTGAGTTCATGTCTGCAAATCCTCAACTCTTCGACGACCATTCTGAGATGTTCAGAAAACTCTTGGAAAAAGGCGAAATTACCTCCATTGAAGATACAATCAAGTTTTTTCTAAAGGATGATAGAGGTAAAGAATTTATACAAAAGATTCTTGAGCAATATATTGAACATACAGGCCAATCTATTGAGTTGGATTCTTTTTACAAGAATTTACCGGAAGTCGAAATACCAGACTCATCCTTTTTCGAAGATTCATCTACTGAAGACGTTATTCAGGAAATGCCATTTCCTCCGGTGTTTGTGTCTGAATATATGCTGCGTTTCGCCGATTTATTCGGAATTCAGAACTCCCTTACAAGCTACGAATATTTACAGGATGGCGATACCGATGACATATCTCGCTGGGACGAGTTTATTGAAATATCATAGACTATTACTTTTTTGGTTATTAAGTTTAACAAAATGACTCAAGACACCGAAAATCTCAAGGAAGCTGTACTTTGGGAACCCGCCGAGGGCAAAAAGGTCCGCTGCAATCTCTGTAACTTCAGATGCCTCATTGACGACGGCAAACTCGGTCACTGCTGTGTCCGAAAGAATATCGACGGAACCTTATATTCCCTCAATTATGACAAGGTCTGCGCCGCAAACGCCGACCCCATAGAAAAGAAACCTCTCTTTCATTTCCAGCCGGGCTCCGCCAGCTTCTCAATCGCCTGCATCGGCTGCAACTTCCAATGCTCGTTTTGCCAGAACTGGCAAATTAGCCAGGCCGCCCTCGAAGACGGCCTCGTCGAAGGTGCTGCCGTTACCCCGCAGCAAATCGTCACCGCCGCGATACACGGCCGATGCAAAAGTATCGCGTACACATACACCGAGCCGACCGTCTTTATGGAACTCTGCGCCGAGACCGGAAAACTCGCAAAACAAAAAGGCCTTGCCAACGTCTTCGTAAGTAACGGCTACATGACAATAGAAGCCATCGACTTTGTCAAAGACTGGCTCGACGGCATAAACGTTGACCTCAAATCATTCAGCGATGATTACTACCGTACGCTCTGCAAGGCCCGCCTGCAGCCTGTACTCGATACAATAAAATACATCGCGAAAGAAACGAACATCTGGCTGGAAGTTACAACCTTAATAGTGCCGTCTCAGAACGATTCCGAAGAAGAGTTACGAAAAATCGCGGACTTTATTGTAAACGAAGCAGGTCCCGATGTACCCTGGCACATCAGCCGGTTCATCCCGCAGTACAAATATCTCGACTCTCACCCGACGCCAATTGCAACTATCGAATTAGCCGAGCGAATCGGCAAAGAAGCAGGCCTGCACTACGTCTATCCCGGCAACGTCCCCGGCTCAAAATCCGAATCAACCTTCTGCCACAACTGCGGCAAATTACTAATCGAGCGTCAAGGCTATCGCATCGCCGAAAACCTGATTGAAGATTCTCGCTGCCCCTCCTGCGATACTCCCATCCCCGGCTACCAACTGTAAGTTACATACAACCTCGACCACGTCCCCACGGTGGACCTTGTCCAGCGTCGACGGTCTTGGCCAGTTCGAACATACCTCCTTCGATTGATAATGCCTTACCGTTGACCAGCGCGTCGGCAATTTTTTTATGCGCCGATTCGATGATTCGTCCCAATGTCTGCCGCGATACGTTCATCTTCTCGGCCGCCTGCGCCTGGTACATCCCCTCCAAATCGACTAAGCGTATCGCCTCGATTTCATCGACCGTCAGGTTAACCTGCTCAAGCACGCGCAGCGGTATCCCCTGCGGCTTGTAATAGCTGCAGGCCGGCATCCGCCCAACACATCGCAAATTAATCGGCCGCGGCATCCGTCCTCACTTCCCAGGTTCTTTACGCTAACGATCAATCAATGGTCGCAGACATTCGGCCCCGAAACAAGCTGTCCATCGAGATATTGTTGAACTATCTGCTCAGGCTCATCTTCGCCGACTCCGCACAAAACTTCAATCCGATTCTCTGCAAACAAATCCTGTGCCCGCCGGCCCATTCCGCCCGTGATTATAAGGTTTACCTGCATTCCGCCGAGCCACCTCGGCAGAACGCCCGGCTCGTGCGCCGGCGGCTCGACCTCCTGCTTGCTGACTATGGTTGCCTTTTCTTCATCCACTTCGAACACCGCAAAGTGCTCGCAGTGCCCAAAATGCGCCGACAGCTTGCCGCCCGTAACCGGTATAGCAATCCTTTTCATAATTTGATTCTCCTTTATAATTCCACTCTTTATTCTTCCTTCGTAATACTACGTCCGTGAGGGCGTAGATGGAAGTACCCGACAAAGTCGGGCGAGCTTTAGCTCGTCCCCAAAAATGCCACATCCGTAAGGGTGTGGAAATTTACTTCGCCGCTGATTAGTTTAACGAACGCGCTTTCCAATGCCCTTGCTGATTCACGGCCGGTGCCGTCTTCCACCAAAGACTTGCCGTCATCGGCTAACCTCGCCATCTCTGCATCGATTGGAATGTTGCCCAGGAACGCCGCCCCGAACTCATCCGCAACTTCCCGTCCGCCGTTATTGCTAAATATGTCGGTCCTGCCGCCGCAATGCGGACACACAAAACCGCTCATGTTCTCAATTACACCCAATACCTTCAGATTTACTTGGTTGCAGAATTCCATACATCGTCTTACATCCGCCACCGCTACATCCTGCGGCGTAGTCACCACCACCGCGCCGTCTACTTCTGTAAGTGTCTGCACCGCGCTCAAAGGCTCGTCGCCGGTGCCGGGCGGACAGTCGACTATCAGATAATCCAAATCGCCCCATTCGACATTGTTGATGAACTGCCGTATAATGTTGTGCTTCATGGGCCCGCGCCAAATAACAGCCTGCCTTTCGTCGCCCAGAAGAAAACCTATACTCATAACCTTCAGATTATCCCCGTAGTGCAAAGGCAGTATCTTATCAGCCGTCCCGACCGCAGCCTTGCCCACAAGCCCCAGCAGCTTGGGTACGCTCGGACCATGAATGTCAACATCCAGAAGCCCCATCCGTTTGCCCTGCATACTCAGCCACACGGCCAGATTGACCGCAATACTGCTCTTTCCCACACCGCCTTTACCGCTCAAAACGATTATCTTATGCGCTATCATTCCAGTACCTTCTATTGTTTTGTTTTGACAGTATCAAGTATCTTCCGCCACGTATCTTTTATCTGTTTTGCAACAGCTTTTTCTGTGTACTCGACAACGCTGACCCCTTCAATCTGAGCATCGGTGACCACCTTGTCATATTCAATCCGCCCGACCACTGGAATACCTTTTGCCGATGATTCGCTCTCAATTTCCGCCGACTTACTTTCGTTTATATCATACTTGTTGATACACACCGCCGTGGGTACACCCAACTGCTTTGTCAACTCCGCCACCCTGGATAAATCATGCAGCCCCGACATCGTAGGCTCCGTCACAATCACGGCAAAATCCGCACCCGCTAACGAAGCTATCACCGGGCATCCTATTCCCGGCGAGCCGTCCACTATAATCAGGTCTTTATTCTGTTCTTTAGCCTTATTCTTCGCCTCTTTACGCAATAAAGTTACAAGTTTGCCGCTGTTTTCTTCTCCCGCTCCTAATTCCGCGTGCACCATCGGCCCGAATCGCGTTTCGCTCACGAACCATTTTCCGTTTATCGCCTCGGCAAATTCAATCGCGCCGAACGGACAAAAATATCTGCATACCCCGCACCCCTCACACGAAATCTCGTCTATTATATATCGTTTCTCAAGGCCGGTCTTTGAAGCGTCTTCAATTACCGCCGCTCCGAACTCGCAAACCTCTGCGCACCTGCCGCACCCTCTGCACTTATCTGCTGCTATCCTTGCTTTTTTTCCGCCGCTGAATTGATGCTCCTGCTTTATATCGGGCCCTAAAATCAAATGCAAATCTGCCGCGTCAACATCGCAGTCTGCCAGCACCGCGTTTTTGGCAAGTGCTGCAAAACATCCGACTAAACTCGTCTTGCCCGTACCTCCCTTACCACTTATGACTACTATCTCTTTCACAAAAGCGCTCCCAGCATCTCGACCATATCATCGAACTGCATCCGGTACTCTTCCAGACAATCATATATCATCCCACCTGCCGAATACACCTGGGCGATTTGTCTATCGTCTTTCACACGCATCGAAATCTCAATGCCTTTGTCCTCGCAATATCGCTCCACTCTGTCATCTCCGCAGCCGTCCCTGTTTATTACCACGCCGAATCTCAAACCCATTTTTCTTACAAGCTCGACCGCGTATTTCAAGTCGCACAATCCGAAAGGCGTCGGCTCCGTAACCAGCATCACAAAATCAGCGCCCTTTAGCGACTCCACCACCGGACAAGATGTCCCCGGCGGAACATCGAGAATGACCAAACCTTCTGAATCGACCGTTTGTTTCAAATGTCTTATTAAAGACACACTTCGCACACTGCCGACACTCAGTATTCCCTGCCCGAACCAGACCTTGCCCGCTTTGCCGGATTCCACTTGCCCGATTTTGACTTGCTTTTGCCTTATAGCCTGCTCCGGACAAAGCAGCCAACATCCCCCGCAGCTATGACACAAGTTATCGAACGTAAGGACATTCTTTCCGCCCAGATGCACAATGGCTCCGTACTGACAGACCTCGCCGCACTTGCCGCATCCGCTGCATTTATCTTTATCAACATCCGGCACGGAAACCGTTACATCTTTCCTGCTCTCGATCTGCGGCTTGAGGAATATATGCCCGTTAGGCTCCTCCACGTCGCAATCGACGTATTGAACAGTTGCGCCTTTTTCCGCAGCCGCCTTCGCAAGGTTAGTCGCAATCGTTGTCTTGCCCGTACCGCCTTTACCGCTGGCTATTGCAACGCGAAAACTCTTTCGCATCTTCAGTTTCCCGTCCCGAAGTGTGAATCTACCGTAGGCCCTGTACTCTCGGCAAGCTGCCCGCTCTTGAACGCTTCGATTGCATCTTCAACGCTGCCGCTGACGTTTGCGTATAACTTTATTTCCGCCGCCGCAAGTGTCCGTGCGGCATTAGGCCCGCAGTTACCCGTCAAGACCGCCTTTGCTCCCGAATCCACTACCGTTTTCGCTGCGCTTATACCCGCGCCGCCCGCCGCCGATACCGCGTCGTTGCTGATACACTCGAAGTCCATCGTCTCGGTATCAACCACTATAAAATTCGCCGCACGACCGAAACGCGCATCCACCTGAGAATCCAGACTGTTACCGGTTGATGTTACTGCAATTTTCATAATTTATCCTTTCTAAGACAGTGGGCAGGTGCCGGTAGGGCAGGAACCGTTGCTCTGCGACGTTGAACTGCTGCTGTGCCCTGCGGCAAAACTTGACAACTGCTTTTGCAAATCCGAGCTTTTGCATCGTTCGCAGATGTGTTTGCCGGCACTTCTGCTTTTCTCCAGAAATTCCGTTACATGCCCGCACTTATTACATTTGTATTCGAATATAGGCATTCTTTAATCTCCGTCTTAAGCCATTCTTATACGTCATCCGCCTTGGCTTCAGCCAATGAACAGACAATTTGCATCTTCCCGTTGATGCTGTTTGTTATATGGCATTTATCTGCCGCTTCTAATATGCCCTGTTGTTGCTGTTTTGACAGCTTTGTACCGAGGAGGATTTTGGCGTCGATTCTCGTGGTGCGAGATAATTTAGCTTCGGACGAACCGCCGCCTGATGAGTAACGTTCTATGCGACGAGATAGCTCAATTGTCATATCCTCACAATTAATACCCTGCTTTTCGCAGTATTCGGCAACATAACCGCCAACGCACATCCCGATAGAAGCACAGAACAGTTGAGCCGGCCACATCCCGTCTCGCTCGGTATTACCGTCGTCGCCACGCCCGGTGGTTACTGTATATCCCTTGCAGGTTGCCGTGAAACGGTAACCCTTGTCATATTTGACTAAGATTTCCATAAGCTATACCTGTTCTGGTCAGGCCCTTGGCTGTTAATACCGAAGGTCTTTCCTGACCTCCTTTTATTCTTCCTGCTTTGCTTTTTCTAATTCTTTAATGCGGTCATTTATCTCTTGCAGTGTGCTTTGCACATATTCCGACTGCTGCCTCAAGGCTGAAAGCTCCTGCTCGGTACTCGGCGCTACCGGCGCCGGCCCGTAAGCTACCGGACCTGCACCATAGCCCTGACCCGGATATCCCATCGCCCAGTATCGATTGCCCCAGCCGCGCCCGCGTCCGCCGCCTCTGCCTCTGCCGAAACCACGGCCGTAACCACGGCCGAATCCCGGATTCATATAGCCCGGCATACCGTAACCCGCACAATAACCTGCTGCTCTGCCCGTCATCGGGCCCATTCCCATCGGACCTGTCCCATCGCCGAATGGCATCGTATGTCTCCTTTCTTATAAATTTCCCGTTATTGCTGTTGGTCTTTTTCTAAATAGAAGCGATGTACCCGTCGCACAGCCGATATGCTGCGCTATCACCGGGCACTTCGCCTTGAGCATAAAAAATATGTTCTTGTCCGCATCGCTTAGAGTCTCATAGTTGCCTTGTCCCTTGGCTATAATCAAATCAGCTTTCTCGAAACGGTCTCGAAAAGACTGCGAGCAACTTTCCAGAATCACACCCGGCGCATCGAACCCGTTATCAATCACTTCGACAATCTTGGGTAAACCCGCAAGCATCGCATCTTCCATTGTTGCATCATTTATTACGGGCGAGCCTTTGACAGCCACAGTAATCTTTGCTATGGGTAACTGCTCAATCAACAACCGGTCAAAGACAATCTCCCCGGCATTATCCGCTATATATAGAATTTCCTCTGCATCGTTTACCGCCCGGCCGAAAGCATCTACTTGAAGCCCTGAAAAATCGGCATCCAGACACCCGTTTATTGTCTCTTCGAGGTCGCCCTCTCGCAAAGTCCCATTGACCCCGAAATCAATGATATTTCCTGCTATCGCCATCCGTATCGCTGCCTCAAGTGGGTCCTCGGACTCGATGACCAATTCGCGCATCTTTGAATAAATCTTCAGCGCAGCATTATTGAACCGCTTTTTAACCTCGCGATACGGGTCTTTAACACCCGCCACCTCCCGGACCAGCCGATGTATCTTCTGACCCATCTGCGGGGGGTTCCAGCCCAAATCAATCCGTCCTAATTCTGCCAGAACCTGCCGCAGAACCTGCTCCTGGACCGCCGGCTCATCCGTGACCAGCCGAACCGCATCCAGCGCCTGTCTGACAAAACACGGCAAACATTCAAGATATGTCTTCATAACAACCTGTAAAATAAGGATTTACAGCGACAACCCGTGTCGGTGGTCGTCTCGGACGTCGAGACCCACCTTATATATTATGGGCATATGCCCATAATAGGTCAACTAAAATCTCCCGATTTTCAAAAATATTTTTCGCGGCCGTAAGTAAATACCGCTTGGCTTGGCTCCCACCTCTATGCGAGGATTTTGTTCTTTTATACCTCCACCCTGAAAAGCAGCCTCGCAATCATCCCAACCAAAAAACTAATGCCCGCGACCCCAAGAGAGATAGCAACCATTTGGCCGAATCGACGCCACAGCCGCAGCCCTTTGGCGGTCGTAATATAAAAGTTATAGGACAGGATTATTAGAACACTAAGTGTCATCATCACCGCCGCGGACGCGTAGACATTGCTGAGCACCAGATAAGGCATTATCAATATCAGCACTGTCACAATATACGCTGCCCCCGTATACCCAGCCGATTTCAGTGGACTTTTTGTCGTGTTCTCGTCGGCCTCTTCGCGGGTAGACAAGAACCCGGAAGCCGCCATTGACATCGACGCTGCTACTCCAGTGATGAAGCCTGTCATCGCTATCACCTTGCCGTTTGGCAGAGCCAGGGTCAACCCCGCCAGCGCGCCGGTTAGCTCCATCAACGCGTCATTGAGTCCTAACACTATTGACCCTGCGTATTCAATACGTTCTTCCCTGATTAGGCCGAGTATGTCGGTTTCATGCCTCTGCTCATCTAGGAATAAATCTGCTAATTCGGGTAGTTCCTCCTTGAGTCTGCCATAGATATTTTCGCTCATTTCCTCACCTCGTTCCATCAGTCTCAGTCCAAAGGAAATTCCCAGAACACGGCAGATAAGCTGATATCGCAATACCCTCAGCTTTTGCGGCTTGACGTCTGTTTGCGTGAGGCGCTTCAAGACTTCGTAATGACCGAGCTCTTCCTCGGCGATACGCTGGAGGACCTCCCGATTTCTTGCGTCCCGGGTATGCTTGGCAAGCCACGCATACGTATAATGTTCGCTGATTTCATTGCGCTGCGCCGACAGTAATTGCCTTTGAGCCGCCTTACGTTCCATAGCAGTACCTCTTTCCGGAATGTAAACTATCCACACTAAAACGTACTTTACAGAAAATATAATGTCAACATAATAACGAAGGCGTTTCCTCAGGCGTGAGTCTGTTTAGAATTTCTTTTTCAATCAGTGTAAATCTGTGTTAATCTGTGTCTTAAAATGAGAATCGATATTCTTACAATCTTTCCGGAGATGTTCGAATCGCCCCTCGGCCATTCGATAATAAAACGTGCCCGTGACGTAGGTCTGGTCGATATCGCCCTGACCGACATCCGTGACTTCGCGCCGCCTCCGCACTACAAGGTCGATGACAAACCTTATGGCGGCGGCCCCGGGATGGTTATGCTCTGTCAGCCGATGTTCGACTGCTTCGAATATGTCCAAAAACTCAATCCCGAAAAGGGCAGGGCGATACTGTTGACCCCGCAGGGCCGGCCATTCACACAGCAAAAGGCTGTCGAGCTTTCCAGAGAAAAAAGGCTGATTCTTATCGCAGGCCGATACGAAGGCTTCGACGAGCGAATCCGCATCGGCCTTGATGCTGAGCAGATTTCCATCGGCGATTATGTCCTGTCCGGCGGCGAGCTGCCCGCAATGGTCATAATCGACGCCGTCGTCCGCCTGCTGCCCGGCGCCCTCGGCGACGAAGGCTCCGCCGATGACGATTCTTTCAGCAATCCCGCCGCACCGGGACTCGAATACCCCCAATATACCCGCCCGGAGGACTTTCACGGAATGAAGGTCCCTGATGTGCTTCTGAGCGGAAACCACGGCGAAATCGAGAAATGGCGGCGTGCCCAGGCCCTCGAACGTACGAAAAAGAACCGGCCGGACCTCCTCAAAAACCCGTGATTTTACCCCTTGTATTACATCGCCCGTTCCGCTATACTACCGGGCTTTAGAATTAGCCCGTATACTTAACAGGAGCGATAGACGTGAAAACCCAGCTATTAGATGCGGTCGAAAGCAAGAGTCTCAAGGACAAAATCCCGCATTTCGAAATCGGCGACACAGTTGACGTACACTGCAGAATTGTCGAAGGCAGCAAGGAGCGTGTGCAGGTCTTCTCCGGCACCGTCATTGCCCGCAGGGGCCGTGGTATAAACGAGATGTTCACCGTTCGCCGAATCGTCAACAACGAAGGCGTCGAGCGCATCTTCCCGCTGAATTGTCCCAATGTCCTCGACGTCAGGCCGCTCCGCAGCGGCAAAGCAAAACGTGCAAAACTGTACTACCTGAGAAAGCGCACCGGCAAATCCGTACGACTTGCACAGAAGCACAGCACATACACCGTCACCAAATAAAATTTTGGATTACCACGGTTTAACCAATGTTCGCTTTCACCAGACGCAGGTTGCTTTCCGACAGAACTGCACTGGCCAAATGGGGCGAAAAACGCGCGCACAAATTCCTCAAAAAACTGGGGCTTGCAACACTTGCCCGGAATTATCTCTGCAAAACCGGCGAACTTGATTTGGTTATGACTGAGCCGGAGGGCACTATCGTTTTTGTCGAGGTCAAGACTCGCTCGAGTCGTGATATTGCCGAGCCGGAGGATTCGATTACCGCCTCGAAAAAACACAGATTGTCTAGTGCCGCACAATATTTTCTCAAAACACAGAAAATCGAGAACCGTCCGTGCCGCTTCGATGTTATCGCCATTACACTTGACTCCCAAGGCCGAAAAACTGTAAAACACTACAAAAACGCCTTTACTTCTTAATTGCTCCGCTCAGCTTTTCTTTTTTCCCGCCGAGCGATTAGCCAACAGTCCTGCTGCTGCCAAACACAGCGCGCCGGGTATTAACCATAGCACTCTGTGACGGCTGAGAAACCACGGGACCCAATGCCCTTTTGGAAGGTTAGAACCGTGGACCAGAATCGTGGCACGCAATTCATCAAGCGATTCTGAACCACTTCGGACGTCGGCAACCAGTTGATATGACTGACCGGACTTTAGTTTGAAAGTTTTCTCGCCTCTGATGTAGCAAGTTTTATCTGCGGCACTTATAAAAGGGATCCTCTCGTTACCGAGGACGTCCGAACCTATTATCTGACCGGCGGTTATAACGTGAGATTCGACACTGAATGGTGCCGCACTAATCAATTCCCTGAGCTTTTCAGGCGTTTTCGCATTCAATTGGAGTTTAACTGAATAATTGCAGGTCCAATTAGGCCTAAAGGGTATTTTAATCTGCTCTGCCTGGCGCAGATAGATGTTCTCCTTAACCGGCATCCAGTTAGTTCTGCGATAGGCCCACGTAAAGACAGACGCATATGTATATAGCCCAACCGCTGCACACAATACAATTACCCCAAGGGTAACAAGGATTTTTGCTCTCACTTTCATATTGCACCTTCCCTTGACTCCCGATTTTTGTGGCGTCTTGCCTGAGCTTATCATATCAATCCCAAACCGCAAGTCAAACACAGTTATTGTCAGTAATCTGAGAGGCCTTTGGTTTTTGTCCTGTGTTCTTGCTTTTTGATTTCTTATCTGTACCCTATACGCTAAACCCTGTACCTTGTCATTTACGAGACGTAATATGCAAAACACGAGCGACGGTCTTATTGATACTCATGCCCACCTTGCATTTGAACCGCTTCTAAGCGACATCGACGGCGTCCTGAAGCGAAGCATCGACGCAGGAGTCACCGGCTGGATTACCGTCGGTACAAATATCGAAGAGAACAGAACCTCTATCGAGCTCACCGAAAAGTACGACAATATCTACGCCGCCGTAGCTATTCACCCGCACGACGCAAAAGATGTTACCGAAACCGGTTTAGCGGAACTGGAAAAACTTGCAGGCCACAAAAAAGTAGTTGCTCTCGGTGAGACCGGCCTGGATTTTCACTATAACTTTTCAGAGCAATCAACTCAGAAAGAAGTTTTCAAAAAGCACCTTGTACTCGCCGCCAAACTGAACCTGCCTGTAATCATCCACAGCAGGGAAGCATTCGATGAAACGATGAAAATCTTAGAGCAGCAGGGCGGCGGAATTGAAAAAATAGTCTTTCACTGTTTTACCGGCTCAGCCGGCCAGGCCAAAACCGTCCTCGACAAAGGCTTCTACATTTCTTTTACCGGCGTAGTGACTTTCAAAAATGCAAACGATATTCGCGAAGCTGCGAAGATAGTACCGCTGGATAGATTAATGCTGGAGACCGACTGCCCTTATATGACACCTGAACCGATGCGCAAGCAAAAAGTAAACGAGCCGGCCTTAATGATTCACACTGCCAAATTCCTGGCCGCCCTCAAAGGCGTGACATTCGAAGAACTGGCCGCTGCCGCAACCACAACCGCACGGAAATTTTTTAATATCCCCACTTAATTAGTCAACCAGTTCTCGATAAATACCTGCAAATCATCAACATCTACGTTGCCTTCACCAGTAAAATCCGCACCACCGCAAAGACCACAGCCCGTTTTAGACCATTGCCTTGCAAACCTTGCAAAATCTTAAAAGTTTATATTCCCGTCGGTGTTTATAGCACCAATCGCATACAATTTTACCCTGAAACGAATGACCCATTTGTTTGCGCCGGTAGCCGTCGCCGGTATCGGGCACAGCAGTTGCATCAGCCGCCGGCCGGGCCCGCCTAATTGCGACGACTCGGTAGCGGGCGTCACGTTATACCACGACCGAGGCAGCATCTCGAACGTAGCACCGTTGTCCTGTGACAATTCCACGCCCAGCCGGTTGTCGGCTGCGCTAAAGTTCGACACAAGGACCGCAGGCTGATAATACGCAATCGCGACGCTGCCCCCTCGTTTGGTATCGAACGCAATCTCAGCAGTATTGTTCGCATCGGCAATAATATGATAAGCCCCGCTTGGTATATGATAGCCGTAAGCGAAGAACTCATCACCGCTCTGCAATGTCCCGGCGCGGGCCTCGGCATAAGGATTCTTGTAATCATCCGCATAAGGTAATGCATCGGCGACGCTTTTGATTCGCGGCAGAACCTGCCCGTTCTCCGTTCCAATCTGCGCCATGAAATGACGATGATGCTCCTCGAATGGCCGCCATCCCCTCCTTGCCACCTGCGTATACGAAATATCACCCCAGCTCTCGTCGTTAAAGACTGCGTAAGTAGCACCGGTGAATTGCTCGTTAAATGCCAACAGGCTGCCGTATTCTCGCGGTGCCTTTGTCCAGTGTGCATAACAATAATCGTTCTCAACAGGCGGCGCGGAATTCCTGAATTTATCGCCGTAACCACCATTATCATAGAGCGGGTCGCCGTTACTTCCTCCCTGCCAATAACTCGTATGTGGAGCATCGCAGGGGTCGCCGTCGGCGTGAATCGAGAAAGTCTCGTCAAGGATGTATGGTCTGCGGATAATAAAGTCCAGGTTCGTTCCCACTGCAACTGACGATTCCAGTTGAAGTGTAGTTTCAC
>Ga0315554_1000178_pt1 | contig 34873 bp, 28 predicted proteins | sample SalMarSW160370MG_FD_202114 | JGI IMG/M metagenome (GOLD analysis project Ga0315554, IMG submission 202114) | Salt marsh sediment microbial communities from the Plum Island Ecosystem LTER, Massachusetts, United States - Salt Marsh Sediment SW1603-70 ...
CACGCAGTCGTTCTCCTTTGTCATCGAGAGACGAAATGTGCCGTTTTCTCTCGGATTGAAAGCGTGCGTCAACCCGTTCTCAATGAGCGTGTGGAAGATGAGCGGTGGGATGGTCAGCGATTCGTCGATATTCTCCCTGATGAAGGTATACCTCGCATCCCAGCGGTACCCCATCACTTGAAGGTGCTGGTCGCACAACTCGAGCTCTTGCGTGATCCGGATCTCTCTCTCCGGGGCAATGGCATTGATGATCCTGAATTCCGCAGCCAGCGCATTGATCAGTTTTTCCGCGTCCTCCGGTCGTCTCTTCGCCAGCGATTTGATGGAGGCGAGGGTATTCATGATGAAATGAGGTTGGATCGTCTTCTTGAGGAACTCCGTCTCCAGCCGCTGGGAGCGGAGTTCGATCGATTTCTGGATCAACTGCTGCTCGTGTACCTGCCGGTTCGCCACCATGACATAGATCAGGATGATGATCTCCCTCGGCGACAGCAAGTCGAATGAAAAGTGGATCCCAAGATACGAAGTGAGAACGATAGGGAGCGAATAGAATCCATACCCCACCAGTGCGATGATGCTGCCGGGTTTCTTCTTGAGAGAGGAATAGATAAGCAGGGCGTAGACGTAGGGTGTTATGACTTCCCTGAAATCATCGAACGACACCGGCGAGTGTAGGCCGTAGATCATTTCGCTGCAGTAGAAGATGAGGCCTAAGAATACAGCGGAGAGAACATGAATCCTGATATGCGGCATCTGGAACGAAAACAGGATGAAGAGCACAATCGACAGCTCGGCGAGGAAGTAACCGCCGACGAAGATGGGTTCGAAGACCTCCAACACCCCCATCGAGATATTGTAATAGTGCATGGCAAACTGGAAACCGGAGGATACGAGGAAGGCAAGGGAGAGAAGCACATAATAGATGAAGTTTCTGTATCTCCCGCCGCTCAGGTAGAGGGCCAGTCCGAAGATTGCACAGGCAAGATAGATAGCGCAGCCAAAGGCCATCCTGATGAAAGACCTGAGGCTGATAAGGCTCGGGTACAACGTCGATTCGACTTTCGCGTAGAAGAAGGATCCGGGCGGGACCTGGTGGAAATTGGAAAACCGGACACTCAGGACATTGACGCCTGGCCGCACCAGCGTGTCGACGAGCGCTGCAAAGTGAAGTTGACCCGCCTCTTCATCTTCCCTGCTCGTGCCAATCCTCCCGTTCCTTCCTATCAGAGTCCCGTTCCAATAGACTTCGAAGGCGGACTGTATGCGTCCGAGTCGCACGATCACCGGCGAGCGTCTCGCTCCTTCTTGGAAGACGATCCTCGTCCTCAGCCAATGAATCCCTCTCGTGTCAGGATAGAAGGCTCCTTTTGAAACTGTCGTCCAGGACGAATCCTGAAAATCCGTTCGGGACCAGGCCGGATCGTCCCCCTCCTTGAATTTCCAGAGACTCAGTTGCTGGTTAACCTGTGTGGCTGCATCGAAGAGTACTTCTGGCCGCTGGGCTTGTGCAAACGCGGTGCAGGTAACGCAGCAGCTAGCGATGAAAAGGACGCGCAGCCTGATGCGTATCGATCGACGAAGCGCGATGTCCATCACTTGTCGCACCCTGGTGTTGACGCATGAAGATACTCTGAATATCCAGCCGGTGCAAGATGCACGATGCTGTTGTGATTCTGATGCAGCATACTTGTTGTATCCCAGACTGATTGCCGATATGATCTCCATGGCCAGCACCTCGCCCTTTGCGCCGTTTGTCATGACAAGAGCAGCGGTGCCTCGGGCAGGCCAACCGATCAACCGGCAGTTCAAGCCCGGATGATTCCTTCCCGGATCTGTGAAGAGCAGGTCCTTGCCGGAGCCGATGCGTGGACACTCGAGCAGCGAAAGCTCAAGACGTGCAAGCCGTCGTGCCCTTCTTCGAATGACAGAGGAACGGCATAGTGCAGAGTCCCCGGGATTTCCCTCTCCTCACCCACACCGACAGTCCCGTTCCCACCAACCTGTATCCCGTCCCAGTACACCTCATAGGCCGACTGCAAGAGTGATATGCGAAGAACCAGATTGTCATTTCCCGACGATCTCTCAAGGCGAACGGTTTTCCTCAACCAGAAGATCCCCCTTTCATCAAGCGGGAGACTATACATATCGGTCAGGAGCCAATGCGAATCATCATACGTTGGCTTTGACCAAGCCACACTGTCACCAATTGTGCACAGCCACGACGACAAAGACATGGTTTGCATGGAGTCAACTTTGAACAGTGCCTGGGCAGGCTGAGCAGAAGTCACGGAGAGGAACACGAAAACGCAAACGAGGGACTTCACAATCATAGAAGGAAGAAAAGAAGACTTGACCCAGAAGAGAGCACGCATAGACGTACTGCGTATGTTACTGCGGTTTTGTGCCTTTTACAAAACTAGCAAAATGCGGACCGAGAATCAATCATTGTACGACACTGGAATTCTCTCTCCGCACGCTCATCCAAGAGCCGATGAGCCCCCGCCAGCAGTTTGCGCTCACTCGATCTTTACGAGACGGGTCTGAATCATCTCTGCGCCATGCAGCATGTTTTCACGGTAACACCCCCTTCACCTCTGCCCCCACCGTGACTGTCGGTGCATCAACCATCAGAGCGTGCTTCCTGAAATCGGCACCGTATCATCAACTTGCTTCTGAGGCCACCGAGTTTCCCTTCCTGCAGAGATCACAGTAATGTGCAGCTTCGCACCATTTCCGCAACTCTATGTCAAGACAGCCTCTGTTGAAGGCTTTGACCGCCGTAAGCATCTCCTCTCACACGACGGCATCGAGTGCCTGCACGTGGGATATGAAAAATCCCGACGGGCAGAAGCCAGTCGGGATTTTCGTTTTGTGGTACTCGAAGCTTTACGGCCTGTACAGTCATTGATCGCGTGTTCGCGATGAAGCGCCGACTCAAATCGCGAACCTCAAAGTTGCAGGTTCATCCCGCAGGTATAAAAAGAGGCCAAATCTTTTCAGATTCGACCCCTAAAGTAGTGCCTGTCCGCCGTCTTTTTGGCGGAGGGGCCGGCTACTTACGGCAGCTGCAACCTTGAGGAGAGTCTTCGAATCGGCGTTGGAGTAGAGTGTATCGGAATCAATACGACAGAACCCCTATTTTTGATTTATGTCATAAAGTGAAGTCGGCTTTTTCTCCATTTCCTCATAAAGAAGATGAAAGAGGAATCGAAAACCGTGTACCCATTCGAACAGCCACACTTCGACCCACTTGAAAGGATTCCACATATGGAGATACCACCGCTGCCAGATACGCTGAACATATGATCTCGTAAAAGCACCGGCAAACGGATTTCGTTTCTTGAACCAAAGATGCACAAGAGACGGAACTTTGATCTCCGGCATCTCGATAGATAGCTTCGCATAGAATGCTGCGAGTTCTTTCGTGCTCAGATCCCGCCAATCAATGATGTCTTGTTTCGTCTTTGAGATTAGTTCGTACAGCGCCTCCTCGATTCTGCTCTTCTGCCTGCTCCGGAGCCACACCTCTTCGAGCTGGACAAAGAGTTTTACCATACCCCACAAACGGAAAGTGAGAACTTTCGTCCGATTCAACCAGAACGGAACGAATGCCTCCTGCGGGAGACTTGCTCGACGGTCATTTCGGCGTCGTACAGTCCAGAATCCGCAATTCATCGGGTGCAGACGTTCGATTCTGGATGCATAAAGGTACCACATAAAAAAGGACAATCTCTCTCTATAATAATGACGATCGCCTCTCCAGAGCTTAAGGACATTGACCATATGCTCGGTGGAATAAAATTGTTCCCATGCGTTATGGTACGCTTCCATAAGCTCATCACGAGACATACGCTCGGGCTTTACTGCGACGTGTGCTGAATCGTAGGCGTTGAAATCTTCATGCATCCATCGCCTCTCCCGCCACCACCGCTGGTGATCTCTTGAGCCGGGAAGCGGTGAGAGAATGTAGAAGGAAGCAGAATCGAACATCATTCGCTGAAGCTCGGCAACGTCTTGTTTGAGACTCGCCATCGTGTCAAATGGCAATCCGAGAATATACCCTGCGTGGCAGGTAATGCCGAGTGAGTGGCAATGATCAATGAGGTCTTTGTACTCGGCAACTTGGTTCTGAAACTTGCCCTGAGAACGGAGATTCTCTCGGTTCACACTTTCCACACCGAAAAACACTTGATTACAGCCTGCGCGTGCCGCGAGTTCAAAGAAATCTCCGCCGGGCATCTTCCGGGCAGCAAGGTCACTCTGCATCATAAATGTGAACGGTATTTTTTCTTCTTCGCGTATTCGGATGAGTTCTGTAAAAAGCTCGCGCCATCGCGGGTTTCGTGCAGTGTTATCGTCTGTAAAGAAAGAGTGCGAAACACCTGCCTCGCAGTAACTTTGCCTTATGAATTCCACAACTTGTTTCGGATCCCGATATCGCATTGTCCGACCCTGCACATTGATAATGGTGCAAAAGTCGCAATTAAAAACGCAACCACGTCCCGTGTCGATAGTGGTAAATCGTGATGCAAAATTCTCGAACTCATCCTTCGTGATACGAGGTATCGGAACGTTGAGCAGATCCGGTGTGGGGTTCAGGAAATTGTAGAGTGGCTCCGCTCTCCCTTTGAGGACATCCTCCACAACAGTAGGTAATCTTCCTCCTTCAACCTCTCCGGCGACAAGAGTTATTCCCATCGACATTGCAGTCCTGAGATCGGCCGTCAAACCGATCATGGCCAGCATGCCGCTTACGTGGAAACCGCCGATTAACACCGGGATCCCATGCGGTAGAAACTTCGATGCAAGATCCAATGCCCGAGGGTACTGGTTCGATTGTACACCAACGAGCATGACAATGGACTTCACTCCGGGTACCTTTGAATGATGGACGATATCCTTCACAGGTACCCACTCGATCGCTTCATCGATCTTTCGGATTTTAAGTGAGACTCCTTTGAAGAAAGGGGAGTTCACAAGATCGTCTACGAGCGTACCGATCTGTGTCAGGGTGTTGCTGCGGATGACACCGATGCGTGTTTTGATCGGGTACCCGTCGTCCGTGTAGTTGGTGGGACGGATCAGCGTAACTTCCAATTCCTGAAATCCATATTCTTTCATCGTCTGGAGATCGGGTTGTGTATCTTCGAGCCTTCTTGCTTCGTCTCCTGCAATCAGTCCTGGCATAGTTCTTCCTTCTGAGAGTTCAGGATACTATTTCTTCTTCAACGTCTTCTGATATTCAGGCGGCATTCGGATCGAGCCAGCGCATGCAAGCATCATCGCATCAATGTTTTCATCCGCCCTCTGCTCCATCATCCCGCCACAACGACATCGGCGGGCAGGCCTGCCCGCGTGTCTCGTCATCATTCCCTTGTTGAGACCCGCCATCATCGAAAGGTTGTTGTTCAGGATTCTGTCTTCCAGACCGGGGGACTTATCGTTAAGAACGGTGGATCTTGTCTTTTCGTTTCCCGGTTGCCTGGCCGGTTTGGTGTCCGAGGCCTTTTCCTCGTGCTGGCCAATGGACTTCAGCCCGTTCAACCATTCATAGGAATCTCGCTCAGGGTCTTGAAAGGGGAGTGAACTCCCCCTGTGGTGTTTTGCCTGAGTATTGTCATTCTTTATAATCGGACCTCTTCACTTGTCCTCGCGGAGGGGCGTCGGTGGAATCTCCAAGTTCTGTTTGCGCAGGGTTTTTTCTGACACAGTCGAACGGTAGAGCGGATGCTGTTCTGCCGTTACATTATAAAGCGCAAATGCTTCTCCCCTTCTGGTTTTCTGCCACCCGAGAAATTCGGCATCTGAATCCGAACGAGATGGATCTGTGCGTTCAGGCATGTTCGTCTCTGTTCGTGGTGAATTACCTATTTGGCTTGGATCGTGTTCCTTTCTTGGCCGGCGATCTTGACTTCACCCGTTTCCTGTCCGCGTTCTTCAGTTTGTTCAACGACTTTTGCATTTGCATCAACTTGCTATTGGACTTTTTCATTTGCTCGGGAGTTCTTAAGCGGCATGCGGCACATTGCATCTTGAATAAATCAACCTGCTGTTTGGCTTCCTCTTTGGCAATCCCGTACTTCTCCTGCAACTTGCCAACTAGCTCCTCGTACTGGCCGAAAATCGCAGCCAGCTCGTCGTTCATCATTTGTCCCCATTGATGTAACGCCTTCCCCCTTTGCTGCTTCCATTGTCCTTCCAGACGATCCCAGTTCACGGTGTACCCTCTTTAAGGGATTTCAGTTCAATGACTGTGTGCGCATATTTCTTTGAGTGGCAATCGTTAAACCTCCTTCAACCGCTTGTTCGAGAAAGGGTATGCCATCCCGATGCGAGCACGAAATACTCCTCTCTGAACCCCGATGAAACAACAAAACAATACTGATGATTTTCCGAATCGGGAATAGCTCAAAAGGATGAAAAAGGGATTAATTCCTCTGGGAATGGATATTGCCGTTATCGGTGGGACGTGTGCTCGCACGAGAGCTTTGCACTCGGGACCTTTTTGGGATATATCCATTATCTCTGGCAAATGCGAAGGGTTTCTGCTTAAGGAGTCTCCGACCCCCGTGCAGGCGGGACCGTACGGTACCTATCGGACAATCGACAGTGTTGGCGATCTCCACATAGCTCAGCCCCTCGACGTCAGCGAGGACGATGACGCTCCTGAACATATATTGTATCGATTCCATGAAACGAATAGTCTCATCTCCGAATACTTCACCAAAGACGATTTGACTGCCTCCGCCCGGCAGGCGTCCCATGCCATGATCATCAGAAGAAGTACCTTGCCCCGATGCCCGCCTCCATGCCAAAACCCGCTGGTGATGTGAACTGGAGTGATGGAACGAGCTCTATGAACATGTCAACTGGCGCCTGACGCGCCAACCACGCGATGCCGAAGACGCCGCGAATTGCCAGTGTGCTATTATAGCCGGCGCCGCTGTTGAAACGCCCGCCGACACCATAGTAAACCGGAAGTCGAATATCCGACTTGAAGGCTTCAAACGAATGCCACAAGTAATCCATGTGAAAATGAATTCGGCTTTGTCCGCCAAAGGTTCCGTTGGACTTCGTGAATCCGTCTCCACCGATCGACAAACCGAGACCAAAATCGAACGCGGTGACAGGTGAAGTCCATAACTTCGCGCTGAATCCTGTCGGTTCACCTAGGATTACGCCGAGTCCAAATCCACGCTCTTGAGCGACGGAGACCTGAACGGCGAAGAACAAACAAAGTGCGATGACTGCGTAACAAGAATGTTTCATATGCATACACCTTCTTTATATTGTTGTAACGGTCCTTTGACTCTCTTGCAGCAACTTCGCCACTGTGCTTTGACAGCACCTCCCAAGCGCAATTGCCATGGCAAACTCATCTCAGGATGTTAAACGCTTCCGCGGGCAACCTCGGCAGCTCGCGGAACGAAGTTTTGCAGGTCGTAGTTCAACAAATCGCCAATGCGCTCGATGCTCACGTCAGCGGCCGAGTAGGTGGCCAGAATCTTTGGATCCAGCGCGTACTGTCCCTGCCGCACGAAAACGGTTGTCACCCGCAAGCCCCAGATTTTTTTGACGGCGGCAAGGATGCGGAGCTTGTCGTCGACCATTACATAATGAACCGCCGGATACCGGGCTTCCACGTCAGCCAACTCGTGCTCCTTGTGCACGCAAATCAACGCGTGTCCATCGACCGCTTCATATAGGCCGGAGCGGTCCACTTTGCGGGGCTGGAAAACGACGTCGCCGTCAGTAAGAAGAATGGCTGCTCCCCATTGCTTGACGCGCTCGATGACGGCGAGTGAGTTAGGGAAGAGGCGTTCGGCAAAGGGATAGTTTATGAGGAAACGCGAAACGGCCAGCAGACCAAGGTCGTGCGGATAATCGCTTCGGTAGCGCTGCAAGGCGCCCAAATAATCGGCGTAACCAAGCCGGGTTCGCAGCTGCTCGAAAATGGTCCAGTAGCACCGCGCCCGCTCGGGTCCGACCTCGCGCCTGAGGTATTTGCCGAGGTCGGCGATGACCTGGTCGTTGTCGAGCAGCGTGTTGTCCACGTCGAACAAGAAAACGATTCTTGCGGGAGCTGAACGTTTGGGAGTTTTCCTCTTCATGAATTAATGGACGAACCGTTCATGAGTTGAGCCGCCGTAAAGCTTGGTCCAAAGGCGATATCCACCTTTGAATGCGTTGGAATTGTCCCCGAGGCACTTGCCGGGCAGAAGTTTCTTAAGCAGTCTGGCATTACCTCCCCCAAGCACAACATAGTCAGCCTGCAGCGCGGTCTTGAGTTGCCCGGCGACCTCATCCACATGGTGACGCCATTTCTTTTTCCCCAGCCACTCCAGGCCGGCCTGTCCCAAATAATCTTCATAGCTCCTGCCCTTCTTATAAGGCAAGTGGGCCAATTCCATCGGCTCCAGCACATTCTCCACGATCATCGCTGAGCCAAGTCCCGTCCCCAAACCGAGAAAGAGCATCCGACCACCTTGATAACCACCCAGCGCTTGCATCGCCGCGTCATTGACAATTTTTACTGGCCGGCCGAACGCCCTCTTAAAGTCAAATCCAACCCAGCCGGATCCAAGGTGGCGAGGTTCAATGATGGGACGACCACGAACCACAGGTCCGGGGTAGCCAATCGAGACGGCATCATATCCCCACTCGGCTGTGGCGGCTCGCACCGCCGCGACCATCTTGGAGGGTGTCATTTTCGGACCCGACGGAAATTCAACGTGTTGCTTGTGGCCGGTCGCCAGCACCTTCGCATGCGTGCCGCCCACATCAATGACCAGGATCTTCATGCGATTGTCCTCCAGGCATGCCCCTCGCGTGCGAGCAACTCGTCGGCCGCTTTTGGCCCGCAACTCCCGGCAGCGTAATTGGGAAAATTGCGAGGATGTGATTCCGCCCATGCCTCCAGCACCGGCATCAGAAGCTGCCACGCCGCCTCGACCTGGTCAGCGCGCATGAACAAGGTGGGATCATTGTTCATCACATCCCAGAGCAATGTTTCGTAAGCGTCCGGCGAGGGAACTGCAAAGCTATCTTGATAAGAGAACCGCATCTCCACCGGGCGCAACAGCATTTTTGGTCCCGGGTACTTTGCCTGAAAACCCATCATGATGCCTTCCTCGGGCTGGATCGACAGGACGAGTCGAGACGGGTGCCAATTGCGGCTGGACTCGGGCGGGAACGACTGATGCGGCACCGTGCGGAATTGGATCGCCACTTCCGAGAACTGCCTGGGCATTCGTTTGCCAGTGCGGAGATAGAACGGCACTCCTTGCCAGCGCCAGTTATCCACGAACAATCTTAAGGCCGCGAACGTCTCCGTTCCTGAGTGAGAGGATACGTCATCTTCCTGGTGGTAGCCGCGCACCTTTTTGCCATGAACGGTGCCCGGGCCATACTGTCCGCGGACCGCGGACCGCTGAACCAAGCCACGCTGAATCGGCCGTAAGGCGTGAAGAACATCAACTTTCTTGTTACGAATCTCATCGGCATCGAAAGAGACCATCGGTTCCATGGCCACGAGACAAAGGAGTTGCATCAGGTGATTCTGCACCATATCACGCAGGGCTCCCGCGTGCTCGTAATAGCCGCCACGATGTCCAACGCCCACCTCTTCGGCCACGGTGATGGTCACGTACTCCACGTAACGCCGGTTCCAGATGGGCTCGAAGAGCGGATTGGCAAAGCGGAAGGCCAGGATGTTTTGCACCGTCTCCTTGCCCAGGTAATGGTCGATGCGGAAGATTTGTGACTCGTGGAAGCTTTCCCGGAGCGTACGATTCACCTCCCGTGCAGAATCGAGATCATGACCGATCGGCTTTTCCACTACAATCCGGTCGCGCACTCGATTCCGATTCAGCCCCGCATCAGCCAGGAGCTTGGGAATTACGCCAACCATCACGGGCGGAGTTGCCAGGTGAAAAATGTGACCGGCTTTCACCTTCCATTGCTTATCCAGTTGCGCGCACCTCGTCTTCAAATTCAAGTACGTCACCGGGTCTTTGAAATCTCCCTGGTGATACGAGACGTGCCGGGCGAAGTCGTTCCAGTCCGTCTTGTTCACCTTCTTGTTTCGCGAGAACCGTTTTACGCCGTCGAGAAAGTGCTTGTGCAACTTCGCATCGCTCAAAGGGACGCGATCCACGGCAATGATCGCAAATTTGTGGGGCATCCGTCCCTCCCGGTGCAGATCGAACAAGGACGGCATCAACTTGCGCCAGGTCAAATCACCCGCGCCGCCAAAAATCATAATAATGGTCGGGAATATATCCATAGCGGCTCACTCCTTCTCCCATTCAGTGTGAAACGTGCCCTTGGCGTCGACCCGCTCATAGGTGTGGGCTCCGAAATAGTCACGCTGGGCCTGGATAATATTGGCCGGCAGCCAGGCGCTGCGATAGGCGTCGAGATAACCCAACGAAACCATCAGCCCCGGGCCGGGCACCCCCAACTCAGCCGCCCAGCAAACCACCTGACGCAAATCTTCCTGATGCTCGATAACGGTGTGCGACAATTTGGGATCCAGCAGCAAATTCGGCAGATCACGCCTCGCGTGGAACGCTGCGCAGATGTCTTCCAGCAACGCGGCGCGGATGATGCAGCCACCCCGCCAGATCCGCGCCACGGCTTCAAGATCGAGGTGATACTCGTATTTGTCTGAAGCAACCACCAGGAGCGCCAGCCCTTGTGCGTAGGTCATAATCATCCCGGCAGAGAGTGCGCGGCCCAGTTGCGTGAGGAACATCTCGTGATCGCCGGTGAACCGCCCCTGGGATCGCTGATAAATCCCGCTGGCCTGCTCACGTTCTTTCGCGAACATTGACACGTCCCGCATCGCGACCGCCAGGTCGATCGTCGGGATCGGCACCTGCAATTCCATCGCGCTTTGTGAGGTCCACATGCCTGTGCCTTTTTGCTTGGCCACATCGAGGATTTCGTCGATCAGTCGCTTGCCGGTCTTCTCGTCCTGTTTGGAGAAAATATGGCTGGTGATCTCCACCAGATAGCCATTGAGTTCTCCCTTGTTCCACAAAGCATAGACCTCGCGCATTTCATCGTCGTTCAAGCCCAAACCGCGTTTCATCAGATCGTAGGTCTCGGCGATCAATTGCATGACACCGTATTCGATGCCGTTGTGGACCATCTTCACGAAGTGCCCGGCTGATCCGGGGCCCAGCCAGGTCACGCACGGTTCACCTTTGACCTTCGCAGCTGCAGCTTCAAAGATGGGACGCACCAGCTCGTAAGCCCCTTTCGGCCCGCCAGGCATGATGCTCGGTCCATGACGCGCGCCTTCTTCACCGCCCGACACACCTACGCCGAGAAATTGAATGCCTTCTGCCAGCATGTGGCCGGCACGCAAGTCGGTGTCTTTGAAGTAGGAGTTGCCGGCATCGATGATGAGATCGCCCTTGTCCAAGTGCGGCAACAAATCCTTGATGACCGAATCCACAGGAGCGCCGGCGGGCACCAGCATCATGATTGCGCGCGGGCGACGGAGCAAAGCGATGAACTCTTTGATATCTGCTGCCCCGTGAGCATCGCGCTTCCCGGATTCCTGGCGCAGGGCCGCGACCTTGGCCGGATCCTTGTCATACCCCGCGACGGAGAAGCCGTGGTCAGCCATGTTCAGCACGAGATTACGCCCCATGACGCCCAAGCCGACCATGCCGATTTCATGCCGTTGTTGTGGTTGCGCATTGCTCATGGTTTTGTCTCCAGATCGGTCTGCAAAAATTGGCTGATTTATTTTCAATTTTCATGCTTTCGAAGATATTAGCCGCGCCGTACGCGTCTGTTTATTTATGGGTTCATCGTTCCGAATCTGCCGCTCCGCCTGCCCCAAGTCCTGAACTGCTCGTCTGCCCTGGCCTGCCAATCACCTCAGCTTGGCCCTCTCATTCTTTTGGAGTAGACGCTGATGAAAACCGCCCCAAAGAAAAAGATCTGGGTGGACGCAAACACCCAGATCATGATCACTATCAAAGATCCCGTCGTCCCATAGAGGGAATCGAAGGACACCCAGCTGAAATAAAGCGTCAGAAAAAACTTGCCCAGCGCAAAAAGGCCTGACGTCAGAACCGCCCCCGGCCACACGTCTCGCCAACGCAGTTGACGAGACGGTATCAATTTGTAAATTCCTCCGAAAAAGAGCGTAAAAAGGGCCAGAGAGCTAGTCAGGCTGGCGGCTTTCCAGAGGGCGGCGCTGCCCAATCCAGGAAGAACCGTCCCAAAAATCCGGCTGGCGGCTCCGATCCCCGCATCAAGCAGGACGAAGGCCAGAATGAAAAGGCCGGCGGCTAGGATCATGAGCACTGGCGCCACGGTAGATTTGAAAAATCCGTGCCAACTTGGTCGGGTTTTGACGGGCACGTCCCAAATGAGATCGAGTGACACCCGGAGCTGAATAAACACTTGCGAGGCACTATAGAGAAGCACAAGTATACTGAACGTGGTCAAGGTCGCCAAACCCGAACCATGAGCAGGAAGCAGCCATTCCCGGACAAGGCCTGCCACGTGCGGGCTGAGAACGGCATCCAGCTGCGCCATCACTTGGGCTTTCGCGACGACGTGGCGCAGCAGACCAATGAGGATGACCAGCAACGGCGTTGCCGAGAGAATCGCAAAAAAGGCCAGCCCCCCCGCCAAAAGCTCCGGCCGGACATCCCTCCATCGCCGGAAGGTTTCCCTCAGGAGCGTGCCGTATTCTTCAAGTTTAACGATGCGAGTTTTCATGTCAATTCTACCTCGGTCGCCCTTTCGGGTGCCAGTTTTAACCGGGGATTAGATTCAGGATCCTGCGGAAATACGCCTTCAATCCCGGCATCGATTTGGGGGCTTTCAGCTGGTCGGCATTGGGTTTCATAAATGGGCTTCATCTTTCCGAATCTCCTGCTCTGCTTTCTCCCAATCCTGAACTGCTCGACCGTCCTGGCGGCCTCGCTGCTCGTACAGTTCATAGGCACGCTTGGCGATCTGCGGCGTCACATCGGACGGTGTCTTGGCCTTGGCGGGATCAAAAATCCGATACGCGAGCAGTTTCACGCGGTCATTCAAGAGGAACCACAGCAGCGCATAGCCCCACACGAGCCCGGCCCAACCCCAGCCCAAGGGCGTCATAAACAACCCATAAACCGCGATCAACGTCGCCACTATTTGCGTGCCGAGCACCGCTATCCATAGAACCCGCGCGGGTCGTATGGACCAGAACGGGCCGCGCGTGCGCGTGAGAAAGATCGTCAGATGTCCCGCCACGGACAACTTCAAATACATGAGCGTCTGAATGTGCGCATGGTCGAGATGAAAGACGCGCTCTCCTAGATAAAACAATCCGAAGGCGGCAACGACACCGATGACGCCCAGCACCGTGGAGATTCCCAGCACCATGCGCATGTTCCAGGCCTCAGGCTTATCCTTGTAATGAACATTGTCATACGCGATGGACAAGATTGCTCCGTCGTTGAGCAACGCCAGCATGACGATCATCACTGCGGTCACCGGATAGAAATTAAACACCAGGATCGCCAGCGTCATAAAGAACAGCACCCGCAGCGTCTCTGCGATGCGGTAGATCGCGTAGCTGTTCATCCGCTGAAAGATTCTTCGGCTCTCCTTGATGGCGTCAATAATCACCGACAGTCCGGGCGTCGTCAGCACGATGGAAGCCGCCGCGCGCGCCGCGTCCGTCGCGGCCGAAACGGCGATGCCGCAGTCGGCTTTCTTCAGCGCGGGGGCGTCATTCACCCCGTCGCCTGTCATGCCGACGATGTGGCCGGATTTTTGCAGTACATCCACAATGTGGAACTTGTGTTCGGGGAAGACCTGAGCGAACCCGTCAGCATTCTCGATGGCTTGGGCCACCTCTGCGGTCTCATCATGTTTGACGTCGCCCAACCCGCCTGCATCGAGGATATTTGTGCCCATGTCTAACTTTTTGGCGGTCTCCTTGGCGATGGCTAGTGCATCGCCCGTCACCATCTTGACCTTCACGCCCATTGCAAGCGCGGTCGCGATGGTTGCCTTGGCATCTTCGCGCGGAGGATCGAACAAGGGCAACACGCCGATAAACTGCCATTGCCCGTCCCCTTCGGCCCGCGCCACGCCTAACGATCGAAAACCGCGCGCCGCAAATTCGTTGACCGCTTTCTCGACAGGAGGCTTGACCTGGCCGGCATTGGCGGCCAATTTCAAAATCACCTGCGGCGCACCCTTCGTTACCTTGAACGTCTTTCCGTCCTTGCTTTTGACGGTGGCCTCGGTACGTTTATGCACCGGGTCGAACGGCTGGAAGTGAACCACATCATAAGCCTTCAAAGCCTCTTTGTCTTTTAGTCCCCCCAGGACGGCCAGATCAATGGTGTCGTTATTGTCCGCGCGCGATGCCAGCGCGCCATTGAGGATCACTTGACCAGCGGAAACATTGTTCACGCTAAACGGATCGCCCAGCGTGAGCTTGTTCTGGGTCAGGGTACCGGTTTTATCTGCACAGAGTACGTCTACGCCCGCCAATTCCTCGATGGCCACCAACTTGCTCACAATCGCCTTTTTCCGGGCGAGCAGACGCGCCCCGACCGCCATCGTCACCGACAACACTGTCGGCATCGCCACGGGGATCGCAGCCACGGTCAGCACCAGGGCAAACTGCAACGTCGAGAGGATCGGGTCGCCGCGCAAGATCGCGACGGTAATAATCGTCGCCACAAGAGCCACCGCGAGGATGATCAGGTAGTCGCCGATCTTCAAAACCGCCTTTTGAAAATGGCTGACGGTGTGGGCTTCCTGCACCAATTGCGCCGTCTTGCCGAAGTAGGTCTTTTCGCCTGTAGCATAGACCATTGCGCCAATTTCGCCCTGGCGAATGATCGAACCGGAAAACACTGCCTCGCCAGTTTTGCGCGTGGCGGGCAAAGATTCGCCTGTCAATGCAGACTGATCCACTTCCACCGGGTCGCCGTCCAACAAGCGCGCATCCGCGGGCACAATGTCGCCCAGGCGCACGCGGATGACGTCGCCCGGCACAAGCTCACGCGCCTCCGGGGTGGTCCACTTCCCGTCACGTTTCACCCGGGCCTTGATCGCCAGTTTGGCCTTCAGGGCAGCGATGGCGTTACCCGCCTCGCGTTCTTCCCAGAACCCGACTACGGCGTTGGCAGCAAGCAAAACGAGGATGATGAAAAAATCCGGCCAGTGCCCGACCACGCCGGACAGAATCACCGCCACCTCAATCATCCACGGAATGGGACCCCAAAAATACGAGAGGAATTTCAGGAATGGATTGGTCTTCTTTTCTTCAATCTCGTTCGGCCCATATTGGGTCAGCCGTTTCTGCGCCTCGGCTTGAGTGAGGCCGTCCGGCGACGATTCCAATTTTTTCTCCACTTCCACCAGGGGGAGGGATTTCAAATCGTCCTTTGCATCGGGCTTCGATGCGGGATTGTCTTTGGTTGCGTGTTCGTCTTCATTCATAGGGGGTATCCTGTCATTTCATGGCCAACAGTTCACTTTACCGGCGGTTCGTGAACGGCTGATTGTTTTCACCATTGCTATCGTTCTATCGTTTCAGTTTCAGCAACCGCGCATTGATGGCCACGATCACTGTGCTCGCAGACATCAATACCGCACCCAGGGCGGGAGTGAGCAGCACGCCCCAAGTGTAGAGCGCACCGGCCGCCAGCGGAATGGCAACGACGTTGTAGCCCGTGGCCCAGATAAGGTTCTGAATCATCTTCCGATACGTAGCGCGAGAAAGTTGTACAATGGACACAACATCCATCGGATTGCTCCGCACCAGAATCACGTCGGCGGTTTCGACCGCCACATCCGAGCCCGCTCCGATTGCTATGCCCACATCAGCTTGCGCCAGCGCCGGGGCATCGTTCACTCCATCGCCGGTCATGGCTACCAACACTCCGCGAGATTGGACCTCTTTCACTTTGGCTGCCTTGTCCTGGGGCAGAACTTCGGCAAAGTATTCATCCATTCCGACCTGGTCCGAGACCCATTTGGCCGTCGCTTTATTATCGCCGGTGAGCATCATGCAGCGGATGTTCAGTACCTTAAGGGCGTCGATGGCTTGCTTCGCCTCTGGTCGGACGATGTCGGCGAGGGCAATCGCACCTTTCACTTTTCCATCGAGAAGAACAAACACGACGGTCTTGCCTTGCGCTTGGAGAGGTTCTACTCGCTTGTCCGTGAACGCGATATTCTGATCGCGTAGGTAGCCGGGACTCACCACCTTGACCTCTTTGCCTTCGACTCTGCCTTCGGCGCCTTTGCCCGGGATACTTTTGAAGTTCTCGACAGGAAGCCTCTTTTCCGAAGAAGCGGCGATTGCCTTGGCGATAGGATGTTCGGAATTCGCGTCCACAGAAGCCGCGTACTTGCGCAGCGTTTCTTCGTCCATGTCTTGCGATAGTACCAGGGTGTCGGTCACACCAAAGCGCCCCTCGGTAAGTGTACCGGTCTTATCGAAAATAACGGCCTGCAGTTTTCGGGCGCCTTCGAAAGCAACGCGATTACGAATAAGCAGGCCGTTGCTCGCGGCCAAGGCGGTAGAGACCGCCACAACCAAAGGCACAGCAAGGCCCAATGCATGCGGACAGGTAATGACCATGACGGTAACGGCGCGTTCGATAGCGAAGGCGAACTCCTGGTTCATAAATACCAGCCAAACCACCAGGGTGAGCGCACCGCTGCTCAAAGCAATGATTGTCAGCCACATCGCAGCCGTGTCGGCGAGGTTTTGAGTTTTCGATTTGCTTTCTTGTGCCTGTTTGACAAGGTCGATGACCTGGGACAGGAATGAATCCTTGCCTGTACCTTTGACATCGATGGTCAGCGAACCCTCCCCGTTGATGGAACCGCCGATGACCTTGCCGCCAGTCTTTTTGTGTGCCGGAGTTGATTCCCCGGTAAGCATCGCTTCGTTGACCGAGCTTTCGCCCCCTACGATGACACCGTCAGCGGGGATTTTCTCGCCCGGTTTGATCAGGACTTTGTCACTCACGGCCAGTTCACCGAGAGGCACGTCCTTCACGCTGCCGTCGGGCATGAGTTTGTGGGCATCGGAAGGCATGAGTTTCGCCAATTCCTCCAGAGCCTTCGAAGCACCCATTACCGATTTCATCTCGATCCAATGACCCAGCAGCATGATATCGACGAGGGTGGCCAACTCCCAGAAGAACGTTTTACCGGTGAGACCGAATACCACGGCGCTGCTGTAGCAATAGGCGGTTGTGATAGCGACGGCAACAAGCGTCATCATGCCGGGACGGAGGGATTTGAGTTCCCTGATCAAACCTTTCAGGAACGGCCAGCCACCATACCAGAAAACCGCAGAAGAAAGACCGAACAGAACATAGAGGTCACCAGGGAAACGGATGATTTCACTCAGCCCCACCAATGTTTGAAGCAACGGCGAAAGCACGAGAATCGGCAGAGTCAAAACCAGGGAGATCCAAAACCGTTTCCGGAAGTCCGCCGCCATGTGTGCATGGTGGTCGTGATGGCCATGATGGTCTGGATGCTCGGCCCCGGTATGCTTTAGCATAGCTTCCGCCTCCGACCAATTCTGCTTGGCGTGTCCTTGCGGACGACCCTCTTTCAGATAGATGTCGTACGCCTTCTTTGCCACTTCGTCCTGCTCCGGCTTGGTTTCGGCTTTATTGTGGCTGGCGTGTTCGTGTTCCTTCATAAGAAAACTCCTGTCTTCATTTCTAGGTTCATTCATCAACACCGAGCGACTGCGCCCCGATCAGGGCCGCGACACTTCGTCGATCCACTTTCGCGCCTCAGCGGCACCCGCCTGATCGAAATATCGGATCGTCGCCCTCGTGAATGGCTTGCAGAACGTCGCCATGCCGTGTTGCCACTTCTTTTCTCCAACCATCGCAATTTTCTCGATGTCGGCGAAGTGTCTGACGGCAAACTTGCCATCTTCCCACAGCGCGCTGGCTTCCCAGCCGTGGAAGCCAGTCATATCGAACAGCAGGCTCAATTTTCCGTGCCGAAGCAAAAGTCGCTCGAACTCCGGCACAAAGTGTTCGTAATCTGCCTTGACCAACTTCCCGCTGACGTGAATCGCAAACACTTTGCCGCCGTTTTCTTCATTGAATTCAATGGGCATGGGGTGCTCCTTTCGATTGGATTGAGGTTACGACCAAACCGGCCTGCGATAGCTTTTGGGAGCCGGGTGCCGTTTGTCAATACATCTTCTCTGACTTTTTTGGTTGCACAACGCTATGGGAATCCATTATTTTCCAGCGGCACCTGACTGCACCTGCATCTGCCGGTTGCGAGACAGAGATCCGAAATCTTCACTCATGACATAGACAACAATAGCTGCGAAGATCAACACTACGCCAACCCAGACTCGCCAGTCCTTATGTGCATATCTCCAGTAAGGACCGTTCCGGTGTTCACCACCGTCGCTCTTCGACTCTCCGTGCAAGTGGTGATCCTCATCAAAATTTCCCATTGGTTTGATTCTTTCTCATATACATCCCAAACGAGCTCGGTGTACTGTTCTACCGACGGTGATGTTGCGTTTAGTCCGGCGGTGCGTTACTTAGTGAATCTGTCATCCAAATTGTCAAGCTCATCTTCTTTCCATTGAATCAATATATTGGCCACGGCGAGCAGCCCGGTTGCACCTGGCTCGATGAACCAGAGCTTGCTGTGCCGCCAACACGTTGGCCTCCTCACCTCGCCATAGCTCCAAAGCCGGTTGCTGGATGGCGCGGGCAAACGAAAACGCCAACGCCCAGGGTAGTCGCGACTTGAATCGAACATTCATGGCATTCAAACGGGCCGAGGCCAGTTCACCGGGTTGGCCGCCCGACAAGAACGCAATCCCCGGAACCGCAGCGGGAACAGCTCGCAAGAGACACCTCACCGTGGCGTCGGCCACCTCGTCCACCACTTCTTGCCTGGGGCAGGTCAATCCCGGAAGCACCATGTTGGGCTTCAGGATCATACCCTCCAGCGTCACCCGTTGTGTGCAAAGCTGGTTGAAAACCGTTCGCAAGACTTCCTCCGTCACCTCGCCGCACCGCTCCAGGGTATGCTCGCCGTCCATGAGCACTTCCGGCTCGACGACGGGGACCAGTCCGGCTTCCTGGCACAACGCGGCATAGCGAGCTAACGCCTGCGCGTTGGCCTCGATGCAACCCCGGCTGGGAATACCCTCGCCAACGGCAATCACCGCGCGCCACTTGGCAAAACGGGCGCCCATTTGAAAATATTCCTTGAGGCGGTCGCGCAATCCGTCCAGACCTTCGGTTATTTTCTCTCCTGGATGACCTGCCATGTCCTTGGCACCGGTGTCAACCTTGATGCCCGGAATGATTCCCGCATCGGTGATGACTTTCACGAAGGAAGTGCCGTCTTTCTTCCGTTGGCGTATCGTCTCGTCGTACAGGATCGCGCCACTGATGCACTCGCCGAGACCGGGCGTGGTCACAATCAACTCCCGATAGGCGCGCCGGGCTTCCTCGGTCTGGGGAATCCCCAACCTGGCAAATCGTTTGTTGCAGGTTGGATTACTTTCATCCATCGCCAGCAGGCCCTTGTCGCCTGCGACCAGCGCTCTCGCGGTGTCCATAAGCTCTTGCACATTCATTTCAGACACATTTTGCATTGCATCGCCTCTATAAGAATAGGTCCGCCCATTTCCAGGTTTAGCTTCTGCACGGCTTTCGCGAAGCTCAACTTCAGTTTGTCCCCTCACTTTCCAGTTCCCATATTTTCCCGAGGCGGCGCTGATCATTTCTCCGGTGGTTTCGACTCGGGCAAGGACGGGTCAGTCCTGTGATCCTTTTGATCGCGCTGCCGCCCGAGAGTGTTCTCAATCAATCTGGCCAACTTATCGGAAGCGCCGCCGATGGCTTGGTCCAAGGTCTCTGCCTCGTGAGTGGCCGCGATGGGCTGCAGGCCTTCGAGGCGGGCTTCCATCATGCAGCGCTTGTCGCCCTGGCTGTTTTTATGGCTGTTCTGGTCGCTCAGGTGGACTTCCACTCGCGTGATGTGATCGCTGAATCGGCTCAGGGCACTCTCCACTTTTCCAGCGACCTCCGCGATCAGCGCCTGGTGACCTCCAATGTTGTGGTCTGTATTGATTTGGATCTGCATTATGTTCTCCGTCGTAATTGTGATTGGCTCAATATGACAAGCACGTTCCCGAAGTTCATCGATCGGCAGAGTATCACGCGGGCACCGAAGTCAACCACCTCATAAGCGGCGACCAGCGCTCTCGCGGTGTCTATGAGCTCTTGCACATTCATTTTGGGTTGCCCCGCTTCCAGTTCCGGATTTCCGCCATGTCTTCGCCATGTTTGTCGATGTACTGCCTGTGCTCGATTTTGCAAGACTATTCCTTCTCCTCCCCCGGGCGCAGCGCAGGCTCGGCTTCGAGCGTTTCGCGCACGCACGCCAGCCGCGTGTCGATCCTTGCACGGTCATGGGTGGACCCGAGGGTACGCTCGGCCAGCTCGGCGATCCATCGCACTTGTTCGCGAAGCGCTCGCCGGCGTTGTGGGCTGGCGGTCAAACTGGTAAGTGTATGAATTGCGCCGAGCATCCGCAACATGATTGCGACATCACCTTTGGCATTGCTTCGAATTTGGTCGAACGATTCCGACAGCAAGCTTTCGAAGCTGGCTCCTTTTGCAATCACTCGCAGTTCGCCTTCCTCGTAGCGATATGATGATGGAGTTCGCCGAGGCGCCAGCCGCGCCAGTATCACCGACAGATAATCCACGCACATTACCGCTGTTGTTGTGTCGTTGATGCCGGGGGAAAGTGCTTTCAATGCCACATCCACGATCTGTCTGATGCCGAAGGCCGCGTCCTGTTCCACCGTGCGGTAGCGGCTGATGCTGAACGTCTCCTGAAGGGCGGTAATCGTCTCCTGGTCCGGCTTTTCTTCCAGAGAGAGTGAGACCAGCGCCGTATTCTGAACAACGAAGTCGCCGATGCCGTGCTCCATCCGCACGATGGTCTTCTTGTCCTGCGCCAAATCTAGGAGCCCTGCATTATCCACGCTCTGGATATAGCCGCTCTCTTTGGCCGGAACGCCGCGCCAATTCCGCCCGGTCAGAGCTCGTAGCGATTGGTCATCATCGTCTTTGTCCGACTCTTGTCCAAGTTTTTCCGGAAAAAGCCGGTCAATGGCCGCAATGGTTTCCTGAGCGACCGAGGCGATGATGCTGGAAGCCTGGATTGAAGAGGCGATATGATGGATGAAGAACACAAGGGCGCCGACACCTCCGAGCGCCAGCACGAAGCCAAAAAACACCGCCAGGTTTGGAACAAATTGGCCCTCATCGCCGCCGCGAATGGTTCGCAGCACAATCAGCGAGTACGTGAAAATGCCGGCGAAGATCCCGAGCACGACCTGCGTGACGCGGCTGCTCATAAAGTTCCGCAGGATGCGCGAGGTATATTGGCTCGAAGCAAGCGCCAGCACCACCAGGATCATGGAGAACGTGACACCAACCACGGTCATCATCGAACCGGCAATCGTGGACATCATGTCACGCGCACCTTGCGCCCCGGCCCCAAACAGGCGCGGCCACTGGGCCAGCCATCGGTCGCTTCCGGCGGAGTCTGCGTCGATCAATACTACCGCGAAGACAATGCTGACCACGACAATCAGCGAAGGCATAAACCAAAAGCTCGACCGCAGTCTGTTCCAGAGTTGCTTGAACTTAATCATGGGTTGCCCCACTTCCAGTTCCGGATTTCCGGCATGTCCTGCCCGTGAATGTCGATGTACTTCTTGTGTTCGATGAGCTTGTCATGCATCATCTGTTTCACGTAGGCACCTTCAGCGCCCAACTGCGACATCCTATTGATCACATCCTGCACCAGGTGAAACCTGTCAAGATCGTTTAACACCGTCATGTCGAAGGTCGTGGTGATGGTGCCCTCTTCCTTATAGCCCCGAACATGCATGTTTTCGTGATTGGTACGGCGGTACGTCAACCGGTGGATCAACCACGGATAGCCGTGGAACGCGAAGACGATCGGCTTGTCTTTCGTGAAGAGCGCATCGAAGTCTTTATCACTCAGCCCGTGCGGGTGTTCCGTATTCGGTTCCAGCTTCATCAGATCGACGACATTGATCACCCGGATTTTGAGGTTGGGCAGATGCTCTCGCAGAATGGAGACGGCGGCGAGCGTCTCGAGCGTGGGTACGTCGCCGCAGCAGGCCATCACCACGTCCGGCTCGGCGCCCTGGTCACTGCTGGCCCATTGCCAGATGCCAATTCCTTCCGTGCAATGCTCGACCGCGTCGTGCATGTTCAACCATTGAGGCGCCTGGTACTTGCCCGCAATCACGACATTGACGTAATGCCGGCTCTTTAAACAATGGTCCCAGACCGACAGCAGGCAGTTGGCGTCCGGCGGAAGGTACACACGCACGATAGAGGCCTTTTTGTTCACCACGTGATCGATGAAGCCGGGGTCTTGATGGGTAAAGCCGTTATGCGCTTGCTGCCAGACGTGGGAGGCGAGCAGGTAGTTCAGAGACGCAATTTTCCGTCGCCACGGCAATTCCGCGGTGACTTTCAGCCACTTGGCGTGTTGGTTAAACATCGAATCGATGATGTGAATAAAAGCTTCGTAGCAATTGAACAGCCCGTGCCGGCCCGTGAGAAGGTATCCCTCCAGCCAGCCTTCACACTGATGTTCGCTCAGCATCTCCATTACACGGCCATCGGTGGCAAGAAACTCATCGTTCTCTTGCGTCCGGGCTTCCCACTGACGGTTGGTGACCTCAAAAACTGCGTTCAGCCGGTTGGAAAGCGTCTCGTCGGGACCAAAGATCCGGAAATTCCGTTTCTCCCGATTGAGCTTGGCTACATCACGCAGGAACTCTCCGAGCACGTGCGTGTCGGCGGCCTGAACTGATCCTGGTGACGACACATTCACGGCGTAATCCCAAAAGTCAGGCATAAGCAGGTCGCGCAATAGCAGCCCGCCATTGGCGTGAGGATTGGCGCCCATCCGCCGGTCGCCCTTAGGCGCCAGTTCGGCCAATTCCGGCATGAGTCGGCCGCTCTCATCGAATAGTTCTTCGGCCTTGTAACTCTTCATCCAGCTCTCAAGCTGCTTGAGATGATCCGGATGCTCGGAATCCACCAGGAGCGGCACCTGGTGCGCTCGGAACGTGCCCTCAACTTGAAGACCATCGACGACTTTCGGTCCCGTCCAGCCCTTGGGTGAGTTGAGGACGATCATTGGCCAGCGTGGCCGGGTGGCGTCGTTTTTGTCTCGCGCAGTGCTCTGGATTTGCCGGATGTTCTCAACGGCATTCTCCAAAGCAGCCGCCATGAGTTGATGCATTTTTTCCGGCTCATCACCTTCCACAAAGTGGGGCGTCCAGCCGCAGCCGCGTAGAAATTGCTCCAATTCCTCGTGCGTGATGCGGGCCGGCACAGTTGGGTTGGCTATTTTATAGCCGTTGAGATGCAGGATCGGTAGCACAGCTCCATCGGTGATCGGATTGAGAAATTTGTTGGAGTGCCATGCCGTGGCCAACGGACCTGTTTCCGCTTCGCCGTCGCCGATGATGCACGCGACGACCAAGTCCGGGTTGTCGAACACGGCCCCAAAAGCGTGGCTGAGTGAATACCCTAGTTCTCCACCTTCGTGAATAGACCCGGGACATTCTGGTGAGACGTGACTGGGAATTCCTCCAGGAAATGAAAACTGTGTAAACAGTTTTTTCAGTCCGGCCTCATCTTGCGAAATGTTCGGGTATATTTCGCTGTAGGTGCCTTCAAGATACGTGTTGCCGACGAGCGCCGGGCCGCCGTGGCCGGGACCGGCGATGTAGATCATATCCAGATCATACTTCTTGATAATCCGGTTCAGATGCACGTAGATGAAGTTCTGCCCGGGCGTCGTCCCCCAATGCCCGAGTAGCGTCGGCTTCACGTGCGACAGGTTCAGCGGCTCCTTCAGCAGCGGATTGTCGTAGAGATAAATCTGGCCGACCGACAGATAGTTGGCGGCGCGCCAGTAGGCGTTCATCTTTCGCAGCAGATCGTGCGACAACGGTTTGTCCGTTTTGTTTGTCTTCTCCGCTTCCACGGCGATTTTCTCCTTAACCCCGTTTTTCGCCTTCATAACAATGCTCCTTTCAGACACCTTCTTTATTTTCATTATCATGTTCCTTTTCAATCGTAAGACCCAAGACGCGGCAAACCGTCTTGGCTATCATGTGTTCTTCGTCCGTGCGAATGACGCGGACCGCAACCCTTTTATGCATTTCAACGCGTCAATACGCTATAAGGCGCCAGAAGCAATAGCAAGGGATAGGCCCAACCCAAATACCAAAATCGAGAGGATTGTCATCCAAGTGAGCACCCTGTTTGATACCGATTTCACATCACCGTCCATTGGGGGCTTGCTCTTTCGTTGCACGCCGCCGGAGCGCTCGCTGGGCGAGCGATTGTCCTCCCTACTTTTATCTGCTCTACGGCCTGCAGACTCGTTCGGTGGCCGCACCGTCATCATGCCGTGCTTCATGTGTCGGGATACCAGCCACCAATTCATAGGATACGCCGTGATGAAACCGGCGAGAAGTGCCATGGACATAATGAACCAAAATGCAGGTGCAGATGGATCGCGACTTGCCGGAGTATTTGCGAATGCCAAAGTCATCACTGGCACCATACCGGCCATGAGGCAGTTCATGGACAGCAACTCCGGGAAAAAAGCCCTGGAGACCGCACGCAGATATGAACCACCTGCCATGTCCCGCATGAACAGAGCTTGGAAGATACTCCATCCAAAGCCGAAGCCCAAAACGTACTCCAGCGCAATATCCGTAATGTTCGGTAAATGGAACAAGCTGGCGATGACCGCGCCCGTCAAGATTCCCACGCCATCGCCGGCTACACAATGCATGGTCGAACCCAGAACCTGTCTCCATCGTGTTGCGACGTACCGTTCGTGCAGGCCAGGTAGTGGTTCGCGACAACCTAATACATACAGAAATGCACCCAGTGGCCCCGTGTACGCGGTGAGTAATATGAACCCCCACTTGAGAACCGGGGATCCCGGCGTAGCACGAATGTCAACCGCCACGAACAACAGCGATAGTGCAGTAAGGAGGAACCACAGTAGCATCACGCCTTCAAGCATTTTGATCCCCGGGCGGTTTTGTGTCTAACTCTAATCCGACATATCTCGTATATACTTCGCCGCGCCGCCATCATAATAGACGATCCCAACGCCAGCCAATCAGTCTGACGCCGCTTGCTTCATGATTTTAACAATCGTGTCTTCCACTTCCTTCGCCACCCCTTCAAGTTGCGGCGTGTTGAACATCGCCAGAAGAACCGTTGGCTTCAATGCAGCTAGCATGGTTTTGCCCCCCTCCTCGTAAATGGAGATCCGGCATGGCAGTGCGGTGGAGACGCTCATGTTTTGATCGAGAACCTTCTTCGCTTGTTGCGGCTGACAGACCTCGAAGATCAGACATTCGTGGGCGAATTCCACGCCCTTCTTCGTCATGGTCTCTCTGAGGTTGTGAACCTGCATCACTCCAAAGTGATTGGCCAGTACGGAAGCCTCCAAGGCGACCGCAGCTTCACTCACGGTTTTGTCAGTGAATAATTTGACAAGCATAGGTTTCCTTTCGTCCTTGACAATTCACTTCGCGGGTGGTTCTTGATCTCCCGATTTTCTATTGGACATCTTGATAATCACGACGACCAGCAGGACCACCACCAGAACGCCGATCACCGGCCAGATCCACACCCCTCCACCCATCCATCCATCCATTTGATTCATGATGCGACTCCTTTCTTTGCGCTGCGACCAGCCCACCACTGGACAATCCAGAGCGTGAGCGGAGGTAGAAGTGACATTTGAAGCAGCCACCACAAGACCGCAGCAATCATTTGTCACTGGACATCGTGGCGTTCAGCAATCATTTCTGTTTTTCTTGATGTTCATGGTCGGGATTCCTTTTTCACTGGCCAAGCGAAGTCCGAGTGCGGTGCACACTGAGCGCGCGATCATGAGTTCTTCGTCCGTGCGAATGACGCGGACCGCAACCCGGCTGGCCGCCGCGGAAATCACGCCCTCACTCGCCGCGTTTCGCTTTTCGTCGAGTTCTATTCCGAGAAATTTCAGCCCATCACAAATCCGGGCGCGGACCGTGGGCGCATTCTCTCCGATGCCGCCAGCGAAGACCAGCGTGTCCAGTCCGCCCAACGCCGCCGCGAATGCACCGATCCATTTTTTCACCTGGTAGCAAAACAAGGCGACCGCCTCGGCCGCGCGCATGTCCTGTGCTTCGCATTGCAGCAAGTCATGCATGTCGGAACTCGTTTCGGATACCCCGAGCAGCCCCGACTGGAAGTTAACCAGCTCGTTGAATTGCTTTGCACCCATTTTTTCAGTGCGCGCCAGGTACCAAACCAATCCTGGATCGAGGTCGCCGGACCGGGTGCTCATGGGCACCCCGGATGTCGGGGTGAAACTCATGCTCGTGTCCACGGATTTGCCGTGATGCACCGCCGCCAGGCTCGCGCCATTGCCGAGGTGGGCGAGGATGACCCGGCCTTGTGCCGCTTCCGATCCGGCCAGGCGGGCCAGTTCTCCCATCAGAAACGAGTATGACAACCCATGAAAGCCGTACCGCCGCACCCCCTGGGCTTCGTAGCGGCGCGGGATCGCCAACAACCGGGCCACGCGAGGCAGGTCATGGTGAAAAGCCGTGTCGAAACACGCCACTTGGGGCAGGTCAGGAAACCGGCGATGAAACGCTTCGGTCAACAGGATCTCCTCCGACAGATGGTCAGGATCGAATGGGCTGAGCTGGCGTAGCTCCTCAACCATTTCCGCGGTAATTCGCTGCGGCTCGCTATACTTCGGCCCGCCATGCACCACGCGATGCCCCACCGCGGTCAATGTCTCACGCCCGATCCGTTCCTCGATCCAATCCATCAGCGCGCCCACCGCCACCGTGTGATCCGGCGCCGTCACTGGCCGCGAAAAGTTGTCCGCCTGGTTCAAGCCTTTCACCCGCAAGGTGGCCTCCGGCAATCCAATCCGCTCAATCGCGCCCTCCAGAATCCGTCGGAGCGAGTCACCGGCCTCGAACAGCGCGAACTTGATGCTCGACGAGCCGCCATTGATCGTCAGGATGTGTGGGTTAGCGGGTTTCATGGATGACTCTTTGCGTCATTCTGCAACCCTTCGAAAGGGTGCGCAGAGTATCCGCTTTGCCATGCTTTCATAATGCCCTCGGAAGCATTCCCGACCGCCAGTGCGCTTCAATCTGTTCAAGGGTTTTGCCCTTGGTTTCCGGCACCAGGAAAAACGAAAAGATCCATGTCCCGACGCTAATGGCCCCGTACGACCAGAACGTGGCGGCTTTGCCTATGAGTTGCGTTAGCGTCAAGAACGTCAAGGCCACAATCAAGTTGGCTCCCCAATTGGCGACCGTCGCGACGCTCATTGCCCGGCCCCGGATGCGCAACGGATACATCTCTGAAATCAACAGCCAGAAAATCGGCCCCATTCCCACCGCGAACGAACCGACGTAGGTCATGACAACGATCACCGCGATCACTCCCAGGCTGCTGGTCAATTGTGGAAGCGAAAACGCTAGGCCCAACACGAACAGGCTCAACGTCATTCCCGCCAGGCTGATCAGCAAAAGCACCCTTCGCCCGATCCGGTCGATCAGTTGCAGAGACACCACGGTCATTACGACGTTGACCACTCCGACGCCGACGCTTGCCAGAATCGCCACCGACGACGAAGACATGCCGGCAAACTTGAAAATAGTCGGGCCGTAATAGATAATCGTGTTGATGCCGGTAATCTGCTGCGCAATCGCCAGTCCAACGCCCACGATCATCGCCACACGTAAGTATGGACTGAGCAGTTCGGACCAGTGCCCCTTCTGCTGCGCCGCGCTCTGCTGAATCTCGCTGAGCTCGCCCTCTACCTCTTCCGGGGGTCTCAGCCGTTTCATCACGGTCCGGGCTTGATCCACATGTCCGCGACCGACAAGCCATCGTGGGCTGTTGGGTATGAGCAGAAGTCCGATTCCAAATGCGGCAGCCGGAATCACCGCCAGGGCAAACATCCAGCGCCACGCCTGGGACGCGGCAAAGGCATAGTCGATGCCATAAGAAATGACAATGCCGCTGGTGATGGCGAGTTGATTGAGCGAAACGAGCTTTCCACGAATGGCAACCGGGGCAATCTCGGAAATGTAGAGCGGGGCGAGAAACGAAGCGATGCCGATGGCGGCGCCGGCAACGATCCGGGCAGCAACCAGCCATGCTGTGCCCGGCGCCAGAGCCGACCCGATGGCGCCCAAAATGAAAACCACTGCTGTGATAATCAATAAGCGCCGGCGTCCATAACGGTCGGCCATGGATCCTCCCACGAACGCGCCGACGAGGCATCCCAGCAGGACCGAGCTGACGACAATTTCCTCCATCCCCGAGGAGAGAGAGAATTGTTGCTTGATGAACAGGATCGCTCCGGAGATGACACCGATGTCATAACCGAAAAGCATGCCGCCCAGCGCCGAGATGGAGGTAGCGAGATAGACAAAACGTTTTCCGCCGGTCTTAGTTTTATTCTTCATCACTATCACTCATTCGATGATTTCCAGTCCGAGTGCCGACAGTTTCGAACGTGTGGACTTGTAATCCGTGTGACGGATGCTCCGAATCCCCAATCCCTCCGCAACCTGGACGAACATCGGGGTGTTTTCGATATAGACGACCTGCCGGGCTGGCGTCTGGGCAATGTCCAGCGCAAGCCGAAAGATGTCCGCGTCTGGCTTGCGAACGTGGACGAAGCAGGAGGAAATAAAAAAATCCACAAACTCGTTCAATTTGAACTTACGAATCCGATACGCATTCAATTGCCGCGCTTCGTTGCTGACCACGGCGATCTTCAATCCGTATCTTGCCTTGAGCTTGCGGACCAGCTCGATCATTTCTGGATGTGGCTTCGACTGGGCGAACATGAATTTCCGAAACTGAGCCATCGTGAACGATCGCTTTTCGTAGAAAACCACCCGACCCAAATATTCTGCCGGCGTAAGTTTTCCCTCCTCGTAGGTATCGAAGGTCAGATGATGACGATCTTCCATCTCGGCCAGGTTCAACTTGAAGTTCGTCGCCGCCCGTTTGCGGGCATGATGATCCCACCCGTCGGTGAGCAGGACGCCGCCGATATCCAGAAACACGCAGGTGATTGCAGTCGCTTTCTTCATCGTCTTTTCTTCCTTCGGTCGGATCATCGCTGCCACAGGATTCGTGCGTCCTCCAGCGGGATCGCTTTTTTCATTTGACCTCCGTCAATGCGGTCAGCGACCGTTGACTGTCCGTTCCCCGAGCCAGAAGTATGGCGCTCGATCGGGGGCTCAGATGGTAAGTTTGTTGATCTTCCAAAAGCGGTTCCTCGCCCGCAGCAAACAGATCCTGTGGCGCTTCGCGAGAGGTGTCAACGGCCAGGTGCCACCGAGCCCCCGGCAGTACGGGGGGCAAACCGATATCGACAGCATCGACGCCGGCATTGAACATCAGGCAAAGTGCACGCTCCTCATCTTCATGGATCAGAGAGGCAAACTGTTTTTCCTTCGGGTTGCCCCAGTTGGGCAATCCTCCTTGCGGGCCAAACCAATGGATCTCGGCATCCGTGTAGAATTGCTCCTTACTCAGAATCGGATGGGCTCGGCGAAAGGCGATCATGCCACGGGTGAAGCTGAAGATTTCCTTGTGCTGTTCCAGAGAGCTCCAGTCATACCAGCTCGTTTCGTTGTCCTGGCAGTAGGCGTTGTTGTTGCCGCCTTGCGTGCGACGAAATTCGTCCCCGCCGAGCAGCATCGGCACGCCGCGAGAGATCAGCAAGGTCAGCAGGAAGTTCTTGATCTGGCGTTTCCTGATGGACCCGATCTGGCCATCCGCTGTCTCGCCTTCAGCGCCGTAGTTCTCGTTGAAGTTGGCGTCGCTCCCGTCATTGTTGTTTTCTCCGTTGGCTTCATTGTGCTTGTCGCGATAGCTCACCAGGTCGTTCAGAGTGAAGCCGTCGTGGCAGGTGACGAAGTTGACGCTGCCCTCGGGGCCTTTGCCGGAATTGGTATAGATGTCGGCACTGCCGCAGATGCGGCTGGCAAACAATCCGAGCATCCCGTCATCGCCGCGCCAGAAACGCCGGACATCATCCCGGTACCGGCCGTTCCACTCCGCCCAGCGCCGCTTTGAAAAACTGCCCACCTCGTACGCACCAGCGGCGTCCCACGCTTCGGCAATGATTTTCACTTTTCTCAAGATCGGGTCCTCGGCGATTTGTCCGAGCAATGGGGCCTTGGCCAGCAGCTTGCCCGTGCTGTCCCGGTCAAGCACCGACGCCTCGTCAAACCGAAATCCATCCACGTGCATCTCGACCGTCCAATGGCGGAGCGCAGCCATGATGTGGTCCCGCACCACGGGATGGTTGGCGTTGACGGTATTGCCGGTCCCGGCATAATCCTTGTAGTGGCGCTTGTCGTCCGCCAGCGAGTAAAAGATCGCGTTATCCATTCCGCGGAAGCAGAGCGTCGGCCCCAGCTCGTTTCCCTCCGCCGTGTGATTGAACACGACATCCAGGATCACTTCAATATCCGCACGATGGAGTGCTTGGACCATTTCCTTAAACTCCAGCTTCTGCTGACCCAATCCTCCCGCACTACTGTAGGATGCTTTCGGCGCAAAGAAGGCCACGGGATCGTAGCCCCAGTAATTCTTGAGCCGTTGATTGGTTTGCGGATTCCTACGCGTGACAGAAGTTTCGTTGAACTCCTGAACCGGCATCAGTTCCACGGCGGTCACACCTAGGTTATTGAGATAGGGAATCTTTTCCATCAGGCCCCGGTAGGTTCCTGGATGGTTCACGCCCGACTTCGGATGAATGGTAAAGCCGCGCACATGCGTCTCATAAATGACCGTCTTCGACCACGGATGCCGTGGCGGCTGGTCTCCAGCCCAATTGAAGGGGTCGTTGACAAAAACGCATTTCGGCATGGACTTGGAGTTGTCCAGCTTCGAGGGAGTTAAATCTTTCCCCGGCGACGACGGGTCGTATCCCAGCGCGGACGCGAAGTCCCACGGTGGCAGGTGCGAAATCGCGGTAGCGAAAGGATCGAGAAGCAACTTTTTGAAATTGAAACGATGTCCTTCGCTGGGTTGGTACGGGCCATCCACCCGGTAGGCATAGAGTTGACCGGGACGAATCCCTTGAACCCAGACGTGCCACACGTCACCCGTGCGGTTGCGCGCGGGATCGAGATCAATAACCTTTGCCGGCGTTGCGTCTACGGGTTGATCAAACAACTCGAGCCGAACGCGGCTGGCGTTACGGCTAAATAAGGCAAAGTTGACTCCTCCCTCAGATTCATGGATTCCCAACGGCAAAGAAACGCCCGTCCGCATTTCAGTGCGTTCAGAGACTTCAACTGCGTAATCATCCAGCGGGCGTTCAGGCGTTCTCTTTCGCGCCGCGCGCGCATCGGGCCTTACCGCCGGCTTCCCTGAAGGCACGGACGACATCGGTTTCTTCGTACGTCGCATCCTTTTCGGTCTTGCTGCTTTTTGCATTGGGTCTTTTTTATTCATCCTTTTGCCATTCAGAATTGAATCATCGCAGCCACAAGATTCGTGGGTTCTCCAGCGGGATGGCAACGCCGTCGCAGTGCGGTATCAATCGTGCCGTATAATCCGCTGGTGGGCGGGCTGCAGACACAGCCGCGCTGTAAACGTAGGCGCCCGACGCGCCAGCCGGTTGGCGAACGCACTTCATCTCCTGCTGCACCGGAGCGCTGCCATTGATTCCGTCGGCATAAAGTTCCGCCCGAACTGCCTTCGGGTCGAGGTCATTGAGATAGACCTGAACGTCAAAGACGTGCTGCTCGCCACGAGTCTCAACCTTCACTTCGCCGAAGTGAAGCGTGGCCCATTTCTGTTCCAGATTGTGCTGCCAATCCACCATTTGCCTGCCGATTGCGCCTTTATTGGCAACGCGCGAATGGTAGGCGCTAGCAGCCAGGAGGTAGTGTTGCTCGGTGTATTCTCGCACCGTGCGGTTGGCGGAGAAGCGCGGTGTCAACCGCGCCATGCTTTCCCGCATCCGCTTGACCCATGCGGTGGGAATGCCCTGTTCGTTGCGGGCATAAAACTCAGGGATCACCTCGCGCTCGAGCAGGTCGTAGAGCGCTGCGGCTTCGACAGCATCCCAGGCCGGATCGTCTCCATGTTCCTGGCCGTCCCCCAACGCCCACCCAACTTCAGGCGTGTATGCTTCCGCCCACCAGCCGTCCAATTCCGAGAGATTGATGCCTCCATTGACGAGCACCTTCATGCCGCTTGTTCCACTCGCCTCCCACGGGCGCCGTGGCGTGTTGATCCAGACATCCACCCCCTGCACCAGGTCCTCAGTCAATAGCATGTCGTAGTCACTGAGAAAGATCACATGGGGGCGGACATCGGGCCGGCGAATGAACTGTATCCATTCCTTAATCAAGCCCTGACCCGCCTCATCCGCCGGATGGGCCTTGCCAGCAAGGATGAGTTGCACCGGGCGCTGCGGATTGGTTAACAGACGAAGCAGGCGCTCCGGGTCGTGCAGCAGGAGGTTCGGCCTCTTGTAGGTCGCGAAGCGGCGCGCAAAGCCCAGTGTCAACGCGTTGGGATCAAACAGATGTTTCGCCCCGTCAATCGCCTCGGGGGAAGCGCCTGAGGCGGTCAATTGCCGGGACAATCGCTCGCGGGCGTATTCAACAAGCGACTTGCTGGCGGCGGTACGGAATTGCCAAAGGCTGGCGTCGGACACGCGGCGAATGTCCTGCTCCAGGGTTTCCGTCGTCCCCAGCCAGCGGTCTTTTCCGCAGGCCTTCGTCCAAAGATCGTCGGATAACGCCGAGTCCCAGGTCGGCATGTGAACTCCGTTGGTCACGTGTCCGACCGGCACTTCGTCCTCCGGCCAGTGCGGAAAGAGAGGCTCAAAGAGATGTCGGCTGACTTTTCCGTGCAAGCGACTCACGCCATTGACCGCCCCGCTCCCGCGGACCGCCAGATAGGCCATGTTGAAACTCTCCGACGAGTCGTTTGGGTTCTCGCGGCCCAGCGCCAGCAAATCGTGGAGTGTTATGCCAAGCTTCTGTTTGGCATAACCACCGAGGTATTGCTCGATGAGAGCCGGGGCAAAACGATCAAAGCCGGCGGCTACTGCTGTGTGGGTGGTGAAGAGGTTCCCCGCCCGGGTGGCGGCCAATGCGACTTCAAAGGGCTGCCCAGTCTCTTCCATGAAACTTCGGGCGCGTTCCAACACGGCAAAGGCCGCATGTCCTTCATTGAGGTGACAGACTTCCGGCTGGATGCCAAGCGCTACAAGCAGTCGCCATCCGCCGATCCCGAGGAGCAGTTCTTGCTTGAGACGCAGCTCGGGCCCGCCGCCATACAGTTCGCTGGTAATCCCTCGATGAGCGGGGTAGTTCGCGGCATCATTGCTGTCCAGCAGGTAAAGCTTCACTCTGCCGACCTGAACCTGCCAGGCGCGCAGCCAGACAGAGTAACCGGGCAAGGCGATCTCCAACCGCAACCACTCGCCCTTCGCTTGGCGCAAAGGCGTGATCGGCAACTGTCCGGGGTCGTTATACGGGAAGAGGGCCTGTTGCGCTCCCTCCTTGTCGATCACCTGGCGGAAATAGCCTTGCTGGTACAGCAGTCCCACGCCGACCACCGGCACCCCCAGATCGCTGGCGGCTTTGAGCTGATCGCCGGCTACATTACCAAGCCCGCCCGAGTAGATGGGCAAAGCTTCGCTCAACATGAATTCCATGCTGAAATACGCGACACAGGTCAACGGCGACTGTGGATGATCATGCTGAAACCACGCTGGGGCTTTCGCCGCCTTACGCCTGACTTGCACGAGCGCGTCGACCTTCTTGCGGAAGGCGGGATCGGCTGATACGCGCTTGAGTTTGTCCCGCGAAACAGTTTGTAGTACAGCCCATGGGTTTTGAGTGAACTCCCAAAGCGCGGGATCAAGCTCCCGCCACACTTCGTCGGTAGCATGATTCCACGAGCAACGCATATTCAGAGCAAGCTCGGCCAGGGAATCGAATCCTTCCACGTCTGTAGGCAATAGGCTGTAGACCGGCTTGTTGACGGGTGTTTGTTTGCTCATGGTTTCTCCTGCGAATCTGTCCTGGACCGAATCTTCGAATGCATCAATTAGGGTTCCCCTCGTTACGCCACTCTTCCTTGGCTTCGCTATCTGTCTGCTGTTGATGTGCGGACGGCGCACGACTTTTCCCCCGCTGTGGCGCGGTGGCCAAAGCATCGTTGACAATCGTCTGAGCTTCCTCCAGGATGCAGCGCAGATGTTCCGCTCCACGGAAGCTCTCCGCATAAATCTTGTAGATATTTTCCGTTCCTGAGGGGCGCGCCGCGAACCATCCGCTCTCCGCCACCACCTTCAATCCGCCGAGGGGAGCGCCGTTGCCCGGCGCTTGGGTGAGGACAGTCTGGATTTTTTCGCCCGCCAGCTCGGTAAGCTTAACCTGCTGGGGTGAGAGTTTTGCCAACAGCTTCTTTTGATCCGGAGTGGCTGGCGCTTCAACGCGGTCATAGGCAGGCTCACCGAACTCACGCGTGAGTTCGTGGTAGATTTCGCCGGGATCTCGGCCCATCCGGGCCGTGATCTCCGCCGCCAGCAAAGCCGGGACGATTCCATCTTTGTCCGTCGTCCAGACGGTGCCATCCAGACGAGAAAAGGAGGCCCCTGCGCTCTCTTCGCCGCCGAAGCCAAGCGAACCGTCGAGCAGGCCATCAACGAA
>Ga0315554_1000180_pt1 | contig 34672 bp, 38 predicted proteins | sample SalMarSW160370MG_FD_202114 | JGI IMG/M metagenome (GOLD analysis project Ga0315554, IMG submission 202114) | Salt marsh sediment microbial communities from the Plum Island Ecosystem LTER, Massachusetts, United States - Salt Marsh Sediment SW1603-70 ...
ACATAAACAAAGAGCAGCATACGGCCAATAAACTCCTTGCCGTAAAAATCATACCGGGACAACCCGTATGCGCCCAATGTTGCTAACACAATGGAAAACAGTGCAACACTCAAAGACACTTTAAGGCTGTTCAGGATATAATGCCGAAATGCGGTGATGCCTGAAGATTCCAAGAGAAGATCGGTATAATTCTTAAACGTTATATTAAGAGGGATGAATTTTGTTTTTCCGGTAAGTATTTCGATATTCGGCTGTAGTGACGAGACCAGAACCCAATAAAAGGGTAACAAATCTATCGCCAGAATGACAACAAGCACCACTATTACAACCAGTGTACTCTTCTTTATTTTTTGTCTTTTTTTCGTTTTTTTCATGTGGTACTCTGCCTCTTCCATAGATACTTGAAAAATAGAAACCCTACAACCATGAGAAACAGACCGACAAGTGTTGCAATGGCAGCGGCCTCTCCCATATTGAAGCTTTTAAAAGCCTTTTTGTACAGTAATACCGGGAGCGTCATCGTTGAGTTGACGGGACCTCCTCGAGTGGTCATCCAGATTATTGCAAATGTGTTGAAGTTCCACACAAACCCGAAAAAGAAAACAAACCCTACCATGGAACCGATTAATGGAAAAGTAAGAAACCGAAAGATCTGCCAGGAGTTGGCACCGTCGATTTTAATGGCGTCGTACAATTCACTGGAGATTGTCTGAAGAGCGGCTATCATCAATAGTGTTCCAAAAGGAATAAACTGCCAACTGCTGATGGTCAATAATGTGGGGAGGGCATTTGTCATTGAACCCAAGAAATTGATAGGCTCTCGCAGGAGGCCGATTCCCAAAAGGATCTTATTAGCAAGGCCAAGCTGAGGCTCCAATATCCACCTCGTCATCATCGCTATCCCTACTACAGGGGTTATCCAAGGAATGAGGATCATGCTCCTGAATAAGGCCACGCCTCGAAAGCGCTTATTCAACAGTAACGCTAACCCTAATGGAATAGAAAGCTGTAACAACAGGCTTCCTATGGTCCAATAAAAAGAGTTCTTTATGCTTTCTCTAAACACTTCGTCCTGAAATATCGTGACAAAGTTTTTGAAGCCGCAGAACTCCATGTCGCCGAACCCGAATCTGGTACTGTAAAAAGAGATGCGAATTACATTAATGAACGGATAGATGAGAAACAGTATTATGAGAATCAATATCGGAGATAAGAATAAATATCCAACGTATTGTTTTTTCGTTTTCATCTTCACCGTTCCGCACACTGTCTTTTAAAGCTGTTTCATTATGAGGGCGTATTGCTATAATACGCCCTCATAGTATTCTACCGCACAGCTACATTATTTTGCAGCTATCTCGACCATCCTGTCGTGAGCCCACTTCACAGCTTCTTCCGCTGAGATATCTTCAATTATTGCCTTCTGTACCATCTCAGCCAGGACATTTTCGCCGGATATCGAGCCTATTGCCAGGTTAACAGCCCCATGTGTAAATCCGAACAGGCTTCCATATTCGACTGTCTCTGCCAGCGGTCTCACAAAATCCTTATACTCCGCAACTGGTCCCTCCTCCCAGAAAGCAGGATATTCGAGGTTTGCCTTTGTTGCGGGCATATACAGGCCGGGTTCCTGGACTGCGGTGAGGATGTAGTTATTTTCAGGAGCCATCATGAACTTCATGAGTTTCTTCACCATAGCGAGATGTTCCGGCCCTTTCTCCTCAGCCGTCTTAAACAACATCAGAGCCGCCGGATATACCAGCGTACCCTTCTTCCCGCCTTTCGGATAGGGCAGAGGTGCTGATGCCAGATCAGTATCCTTCTGCTCATAGAAAGATTTGAGAACTGCACCGAAATACGGCATCATAGCGATATTACCGGCGGGGAAATTCATCTCAAGCTCGCCCCATGCCCATCCTGTAGCTGCCGACGGCGCATACTTGAACAGATCTTTGTACATCTGTACAGCTTTCACGGCTTGGGGACTGTTAAAATTGACCTTGCCGTTCTTATCAAACAAGGTTGTCCCGGTTTGAGCCAGGAATGCCCAGATCTGCTCAGCAGTACACAGCGTCTTGCCGGCAACGATACCACACCCGTAAATATCTATGGTTCCGTCACCGTCCTCATCTACCGTCAACTTCTTTGCATACTCAAGGAACTCGTCCCAGTCCTTTGGAGGCGTGGTTGTACCCACATACTTTTTTAAATAACTCGGCCGATAGATAAGCGCGAAAGGTATATGCCATATCGGAACGCCCCAGTAGTGATCGTGATGATAGTACGGGTTCACGACTGATTTGAAGTATCCCTGCTCGGCATCGATCTCTTTTACAAGATCATCCACCGGAATGAGCCCGCCTGCTTCGTATGCCGATATGTTGAGGTCCGGCAGGTCGAACTGAAAATCAGGGGAAGTTCCCGTGCTTATCGACGCAAGCGTCTTGGGCCATGCGTCATCCCAGGTCACTACTTCCTGTGTCACCTGTACGCCCGGGTTCTCCTGCATAAACTTATCTATTACTGTTTGGAACGCCTTAACCCTGTGAGCAGGCGGTTCGTGATGCCAGAATGTGATACTGATCTTATCATCCTCTTTGCGCCCTTCTGCAAACGCTAAAGAAGAGCAGATTAAAAGAACTCCCATCAGAATTAGAATGATCCTTTTCATCATTGTAATCCTCCTTTGTAATTTTTTATTAAAATTCGATAAATCTTAACAATACCCCTCCTTACTATTTTATCACCTCCTTTTTATATATAATTCAGAACCATATGTTTTCATAGAAACTCTCAGAAACAGCACTAAATTTCTACAAACTGTTTGAGAAAAGCACATGAATCTTGTAAAGCTTTATCAACGTCCTCAACAGTCTCGCCGTGTTTACCGTCGAATTCGATTTCAATACTCAGTGGTCCCGAGTAGTTATGTTTTGACATGACGGAAAAAATCTTGTCGAAATCGATGTTTCCTTTTCCCAGCGCAGGAAAGTCGTAATCCTCCTTCCCACCAATCTTGTCTTTAAGATGGATATGGACCATATACTCCATCCCATATTCTATATCTTCTTCCGGTCTGACATTCTCGTAATAGATAGTATTTGCCGTGTCGTAGTTCAGACGAATATAGTCAGAATTGATTTTCTTCAGGATAGGAACTGCTTTTTCTGCGGTGTTGAAGTATTTTCCCGAAGTCTCCAAACCTATAACAATTTTTTTATCTTTTGCATACTCGGCAGCTTCTGCAACGTTCCTGAAAAAAGCCTTTGTCTCTTCTACAGAAGCGGGATCGCCTGTCTTGGTATTCACAATCGTTGCACCGATTCTCGCAGCAAGATCAATTCTCCTTTTCAAAGCAGCAACGTCTTCGCTTCGTACAAGATCAACGTGACCGCTTATACTCATGGGTGTTAACGATGATGCGCTAAGTTGCTTCTGAAGAGCAATTACATCTTCATCATCCATGAATTCAGGCATTACATGCTCGGCAAGATCCCCTTTGTGATCGCATACGACAAACATCGCTGACAACTCGACATACTTGAGGCCTGCCTTCGATATCCCCTCCACTGCTTGTTGCAGATCAAAGCCTGTGTAGCAACTTGTGGTTGCCCCAACTTTCTGATTCATCTCGACCCCCTATGTAAAAGTAAATAGTCTAACTCTCAGCTATGCGGCACCTTCGGATCAGAGGCTAAAATGCCGTCAATATTCCCAAACTCACCCTCCGAGAAATGCATGTCCAAACTACCAAGATGCTCCTCCACCTGTTTCGGGCTCTTCGCACCAACCAATACACAGGAAACGGTTTTCTTTCGTAGTATCCAGGCGATGCTGAGCTGTATCAGCGTTACTCCTTTTTGCTCTGCTACTTGTTTCAAACGTTCAGTGATGGCACAGTATTTTGCAAAATGCTCTCTCTGAAATCGAGGAAACCCGGACCTCTCGTCATCAGGTGCAAATATGTGATCCCGCCCGTACTTTCCTGTGAGAATGCCCTTTGCCAGGGGACTGTGTGCAAGTATTCCTATTGATTTTTCTTCGCAGAAAGGCATAACCTCCGTCTCGATCCCACGATCAAACATATTGTAGCGGAGCTGGTTGGAATCGAATCCTGCAGCTCTCAGCGCAATCCGCATCTGACCTTTATTGAAATTCGACACGCCGATATACCTCGTCTTGCCCTGCGCACTCAACCTCTCCATGGCCTCTATGCTTTCTTCGATAGGATAGGCAGGGTTCCAGCTATGTATCTGGTAAAGATCCACATAATCCGTACCTAGTGCCTGTAAGCTGTTGTGAAGAGCGGTTTCTATGCCCTTCCTCGAAAAATCATAACTCACTTTTGTCGCTAAAAAACACCTGGTCCGGTATCCGTGCATCAGCGCCTTTCCAATAACCATTTCACTGTTCCTGTAGAATTCCGCTGTATCGATCGTAGTAATGCCGTTATCTATCGCCGCTTGGATCGTCGCTACGGCGGTCTTCTCCTCTATATGTCCCATCCCGCCACCTATGGGCCATGTCCCCAGGCCCAGAACCGATATAGGCGGGCCATTCTTACAGAGCTTTCGATACTCCATAACCTTTACCCCACTCTCTTAATCACTCACTCTGTGAATCAAACACTTTAAACCACCGCTTGGATCGATACGACGAGCAGTTATTTCATCACTGCCGAAGACCCGATCATCACACTGCTATCAGGCGCTCTGCCGATGCTGCAATGATCGATGCCGTCTCACTCCCCACAATCGAAGCCCAAGATTCATAATCGAAAACATTAAACGCAGCTGCTGTGGGAATGTATCCAAGATATCCGTTTGCATAGCAACAGATATGAAGCGTAAAGCCCATGCTCTGTGCATGAGCCTTGATCATTTTTCCGATCTCTACAAACATCTCTCCTGGTATAAAAAGGATAGCCGTATGTCCGATCTTCAAGAGAACCAGTTCTATTTCTACATTCCTAAGGTCTCTGATCCTGCTCTTTTCATGAAGATCGAGAACTATATTGGCCCCCTCAACGAGTGTTTCCGCATGTTTGATCTCAGACGCAGCCGTATTTTCCGCGCGCAATTTTTCCAAGCGATCTGTTGAAGAACGCAGATATTCGCGTGCAGCTTCCGAAGACGGCATGTTTTTTACCGGAAGTCTCACCGCCTCACGCACTATCTTCAACTCAGAAACTTCTTCTGCTGCGATCCTACCGACAGTCTTTACCGTTTCACCGCAAAGGATGGATCCAAACCGCCTTACCTCTTCAAAAGTCTTTCCTCTTCTGGTATGGCGTGTACTTATATCTCCCGCTGCACCCGTCATATATAGTGGCAGAGCTCCCGTCATTCGCTCTAATTGTTCGTTGCTGAATCCCGGAAAATCCGCTGATATATATCTATTATCCTGATGAAGCACCGTGGGGTGGCAGGCATAGCTGTACAAAATGCTGACAGGGCCCTCAGGGCCTTCGAACAGGGTGACTGCATCGTCACCATCATACGCATAGTCGGGATCCCTTCTGTTTCTCCCTATTTCATCGATAGTGCCGACTGCTGTTCCAACCCGGGCACTCACCGACTTTTCCGATGCCTGTATGATGGTACCCGCGACTTTACGGGCGGTAATGTCCAGCAAAGAGTCGTCGGGCTTATCTCCTGCATACGGACCGATTACCACTGACAGGACCCCCTTATACTCATTAAATCCATATAATCCAACAGGACCCGCGTGCGTATGTGTAGCGCCCACTATGATACTTTCCGCCGTAATATCCGTACGACCTGTCACTATATCTTTCACCTTATTGATAAGGAGGCCATCGAATCCTATGACGTCAAGCATTGCCAAAGCGACCTTACGATGGGCTTGCTGCAGTACCATCGCGCGCACGTAAAGCTCATCATGTATCCCAATGGAAGGAACCTTTTCGAATGCGTACCCGGCCAGCGGAGTGCCGACAGGAGGCGTGATGATATCCTTGCAAACCCCGACCTTAAATCCATTTTGCGTTTTGGCTTTTTTTCCCATTGTCCCGTTTATAATGATGAAAAGTAGTCTTTCAAGTATCTGTACGACTCTCTGTGAGCCTCATCGAAATCAGCGATATCCAGTTTTGCAGGGGGCGTGGGCGGGCTCATCTCGATTTCTATACTGAACGGCCCGGAATACCCAGCGGTTCTGATTACATCGAATATCTTTGGGAAATAAATATTGCCCTGACCCAGCGCAGGAAAGTTCAATACTCCCCTTAAAAGGCCCTTGTCCTTGAGGTGCAGATACCCCAGATACTCTGCAACATACAGTATATCCTCCTCCGGCCGTACTCCCTCATAGAAGACCACATTGGCTGTATCGTAGCATATACGTATATTATCTCGATCGATATTCTTGATGATGGGGAGATACATCTTTCCGGAAGCCGTGTGAGACTCTCCGGTGAAGCCGTTCCCATGCGTCTCTAATGTCACCAGCAGGTCATGTTTTTGTGCAAAAACCGATATCTCATCCACATGCCGATACAGGTTGTCTAAATCTTTGCCGTTGCTCCATTTTCCTGTTCCAGTGACCAGTATCCCCACCCCGAGCTCAATTGCCAGATCCATCCGGCGCTTGAATGCCTCGAACCCCTCAGTGCATGTCAAATTGCTGTGCGCGCTCATGCTGATCGCGGTAAGACCGTATTTCCCGAGAAGCTCTCTGAGTAGCTCGATATCCTTGTTTGTGATCTCCTCCACCACAATATGCGACTGCCATTCGTGCGACGCGCTCAATTCCACGTTCTTGAAACCGGCTCCTGCGATTCCTTTCAATACAGGTTCCCAGCCCAAATCACGGAAATGCAGATACGACCCCATTGAACCGGCGATCTGATTATTTAACTTCATGGCCCATCCCCCCTGTGTTATTTAATCGTAATGTATCACATTCGTCTCGTAGAAACGGACGTGCGAATTATGTTATTCTCCTCAACATCCTTTTTCAAGTGTTATTGATAACCGTTTCAATCTCCCTTAGAGTCGGAAGAGCCGGAATGACTCCCCGTTTTAAGGTGGTAAGCGCGCCCGATGCATTCGCAAACACCGCTATCTCACGAAGCTGCCGATCATCCAGGTTTCCCAGGGAGAGCGAATCGGTAGCCTTGCAAGACAGCAGCTTATACAGGAAACCTGCGCAGAACCCATCACCCGCTCCTGTCGTATCAACAGCATCCACTTCTCTTCCACCTACAAAACCGCTGCAGCTTTGGCTGCTGTAAAAGCAGCCGTTCTTGCGAGTCACAAAAAGAAGGTCTATCGAATACTCCTCCCTAAAATCGATTATCTTCTCAGTATCTCGGTTTCCTGCCAGAAGCTTGTACTCGTCGTATGAAAGCTTCACAATATTTGCCTTGGAGAGAGCTTCCCTCACCGTATTCTTTGCTTCCTTTTCATCAGGCCAGAGAGCTAACCGCAGATTTGGGTCAAAAGAGATAGGGATGCCCTGTTTCCGTGCCAGATCCGCCGCATAGAAGGTCGTGTTTCTTCCCGGGTTGTTCGTCAGAGTCATCGACCCGAAGAGAAACAGCGGAATGCCTTTCTGAAAACGGCTCTCTTCTATTTCATTCTGTGTCAGGCGTATGTGGGGTCCTGGAGCCCCGTATATGAGCAGCTCAGGCTCTTGCAGCGTACTCTCAAAACCTATCGTTGTAGGGACCTCTTTATCGTACTTCATCCCCGATACATCGACTCCGTTTTTCTGTAATGAATCCGCCAGGAAATGCCCGAAACTATCGTCCCCTACCTTTCCGATAAATAATACCGGAACACCGAGCTTTGCCAACCCTACGGCTGTGTTCGCCGGAGTGCCGCCTCCCGCTTTTTCAAATGTTATCATGTCTTTTAATGCGGTATTCTTTTCTCGACCGACAAAGTCGACACCCGCCTGGCCGAGGGCTATTACCTTCGGTTCGTCCATCTTTTTTCCCTGTTATTCCGGATCTTATAAAACGCCTTCGATATATTTCTCAAACTGTTCGATCTTCCGTATCGGATAACGCAGCCAATCGAGACAACCCGGATCCTTAATGATCAGATCGTAAAGAGAAACGCTGCTTTTCATGTTAAAAAGTGCTGTTCGATATTCATTCACATTGATTGTACGGACAGGGGGAACAAAACTGTATTTTTCATTGGGAACGATCTCGAAAGTTCCGTTTATCTCTTTTTCAAATATTGCGGCTCCCCCGCATTGTGCAATATCCCCGTAATTCGGTGTGCACGCTTCGGCTATCCAATTCGCCAGAACGAGCGGCATAGAGCCTGGATTGACTGCCACATGACCATACTCCGGCGGGACTATAATTCTCTGCCCCTTGCCCGCAATAAGGACGGCAGCGTCCGCTATCTCACCTTTTTTTGCCCCTTCTTTTTGAACGAGAAAATGGACCTCCCCGTAGAGCACTTCATAGAGCTCGGGATATCCATACTTTTGATCATCAGAAACCGAGTGGTAGTGCCCAAGAGTCTTAATATATTCGCTTCCGATCGTGCCCGGGTATATGAGGGTAAGATCGTAGCGGATTCCTGTCGGTTTAATGATATCTTTCGCCTGCAATCGGTACACTCCATCGTACATTCTGTATACAATGGTGTCGTCAGAGAAGTCTGTAGTATCGGCCAGCACATCTCTCATCTCTCCGACTGTCCGCTCTCTTCTTGTTTCTACAACCATCCCATTTCCGAACTCGAGATCCGTTCCCTCTTCATCTAACACGATCGGCAGTCCTGAAGCCTCTTCGAGGTCTATCACATTGAATCTCCTTTAGCTTTTACTTTAGTACTTTTTTAATAGTATCCGCGATGTACCGAACGTCATCTTCACGGAGGAAAGGATGCATCGGTAAAGAAACCAGCTCTCGGGCCAGTGCTTCCGTTACAGGGAATGATCCCTCTCCATATCCCAAGGTTTTATACGCCGGCTGTTGATGTACGGCTTTCGGGTAGTGTATCTGCGTCTCGATTCCATGTTCCTCCAGCTTCCTCCGAAAGACATCCCTATCTTCCACCTTCACCGCATATATATGAAAAACATGATCGTGTCCGTCCGCCACAACCGGTAGCACAAGGTCCGTATCCGATAAAAGCTCGTTGTACAGCGCTGCCAGCTTTTGCCTCCTTTTATTCCATTCGGAAAGCTTCTTGAGTTTAACCCTCAAAATTGCAGCCTGGACCTCATCCAACCTCTCCTGGAAACCTATTACGACGTTTGTGTATTTCGTTCTCTGGCCCATATATCGCAGCATTGTAATTTGCTCGTAGAGTTCTTTACTGTTTGTAGTAATTGCTCCGCCATCACCATGAGCGCCCAGGTTCTTTACAGGGTAGAAACTGAAACAGCCGATATCCCCCATTGAACCTGCTTTTTTCTTTTTGTAGAGCGCACCGTGTGCTTGGGCGGCATCTTCTATAACCTTTATTTTATTCTTACCGGCCACATCCAATATCTCATCCATATTGGCGCACTGGCCGTAAAGATGCACAGGTAAGATCGCCTTCGTTCTTGATGTTATCGCCTTCTTCACCTGTACCACATCGATAGTGTAGTATTCGGGTTCGACGTCAACCAATACAGGTCTCGCCCCAGTATAAGAAATAGCAAATACCGTTGCAATATAGGTATTGGCCACTGTAATAACCTCATCCCCCTCTCCAACATCACAGGCAAGAAGTGAAAGATGTAGGGCCGCAGTACCGCTACTTATACCTACCGAGTATTTTGCGTCACAGTACTTTGCAAATTCCTCTTCAAAGCATTTCACATTATTTCCGAGGATATATTTTCCAGACATAAAAACATCTGCAACAGCCTTATCAATATCGTCCTTCAAAGCTTCATACTGCCTTTCCAATGCATCAAATTTGATCTGCATGAGATATATAACCCCTTCCGAATTATTTAATTATCAATCAATATTGACCCACGATTTATTTTGGGCCGACAAATATGACGCTTCCAAGATCTTCTGAACCGCCAGACCGTCAGAAAAATCGGGTTTCGGATCCTCATTATTGATGATTGACTTGAGAAAGTTGTATTGGCTTTCAATATGGAATCGCTGCCAGCCAACCGAGGCCCTGCTGCAGCTTGTCAAATCTGTATCAGTGTACCGCTGCAAAGTCTCGATCCTTTTAAAACCCCGCTTGCCCCCAAGAGGTTCATTCGATTCTCCCGTATCGTAATAGTAGAGCCAGTTTGGATCCATCAGGTTAAACCGCAGAGATCCCTTATCCCCATGGATTTCTATTATTAGCTCATCCACGCTTCCCGTGGATATTCGTGAAGCCTCGACTGTTCCTACAGCGCCATTTTTCAACTCTGCATGCAGAAGGCTCAAATCATCGACTTCTACTCGCTCCATCTTACTCGAACCAGCTTTTACCGGACGTTGTTGCACGAATGTATAGTTGTTTGCGAATACAGCCTTAAACTCGCCAACAAGGTATCTAATCATGTCTATGCAATGCGAGCCCAGATCGAAAAGCGCGCCACCACCTGATTGGGACTTTCTCAGGCGCCAGCTCATCGGTCTTCCCGAATCAATATACCCTGAGTGTAAATAAGCCGCCCTAAAAGTGTAAATCTTTCCCAAATCCCCTTTTTTAATCAATTGTTCGGCCCGGAGTATTGCAGGAACAAACCTATAGTTGAACGCAATTTGGCATTTGGATCGAGAAGATGTTGCCTTTTTAACCATGTCCTCGGCCTCAGCGACATTCATGGCAAGCGGCTTTTCACAGTAGACGTACTTGCCTGCATCCAAAGCACCGATTACTATCCGGTGATGGAGATGGTTCGGTGCTGTACAATCAATGATGTCTATCTCTCTGTTATCCAGCAACTCGCGATAATCCGTGCATGCGGTCTTGAAACCGTGTCGTTTCTGAGCCTCCAGCGCCGTCTCTTCGTGTGCAGTACAAATTCCTATGAGGTCGACACTGTAAGAATCAAGTCTATAGTAAGAGGACAAGCTCCTGTATCCGAGTATATGTACCTTTCCTATTCCTCCGTATCCGATTATGCCGATACCCATACGTTTCAACTGATGTCCCTCTTGCGAAATATATGAAACTTGAAATGGTCGCTTCTGTAATAATCGATTGAATAAAGCACAGGTTTCTGGTTCTGATCGTAATGAACCTGTTCAAATAAGAGGGCGGACATCTTATTCTGAAACCCGTTAAGCGGCCATTCTATCGATCCTACAGCTGATACCGTAGCATTAGCGCACACTATCTGAATATTGCTTTTTTCTTCGAGATATGCCAACAAAGAGCTGTGAAAATCCTTGGTATCTACAAGCTCCGGAGCCAGCTTCATAGCGAAGATGTCTATTGAATATATGATTGGTTCTTCTTTGATAAAACCGACCCTTTCGATCTTAATGACGCGTTCGTCCTTTTCTAATCCGAGAGATTCCTGAACTATTTTATCTGCGAACTCGGCCTTCAGCTCAATAAGTTTCTTGTCTATTTTCAACCCGGAAGCATCTGCGATCTCCGTCGTACTTCGCAGTTGGTTTAATGCGTTGCTTATAAAAAACACATTTTCGCTGACGAACGTCCCTGCCCCATGCTTGGAGACTATATAGTGCTCATGCTCCAGAATGCGCAGCGACTCGCGTATAGTTGCCCTGCTGACGTTAAAATTCTTGGCAAGTGCGTCTTCCGGCATGAGCTTCTCGCTCGGTTTAATGTCGCCTTTTTCAATCTCTGATTTCAGAATATTCGCGATCTGAAGATGGAGCGGCTTGTTCCTTTTTACTTTCAACGTAACCCACTATTAGATAGTTGATAGTCGTCTGACGACTTTATTATTATATAAAAATCATCATCCGTGTCAACACTTTTTTATCGAATATATAAAAAAAACGGAGTGTGTAGAGAAGGACCGATCCATGAACATACATAGAGGATTCTACAGAAAAGGGTGTGGAAATCTTCAGCATTTGATAAATGATTAGGTCAAGTATCAGATTTCCTGTAAAAGTGAAAATGGTCAAGCCGCAGCCTTCTTTGATATGCATCCCTCATCATCCTCTTCCCAACCATACAGCTTTCTTAGGTTCCGTAATATCGCAAGATCATAATCACTCATCTTCACTCGATGCCATTTCCGACTTACCCGCACCATGGTCGCACACACGCGCTTCAGGCAACTCTTTTCATCGTAAAATCGAGGTGTAACCTTCGCCACCCCTATATCCCCGGAGCTCCATCACTGGCTACCAACAGCGGAATCCTAAGTCCACGACTCACCGTGTACCGGAAAAAATTTTGCCAGCTCTTAAAGGATTCCCTGTTCCCTGACCCTATGTACAGCACTTCGTTTACACCAGCAGCACAGTATCGCCTCTTTCATCCCAGCTTCCTGCCGAAGACTCTCAAATACCCCGGTAGCAAACAGACACACCAGATCATATCCCGATAAATCCCGCTTACAAAACCGTTTATACTCCTCCCACAGCTCCAAAGCAAGCTCACTGACACCATCCTTGCTTAACAAAAGCTTCCCCGTCTCCCTATCCATCAGGTCCTCCTCGATATCCCTCGTGGAAACTACTCTCACGTACATTTCTACTACCAGCTGTTTTCATTGCGGACTTAGAATATCAATCCGATCCAGAAAACGAGACCCGTTGCACTTCTCAGTATCTCTCACCTGTGGTGCGGTTAGTTCAATCTCTCCCTCCGCTTGCTTCAGCCGCTTCGTCTCAAACCCATTATGATACCCTTCCTTGTTCCCACCACCACGCTCGTAACAGCCCCTCCCTAAATAATCTCTCACTTCCTGGCCCGGTATTTTCTGAAACATCATATTTTAAGACAGATCTATTAATAGCCCCAATACACCCTCATCTTTTCCTTCCTGCCCAGAAAGAATCTCATCAATTTACTTGCATAGTATCTCTGATAATGGTAACCTTTTTACAGGAAAACAACTACATACCCTTTTTTACTAATCTAAGAGGTCTTACGTTCGACGATAAAAGATATAAAAATACTTTTAGTAGAGAGTGTCAGATTACCACAGAAGAAAAGATTATCAAAAACAAGGCTGGACCATCAGAGATAGCCACACAATTTTTGTTTTCCCAATTGTGCGAAGTTTCTTCCCAAGGGAAGAATGAAAAAAGCTTAAAAAAAGTTATCACCGAATGTATAAAGATCAGTGATTTCGGGAGTACTCGTTTACAGCCTCCTTGGATATGGAGCTTGTTCAATCAGGTTATGTCATATCCCCTGGAGGTTGTAAATTTATCTGATTCCTGGGGCTTTAAATTCGCTCCGATATCAATTTCAAAACTCGATAAAAGGGATCGTAACAATGCAAGTTATTACTGTAAAGGGACCAATATCACCAGAAAATTTAGGAATTACTGCTACACACGAGCACGTTCTACTTGACTTTACCAAGATTGCTGATCTTAACGGTCTGTTGAACGATGAAGGGCTTGCCGCTGAGGAACTGAACGCATTTAAAGTTGCGGGAGGTCACACTATTGTAGAGCAGACCAACCACGGTATAGGTCGTAAACCTGAGGGGCTTAAGCGTGTATCTGAGGCAACCGGTCTGAATATAGTAATGGGTTGCGGCTGGTATATGGAGTCACACTACAATGGAGAAGGCTGGTATCGTCAGCCCCCTTATGATATAGATCGTGTGTCGACTAACGACCTTTCCAAAGAAATCGTATGTGATCTTACTACTGGAGTTAACGATTCAAGCATTCGAGCTGGTATCATAGGCGAGATCGGGACCGTGTCCGGATATGTAAGGGCAAAAGAGGAGCGAGTATTGCGGGCAGCAGCCCGTGCACACAAAAAAACAGGTGCTGCAATTAGTACCCACTCTCCAGGATGTGAGGTCGGATTGGAGCAATTGGACATCCTAGAAGAGGAGGGGACCGATCTGCGACGTGTAATTATAGGACATTGCGATACTTATCTGAATCTTGATTATCACGAGGCAATTATAAAGAGGGGAGCTTTGGTTCAATACGACCAATGGGGTAAAGAAAATTTATTTGTATATCTTGACAAGCAAAGACTTAACTTTTTAGCAGAACTCTTAAGGCGAGATTATGAGTCACAAATTGTATTGGGTACCGACAGATGTATGCGGAGCGATTTGCATGCATATGGAGGTCACGGATACGATCATGTACTTGTTAATATACTGCCTGCTCTTAAGAAACTCGGAGTAAGCGAAGAACAAATAAACATTATGCTGGTTGAAAACCCGAAACGCGTACTACCCTTCTAGCCTTCAAAATGTTTGGATAAGTAGGGATTCCTGAAAAAGTCTCTATTGTGCTATAATGCATACAAAACGCCTCCGATGACGATAAAGGTCCGAAAAAACCCACTCCCACAAAAAACGCAAAAAAACTTCTTTAAGAAGTTTTTCAAGGTTCATCTGAAATAGCTGATATGGGTATATAATATCACTGTTTATATTTACTATTTCACCCGAAATCCCGCTCGCCGAGGAGCATCTTCAGTGTCTTTATCTCTGTAACGAGATTCCCCCTGTCCATCTCCTGGAAGCGCTCGGGGATCATCCGACGGGATGTGCATTCAAGCACTGCGACGAGGTTCTGGAGATCTATCTCATGAGGATAGGTCGGGGGGACGAAGTCCTTCATCGCCTCCCTGAAGTCATCATCGGTTATGATGATGTGATCATGCATGGCCGCATTGAACTTTGCACGTATGAGGATCGAATCGAGATCGGCACCGGAGAAATCGAATTCATACTGCTTGAAGAGCTCCACGATATCAACCTTCTGGATCTTGAACTTCAGTTTCCGAACGAGGGTCTCGAACAGGTCCTGCTTTTCCGCGATGTCTTCGGGGTAAAACAGCGCGAGATGTTCCTCCGCCCTCCTCTGCCTCTTGAGATCAATGGTAAGCAGGTCCGGCCAGCAGGTTATGAGGAACCAGATGAGCTTCCCGCGATATTCCGTGTTCCCCATGAATGATGTGATCTGGGCGAAGATTCGGTTCGATGTCCCTGAATCCCCCTCCTGGTGGCGGGTCCCGAGGAAAGCGTCCGCCTCGTCTATCATCACTCCGACGGGAGCCATCGCCTTGAGGATGTTGAGGATCTTCTCGAGGTTCGCCTCCGTTACCCCCTGCTACTTGCTCCTGAAATTCCTGAACCGTATTATCGGGATACCTATCTCTCCGGCGAATGCAGTGACCATGAAGGTCTTTCCTGTCCCGACTGGGCCGGATATGAGATACCCCATAGGCAGCACGTCGAGCCGTCCCTGCCTTATCGCACGCGCCGCACTCTTGAACCGCTTCTTCACAAAGTCGTGCCCCGAGACCATGGAGAGATCGTGCTCCGTCTCGATGAACTCGAGTAGCCCTATCGTCTCGGACTCGATGATCTGCTTCTTTTTCAACCTGAGATAGTCCAGCGAGAGATTTCTATCCTCCTGGTACGACTCGGCCGCGAGCTGGTGGATGTTTATGAGATTGAGACCGATTGATAGGTTTTTTATAGTTCGATATTCGCCAACATACGAAAAAAAACCGTGAAAAGCACCCGATTTGCCCGTGAAATATTCAGGAATGCTTTTCCCACCAAAAAACGACAGCCTCATTGTTAATATGCTACCCGTTATAGAACATTCCGTCAAGAATAGAGAAAATGTGAAGTTTCCAGGGCATTGCTGAAAATATGGACGGGTATACCTCACCCCTGGATATTTCTTTTTTCATTGATGTGTAAGCAAATGAGAATCAGGAGACGTTTATTACTTCCTTATTGAAGGGTGGTGCATTGTTTCTTTTCAGGCATTCAAGTACATTGTTTACTTCATAAGGGTCAGTGATTATTGCAATTACTCGTATGCTGCCAAGTACACATTCGGTCCCAACGGCCATCTTCGACATTTCATGGCCGCATTTTGGACATACCAGTGGTCGGCTTTCGCCCTCCTGGCTCCGCCGACACTCGTGCATCCATGTACATCGGATCGATCTCATACACCTTTTGGATAAGCCGTGCCCAACTCTGCCTTGAGGGCACCTATAAGAAAGGAGTATGCCTGGGGGTGTGGGGGATGGCAGGGGAAAACGGGGTAACCCGCCGGAATGGCGTTAAACCCGGGCTTTGGTAATACGGATACAGGCATAAGAAAACGGAAACGATATAAGCAAGGGGAATATTTTAACTGGAAATATACCGTTAGTTATTATACATAATTTATAAATAAGGTTCTTCTCCAAATTTCTACATGCACTGCAGCCTGTGAGGCATAATTACAACAATACTTATAGTATATTTAGACATTCCAATGCTATTCTAATTCTTCCAAAAAGGGGTCTCCACCCCCCCCCTCATCTATTATATTATCTTGTTCTGATGTCTTTGTGTTATTTATATTTCGTGATGTATTTTTCATTTGTTCATTATAAAAATATTCCCATTCTCCCATTTCTTTTTTCTTTCGTTTTTCTTCTCTCCATGCCTTTTTTGCTTTTCTATTATCGGGGCCTTCGTTTTCAAAACAATATTTACAATCATAGCATGTATACAAGATTGTATTTTTGCAGGGAAAACCACCTAAATTAAATTAATAGACACAACCTCACCATAAACATAACGACTTCCACATTTAGGACAAACCCTTCGAGCTCTTTTAATCATTTTATTCACCCCCTCCCCTTATTTAGATAATATATCATACAATTAATATGACCATAATAAAACCATAAATTATTATACTAATGTAACAAAAACCACTTCTTAGCCTGCTTAGAGTCCTTTTGAAGGTAGTCCTAAGCATAAAGAATAAGAGAATGTAACGCTTGGGCCGGGTAAAAAACGTTTATCATGCTAGTAAGCTTCAACCCTTTTGAATTAATCTAATATCAGATACACAGCGACTGTCTTTTTACAAGCCACAGCAACCCTCCAATATGACATTATAACAAAATGTACATAATATCAAAATATAATGAAAAAAAACATTGAAAGAGTAAATAATGTGATAATATACCCTTTAGAATACAAAGATATAAAAAATGAACCTAAGGCAAATAATAATATTCACGATAGCTTTATTGATTTACATATTCTACTGACCAAAAATAAGCCGAAATTTAACCCTTTAAATAACTGAAAATTAAAGAATTTTACCGCTAGACTTTTTTCAATCAAAACTCTAGTTACGCGAATTTTCAATGTAAGCAAAATTGTAAGCAGCTTATATTAAAAACACAGGGAAACATGGGGCAATGTGCAGAAAAATACATTGACGTAACTCTTTTATTATGGCAACATAGGGCAATGTAGGGAAATAAAAGGAATGCGAGAAAAAAGTATTAGTGAGATTCAGGATCTAGTGCCCGATAGGGCATGGGAGTTCAAATCTACCTCCGGGCAGATTTTATTTATTGCATAGTAATTTGTTAGAAAAGCGCATAAATAATGCCAACCCTGCCAAATTGGTATTTCACCAAGGCAAGAAACATATCCTCCAGCACACCCTATTATCATTTGAAAAAAGCAAGATACAACTTCAAGCACCGTGATTGTGAGTGCCGAGTTTAAAATTAAGTTGCAGTTTGATATTTAAAAATATAATAATTATTATGGATTTTCAAACTGTACTCAAAATGCTGTTGAAGAGTTTCAATGAGCAAAAAATTGATTACGCCTTGATGGGTGGGTTTGCTCTTGGAATTCTGGGAATGGGACGAACAACATAATAAGGATAGTGATTTGTTTTAGAGTTCAATGCATTTATTAACCATCAAACAAAACCTTTCAAGAAGATAGCAGATAGGGATATGAGTCTGTAATAGAGAGTAATAGGTCGTAGAAACATTCCAACTTTAACCGAATAACCTGATCCTTGCCCTTCCGAAGATAGCTTAATAATGGCTCTTCACTGTTGGTAACGTTTATTAAAAACTCTAAATCGATCATTAGTACTTACAGCTCATCGGAAGGTCATTATACACGACGCGGCCGGTAACTCGATGATCAAAACCCTAAAGGCCGATAACGATGTATTCGACTTCGTTTCTATGGTGTACTTTTTCAGAGAGCACTCGACTTCATTTGCCGATACAGGGGATACGCTTATATTCGATTTCCTCGAACCGAAGAGAGTAAGAACTGTCTCTGCTGACGGCAACATGAAATAACAGTTGATTACCCATACCTTTGCTTATATACTTTTTTTACTACAGCAATGAAAAGGGGCAGAATATGGACATGGTAGTGACATTTCCAGGAGGCGTGCGGGTCAATGCAGAGTATAAAGGTTTTACTATCGAAACAGATCAGTCTAAAACTGGAGGCGGCGAGGGATCGGCACCGGCACCGTTCGACCTCTTCCTTGCTTCAATCGCCACTTGTGCCGGTTTCTACGTGATGAGTTTCTGCCAGGAACGCGATATTCCAACCGACGATATTCATATTACCATGAAAAGCGAATGGAACAGGGAGGCACATCTTATCAGGACAATAACGATCGATATCCATCTGCCGGCTGATTTTCCCGAGAAGTATAAAAAAGCAGTGGTCGCATCGGCTGATAAGTGCACTGTAAAACGGCATATCCTGAATGCGCTGGAATTCAAGATAAATGCATTAATCGGGTAGCCCGAATCAATTGCAAAATGGGAGGCACATCCATGTTTCAATTCTCAGAAACGAGGCTTCGCCTTTTTCAGAAAAGTGATTCTGCACGGGTAAAAATATTTCAAATTTCAGAGCGGGTGCTCTTTTCACTGCTTTTTGCAGGATTTACCGGTTTGTGCGCCCGTCTCCGCATCTATCTGCCGTTTACGCCCGTTCCGGTAACCGGTCAGGTGTTTGCCGTTCTGCTCAGCGGGTTTATTCTCGGAAAAGGGTACGGCTCACTGAGCCAGATGCTGTACATCGGCCTCGGACTGCTTGGCATTCCCTGGTTCGTTGTAGGACCGATAGGACCGACAGGCGGCTACATCGTCGGTTTCATCGCCGCCCCTTACCTTATCGGTGCTCTGCTTGAAAGAAGGCACGCCAATATCGGCGATACCGGTATCCTTTTTACCTTTTTTGCAGCATCCTGCGGGGTTATGCTTATATATCTATTCGGGAGCATTCAGTTCATGCTGTTTACCGGTATGAGTATCGGTAAAACACTACTCCTTGCGGTGCTTCCATTCATTCCGTTTGACATTGCTAAAGCTGCTGCTGCATCGGCTTGTTCATACCTGTTGGTCAGAATGGCGGGGAAACGGGCTGAATCGCACTCGAAAACGTGAGCCTGAAAGAAGAATGAACCTCCTCATTGTTTCAACATATACATCAGCACAGGGCGCAAAAAAACCCATCAATGCTCTTTTCGACCGCTCCGGGGCAGCCGTTCTTTTTAATTACGATGCAGAAAAAACCCTGCGCTGGACACGGGCTCGATTCCAGCCACTGCATACCGGTGCGCGACTTGACCAGACAATAAACTGCTCTGTACCCGGAAAGCTCATCTTCCTGACGGATTTTCAGGCGGATTATCCGTCGCCTTATACATTATTTGGATTGACCCTCGATACCGCACCGGCTGATATCTTCAAGGCAGTGATCGAACAAATCGCATTTTACTTTTACTTTCATGCAACAAATAATTTCGACATTCAACCGGGCATCACAGTTGCGATAGCAGGAGCTCTATTCAGATACAACTCCCTGTGCCGGATTCTCGCCAACCTTTTCAACCTGACTGTTGTACGTCTCGGTATAGAAAGAGAAAAAACAGCCGAGGATGAAACAGCCTTATATTCAAAAGGGCTCATACCGGTCAATTCAATTCAACTCAATTCTTCGATCAAACATACCGATACAATCTTCGAACCGGTAAAGAACAGTCATGCACTCTTTCGGGACGCGTACTATCGATATTTGAAGGTTGGTGACGATGTATCCGCGTACTTGCACGCCCTCAAAGCATAGGCGTACGTGCTTCGACACATGACACATAAGGCCTGTTGGTTTGAACATTTTACGATTGAACATTCACTTGCCTGTTGTATTAATTACAGGGTGTGGTACACTATCTCCATGAAATTCATCGGTAAAACTATTTTAAAGATATTTGTATATATACTTGTACTCATTATCCCTGTAACGCTTCTCGTTACCTGCTTCACCCTGGTTACCGCCAGCATCCCGCTCTGGAACATCGGAATCAGAAATATTTTGCGGCATTCAATGCACTTCCTGCTCCCATCGATTTTTATCAGCTATTTGATCGCAACCCCGGTAGTTGTTTCTCTTGTCGATAAAATGAAGGTTCGGTCTTTGCTGCTTCTACACATACCGCCGATTATTGCAGGAGGCATACTGGGCGGATTACTATTCATTGCGCAGACTGAAGAAATGCCGATTTTTATCAAGAAAGATGTTCTTCACATCGGGGTAAATACCTTTTTCAGGCGTGAAGTGTTCAATGAAATAGGTGATCGGGTGGTGTATATACATCCTTACACAAAAGATCTCAACCAGCTCTACCTGTACAACAAAAAAGACGGGCATCTCTTCGCTATCAACAGGGTGAATATAGGCAGAAGAGGACAAAATTACCTTTCCGTTGATGAAAAAAATCGCATGGTTCACATCGTTGCACGGAACAATCCACAGGTTGGCAAGGTCGAAATACCGTTCAGCAGTTTTAAAACCGGTGATGGAACGCTGTCGCTGAACATCGCATCCTCCTACAGGAACCAAATTGTAAAAGTGTACAGACAATTCAGATCTGCAGTATCAGGCCTTAAACAGCGGGACGGGCTTATACTCGCTGGCGCTCTTTTTCTCTCTGTTTTACTCATCTCAATTCCACTTTCTTACGGTTTCAACGACAGGGGTTGGACTTTCTCCGGTGCCGCCGGCGTTTTTCTGGTACTCGCTGCTCTACCGTATTTTTATGGGTTCGTTCTTAAAATTTTGTATAGAATCTCTCCAGAGCATGCTTATATGGGCAGATATTCCTACCTTGTCCCTGCCCTTGTATTCTGCATTATTGGCTTTATACTTGATATACTGGTAAAAATGGGAGGAAGAACAAGGAGAGTATAAGTATAACAAATGAACAAGATCACTAAATCATCGCTCTCGTTTCTCATTATTAGTTTCATTATCGCATTCATACTGCTGTTTCTCGCACTCTACGTATACAGCAACCGGAGCGAAACCGATCCGGGCCTCACAGTTCATTCTTTGAGAAACGGAATCGCACTGCGAATCGCCCTGATTCGAACACTGAGACTCCTGCCTCCCCTTATCATCTGTATTTTTATAACGGCATTTTCCATTTTTTTTACACTAACCCCCTTTCAGTCTGAATCATTTTCCTACCCTGTTGTAGCCACACCCTCTTTTGTTGTTCTCCTCGGGTTCATGCTCATTGTGGTACTGTCGGAGTTTGTCTTCATACCAAAACTCTACAGGGATCGTGAGGAGGCCCTGTATACTACCAGGCTGTTACGAAACTCACCGACGCATGCGAAAAAACTCTTCGCTGATAATAAACCAAAAGAGGCTCTCGAAACACTCGATTTTTATTTTAAATATGACAAAAACGACGAAGATGCAAACAAGCTGTACAATGAAATCCTTGAAACTGTGTACCCGCTTGGAAAAAAGGAGGAAATTGTTACAACGGCCGAAAAAAAGACCGGTGCACCTGCATCCTTCTACGAGAGAGGGAAAGCAGAATATGAAAAAGGCAATTACTACAAAGCACTCTATTACCTTGAAAGAGCTCTTTCCCTGCACAAGGACAACCGGGAGATCAAAGAGCTCTATGCAATAACGAGGGAAAGAACTCAGAACCTTCTCGGTTCACTCACGAAAGATGAAAAGGATGCAGCGTGGTTGATTGGGCAAAAAGAAAAGGCGCTGGAACTTCTCGATAGAGGCGAGTACTACGAGGCACACGATATTTTTGTAACCCTGACAAAAAAATATCCCAGGCTGTACGATCTTCAGCTTTACCTCGAGAAGACTGAAGAAAAGCTCGCGAAAATTGACTTTCGGATAGACGAGCTCAAAGGGTATGAATGGCTGCCGTCCTATGACAATATTTTATTCAAGGATACACAGGGTACATTGAACATGGTGGAACGTGTTATCCCCTGGAACGGCACCTACTACTTTTACAATATACACCGGTACAGAAACAGCAGTGGATCGATTGCGGAGGAAACATGGAAGTATGGTAAGTGGATCGGTGATAAAATACGACTCAAAAACAAGAGCGGGTTTCGGAGGATTGCTGAAAAGGAAATCAACCGCTACTTCATCTACCCTGCTGTGAATCCTGGATATTTGATGTATTTTTCAGACAGCTCACGGCTTATAAACCAGCTCACTGTGTACGAATATTTCAACCTGACACCCGAGCTTAAAAAAAGCGGTCTGAATATAGAGGGCCGATACACATACCTTTCTAAAAAACTCGGGGTCTTCTTCTCGATTTATGTTCTCTCTCTCTTGCTTGGGGGCATTGCATGGTCAAAACGATCGATTTATGAATTCCCGCCTTTTTTCAAGATTATCGTATTCGCAATTTCGGTGCCGCTGCTCTCATACCTGTTTCACCACCTCTATTTGGACGCGAATAATATTTTCATCTACACGCACAGGTACCTCACCCGGTATTTTTTTAAAAACATGAACGTGTTTACATATACTGCAATTATTCATACAGTTATTGCGGCAGTTGCCACTATTTTTTATCTTTCCCAGGGCAGTGAGGTCGAATGAGGGGTACGACATAATTCTCAATCAATCCTGTTCATACAGCGAATTGATGAGCTCCTTCGCATCCTGAGCAGAATCATGGCTGATTGCACACCGGCCTTTGAGAATTGTGCCGTTTTGAATAATAAGCTCGGGCGTTTGAATATCCCCGAGTATTCTGCTGGTGGGTAAAAGCAGGACACGGTTTGATGCTGTTATATTGCCAATAAGAATGCCTTCAATCACCACACTCGATGCCTGAATATTAGTTTTCACCTTGCCCTTCGGACCGATGAATACCTTATCCACAATGAGCGCTTCACCTTCAAACTTTCCGTCAATCCTCAACGCACCCTTGACGGCAAACCGACCCTCGAATTGAGAACTGGGACCGATTGTGCTGTTCGTTTCTTCACCAAGCTGCAGGTTCGCCATTGTTTGTATCCTCAACATTTTTTAGCTTTTTTATCTCGACCACATATACCCGGCCAACATCTCTGCCGCACATGCTATAATTTCGGTATTCCCAGAAAACGGTTAAACTCATCGAAAAATGTATACATTTCAGAAAGCGCATCTATCAACGTATACCCGTCGAGTCTCCTGTCGTTTTCAAACTCACTCAGGCTTATTCTGTCGTGTGGATTCATGGTAATTGATCCGCCACTCATATAATTGCTTATCAGTGTTTCGGTAAAAGTTCTTAAATCCTTAAAAAACGCGTCAAGAGAGAGAAGATACCGCTGCCTGATCTTATACACATTCGACTTATCCTTGTATGAAGCAATTGAGTCATACTCCTTTCTGGTGTGTACCTCAGTCTCGTAGCTGTACTCCTTCAGCAGTTTTTTAATCTCCATATACCGCGGATAGTAGGTATCTCTCTTCAAAGAATTATTAAAATCCAGTTTTATATAATACTCACTTAATATAGGAAGATAATTCTTTTCGAAAAAATCGGCATAAGATATGACGGCATCCATCTCTTTATCTCTTGACACCTCGCTGAACTTTTGCACCTTTATCATGCTCAAAATCGAAAAAATTCGCTCCTCGTCACCAGGGAAAGTCTCGTCGGTGCCTTCGATGCCCTCATGAAGTTCGAGAACCGTTTTTAAATTTCTCAGAGATATCTTAATATCCCGTATCTCTCTCAGGACCCTCTTTTTCTGCGCACTGTTTAAGGATGTTTTGTACACCCCCTCGAGCTGCTTTAAAAGCAGTTTCTTGTCCTCAATTTCTTTCACGATTTCGCGCACTCTTTTCATTGAACATAAAAATAATCTCTACCCGTAAAAACGAATAGAGATTATTAACATTTTTATTATCATTTATTATAAAACTTCTTACCAGCCATCCTGCATATCATCTTGGTCCCGATTTTCTTCGCTGTAGATATCGGCAATAGCCCGTAGTTCATCGAAGTATACGTAGTATGTTCCGTAACTTTCCTCGGGATCGGTTTCTATACTGAACCCGCTTATGCTGAGGCCTCTCCATTCCGTATTATGATAATTATACTGCTCGATCGTAGAAGGCACCGCTATTATCAGCTTTTTCCAACCGACAAAATCAAGCAGGCCCATATCGAGAATCATCGGGTTTCCGTGGTAGTCGAGCACATTGAGATACAGCCTGTGTCTGAAACTTCTCCCGCAAACCCAGACACTGACAGCCTTTGTTATTCCCGGGACCTTGATCGGTTTCGTTGGTTGCACGGTAAACCGCGCATAGCCTCTCTGGGTGAATGCAACCTTAACGCCGAGCACGTACGTACTTTCAGTGCCGTCATTGGGATCAATTTCAGGTACTTCAAGTGGACGCCCCTTTCGTTTCATCGATATAATGACGCCCTGATCAAGAGGCATATTCGCAGACCAGGTGTCGGCATCTTCAAAATGAGTGACAGGGATATCAGCGAGGAGCTGTCCCGCTGTTTCAATGCCGATTTGAAGGTTTTCGATGTCCTGCTCCTGTGCAAAGAGTACTGCCGGAAAGAGCAGTATGGTCAGTGCACAAATGAGTATAAAAACAAGCCTAGTCATTTACGCTGTCTCCTTTTATCTTGATAAAAGAATCACACTGCAACAAAAATGTACTATTTACTCCATATTTCTTTGCTTTGCTCGGCAAGCACGTCACCGTCAAACCGTTCCCTGTACATGTCCGTAAGGACCTTCAAATGGTCAAAGTAACATATGTAGTCATCCACACGCTCGCCTGGTTCAGTCCAGATAGCAAATCGAACGAGAGTCAGCGGTTTTTCCATTGGTAGATACCGCATATACTGCGGTATCTGGTTCGGTATTACTACGCTGAGGTTCCGCCAGCCGATAAAATGCAGGCTTCCCATAGATAACTTATACACAATACCCCTGTAATCCCTGAGATGCACCTCGAGGTTGTAGTAATAGTTTGCACCCCATACCCATACATCCAGCTTTTTTGCATGACCGGGGATCAAAATCTCTTTCTCCGGATAAACCCACACGCTGTTATAACCCTTTCGGGTAAATGCTGAACGGACCCCGAGCACATACTTGTTATCGGTTTCTCTATCACTGCCTTCAAGGGCGATCGGAGATCCTTCAATGCCGGTTTTCAGAATGGGGAAGTCCTTTGCAGTGAACCGGGATGCGCTTACCTGCCAGTTCTGTTCATTGTTTTCGAAATCGTCAAGCACAATGCTCCGTATATCCTCCATTTTATACCGCTGCCCGAAGGTATACCCGAGAAACTGTGCGCTTGAAAGAGTCGGTATTGTAAAGGCAAGGAGTAGTAGACTTATTACGAAGAATCTGGGCTTCATTCGTATTCTCCTTTTACTCTGAGAGATAAGTCGGGTAAAAAGCATCTCCGGCATCCAATAAAACCGTCAGCTTCATGCCCCGGCAGAATGTGTTATTCCCAATTGTAGAAACTTCCTGCTTCTCTATTTATCGGCCACCGGTTTACATTTTTTTAATATTATTTTCAGATGAACCCTGTTCCCATAACTATTAGTATAGAACCTGTTGCAGGATAATGCAAACATTATACTCGACGGTTGTTTACTTCATTACGTACAAGGGTGGTGTAGCCTTCATGTGCCATGTAAGAGCTTCGTACGTAGGGGCCTGAAGCGATATATGCAAAACCTATTTTCTTTGCTTTCTCCCTGTAAAAAGAAAAAACCTCGGGCCGCACATACTCGACGACAGGCACACTAGCCGATCCCGGTTGGAGGTACTGGCCTATAGTAACCGCCGAACAACCGGTCGTCCGCAGATCGGAAAGGACCTCCACAATCTCTTCTTCAGTTTCACCAAGACCCACCATGAGGCCGGATTTCAAATAGGTAGAGGGATATGCGCGGTGTAAATAGGCTAGAAAATCCAAAGACCGTATGTAATCTGCTCCCGGCCTGATATGCGCATACAGTCTGGGGACAGTTTCAACATTGTGATTGAACACATCAGGGCCCGATTCGGCGACCGTATCGATTGCCTTCCTGCTCCCCAGGAAATCCGGGGTCAATACCTCAATTTTTATCTTGGAGTCGTACTCCCGCAGGAGCTTCACTGTTTGGGCGAACTGTTTTGCACCGCCGTCTGCAAGATCGTCCCGCGTTACCGAGGTTATTACCACGTACCGCAATCCGAGAGATCTGACCGCATCAACCAGCCTCGCCGGCTCTGTCTCATCAGGAGGAGGAAGCGGCGTTCCTCCTGCCTTTTCAATGGAGCAGAAGCGGCAGTTTCTCGTGCACGTGTTTCCCAGGATGAGAAAAGTCGCTCGTTTATCGTGAAAACATTCGGAAAGATTCGGACATCGAGCGCTTTTACACACTGTATGAAGGGCGAGTGTGCCGAGTATCGACTTAACCTCGTGTATCTCTTCTGTGTGGTCGATCTTCTTTCGAAGCCATGGAGGCTTTCTCAGATTGTCGGTTTTTTCTGCCATACTATTATTCCATTCCGAAAAAGCGTTTCTACTGCTCTACTTCGGTAAAATATAGCACTGCAGGGTACCTGTGTCAGCAATAAAAAACGGGTATGTGTTGAACCGGTAACAAGGTCTTTCAGGGGAGAAACAATACTGCAGGGAGGGCTTCTGCAGCGCTACGAATTTTTTTTGAGGACAAAGGGATCGCTGAGGTCGAACCTTCTTTTCATAGCCGTCATCGTATTGACGGCAACACTCTTTTTTTCAAAAGGGCCCACATGCACTCTGTAAAATGTGCTTTCCTTCACAACCGCTTTCTCGATTGTGACTTTATAGAGGTTCTTTTCAAGAACCGATGCAAAACGCTCGGCGTTTTCCTTTTTAATAAAGGAGGCTGTCTGTATATAGTAATGCCCGTAAATGGAAGCGCGCTGTTGTTTTGTTTGAGAGATCTTTGGAGCAGCTTTTTTCACACGGGTTTTTTCACCGGTTACAGGGGTCCTATATGCTGTTTTCCTCTCAACAGGTTCGACCCTCTCGGGCTGGATCTTTGCGACCTTCTCTCCCTCTTTTGCAGTCTTTTCAAGACTTGCAGCCTTTTCAAGACTTGTAACATCTATGTAGCGGGTTTCAGTTTCGAGATTATCGTCGAGCAGGCCGAGCGATTCAAGCTCATCCTTGTTTTTCGTTGCCGCCGCCGCTTTTTCTTTTTTAAATACTCCGGATTTTGCCAGGTCGAGAAAATCTTTTTTACCCTCTGGCCCGCCGATAAGAAACCCGAAAATAAAAATACCGATTATAATAAGGCCGAAGATGAAGGCTATCCAGAATATCCTCCCTGTGTCGAGGTTTACCTGATAGTATTCCTTCCCTCTTTCCTTCTCCTCTTTCATTCTCAGGTCCTGTGTATCAAGTTTTCAACCACTTCTCTGACTCTAAATTCGAATTCAGGGATGGTTTTACTGTTATCAATTACTATATCGACAAAATGTAATTTTCCCTTTAAAGGCTTTTGTGCCCGAAGCCGCATCCTCGCCTCATCGGGGGTGAGCCCCTCCCTCTTGACGGCACGTTTCACCGCCATGTCCAACTGTGTATCAACGGCAATAACATAATCGCACATAGGGAACAGGCACATCTCGACAAGCAGCGCGGCGTTTATGACACAGTTCCCGCATGCACGCACCATCTCCCTGACTTTCCTGATCATCCATGGATGCACGATACGCTCGAGGGCCTCCTTCTGTTTCTCATAACTGAAAATAATCGCTCCGAGCTTTTTTCGGTCGATTTCGCCGTTTTTAACCACGCCCTTTCCGAATACCCGGACAATCTCACGCTTCTTAGCGGCAAGTGCTTTATGACCGATGCTGTCAACATCGATTACACTAAACCCCGCCTGCTCGAAAATCGTACACGCAAGGTCCTTTCCCGAACAGTAGTTTCCGGTAATGCCGACTATCATTTCAATACGCCTTTTATAAACCTGTCAACTTTATTTCCGGTACTGACAATCTTTCTGTCAATGCGCCTCTTCCCAGTTCTTTCCCTCAGCAATATTCACCACAATAGGCACCTCGAAGGAAATCGCATTTTCCATTTTATCCTTCACCATCTCAGTGAAGGAAGCGAGTTCGTCTTCGGGAGATTCGAACACGAGCTCATCATGAACCTGTATCAGCATTTTACTCTTAAACCCCTGCCCGGCCAACTCGCCGTCAATATCAACCATCGCCTTTTTTATCAGGTCCGCAGCCGTGCCCTGAATCGGCGTATTTATTGCAATTCTTCGCGCTGATTCGAAAATGTTCCGGTTCTCGGATCGGATATCGGGTATGTGCCGCTTTCTGCCCAAAAGGGTGGTTACATATCCGGTTTTCTTCGCCTCTTCTACAATACCGTTGAAGTACTCCTTCACTCCGGCATATTTCATAAAATACATTTCAATAAATTGAGATGCTTCTTCCCGTGAAATCCTGAGCCTTCTCGACAGGCCGTATGGACTGATGCCGTACATTATGCTGAAATTGATTGTTTTGGCGATTCTCCTCTGCGTCTCGTCGACATCCCGTATACCAATGTTGAATAGCAGGGAAGCGGTTTCCCTGTGAATGTCAACCCCCTTTTTGAAGGCATTCACGAGTCCTGGGTCCAAGGAGAGGGAGGCAAGCACCCTGAGCTCGATCTGCGAATAATCCGCCGAAACGAGCAGCCACCCCTCCTCCGGCACGAAACCTTGCCGAATAGCCCGACCCTCAGGTTCGCGGATCGGTATGTTCTGCAGATTTGGATGGGTGGATGAGAGCCGTCCGGTTGCTGCTATTGTCTGGTTGAACGATGTATGCACTCTGCCTGTATCCGGATTTATCATATCGGGCAGCGCATCAACATACGTCGATTTGAACTTGGCAAGCTTCCGGTGACGCAGAAGAAACCCTGCTATTTTATGATCCCGGGCGAGCTCTTCGAGAACCGATTCATCGGTGGAGAAGCCGGTTTTAGTCTTTTTTATTACCGGCAGTTTCAGCTTCTCGAAAAGAATCTTCGCGAGCTGTTTCGTCGACCGAACGTTGAACTCCTCCTCGGCGATCTCATATATTGTCTGTTCGATCTTTTTCAGCTCCGCTGTGAAGTTTTTACTCATTTCGGCCAGACAGCCGGGGTCGATCCTGACTCCGGTGTTTTCCATTCTGCCGAGCACGAGAACAAGAGGAATCTCAATCGAACGATAGAGGTCTGTAAGACCCTCGTCTTCAAGCCTTTTCTCTAATACATGCACAAGTCTGAGAGCGATATCGCTGTCCTCTCCAGCATATTCCGCCACCTGCTCAAGGGGATAGTCGAGGAGGGTGTCGTTCTTGTTCTGCACCACATCGGTATAATGAATGGTCGAGTAATCCAGATATTCCTTTGCGAGGCTGTCGAGGCTGTACCGCTGTTTATCCGGACTGATCAGGTAGGCGGCAATCATTGAATCTCCCGCTATACCCTGCATAAAAATCCCGTACTTCATCAGCAGCACAAAATCATACTTGATGTTCTGGCCGACTTTTTTTACACCAGGATCCTCGAGCAGGCTTTTCAATGTGTTTGTGAGAAAACCAATACCGAGAGCGTGCTCCCCTTTCGTTTCGATCGGGATATAGTAACCGGAACCTTCATCAATCGAAATCGAAACGCCAATTATACGGGCGCTGATTGGGTCCATACCGGTTGACTCCGTATCGAAGGAGAAGACTCCTTTTTTCCTGGCAGCTTTCTCGAGTTTTTCAAACTCCAGGAGATCGGTAATCGCGGTATAGGTACCGCGTTTCTCCTCTTTTTTCCCTTCATGGGAGGTTTCCCGCCTGCCAGCATTTGACCTATCGAGTTCTGCAACAATGGAGTCCAGCTCCTTCTGCCTGAGCAGCTCCAGCCCCTTTTGGCAGGGAAACTCTCTTGTACTGAACGCGTCGGGATTGAAATCCAAAGGCACGTCCCTTCTAATCGTTACTAATTCCTTGCTCAAATAGGCGCTTTTGCGTCCCTGTTCCAGTAGTCCGGCGATTCTTCTGATCTCCACTTCGTCAAGATGCGCATATACCCCTTCAAGACTCTTGAACTGCCTGATGAGATCAGTTGCGATTTTCTGGCCGATACCCTTCACACCGGGAACATTATCGGACTGATCTCCCATAAGGGCGAGCAGGTCCACTATCTGTTCCGGTTTTACACCCCAGGTTTCTGCCACTTTACCGCTGTCAAGCACATCGATGTCTGAAATGCCTTTTTTACTCGCATATACGATCACATCATTGTTGATAAGCTGCAGCACGTCTTTGTCGCCGGAGAGAATAACGGTTTTCAGACCCTGTTCGGCAGCCTTTTGCGACAGGGTGCCGATGATGTCATCAGCTTCATACCCGTTCATTTCAACCCGCGCGATACCGAGTCCGTCGATAATACTTTTGATCGCTTCAGCCTGCGTGTGAAGATCCTCCGGAGCCTTGAGCCTCTTCGACTTATATTCCGGATAACGCTCATGACGGAATGTTTTCTCCCTTGTATCAAAAGTGCAGACGAGGTACTCCGGTTTCTCATCCTGTATAAGCTTCAGCAGCATCCGCATGAACCCGAAAATGGCGGACGTGTTCTCACCCCTTGCGGTAATCAGGGGCCGTCTTATGAATGCGTAATAAGCCCGGAAAATAAGTGCATGACCGTCGATCAGATACAATGTGCCATTCATCGTCTTTCCTCTATAATTCAATTTGAGAGCAGCCGGATAATTCATTTTCATTCGGACGTTTCACGACCGATCGGCAAGTGATAAACTGTATATTTTATGATTGAAAAGTTAACGTGCCTATTAAATAATAGCAGTATTATGAAAATTTCACAAAAGGTATGTGTTGATTTTAATATGCTGCGGGTATCTTCCGACGAGGATCGAATCGAAATAAAGTGCTTATGCTCGTATATTGACAATGCGCGGTGCAGCGTTTGATGAATAACCCGAATATGTGTGTAGATTCCGTAAACGGTTGAGGGTCAGGTGCATTTTTCCTTCAAGGGTCTTCTTAACTTCGATGGTATCTCCGATAACAGACTCGTGCAACACATCTATCTCCGACATCAGGTAACGGACCCGGCTGTCGTTTCTAAGGTACAATAGATCCGGCACCACATACTTCATCAGGCTGTTGATATCCTCTACCAGGACCCGTTCGTTTTCAGAGAGCTCGTAGAGGTACTCGAAATCATCCGATTCGAAGGCGTCATGTTCATGATGTTTCAGTAGAACGAGCTGGAGATAACATGAGTGTACCTGCTCGAGAGCATTAAGTGTACTTTTTCTTCTATCCAGCAATGTCAATACCTCCGGCCTTTTTCATTTCATTTATATCAGGATTTGGACTGTTTTTTACGATCTGATTCCATGCGTCTCGAAGCTCCAGTACCATTTTCTTCACAAATTTCAAAGGCTCCGGGTCTTTATTGACGTTTGCCTCGATGAGCTTCGTATTGAGGAAAGTATAAATACTCATCAATTTCTTGCTGAAATCACCGGCCTCCATGTTAAGAGAGAGAGTCAGCTCCGTTAGTATATCCTGAGACTTGAGTATATTGGTGTTTACCACATCGTATTTCTTGGCAGGGAGGCCTTCCAGCGCTATATCCATAAACCTGATGAGCCCGTCATACAGGAATACAATGAGCTTCCCTTTCGAAGCCGTCTTTATCTGCGTTTCCCGGTAGTGAGCAATACCTTCATCCATACACAACACTCCTGCCCTTTTTATCATTATATATCGGAGAGCTGTAATTCAAACTTTATTGCCAGCCGAACCTTTTACATAAATAAATATCGGCATACTTCATCGCTTCATCAAATTCGACTGCATGTTTGAACAGTCGGTATCGAAGGGAAAGCGTAACCTTAAGCTGCGCTGCTATCCCGCTTGAGGGGCGGATATTCGACGGAAAAATCGACACTACTCGATGCCTTTTGGTATCTGTTCGATACCTTTCGGCATCCGCTGGTGTTTCTTTGAAACCCTTTGCAAAGCCTTCTGAAAGGTTGGGGTCTTCTTCGACGGCAGCTCCGCGTATCCTTCTGCCGGAAGGACGCCAGTTGAAAACTTCAACATCCATGCGCCCTTTCATATCCTCGATTACACCCTCGAGCTCCGATTTATATGACTCGAGGTTGGAAGCAGATGTAATCGACCGCACGAGCGATCCATTTTCATCTGCCGCATCAACAGAAGCTGCAGCCCTCGTTTCCGCTTTGAAGCGGATATTTCGTCCAGCATTCCGACTCATTAATCGTCCTTCGGTCGTTTCTACAGTAGTAAACCGCGTTTCGATACCTGCAGCATACTCGTAGAAAAACGCATTCCGGGCATAGACCCTGAAACCCGGGTATGAAAAATCGAAACCGGCGAGGTGTATAGATGTAAACCCCATGCGGCAGGCGAGCTCAAACGCGACCGATGATACCGCCCGATGATTGATCATATCATCATTTCCCCCTGCTTGAGGCAGGGAAAGGGGATGTTTCGTATAAAAGATATATTTTTCCGTAAAAAAGTCAAAGACCTGCGGATAACTTAAAAGACTCATTACTGCAGGAATGCCGTTTACAGCCTCCTGCCCGAGTCCGCAGAAATGAAAAAACACCGAAGCCTGAGGGTCTACGGTTACTATCAGATCAGGCTGTAATCGATGCCGCATCAGGGGCTTAACGGAAGCATCGACTGCAATGATAAAGAACCTGCTGCGAAGAGGCGCCAGCTTTTCGAGCGTATTGTCGAGGGATGGCCCTGCACCGGTGATGAGTGCATTTCCTCCATACCCCGAATAGAGATCGGAGACGGGCATGGCTTTTTTTACACCGCTGTTTTTGCAGTAGTTGTTTATCCAGATACGTGCAAACCGCGCGATGGTCATTCCGTCTGCTGCAAGATCATCGAGACTTTTACTAATGCTCCCCTCCAGGTCTTCGTACTGCTCCCGGAATATTTTCTTCAGCGCAGGGTAGCTCATCACCTGCACGCTGCGATAAAAGAGGTATTCATAGCGGGTATTGATATCTTTTATGAAGCGGGGGACCTCATCCCCCACATAAAACCGAACCAAGCGGCTTTGAAGAAGCCTTTGCACCGAAGGGCAGTTCTTCACCGAGGTAAAGATGCCCACATCGGGTTCCAGAACGACTATCTGTTTTATCCCGCCGGTTCCTTCGCGGATCTTCTCGAAAGGCAGTATGTGGTAGGCGAGGCCGAGGCCGATAAAGATGCAGATCTCACCCGGTTTATCCGCATACTGTCTGAAATACCGCATGCCGTCCCTTTCCGGGTCATGACTCGAGTATACTGCGCATCTCCTTCCGTTGACCGCAAGGATGAGCGTTTCCGCGCCTGATGTTGCCTTTTCGATCAGCACCTGCATCATACCGTCCTGTTAAACTCCTGCATCGCCTCCAAGGACTCCCGCTCGAGTTCTTCTGCAGTGAGGCCTGCCGGTATCTCGCCGTAGAAAAACCGGTATATCATTGGTGCTGTTGCAGCACCGGACCGGTAAGCCTTCATGTAGCCGAAGACCTTTTTCTTAATTTTTTCAAGATCATAAAACTTCTGGTCAAGCTCCTGCTTCACACCCTGTGACAGCCTTCGGCCACATTCCTGCTTCAGGGCCTCCTTATTCAGCGTCTCCCTGTTCGGGGCTTCGCTTTGCTGGGCGTTCCTTTGCAGGGCATCCCTTTGCAGGGCATCAAATCCACGCCGTTTCTCAGCCGGAGCATCACCCTGACGCAGGCCCTCTTTTGCACCCTCACTCCTTCCGTTGAAATAATTCTCCGGTGTGGTATCTTCCTTTATCCCACTCACCGGAAGCCCCCTATTGAGGCGAATCATATCCTCAAGGTGCAGCTCCTGTTCGAGCCAGTTTTTGTATAACCTGAGCTTGTGTGTCGTGTAGATCCTGTTGCCGGCACTGTCCGTTGCCGCAGCAGGGAACTCGCGTCTCAGTCTTTCAACAGCAAACGTCTGCCGTGTTTCAAGCCGAAAGGCCCAAGCATCCAGCAACTCGTCAAATCCGGCTCCCCGATGATGGGACTTCAGCCCTTGAAGTGCAAAGTCAAAACCTGCCAGATAGAGCGGGGAAAAACCCATGGTCCGTGCAATAAGTATCATGACAATCGCTGCGGTACCCTGCATCGGTATGACCAGCAGACTGGAAGCTGTTTTCTTTAGCCGCATCTCAATAGGAAGGCCGTGTGAAATTACATAAACATCGCCAGGCCAGAGGCGGATGACCGGGCTGTCTACAGAAAGCGCAGCAATGAGCGGCATACTTTCGACCGTCGGTTTTACCACAGAAGCTCCTGCCTCTGATGAAAGTGACGGGGATGAGCATTCCGTATGCATAGAGGTGAGTGCTGAAAACAGCCTGTATCGGTTCCAGAAACCCGCATCGGTCGAAATTA
>Ga0315554_1000181_pt1 | contig 34664 bp, 35 predicted proteins | sample SalMarSW160370MG_FD_202114 | JGI IMG/M metagenome (GOLD analysis project Ga0315554, IMG submission 202114) | Salt marsh sediment microbial communities from the Plum Island Ecosystem LTER, Massachusetts, United States - Salt Marsh Sediment SW1603-70 ...
TATTTTCCCTGCCCAAGCACCTGAGAAATGAACTATCGAATCCGGACAGGCTGATAACCGACAATTCCCCTCTGTTCATGTACCAGAGCTAGCCACTGCTTGATCCCGGTAAATCTGTACCACCTGATATCAGGTTGTTGTGAAATGCTCAATTCTTAGTTCGTGCTATAATTAACCGCTATGAAGAATGTCTATGTTGTTACACATACCGAAGCCACTCATCATGTCCAGGGTCTGGCTGGAGGATGGTATGACACCTCTCTCACGGAGAATGGTAGAAATCAAGCCAGAAAAATTGCAGTGGCTCTTTATAATGAGATAGGAGAGCAAAATATACCTATATACTCATCTGACTTAAAAAGGTGTGTGGAAACGGCCAACGCTTTCGCCGAGGTATTTAATAGTACAGTTATTCTTGATAGTGACTTGAGAGAAATAAGCTGGGGAGATGCCGAAGGGAAAAACCAAGAATGGACGAGGAAAAACATTACCCCAAAGCCAACTGATGGTAATAGATTAGACCATCAGTTTTTTAGAAACTCTGAATCCAGAAGAGATGTCGGAACACGTATACAAAGCTCTGTTAATAGAATTGTGAATAAACCAGACAACAACATAATAATCGTAACTCATGGATTCACCCTGACGTTTGTTATTATGGCATGGCTAAGAATTCCAGTCGAGAACATGGATTATTGTAGGTTTAATGCTAGACCTGGTGGAGTAACACTCTTGCATGAGGACGATTTATTTAAAAACAGATTTGTAATGTATATTAACAAACAGGATTACCTGCAAAATTAGAAGTGAATATGATATATCCAAGTAATCATTTCGCAATAAACTAATATAGCCCCCGTTTATTAACCCTCTACTAATTTCTGTCACCATCAGTTAAGATAGATTGCGGTAGTCCCCTGAAAGGAGCCTTGTTTACCCGTGACCTGGCTACCCATTGCCATCTCTGTAGCAGCGATAACGGCGGTTGTCTCTATCCTTGACAGCCACCTGATCACGAAACGATTCCCCAGCCTTCAGGCTTATCTCGCACCGGTTGGAATATTTCACTTCCTGGTCGGGCTGATTATTATCACCATCAACCCGTTGCCCGAAGGAACAGGTGCAGGGGTAGTGGCAGTAGCCTTTGTTTCCGGTATCGTTCGCGTGACGGCGACATTGCTGATGCTGAGGACAATGCGCTCTGAAGAGGTATCCCGTATCATGCCGGTGGTCAATACCTCCCCTATTTTCGTAGCCCTCCTGGCGGTACCTGTGCTTGGTGAGGCCCTGGGCTGGCTGGAGTGGCTGGCAATTATCATAACTGTCTCTGGGGCGGTACTTATCTCGGCGCAGTGGGACTCGCAGAGCAAGGGAATACGGCTCCGCAGGTCGTTTGTCACTCTGATGGTCTCCAGCATTCTCTTTGGAGCCGCCAACACCGGCAGCAAGTATGCCCTTGACTACATTTCGTTCTGGAGTATGTACGGCATCAGTGCCGTCTGTATGGGGGGAGTATTCCTGATATATTCTCTACGTCCTTCGGTCCTGGGAGAAATCAGAAATATGGAGCAGCGGAGCAAGGTGCTGGGGCTAACTGCCTTCAATGAGGCTATTGTGATAGTTGGTTTTGTTATGTCCTTCTGGGCGATGGAGCAGGGGCCGGTATCACTGGTATCGACAATTCTCGGTACCAGGCCTGCCTTCGTCTTTATCTATGCCCTGGTGCTGAGCTTTTTCTTCCCAGCGGTACTCAACGAACGTTTCAGCCGCGGCGTTATAATCACCAAGGTAATATCTATCGGCCTCGTCATCGGCGGAGTGGCACTGCTGACGCTGGCAGGGTGACAGAGTTACAATAAACAGCGGGCACGGGTTAAACCCATGTCCGCTGTCAAGACCAGTCTATTAGGTTACCCTACTCTTTCTTTAAAAACTCCCGCGCCTGCTCGCCAAAACTACCACCACTGCCAGAACCTGTGCAGATATCCGTCTCCGTCCTGAGTCCGCTGTCAAGGGGCATATTCATCCAGAGGTTGGCCGCCCGTTTAGCCCCCTGAACAATACGCGGCTGGAGCTTGGCAATCTCCTCGGCGAGTTTCCTGGCTTCCGCCTTGACCTGGTCCAGTGGATAGACATGGTCAACCAGCCCGATACGCAACGCCTCGGCGGCATCAATGCGACGCCCCGTTAGAATCAACTCCTTGGCATAGCCGGGTGGCACAATCCTCGGCAGCCGCTGCGCACTTCCCAGGTCAGGAATGACGCCAAACTGTATTTCCGGCAGCCCGAATATCGAGGTATCGGCGGCCAGGCGCATGTCGCAGCAGAGACTCAACTCAAAGGCAGCCCCGAGGCAGTAACCGTTGATGGCCGCAATTACCGGTATCGCCAGGTCTTCGTACATGGTGAATATCGATTTCATGGCAAAAAGCGAGTCGTAACCACCGCGATAGTTAGGAAACACCCCGGCACCGCCCCCGGCCACCATCTTCAGGTCGATACCAGCACTGAAGGCCTTCTCACCGGCCCCCGTCAGGATAGCTACCCTCACCTCCGGGTTCTCCTTGAGGCTCTGGGCTGCCTGTTGCAGTCCTAAGAAGACATCCCGATTAAGGGCATTCCTTGCCTCTGGACGGTTGATAGTCACGGTAGCAATCGTTTCCTCAATTTCCACGAGAACGGCATCACTTTCAGCCATATTTACACCTCAATTATTATTTACCTGCCACCAATAATAAGTCGAGCGAGGATGCGCAGTCAAACCACAATGGCGTAGATATTCCTCGTTAAGGGACGATTACATATTGACAATTCACCGGGGTAAAACTAAACTGGAACCAGTCACATTAGACAGTCACGCGGTGGTACATAATATGATGATCGAGAAGCAACGACTCTAACAGCTGTAGTGGGCTCTAGCGGCTAACTAAGACACAGCAAAGTGTCAGGCAGGCTATCTTCTGGTCGTTGTCTTTCTTCGGCGTATACATATTACTGTCCAGTTTCTGAGATATTACCCCTTACACAGAGACCTCACTGGTACACTACTGCAAATCAGTCTCAATCCTATCAGCCCCGCGCCGCCATTCTGTAAAGCTATAGCCATACTTCTTAATCAGGGCTGACCTCAGAAGAAAGCCACCGCCCCCTCCCCGCATTTGTCGCCAGCGACTCACTGCACAGTAAGCAACACTGGTTGTCTAAAAACACGTAAAGGGAGGTGGCATTGTGGTTATAAAAGACAGAGAATACAGGAGAGAGTACTCGCAGAACCGACTACGAAGCAGAGCGTTAATCGGCAAACTACTGGAGAAGTCAAGCATCACGGGAGGAGACCTCGTCTATGATATCGGTGCGGGTTGTGGCATCATCAGTGAAGAGCTTGCCAAAAGACAGGCCAGGGTTATCGCCATCGAGCAGGATAACAAGTTGTTCAACAGACTGAAGCAGAAACTTGGCGATAACCCTCTGGTGACACCACGACACGGGGATTTCCTTACCGAATCTTTACCCTCGCAAGCAAGATACAAGGTCTTTGCCAACATTCCCTTTGCGGCAACGGCAGGCATCGTTAGAAAACTGCTCTTCAGTCAAAACCCACCCGATGATTGCTACTTGGTCATGCAGAAAGAGGCTACCCAGAAGTTCGCCGGGACACCAACAGAGACGCTATCCTCATTGATTTTGAAGCCCTGGTTTGAATTCAGGATTCTGCATAACTTCCGGAGGACGGACTTCGCCCCCGTGCCAACTGTCGGAATCGTACTGCTGCAAGCCGAACGGAAGAAACTGGCCTTAGTTGAAGCCAAGTATACTCATCTGTACCGAGACTTCGTAGCATACGGTTTCAGTCAGAGAAAATCAGCCCTGAAAAACGCTCTGAAAGGGATTTTCACCTACTCTCAATTCATGCGTCTATCCAGAGACCTGGGGTTCCGACCCGAATCCGATCCTACTGACCTCGATTTCCAGCAGTGGTTGGGACTTTTCAACTTCTTTTATAGAAGGGTAGACAGGGAGCGGAGAGAGCTAATAAACGCATCAGGAGAAAGATTACGACGCCAACAAAACCATCTTAAAAAGATTCACCGGACACGTAAATAGTGTACCTACAGACTATACTGGTAAGCTTAAGTCACTTTGAAGAGAGGGCGGCAATCAACTATAATTAGCATGAATGGACATTCTGGCTGAGCTTAACCCGGCACAGAGGGAAGCGGTCGAGGCAATCGGTGGGCCAGTGCTGATTCTGGCGGGGCCAGGCAGCGGTAAGACCCGCGTCATCACTCACCGCGTGGCCTACCTCATCAAGGTCTGTCGTGTCAACCCCCGCCGTATCATGGCCGTCACCTTTACCAATAAAGCCGCCAGCGAGATGAGGGAGCGGCTCGAGCAACTCGTGAGTGGCTCTGTGACCGATATAACCCTCGGCACCTTTCATGCAATCTGCGCCCGCATCCTGCGACAGGACGGCAAATCCATAAATATCAATCCCCGGTTCGTTATCTACGACGCCGCCGACCAGTTGAGTCTGATAAAGAAGGGCATGCAGGAAATCAATATCGACCCCAAACAATACGCCCCGGCTGCGGTCGCCGCCGGGATTTCAGCGGCCAAGAGTCAACTGCTCACCCCGGAGGAATACGTCCAGCGCGGTCGTAACTATTTCGAGGAGATTGTCTCCCGTACCTATGAGCGTTATCAGCGACTCCTGGAGGAGAGCAACGCCCTCGACTTCGACGACCTGCTGATGAAGACAGTGCGACTGTTTCGCAAAAGTGAGCAGGTACTATCACGCTACCAGTCAAGATACCTCCACATCCTCGTGGATGAGTTTCAGGACACCAATACCGTCCAGTACGAACTGGTCAAACTGCTGGCCGGCAAGCACCGCAACATCTGCGTCGTTGGCGACCCCGACCAGTCAATCTACTCCTGGCGCTCCGCCGACCTGCGCAATATCCTCAGCTTCGAGAAGGACTACCCCGATGCCAAGGTGGTGATACTGGAGCAGAACTACCGCTCGACCAGGATGATTCTGGATACCGCCTCAAGCGTGATTTCGGCCAACGAGCAACGCAAGCCGAAGAACCTGTGGACGGAAAACGAGGTAGGTGAGCCAATCAGGGTCGTTGAGACCTACACGGAGCAGGAAGAGGCCCGCTTCGTTGTCAGCGAGATAGAGCGACTGGTGGAGCTCGGCGAGGCCAGGCTCGGCGATTGTGCCGTGATGTACCGCACCAACGCCCAGTCCCGGGTGCTCGAAGAGGCCTTTGTCCGCTACGGGACCCCCTACAAGCTGGTGGCTGGTACGCGCTTCTACGAGCGCCGCGAAATAAAGGACATCATCGCCTACTTCCGCCTTATCCATAATCCACAGGACGTCATTAGCCTGCTGAGGATAATCAACATCCCCGGCCGGGGTATCGGACAGCAGACCCTGGCCAAGCTGGCCGACTGGGCAAAATCCATGGGCGTCTCGCAGACGGAGGCAATACGGCTGCTAGCCGAGTCGAAGGAGCCCACAGACACACCCAAGCACCCATTCAGCAGCCGTACTGCCCGGATACTGACCGACTTCTGGAAGCTCATCGACGGACTCACCACCAGCAGCCGGATGCTCGACCTCACGGCCCTGTTCAACCTCATCGTTGGGGCCTCCGGCTACCAGCAATACATCATGAGCGGCCCGGACGGCGAGGAGCGCTGGGAGAACATTCTAGAGCTCCGCAGTGTTGCCCAGGAGTACCGCGACCTGAACCCACCGGACGGTCTGATGGCCTTTCTGGAGAAGGTGTCGCTGGTATCCGATGTCGACAGTCTTGATGAGACCACCGACCGCGTCACGCTGATAACGCTGCACCAGGCCAAGGGTCTGGAGTTCCCCATTGTCTTCATTGTCGGCATGGAGGAACGGCTCCTGCCCCACTTCCGGTCGTTCGATGACCCGGCCCAGATGGAAGAGGAACGCCGACTCTGTTACGTCGGCATCACCCGGGCCAAGCGGCAGGTATACCTGGTGTACGCCTTCCGCCGTACTCTGATGGGCAGCAATGCTGTCAACAGGCCGTCACGCTTCCTTGATGATATCCCCAAACGCCTCACCTCCAGCCCTTCCTGGTGGCGTGAAGGCGACCGACAGATAGTTGAGGCGGTCTACTCCTGGAACGGGAATGCCCCCACCCCGATTAATGCGGAACCCCGCCCGGTGGCCGCCGGACAGCCAGTCCCGGAACTGAAGGCTGGCGACCATGTCAGCCACGCCCACTTCGGTCAGGGGGTGGTCGTCAGCTGCAAGGATATCACTGGCGACCGGGAAGTGGTGGTTGCCTTCGACGGACAGGGAGTGAAACGACTTCTCCTCAGTCTGGCGGGACTGGAAAAAACAGAATAGTCCTGATTCTCCGAATTCAGACGGAGGAGAAACAATCTGTGAAAAAAGCGGATTACCGTCACATTGCCCTATCATATGACCAGGGCCGACCGCTATTGGAACAGAACATTGACCTGTGGCTGGGGCTGGTTGCCAGGTTCGCGAGAATGCCGGAGGGCGCCCGGCTACTCGACCTCGGCTGCGGGACAGGCAGGTTTTCCATCCCGATGGTGACCAAGCTGCGCGTCCACGTTACCGGGGCAGACTCTTCGAAGGAGATGCTGGATCAGGCCAGGGAAAAAGACACTGGCAAGCTGGTGAAATGGGAAGTGCAAGATGCCCAACGCTTGTCATATCCCGACGAATCATTCGATGTTGTCTTCATGTCGCACCTGCTGCACCATGTCGACGATCCCGGCAAAGTACTCAGGGAGTGCCAGCGCATTCTGGCTACTCCGGGGGTGATACTTATTCGATACGGGGCGATTGAGCAGATTCGAGGCGATGTCGAGCATACGTTTTTCCCCGAGGTGCTGGCGATTGACGAAGCGAGAACACCCTCTGTCGCAACAGTAGAGCAATGGCTGGCTGAGGCCGATTTTCGTGACATCGTTTCGGAAGAGATAGTGCAAAAGACCTTCGAGACCAGCACGGCACACCTGAACGCCGCCAAGCTCAGGGGCACCTCTGTCCTGACGATGATATCACCAGAGGCTTTCGAAAAGGGTATTAGCAAGCTGACGAGGTATATCGAAGATCACCCTGATGACCCCCGGCTATTGCATGATAGAGCCACCCTGACAGTCGGCTATAAGGTCAACGGTAAAACATAGCGAACATGGAATATTACTCACCCTTTTCCGTGAGACTTGCGAAAGGCATCCATACTCCGGGAGTGGTCTCCAAAAGCCCCGTTATCACCAACATTAGCTTCTCTGGATTTTTGCTTTTTAGTCCCGGCATCAGTAGGGTACTCAGTACCGTTATCGCCCGCCATCGGTAATCCTAGCCCGGTCGTTAATACGCTCCGTGAACAATCTTTACCGATACCCGGTTCCGCCTTTAAATGCCTTTCTGTAACTCTCTGCTTTTCTCTGTCCAGAGCTATACTACCGAGCTCAGCCACATTGAGGGTGGTACCGACCAGGCCGGCAATAGTCATCAGTAACTCACCCACTTCGGTACTGAGATGGTTTTTAGTTCTACTGGCCACACCGATGACACCCTGTGTACGGTAGGTCCGGATGGGGACAGCCACCAGTGAGCGAAATCCTGCCAGGGCGAACGATGCCAGTCCGTCCGTACTATTACGGGATAAATCGGGGACGACTACCTTTGAACCAATTATCACCTGCTCTCCAAGGTCTGCATGTGAATCGGTCCATCCGGCCAACTGCGTCATCTCTACTGTGCCACCGCTAGAAGCAACCAGTCGTAGGTTACGGTCTTCCGGACCGACTAGCTGGACCCAGCCATAGTCAACCTTAAGGAGGTGGAGGAGCTCGTCCAGCACCATCTCGATAAGCTGCTGCGGTCTATTTGAAAGGGCCAGCACATAACTGACCTCGTTAATAATAGAGAGAATTTCTTGGTTCTTGATAAGCGCCAGCCTGGTAGTGGTCAAGTTTTATTAACTTATTATAGACTATCAGGGCATGGTGGGTAAAATCTAAGGACACTATTGACATATTACACGGAAACGTGTATAGTTGGGGCAAGATGCCGATTAAGATTCTGGACAAGACGGTTGCCTCACAAATCGCTGCCGGTGAGGTCGTAGAACGGCCGGCCTCGGTGGTCAAGGAGTTGGTGGAGAACTCGCTCGACGCTGGGGCGTCCCAGATTTCGGTGGAGACGAGGGGAGACGGGGTAAACCTTATCCGGGTGACCGACGATGGCAGCGGTATTCCTCCGGCTGAGGTGGAGGTTGCCTTCAGCCGCTACGCCACCAGCAAGGTAGGCAGCATTACCGACCTTGAGTCGATAACTACCTTCGGCTTTCGTGGTGAAGCCCTGCCCAGCATTGCGGCTGTCGCCGAAGTCGAGATTGTCACCTCTGTCGACGCCGGGGTAGCCGGGGCATCACTCAGCCTGAACAATGGCACCGTAGTCAATCGCAGGCGACAGGCCCACCCCCGGGGAACGACGGTATCGGTGCGCAACCTCTTCCGCGCGGTGCCGGCCCGATTAAAGTTCTTGAAGTCAGCCAGCACGGAGAACAGCCATATCGCCCGGGTCGTCAGCGAGTACGCCCTGGCCTGCCCCGAGGTCAGGTTCAGCCTGACGCTCGATGGCCGCGCCGTGCTGAGTACCCCGGGTAGCGGAAGTTTGCTCGATGCCATCATCGAGGTCTACGGAGTGGAGGTCGCCCGGAACCTTTTGGAAGTCAGGACAGCCGAAGAGACCTGGCAGGACGATACCGTATTCGCACCGGAGGTGAGTGGCATGATTGGCTCACCAGCACTGAACCGGGCTAACCGCGACTACCTCAGTTTCTTTGTCAACCGGCGCTCCATCAATAGTCGGCTGCTCAGCTGGGCGGTCGAGGAGGCCTATCACGGACTGCTCATGCAGGGTCGGCACCCTGTAGCCATTATCAATATCGCGGTGCCGCCCGATGAGGTGGATGTTAACATCCACCCGACCAAGGCCGAGGTGAAGTTCCGCAACGAGCGGGCTGTTTTCGTAGCAGTGCAGAGGGCTGTCCGCGGTACCCTGGTTGAACTGGCACCGACACCCCGAATCGACGAACCGACGGCCATCTACGGAGCGCCACCGCCACCACCCAAACAGCTCTGGGCTATTCCCGGCAAAGGGACTACCCCGACGGCTGGGCCGCCGGTGCTTGAGCCGGTGCCGCTTGTTTCGCTGCCGGCATTGCGCGTGCTCGGTCAAATAGACAGCACCTATATCGTTACCGAGGGGCCGGACGGACTGTACCTCATCGACCAGCACGCTGCCCACGAGCGTGTCCTTTACGAGAAGTTCCGGGAGCAGCAGTCACAGAAGCAGATTGATATTCAGGGACTGCTGGAGCCGATACCGTTCGAGGTCAGCCCGCAGCAGGATGAGGTCCTGAGGAACAGTCACCAGCAGCTGGTCGAGTCCGGTTTTTCCATCGAGCCTTTTGGCGACCGCACCTATCTGGTACGGGCGATACCCGCCCTGCTCGACCGCAAAAACTGGCCAGAAATGGTGCGGGAGCTACTGGACAACGCCGTCGAGGGAAAGGTGACCGACTGGGCGGATGGCATCGCCACTACCCTGGCCTGCCACAGTGCCATTAGAGCCGGTAAAGGCCTCACTCAGGAAGAGATGCGGGAGCTAATCCAGCAACTGGAGCAGACCAGAATGCCGCGCACCTGTCCTCATGGTCGGCCAACCGTCATCCACCTCAGCTCACGACAACTGGAGAGGGAGTTTCACCGCACCTAATCGCCCCTCCAGCTAGACCTCGTAGCCCGCCCTGGCCATGATTTGCCTGACAGACAGGCAGGCGGGTGAGTCCTCGGACAGGTCGAGGAGCGACCTCCCCGTCAGGTTGCTCTGCTTGACATCGACATCGTATTCCATCCTGCCGAGGTAGGTCTCACCGGTGCTTTTCAGGTATTGTTCCGACCCGGCATCGAACTCGTGGTTGCCCACCAGAAAGAGACGGTCGTAGGTGATGCCGACCCTTTCGGTTATCTTCTTGACGCGCTCGATGTGAGTGACCGACTTTCTTGAGGGGTCGACAATCACGAAGAGGTCGTTGATGCGGGGCACCACTTTGCGATTTAGGTGCTCCAGTCCCGCCGGAGAGTCGATGACGATGTTGGCGTAGTTTTCTCCGATGGCCGGGATGATGAACTCGAAGAGGAAGTTGGCCGAGCGGTAGTCGCCCTCGGTCCACTTCGGGCCGAGCGAAATCAGGTCGAACTTCTCGGAGCGGTACTGAGTATACCACCGGAGCAGCCACGGTATCTTCACCGTCACCGGGGAGCCTCCCAGTTCAGTGAAGGCATCCTCGTCTTCGATATCGCTGGTCAGGTCAGAGAGGGTCTTGACCGGCACTTCACGCTCAGCCTCTGTCTTTACCCTGGCCGACTCCAGGTCTACGCCGAGCATCGTTCCCAGGCTCTGGTCAGGGTCGATGTCGAGCAGCAACAGAGGTAGTTTCAGGTAGCGACTGACCAGAGCGACGAAGGTGGATTTACCGGTGCCGCCCCGCCCCGTGGCCATGATGATATGGCCTGCCTTGTCCAGCGACCGGGTAACCCGATTTATCCTGGTAGCGGCGGCAATAATCTCGGCACCAAGGTCTTCACTGTACATCATGGCACCTGTCCTCTAGCTTCTCCCTTTTGGAACTCAGGACGACGCCGTGCTGTCTCCGCCATGTCAAAGGGTTTCACCAGCGGGGGCGATGCCTGATAAACGGTGACGACACCCTCCAGACCGGAGAATGCCGACTGAATTTCAGCGATTTTCTCCGGCGACAGCGGCTTGACAGCGCAGGGGCGCAGCGGGGTATTAATCTGGACCTCATCCGGAGAGAGCTCCCGCGCAAGCCGGGCCATCTCGTCGGCACGGTCCTTATTGGCATCGATAAACATCATGGCGATGGCAAGCTTCCCGCGGTAGGTACTCCGGAACAGTCTGAGAGCCTCCAGAATCTCGCCGAGCCGACACCTTATGCGGGGACGGTTTACCTTGCGGAAAATCACCTCATCCGGTGCATCCAGCTTGGCAACCACCACATCGGCCCGCGCCAATTCGTCCCTGACATCCTGCCGTAGCATCAAAGAGGAATTGGTCAGGACAGCCACCGGGACCTTCAGATTCGACCTGACGAGCTCGATGGCCTCCCCCAGATTGCTGGCCAGGGTCGGTTCCCCCATCCCGGAGAAGGTGGCGTAATCGACGTCCACATGCCCGATTGCCTCCAACCCCTGCGCCACCCGCTCCAGGCTGACGAACTCTTTTCGTCGGGCAACGGGACGCACGGTGCTGCCCAGCTGGCAGTAGACGCAGTCGAATGAGCAGAGCTTCTGCTGGCCGGAGAGCATGTCTACCCCCAGCGACCTGCCCAGTCGCCAGGATGAAACCGGCCCGTAAATGACACTCCCCATCAGCCCCGTCCAGGTTTCCCCTTCTTCAGGAAGAATTTCAGGTTTCGAACCTCGCCAACCCCCCGCAAGCCGGCCGCCATTGCTGTGAGGATACCGGCGATATAATCACGGGGAAAACCGCTAAGCGCTATGTCGGAACCGTTGACCAGTAGAGTCACCCGGTTCTCTTTAGGCCTGATAAAACCCGTCTCCAACAAGTCAACCAGACCGGTAATATCATCCAGAGAGAACTGTCTTGTCCTGGTATCCAGAGGCTCATCGCTGACAATAGCCGCCAGCTTCTTAACCCCCTTTAGTGGCGACCCCGCCTCTTTACGGTGTACCTCTATCTTCGGGGCATTATCATGCTTGAAGCCCTCGGCGAGAATGATATCGTAGTCCTCGGCGAAGAGGTGCACCATGTCTTCAATAGAGGCCTCCGCCATCGGTTTTATCATCGTCACCTGTGCTGAGGTACGGATAACAGTCGCCTCGCTACCCGCCTGAATATGCCGCCAGCTGTCTTTCCCCGGCTCATCGAGGGTGACGTCGTCCCGGGTATGCTTGATGGTGGCTACCCGGTAGCCCCGCGACTTCAGCTCAGGAATGAGCTTCTCGATAAGCGTGGTCTTGCCCGACTTCGATTTACCCACAATAGAAATAACTGGTGCCATCTCGGTTCTCCTGCCAGCCCTTCAATACTGACGGTAAGTCTTCTTCCAGGGCTCTTTCTTCATAGCGTGGTAGTCCTTCAGGGCTTCTCTCAGGACACCGACCGCCTGGAGAGCACAGTGGACGTTCCCCTCCGGCAGCCCGCCCAGGGCCTCCGGTACGTCCTGCTGGCTGACCATCAGTGCCTCGGTAACGGTCTTACCCTTTACAAGTTCGCTGACCATGCTCAGCGAGGCGATAGTGGCAGCACAGGCATCGGCCCAGAAAAAAGCCCCAGCAATCCAGTCGTCCTTCACCCGGAGCCACATCCGAATAGTATCGCCACCGGCACTGGTGACACCGGCAAAGCCATCGGCATCAGTCAGACTACCAAAGTTACGGGGATGGAGTGCATGGTCGACCACTGTCCCGGTATAGATGCGTCGCATCTCATCGAGTGCCCTTTTCTCATTGTGACCTAAGTTGGTTGCCATTACTCTTAACTCTATTTTACTGAAACCCGACCCCAGCAGCAAACAGAAATGACCATAAAAAGTCTTTTTCCGTCACCCGGGCCTCTCCCCGAATATCCTGCTGCCAATCCTGACAATGTTGGCGCCCTCCTCGATAGCGATTTGGTATGAGCTGGTCATCCCCATCGAGAGGTATTTCATAAAGACCCCGGGCAGGCTAAGCCCTTTGAGATGGTCAAAAAGCCTTCTTATCTCGATGAAGTAAGGCCTGGTATCCTCCGGGTCGCCGACCTCCGGGCCCATTGTCATCAGGCCCTCGACCCTGATATTGGGCAGGGCCGATATCTCCCGTACCAGCGGCTCAACCGCCTCCGGCAGCACGCCCCACTTCTGCGACTCGCGCCCACTGTTGACCTCAATCAGTACCGGCATTATCTTGCCAATCTGGCCACATCTTTTATCTATCTCCCGGGCAAGGGCCGATGAGTCGACCGTTTCTATCATGTCGAACAGCCGGACCGCCCTGCCCACCTTGTTCCGCTGCAGGTGCCCGATGAAGTGCCACTGCGCTTGAGTGCCCACTACCTCGTAGGCCCGCTCCGCCTCCTGGAGATAGTTCTCCCCGACAATCCTTGCCCCCGCCTCCACCGCCTCCAGGATTTCCGCCGGGGCCCTCCCCTTGGCGGCCACCACCAGCTGGACTCCCTCCGGCAGCTCGGCCAGCAACTGCGTGACGTTTTCCCTGATACTCATAACAAGGCCATCGACTCTATCAACATCTTAGCGGTAAGTCCCGACATCTTCAAGGGCATGTGGACAGACCTTGACTAATCAGTCTGAATAAATCAAAATGGAGGCACTGGCGTCGGGGTGTAGCGCAGCCAGGTAGCGCACCTGAATGGGGTTCAGGTGGTCGGCGGTTCAAATCCGCCCACCCCGACCATATTGGGAAAATATAAGTCGAGGGGAGCTATGTACAGCTTCCCTCTATTATTTTGACAAGCGAGGATGCTAAGACACAATTGAAACTGTGGGGTGAATGAAGTGAATCCCCGCTTATGAGGAGATTCTCAAAATCGGTGAACTAATTAATACAAGTGAAAATGAGTTAGTACACAGAATTACTGATTTAAAGCAAAGGCTTGATTGCATGAACTGTCATCTTATAGAGGCATGCCTGAATACTACTATAGTGGAACAGCCTGTGTAGGAATTAGTGCAGATGTGGAGATTTTAGATAAGTTTGGAGCTGACGCTATAACATTGTGAGAATGGGTGGTAAGTATTACCCATTTACAGCTTATAGCTTATTTTTCTTTAACAAACAGCTGCCTTATGAGTTTTTTTAAGTCTATGCCCATTCCAAAGAAGTTTGGTTGTAAGAGGACAATTTCATTGGCTTTTGTTAGGAAGCTATCGGGAGTATCGGATTCGGTTTTGAGTTTGCTCAATATGCGAAGAACTTCTTCTTCGTTATCACTCTCGAATTGGATGGTGCCAAGCAAATCAATAACGCTATATGGTGTTTCCGAACCGTCTGGGATATAAGTCTTCTCTCCAAGTCTCTCCAGTCTAATTAGGTGCTCATAGCTAACTGATATCGAAGGTTGGTCCGGCATTGGGACTCTTTCAATGGCTTGTATTTTTTCAAAACTGGAATTTATTGCATAAAGAGAATACCGAATCACTGCAAAGTAGTCTCTTTTTTGCGGTCCAGATACATTGACATTTATTCTTTTATCTCTCTCGTCAGCTTCTACTAAAGCTTGACATTGGAAGGAGGGGTCTTCAAGAACAACGCCTGTTCTCCATCGTAATTCATTTTTAATATCATGACGCAGATTGACTATTAGACGAGGAATGATAGATTTTGGTAGGAAGTCATATTGTATATAAAAATTGAGGGACGAATCATAATCAAACTCTATTTCTGGCTTCTGTATGTCTAGTAACTGTGGTACAAGAACGGCAACAGGAGATAGTTCATAGCATAACTCAAACTTCTTCATTAAGTTGATGATGTAGGGGAACCTATCATTGGGGTAAGTACGGTCGTTCGGTTTAATAGGTTTCAAAATGTCACCAATAGAAGCGAGAGGAAGTATTCCCTTGGAATCAGCGAGTACACTAGAGTTTATTATCTTGTAGACGGCTTCCGTTATCCATTTAGGTTCTAATACGTGTGTGTCGAATAGGTCTAGGTCTTGAAAATGAAGAACAACTCCTAAATCGTTTAGAAATTCGAGAAGAACATCTTGGTCGCTGGAATCCTCGATGCCTGATTTAGAACATATAGACTTATATTCGGTGAAACTAATAAAGTCTTGTTCCATGTTTTCAAGAGAGGTCTTAACATCGAACCATGTCTTTGGCCAGTAGGTTCGAGGCAGCTCAGATTCTAGGAGGGCTTGTTTTAGTTCTCCAATGAAATATTCTATCCCACTAGAGTCTAAACATGAAACAGGATAAAATCCCTTTATGCCATTATATTTGTTTTTCAGGAATATTCGATTAAGGTCATAAGAGGGGTGTTCATCCATCTTATTTAGGACAACAAGAATTGGAGAATCACCGCCGAAACTCTCAATGAGTTTTAGCCAATATTCGGCATCTTCATCTTTACGCCCATCAAGAACGAGAATGTAAAGGCTACGTTTAGAAAGGAAGAATTGGTGAGTCGCATGCATAATCTGTTGGCCACCAAAATCCCAGAAATGAACATGAATAGTATTTAGATTTTCATCTATTGACCAGTCCTTTATGTTAATGCCGTGAGTTTGAGACTCCATTGGATTAAAGGACTCACCTAGTAGTCGTTTCATGAGAGAAGTCTTCCCTGAGCCACCATCACCAACAAATAATACTTTGACTTCAGAAAGTGGATTTTTTTCAATACTTAGCGATTTATAATAGGACTTAATAGCTTTAATACCATGCTTTGAAATCTCTATTGGAGGCTCTACAATAGGATTACCTCTTATTGGTATTTCATTCAAATTCATTTGTGCTATTTCAGGAGGTAACTTAGTTAATCGATTATTCTGTAGAAAGAGTATTTTAAGTTTTACTAATTGAACTATCTCTGGAGGCAATAGAGTCAATTGGTTGCCGGATAAGTACAAGAGAGTTAATTGGCTGAGAGATAAGATTTCCTTAGGAAAGACTGATAGTTTATTATTTCGCAAATCAAGCTGAGAAAGGACTGACAAATGACTTATCTCAGCGGGTAATCCTGACAATTTATTATTAGATAGATATAATTGGGTTAAACCGGTAAGTTTCAAGACTTGCGGAGGTAACGTAGTTAGTCTATTACTCATAAGAGAAAGCTGTTGTAGTGATTCCTTTAGATTTACTATTTCGTCTGGTAATGAATCAAGATTGTTACCGGAAAGACTAAGCTGTCTTAGTTTAGTTAGTTTACCTATTTCATGAGGTAAGGTATCAAGTTGGTTGTTGTTGATATTGAGTTCTGTAAGATTGTAGAGATTACCTATATCGGGAGGTACATGCATAATAAGGTTGTGTCTCAAATTTAAATACTCGAGGTTAACGAGTTGGCATATAACTGTATTCAAAGTGGTAAGGTTGTTATTTCTAACGTCTAAATAACGTAAATTGGATAATTCTCCAATTTCATCTGGAAGAGTATTCAAATCATTATCACGCAAAATAAGATGGGTAAGGTTAGTTAGTTCACCTATTGTTGGCGGGATAGTCTGTATACGCTGGGAAGAGAGGTCCAAGTGTGTTGAACCTTCTCGGAGAGCAAATTGTATGTACCACTCAAATTGTTCTGTTTCCATATACCAATCTTTGGGTGTTTGTTCGTAATTTGACAAATTTGCTAAATTCGACAGAATGGTAAGTGGATAATATAATATAATAACAAGTGAAAGGAGGCAAGCGGCCTCCGCCTTTTATCAAGAGTGCTTTACACACATTAGGTCAGAAGAGGGAGCTCTAAATTGCTGCCTCTTTTTTATTTGATTTTGTGCTGAAGAGTGATTATGATGTGTGGCGAAAGGAGGCAAGCGGCCTCCGCCTTTTCTACAAGCTACATGGGGTTCAGGTATTACTGGTTTGAATCCTTTCATGGATGAAAATAGAGTTATAGGAGATATTATGGATTATCAACATATGACGGCTCCTTGCGGCATAGACTGTTTTAACTGCCTGATGTATCGGGCTATCGAAAACGAGGAGCTGAGAAAGGGACTCTCCAAGAATATGGGCATACCTTTTGAAAAAGCAGTCTGCAGGGGATGCCGAGATGAAAACGGAACCATAGATTTTCTAGGCATGACTGAGCCATGTAATGTATACAAATGCATTACTGCAAAAGGTATTAATTTTTGTTGTGACTGTCCTGACTTTCCCTGCGACCATCTGCATCCCTACGCAGACGGAGCATCCGACAGGCCGCATAATACCAAGGTATTCAATTTGTGCTTGATAAAGAAGATGGGTCTTGAATCGTGGGCAAAAAACAAAGCCAGCAGTGTTAGGAGAACTTATTTCAGGGGAGAGTTCAAGCTGTAAGCGTTTAGGGTACTTCAGCACGAAAAGTATCTTACAAGAAAGGAGGCAAGCGGCCTCCGCCTTTTCTACAAGCTACACGGGGTTCAGGTGGTCGGCGGTTCAAATCCGCCCACCCCGGCCATAGACAGGAGAGACCTGAGGCAATATAGACGTTTCCTTAATCAGGGCCTTCCCGCTCACCCTTTGAGTCTTTAAGCAAGTCCATCTGCTGCCGCAGCTTTCTCTGCTTGTAGTACAGAAAAAATACGTAGCCGAAGATAAGCGCCCAGATGATGGTATAGGCTGCAAAAAGATAACCCAAATTATCCATAACTATTACACTCCTAATCTGGCCTGTTATTTTTTATATTCCTGATATCCGCTTCCATGTTCTTGAGACGAGTGCTCTGCACGACCAGGATGATATATAAAACAGTGAATGCAATAATACACACAAGCAATGTAATGAGCATGGACGTAACAAGCCCGCCCTCGAATATCAATGCCCCTGGATGTTGAGTCCGCCACAGCATAATTGCCAGAGCCACGATTGGCACATCGATGAAACCGACAATACCAAGCACGGCACCGAGCCTGGCACGCTGGCTATCTTCAGCAACATAGTGACGCACCAGCAGATAGGCCACATAGGTAAACCACAGGACCAGGGTAGCTGTCAGCCGCGCGTCCCAGGTCCACCAGATTCCCCAGGCCGCTTTTGCCCATATACTCCCGGTAATCAAGACCAGGGATGTGAAAACAACACCGACCTCTGCCGAAGCGGAGGCAATCACATCCCATTTCATGTCCCGCTTCGTCAGATAGAGAATACTGCATACAAAGACAACGAAAAACGCCAGGAAAGCAATCCAGGCCAGAGGAACATGAAAGTAGAAGATTCTCTGCACAGCCCCCATGTTCTTATCGGTCGGCACGTATATGAACACCATGTAGAGTGCCGCTACCATCAGAGCGAAGCCCAGACCGACAAGGATGTAATGCCTCAGAGCACTCCTACCATTCATATAGATGTCTCCTCAGTTTGAAGCGTTTATCCCTCGACCACGTATTGAAAAACCAGAGTAGCCACTACCAGGTAGATTATATCGAACGCTATCATTATTTGCAGCCAGGTCAACATGTCTCCCCAGGGACCGCCCTGCAATACCACCGCCGTTGCCTCGACAGCGGCGATAATTACAGGAACAACGATAGGCAGAAAGAGAATCGGCAGCATGATATCCCGTGCCCTGATATTAATGGCCAGCGCCGAGAACAACGTACCCACCGAAGTAAATCCCAGTGTTGCCAGCACGATGATAAGAATCAGCCGTGGGAGAAAGAGGGATAAATTCAACAGGACCAGGAATATCGGTGTGACAACAATTTCGATAGCCAGCATGAAGGTAAAGCTACCCAGCAGCTTTCCCCAGTAGATGGCCATATGGTCTACGGGACAAAGCAATAGCCCCGCCAGCCGGGAATTTTCTCTCTCCAAAGCGAAGACGCGGTTGAGACCGAGCACGCCAGCAAATGTAAAGGCCACCCACAGAATACCCGGAGCTACCAGACTCATGGTAGCCGTTTCAGGCTCAAAGGCGAAATTGAAAATCACCAGTACCAGCAGCGCAAAGACCAGTATGGAGGTAACAACCTCTTTGGTCCTGATTTCCAGCAGGATATCCTTCCAGAAGATGGTCAATACCTTGCTTAAAGGTCCCTTCATTTACCCATCTCTGTATAGCTCTGGTAGACTTCCTGGAAATTCGCCATATCGATATCACCCCTGGAGGACTGGTAAACAATTTTACCCCTGTTGAGAATAACCACCGTATCCCCCATCTCAATCCCCTGCTTCAGATTATGGGTGGTCATCACTATCGTGCGCTCCGGTGTGTTAACAGACTCCAGCACATCCCTCAGCATAGCAACAGCCTGCGTATCAAGCCCGACCTCCGGTTCATCAAGGAAGAGTACCGATGGGCTGTGAATCACTGCCCGTGCAATGGAAACCCGTTGCTGCATGCCATGCGACAGGGTCCCGACCCGGTCGTGCAGGCGAGATTCCATCCTTATCTGGGACACAACCTCGTGGATACGTTCTTTCAGGGAGGGGATGTCATACATTCTCCCGTAGAACCTGAGGTTCTCATATACGGTCAGGTCGTCATAAAGGAAGGTCTCATGGCTGACCAGGCCTATCCGGCGTCTGATTTTAACAGGGTCATTACGGACATCCTCACCATCCACACGCAACGTGCCAGTGGACGGCTTACTGAGTGTAGACAATACCTTGACCAGGGTAGTCTTACCGGCACCATTTGGACCAAGAACAGTCACATGTTCTCCCCTGCCAACCTGAAGGTCAATATCGCTCAGAGCGCGATTATTCCCGAATGACTTACTCAGTCCCTTAACCTCGATAGCCCATGTGGTCAAGTTGGGTCCTGTCTCCTTCATTATCTATATCTATGTCCTCAGTTAGCCTCGATTCCGCCGGCTATAGAGCCTGTGCTCTTTTCCTCATCAAATAATAAGTGACAAAACCTATAATCACCACAACCGCGATAGCCCCAAAAATGATGAGTGATGGACTGTTGCCCCCCGATAAACTTGAAATACGGATATCCACAGTATCACCGCGGCTAAGACTATCGCCCACGAAATGTATGAACTCTCCTCCGGTATCAGTTATTATTGGGTCAGCCGGCGACAGACGGGTACTGGCAACCTCGATATCTTCTCCCTGGACCAATACGTGCACGGTATCAGTTGGATAATCCACGGGTAAGTTAATTACCAAATCACCAGAGCTCGGGACGTCCAAATTGTACGAGAAAATAACTTCATTCTCACCCGGAGGAAACACCAACGTATTGGTAACGGTATTATCGTCGACAATGAAGTAATCCCCTACCGACTCTTCCGGTACCCCAAAGTCGGTCGCCCCCTCCGGTAATGTAAAGACCAGTGTTCCCTGTACCCCCCCGAAATTGGTCTCATCTGAACCCACGTAGGTCTTATCGCCCTCATTAAGCAACCACATTACTTCCGTCACCGAGAAATAGCCATCCTCGGCATGCAGGATTACATGCAGAAGATAAACCCTTATCGACTGGTCGCTCGTAGTTGTGTCACTAACCGGGACCTCGATAGATTTTTCCGTCTCACCGGTACTGAAATTAACCGGGTAGTAGTAGTCAACCTGCATATAGCAGACCCTTACCAGATAGCTCTGTGTCACCGAAATATCCGTGAAACGGAACTTGCCTTCGTCGTCCGTCTGGCCGGTCTGCACTTCCCGTACTTCACCTTCAACCTGAGCAACCAGGGCAACATACAGGCCAGCAACGCTGCCCCCACCCTCGGTCTCATTGACCACCTGCCCCTCAATCACCCCCTGCTCTGAATCCTGAGCACTAACGCTTCCCGGCAGTCCGATAGTAAGTAAAATCACCACCAATATATATATCAACTTCTTCATCATCTATCCTTACGCTGAGACTCACGTCTGTCCTGGTGAGAAAAGGCAACTACCCCACCCAGCAATAGAAATCCGCCCCCCACCCATATCCAGACAACCAGAGGGTTTACCAAAGCCCTTATGGTAACCGATTTATCCTGCTGGTCAAAGCTGGTCCAGACCAGAGAAACGAACAAGTCCTCGGACGGCGTGGTACGGACAGCTGCCTCGGCAAATGTATCCATATAGTTAAACCAGTAATTATTCTCCGGGTACATATCACCAATCAGGCGGCCTTGCCTGCTGACAGATAATGTTGCGATAGCACTAACCTTCGTCTGGCTTCCTTTGAATATCAGCTCCTTATAGGTCAAATCATACTCCCCGACCTTCATTGACTGACCGATATCAAGCATTGCAGTGTTCTCAACAGCGTAAAAAGACGAGACCACGATTCCAAGGGCTATCAGAATAATGCCGATATGCACCAGGAAACCACCATACCTGGGGCGATTGCTGCTGAGCAGGGCCAACGGTGCCCGGAGGTAGTTCTCCTTCCGGCTCTGGTGCCGGGCCTTCGCTCCCCGGAACCATTCCAGCAAGATAACGAAAAAAGGGAAGCAGCAAACTGTCGCCGCGACAAGGTACCATTTGCCACCACCGATAATGAGAACGATTACAACAACTAGCAACGTGGCCAGAAGACTGAATAGTAAATTGCGCCGTACGGACTGCCACGAAGTCCTGGCCCAGCCTAACAGTGGGCAAACCCCCATGAAAAATACCAGCAAAAGCATAATCGGTCCGGCCACCTGGTCAAAGAAACTGCGGTCGATTACTATCCTTGTTCCGCCAAATAGCTCAACTATCCGCGGGAGGACTGTTCCAATAAGGACAATTGCCGTTAGCAATACCAGAATAATATCAGTAGCCAGAAACGCTCCTTCTCTGGAGATGAGAGAAAAAGACCTCTCGTCCTTCGGAAAGTCTTTACGGCGAGCGTAAAGCAATCCTAGAGAGCCAGCCAGCGTTACCAGTATTGCCGCCAGTATATAGGGTGGAAATTGAGAGCCGTAGAAACCGTGCAGCGGGGACTCAATACCACCATGCGTAATGAAGGGAATGAGCAGGGTAAATTCAAAAGTAAAGATAGCGAGCACCAGGCTCCATCCCTGCAAATAATTCCTCTGCCTTTGGCCCGAAATTGAGTGGACGAAGGCCGTTATCAACAACCACGGCATCAGGCCGGCATTCTCGACAGGGTCCCAGGCCCAGTAGCCCCCCCAACCCAGCTCATTATAGGACCACCACATCCCTATCAGATTACCTAATCCCAGCATGCACCAGCCAAAAATTGTCCAGCGCCTGACCCACCTCACCCACTGGGCACTGGGGGTATGGGTAACGAGTGCCGCTATCACTATGGCAAAAACGACAGACACTGCGGCAAAGGAGATATAGAGAATAGGTGGATGCACCAGCATAGCGACGTTCTGGAGAAGTGGATTCAGACCCAATCCTTCGGCAACCGGGGTCGGGTTCTTTTCAAAGACGTTCACCACGAAGGTCACCATAGCCAGGAAAAACAGCTGTATCACTGCCAGAATACAGAGTGTGTGAGGCAAGATTGAATTATCGTACTCATGTTTCCGAAAAGCTACCACGGCAGAAAAAAGTGAAATCAGCCATCCCCAGAGCAATACCGAACCAGCTTTATCGGCATACAAAGCGCTTAAGGCATAGGCGGCGGGTAAGCTGTTGTCAACGTGTTCCGATACAATCTTGAGGCTGAAATCTCTGGTAAGAAAGGCAAATACAGCCGTGGCCAGCGCCAGACTGTAAAGGGCTGCGGTACTGATGACAGCAATTCGGGTAATCGAGATAAGCCGGCGAGAGCCTGTACGAGCACCTATCCCCGCGACGACTACTGATGAGAGTGCCGCCAGAAATGCCAGTATTATGATGCCTTGCCCTATCTCTGCTGTATCCAATAATCACTCTTGTGGTTCATATTTTGAGGGACACTTTAGAATTATTGTGCTCCCCTGAAATGTATTATCTGAGCGAAGCTCCCCCTCCACGAGAATATTGGAATCGTCATTGAGACCACTGGGCCTGGCGCCTCCGTACACGACTAGCAGGTCATCACCACCTTCGGTGATGACAAACCTTAGCTCAAGGGCATCGGCATCCCACTCGATGGAGTCATTAACCACCTTGCCAGCCACCCGTACCCGCTCCCCGTATAATTCGCTACCTCTATCCAGGAGTTCGCTTACCGTCAGGTAATAACTGACTGCCCCGCTCAGACTCGCGTATACTAAGAGACTGACCGCCACGGCAAGGACTCCTCCCCCAATTAAATACCTTTTCCTCATCTCTCGCCCTGCTCCGTCACCCATATCCAGTCTACTACCACCGAGAATATGCTGTCAAAGCTCAGAGACGCTAGTTAAAAGAGAGTAATAAAAAAACATACTAAACCCCGATAAGGTATTGACTCATTCAGCACTAAGTGGTAAGATATTTCACTGGGTGACAATGCAACTAACGATGCTCAGTGAAAACCATGATATAAACACTTCACAATCATTGGCATGCATGGCAGTGATTATGTATGCCTATTTTTATGCCAGTGTTAATATAAATAACAGTCAATGAAGGAGGAGTAAGGGATGCGTATAAAGGATTGGCTGAGAATCCTACTGGTTTTCTGTGTGGTATTATTGCTGTTCACCATGCCAATGCTTACTGCCTGTGGCGGTGGAGGCGGTGAACAGGAGGAAGAGGAAGAAGAGGAAGAAGAGGAGGTATCAGAATTCGACATAGTTTTGGAGGCTGCCCAAGACTATTGGGCCAACAGGGCCGGCAATATGAAAGCCTCCGACTTGCAATTGGCGATTGCCGAAGGCAATGCACCCTATATCGTCGACCTGCGTAGCGCGGCCGATTATGCCGCAACAGGCCATATCGACGAAGCGGTTAACCTCGCATTTAGTCAGCTGACCACACTCCCCGAGGATGAGGAGATTCTGGTCTATTGCTACACGGGCCAGTCAGGCTCGGCTGCGGCTGCTCTACTCGGTGTTCTGGGCTATGACGTCCAGAACCTACGACATGGCATGTGTGGCTGGACTACCGACCCGGCAGTTACACTGAGTAAGTGTTTCGATGCCAGTAGAGACCAGGGTGACTACACCGTCGAGACCACAGTCAACACCGTTACCACAACCTATGATTACCCGGAGCTGGACAATACCACTTCAAGCAATGAGGACACAATCATCTTGGAGGCCGTAAAAACCGTTTCACCAAAGTTCATCACCGCGGCTGACCTCAACCTGAAGATTGCCGAGGGCGAGGACATGACCATCATCAGTGTTCGCGCTGCGGATGTTTATGCCGTGGGCCATATCCCCGGCGCTATCAACATCCAGATGGATGATTTGCTCAATAGTCTCGACAAGATTGACCCTGACGCACCGGTCTACGTGTACTGCTATACCGGACATAACGCCGGCCAGGCAATGGCCATACTGAATATGCTGGGATATGATGCTTACAGCCTGAAGTACGGTTATTGCTCGTGGTCTTCGGTTAATGCGAGCTCATGCTACGATGCCAGCACAGTCACTGATTACCCGATAGAGTAAAATAATAAACCCTCTGGAAGGGACAGGCTCTTCCAGAGGGTTCCCTTCCCGGGACAAGATAGAAAAAGATATGTAACATATAGGGCCATCAAGAGGTATTGAGTTTCGGAGTAGCCGATGAAACGCATATTGTTTGCTGCCGTCAGTTTGGTCTTGCTCGCCGTGCTTATCTTAGCAGGCTGCGAACCCGCCCCACCACCACCGGCAGGTGAGGAGGTAAGCTCCTGTGTCATTTGCCACACTGATAAAGGCCTTCTCCAGGAAACGGCAACTGTTGTAGAAGAGCAGACATCAGAAGAAACCTCCGGCGAAGGCTGAGGGGGCGAGTTGCCTCCGTTGGAGGAATGGGAAAAGGTCTACCTGAAGAATACCGCCTTCTTGGAAGACGAGCATGGCAAGGTTGGCTGCGTAATCTGTCACGGCGGTGATAGCAGTGCCGAAGATAAAGACGCTGCTCATCTGGGAATATTGGCCGACCCATCGTTAGAGAGCTGCGCCATCTGTCATAGTGATATCACGCTCTCCTCCGATATCAGCCTGCATGCCACACTCAGCGGCTATACACACGACCTTGAAGCACGGGGTGGTAACCTCAATGAAGGGACGGCCCTTGACGAAGCTCTCGGCAACCATTGCGAGGAGTGTCATACCACATGCGGCCAGTGTCACATCAGCCGTCCGGAAGAGCTGGGTGGTGGCCTGGTAACAAGCCATGTCATTAAAGCGACCCCATCAATGCAATACAACTGCACTGCCTGTCACGGGTCTCGGGTCGGCAACGAATACCTGGGAAATAATGAAGGGATTGCCGCCGATGTCCACTGGACACAGGAAACGATGACGTGTACCAAATGCCACGGTGATGAGCTACACGGCTCAGGCCAATCTGTAGATGATATGTATGACAATATCGATGTTGTCCGATGTGAAGACTGCCACGAGGATGTCCTGACAGATGATATCGAACAACACCAGCAACACATCGGTGACCTTCAATGCCAGGTCTGTCACTCCGTAACTTACAGCAACTGTTATACCTGCCACGTAGGCATAGACCAGAACGGGCTGCCCTATCGTACCAGCGACCCAACAGTGATGGGATTCAAGATTGGCCTTAATCCAATAGTGTCTGAGGACAGACCTTACACATATGTGGTGCTGCGCCATGTGCCGGTCACTCCTGACACCTTTGACTACTATGGTAACAATCTCCTGCCGGATTTCAATGCATCGCCAACTTGGAAGTACTCCACGCCACATAATATTCAGTTAGATACACCGCAAAATGCGAGCTGTAATTCCTGCCACGGCAATGAGGACCTGTTCCTGACCGAGGATGATGTCAGTGCTGCGGAATTGGAAGCAAACCGGGGAGTTATAGTAATAAATATCCCGGAGCCAATTACAAGCCATTAATTAACGAGAGTAAACCGAACATCGGGGAGCTAATATGGAACTAGGGCGAAGAAATTTCTTAAAGGCCTCCGCCGGAGCAGCGGCAGGACTTGTTTTGTTTAGAGCTATAAAATTTAGTAACGTGGCTAAGGCTGCCCCCTCTGAGTCAGATGCAGCTATGCTGATAGACGTTACCAAATGCATCGGCTGCTGGTGGTGCTATGCCGCCTGCAAGAACTACAATAACAATCCAGAGACTGACAGACCTACCCCAGAAGAACCGCCCAAGCTGGAAGCAGATTGCTGGTCAACCCTGTTCCCCCTGAAAAAGGGCGACGAATGGAGCTATAGAAAGCATGCCTGCATGCACTGCACCGAGGCCAGCTGTGAACAGGTATGCCCCACGGGAGCCATTTCACACGAAGGAGGAATTGTAGTCATTGACCAGGAGTGGTGCATTGGCTGTGGCTACTGCGTTCAGGCCTGTCCTTTTGGTGTTCCCCACAAAGACGAGCATCTGGGAACTGCCCGGAAGTGTACCTTCTGCATTGACCGGGTAAATAATGGTTTGCCTACTGCCTGCGCCGATGCCTGCCCAACCGGTGCAATTCAATATGGAACGCGAAGTAACCTGCTCACTACAGCCAGAGCGCGTGTTCAAACCCTGAAAAATAACGGAACTCCCAAGGCTAATCTGTATGGCGAAAATGAGCTGGGTGGTTTGCGTGTCCTCTACGTGCTCGACGATACTCCTTCCGCCTACGGGCTCCCCGAAGAACCAAAGGTAGCAACTTCAAAGCTACCCTTCCAATGGCTTGGTGGTCTTCTCACGGGTGGTCTGGTTGCCGCCTTACCGTTCTGGCTTATCTTCAAGCGGAAGAAAAAGGTCGAAGCCGAGTCCGAATAATACAATCAAGCAGGAGCAAGCATTACTCAGCCTGCTTATGGGGTTTATTTCGACCAGAGTGTGCTTCTTTTTTCCCGTTTAGATACGGAACGTGTTACAGAAGTGATGTCACCACAGGAAAGGCACTTCTATTTTGTTAGACGGGGTCCCTTCAGCACAGCCGACTGTCCATTAGTTCCTATTTACTACTATCACCAACCCTGACCCTGCCCCAAATAGCGACGACGCGCGCCAGTGACTCGACCGCAGACTCTTCAGTATCCACGTTTTTGCGAAAGCAAAGATCCATGTAATTAGTCAGTATCAGTTGTCCTACACTTTCAACAGCCGAGCGGATTGCTGCCAGCTGAGTCACCAGGCTTTCGCATTCCCTATCATCAACAAGCATTTTCTGGATACCCCGGACCTGTCCCTCAATCTTTTTCAACCTGTTCAGTATTACTTCCTTTGGTACCTTTGTATTTGTAGCCATTTTATTCCCTGCCTGTTTTCATTCCATTTATGTTTTACATTACTTATATCAACAGTATAACTAATAACAACCCAGATTACTATAACGATTGGTCGTATCACCAGCTGGATGGCCCAGTGTCAGACTGTCAAGGTATCCTTGGACAACGGTGACCAATATATATCCGTCCCTAATCAAGGGGTTGACAAAGAAGAGAATATATGATATACAATACCCTAGTAGGGTATTGCCTTCGGTTCGGGTATCTCAAGTACCCATGTAGTTACCCGGCCCATTAATGGGTCGGGTAATTATTCTTTATTAAAGTGATACCAACGACGAATTGGCCTCTCTCACTTATCGATAAACCTAATTCAGCATTGACCTTTACGAATTATCGTTCCCCCGCACTCGCCCCCAGATTGCCACCGCTCCTGACAAAGAGTTGATATCGGTTTTGGCGTTCGAACCTTTATAAAAGCAAAGCTTCATGCAGTTATTCAGTACTAGAGCGCCAATACCCTCAATACCAGAACGAACCGCTACCAGTTGCGTCACTATGTTCACACAACCCCGGTCGTCCGCTATCATCTTCTCGATGCCGCGAATCTGGCCCTCAATTCTCCTGAGGCGTTTCAGCAGCACCTCCTGCGGCACCTCTGTTTTTTCTTTTGTAGCCATAATATCCTCCACACAATATGGGAAGTTGATTATACCCTACGGGGTAGGGTATAATTCCTCTGGTCAGCATTAAGATGATAACCAGCATATTTTACCATTTGTCATCATCCCATGTCAGGATAAAAAGATTAGGAGGTACTTCTTGTGCACGCTACAATTCAAAAACCGATTGATGAGATTCTGGAGTATTTCAAGCCAGATGAGCGGGTGTTTGTCGTTGGTTGCGGCAACTGCGCTGCCAAGTGTCATTCTGGTGGAGGACCAGAGACTGAGGAAATGGCAGAACGGCTCAAGCAAAGGGGTGTCAGCATTGCCGGCTGGGCTTGCACCGACAACGGGGTGAGCCTGTGTAAACTCGTAGTTACGCAGAAGATGTTGAATGAGCAGCACAAGGTGGAGACTGAACAGGCAGACTCCTTTCTGATTCTTGCCTGTGGACAGGGTATCCATACTGTCATGGATGCCACCGACGGCGGCATAGTTCATCCCGGGTGCGATACAATCTTTGGCGGCGAGACCGTTACTGACGACTTTATCACTGAATATTGCTCTCTCTGCGGTGAGTGCATCGTGGAGTATACCGGAGGGCTGTGTCCGGTCACGCTCTGTGCCAAGAGCCTGCTTAACGGTCCTTGCGGAGGCGCTAAGAACGGGAAGTGTGAGGTGGACAGAAACCGTGATTGCGGCTGGCAGCTTATCTACGACCGGCTCATAGCACTCAGCCGATTGGATGAGATGGAGAAATACAAGATGCCCAAGAACAACTCCAGGTGGAGCCGACCACGTTCCCTGACTATCGGTGAGGGAGAGGCAACCTTCAAGTCCCTCTCTGGTGAACGAAAGGTCGCCAGCCACGCATAGACCAATGCCGACTTTAAACGAGGAGCAGGGTGAAAAATGAGTAAACTAAAACAGGCAGTGGAAAGCGGACAATTTGTGGTCACAGGAGAAATCGGACCACCCAAGGGGGTTGCTCTAGATAAATGCCTTCATGATGCAGAGACGCTGCGGGACTATGTCACCGCTATCAATGTCACCGACCTGCAGAGTGCCATAATGCGCATCGGCTCACTGGCCGTTTCTGCCAAGCTGGTTGAGCGAGGCCTGGAGCCAATCTACCAGCTTACCTGTCGTGACCGTAACCGGCTGGCACTTCAGTCGGACCTACTCAGTGCGTGGGCACTGGGGATAGAGAATGTGCTGTGCCTCACTGGTGACCATCCCGCACTGGGTGACCATACTGAAGCGAAACCGGTTTATGACCTCGACTCAGTGCAACTGCTCAAGGCAGCCAGCACGTTAAACCAAGGGTATGATATGGCAGATCATGAACTGGAAAGCGTGCCCGACTTCCTCCTGGGCGCAGTGGTGACGCCGGGTGCGGAACCCCTGGAGCCGCAGATAATCAAGATGAAAAAGAAGATTGAGGCTGGAGCCAGGTTCTTCCAGACGCAGGCCATCTACGAGCCGGAGAAGTTCGAGCACTTCATGAATCAGGTGCAGGGCTTCAACATACCTGTTATCGCTGGAATCGTGATACTCAAGAGCGCTGGTATGGCCAAATTTATGAATGAGAACGTAGCTGGTATCAGTGTTCCCGAGGCCATCATTCAGGAGATGGAAGAGACAAAGAAGGAGGACCGCAGGAAGAAGGCGGTAGAAATCAGCGCACGGACCATCCGACAGGTCAAGCCGCTCTGCCAGGGAGTCCACATTATGCCGCTGGGATGGGACGAACTTATACCTAAGGTCATTAGCGAGGCTGAACTCGGCCGGGAGGTGAGAGCTTTAAGTGGGGAGGGGTAACGCCAACGGGCAGGTCTATATACAAGATTCCACTGGTGGATGACGACCCAGACTTTGTTACCGCAACAAAGACAGTTCTGGAGTCAAGGTCTGATTACACGTTGTTCACCGCCAGCGATGGCGTTTTCGCTATGTCGACTGTAAAGACTGAGAGACCTGATAATCTTGGATGTGCTCATGCCCTTTGAAGGTGGGTTCACAGCAGCCAGAAAGCTGAGAGCTGCCCCCGAATTAGGCTAAATTCCAATACTTCTGTAGCCGGCAAAAAAACCAAGCTCGTGTATTATATTAATTGACATGGCGCGATTACCGGGTAAATACAATCGAACACATCTTTCTCCCTTCGACAACCTGGCTCAGGAATATGACGCCTGGTTCGATAACGAGGGAAGACTCATCTTCTCTAGTGAGGTGCAGGCGTTTAGAGAGCTATTACCATTCCTGCCAAAGCCCTGGCTTGAAATAGGTGTGGGCAGCGGACGCTTTGCCCAGGCACTTGGTATAGAGACGGGTATTGACCCCTCAGCTAGGCTCGTTGAAATGGCAAAGAAGAGGGGTATAAATGCTCTACTAGGCGAAGGAGAGCAGGAATTCTTTGATGAAGAATCACTCGGCACTGTCTTTCTAATTGTAACACTGTGTTTTCTTGATTCGCCGCTGGATGTTCTGAAGGAAGCGAACCGCATCCTGATGCGGGGAGGCAAGATAGTGCTGGGGCTGGTCCTGGAGGAAAGTCCCTGGGGTCGATTTTACCAGCTGAAGAAGGTAGAGGGACACCGCTTCTACAAGTACGCCACTTTCTATCGATATGATGATGTGATAAGACTTATGGCTCAGGCAGGTTTTATGAACGAGAGAACTGTCTCGACCCTTTTTCAGAGTCCAGGAGAGGTGAGGGATGTAGAAGAGTCCAGGGAAGGCTATTTCCCCGATGCCGGGTTTACGATAATTGTAGCCGGAAAAGGGAAGGTGGCTGCCGGGCTATGAATAGTGGACAACACTATGAATGAGAATCTTGGGTCGCGAAGTAAACCGATGCTGAGGATAAAGAAAAGCCTATGCCTCGGCTGTGGGCTGTGTGTCGAAAGCTGCCCTCGGCAGGCAATTTCGATTGTCGCGACTACGGCTCAAATAAACCAGTACAAATGTAACCAATGCCGCCTCTGCCTTGAAGCCTGTCCGCAAGGGGCAATAGTAGAGAGTCGCCCCGTCTCGGAGGCAGAGCTGGCAATCACGGTTGGTTCGCTAAAGCAAACGGCTGACGACCTCATGAAACGCATTGAAAAGCTCAAGCGACAGAACACTACAACAAACAGGGGTAATTCAAGGAGGGTATGATGGTAACCGAAATTAACGACCAGAACTTTGAAAGCGAAGTCATCAAATGTGCCATACCTGTGGTGGTCGATTTCTGGGCGCCCTGGTGTGGGCCGTGTCGTCTGATTGCGCCGGTAACCGAGAAGTTATCGGAGGAATACGCTAACAAGGTAAAATTCTGCAAGCTCAACGTGGATGAAAATCCAGAGATGTCCCAGAAATATCGGGTGATGAGCATACCACTGCTGCTCTTATTTAAAGACGGGCAGCAGGTTGATGGTATCCTGGGTGCAGTGCCAGAAAGCATAATTCAGCCGAAAATCAAGGCATTACTCTCGTAATCCGCAGGGAGCAGGGAAAGTGGCCGACTTCAACGACATAGATGAGGCACGAAGACTGCTTGGGCTGGGCGAGGCAGCGACGCTCAAGGAGATTAAAAGCGCCTACCGCAGGCTGTCTCATCGTCATCACCCCGATAAACACGGCGGTGATGATGGAGAAGATGATTTGATGATGAAGAAATTGAACCAGGCGTACAAGCTGCTATTGGATTACTGCAACGACTACAGGTACAGCTTCAGAGAGGAAGACATAGGTAGGACCTATCCCTACGAGGAACACATGAGAAAGTGGCAAGACAAGTGGTTCCATAGTATTTAGGACAGGTGAATTTTATTACTGGAGGTGAGAATGAAAGTTTGTATTGTGGGTGCCGGAGACGGCGGCTCAACAGCAGCAATTCAGATTCGGCGCCTGGACAGTGAGGCGCAAATTGATATCTTCAGTAGTAGGGCCAGTCTGGGCTGTCCACCCTGTGAGATGCCTCTGGTGCTTGGCGGGACTATCGCCACCTGGGACGAACTCATTCGTGGCTTTCGGGAGCTTTCTTTCTGGGAGAGAAGAAATGCAGGTGTCCACCTGAATAGCCGTGTCACCGATATTAACAGACAGGAAAAGTGCATCGTCGCCGATGGCAAGAAGTACAGCTACGACAAGCTGATTCTGGCCCTGGGTGCTGTCCCGGTCATTCCTTCTGTGCCGGGACTGGACGGCGAAAACGAGTTTTCCCTGAGCACCGATATAGCGGATGGCATCGCTCTGAACGATGCTATTGCCCGGTCTACTGAAGCAGCCGTTATCGGTGGAGGGTCTATCGGGCTGGAAATTGCCAATGCACTTAAGGCGAGAGGTTATAGCAAAGTGTATCTGCTCGTTAGGGCAGGAATCATGCGAGCCTATCTAGACGAGGATATGGCAGAAAGAATTAGAGAGGTGCTTACGCAGAATGGGGTGGAGTTGATACTGCCGGCCAGGATAGAGAGCATGGCCACAAAAGGGAACAGGAAGCACATCGAACTTTCTGATGGGGAAGTAGACGTGGACTTCATCTTCTTTGCCACTGGTGCCAGACCCAATGTAGAGCTGGTCCAAAAAGCCGGACTAAAGATTGGTGAAACGGGTGCCGTAGTGGTCAACCAGCATCTGCAGACCAGCGACCCCGATATTTATGCCATCGGTGACTGCATGGAAAACTGGGATGTCGTTACCGGCTCGAAGAGGCAGCACCAGCTGGCTGCCAATGCTATCAGAACTGGCTATATAGCTGGCAGAAATGCGGCCTCCGATAATCAACTGACCTACGAAGGCACAGCGATGCCGTTCGTCACCAATGTGTTCGGCCACCAGATAGGAACGGTCGGTTTTACCGAGAGGGAGGCGAGAGAAAAGGGCCTGGAAGCGGTCTCTGTTGCGGTGGATACAGCCCGACTCAGGGACAGATTTAATGGCAAGCCGGCGCACTACAAGCTCATCGCTGATGCGAAGACGAAGACACTCGTCGGGGCACAAATAATCTCTGAGGAAATAGTGTCGGGGACAGTCGACAAGCTGGCTGTAGCTATCGCCTGCCATATGCCGTTGACGAAGCTGGTGCAGATTGATAGCTGTTACTCACCCCATGTGCAGGAAGACCAGATTGCAGCACCTTTACACCGGTTGATAGATAAACTCGGGGCAGGAAGTGTCTGATGGAGAAGGTGTCGTTGCCAGCCAGCTGCCCGGTGTGTGGTAACCCGATGGTTGGCGAACATAACGTGATTACGGCGCATTCCTCAGGACAAGCCGTGCCACTGGATGAGCTCCTCATCTCTGGCCACGCACCCGGTAACACCCCTGGCGTCCTGCTGGGCCAGGAAAATAGCCGCCTTGACCATCTTTTCGGGACCAACCAACCGTGACTTATCGTAGTCGGGTGGTAAATTGAATACATACCCTTCTGTAGCTACTCCCTGCGCCGGCTTGTAGCAGTTGACAGCGACGTTGTACTGACCAAGCTCTGCCGCCAGCGCGCAAGAGAAATGCTCAATCGCCGCCTTAGCCGTGCCATAGGCTACGCCAGTGACACTTCGGACCCTGCTATCGGCTGCTCCCGAACTGGTGTTTATGATACTGCCGCTCCTCTGTTTCATCATTGTGGGAAGGACAGCCTTGGTACAAAGGAAAGTCCCCAAAAGGTTAACACCTATGACAAGATTCCAGCGCCTGGTCGTCGTCTCAGTAAATGGGCCAGGGGCAGCCACCGCTGCGTTGTTTACCAGGATATCTATCTTACCCCACTCATTCAATACCTTCTGCACCATAGCCTGTACCTCATCCTCCACCAGGATATTAGTTTTTATTGCCAGAGCTTTGCCACCCGCAGCTGTGACTTCATCAGCAGTTTCAAGAATTGTCCCAGTTAAGCCAGACTTGAGCTGCTCCACTGTCCGTGCGGCAATTGCTACGCAAGCCCCCTCCTTGGCAAATCCGATAGCGACAGCCTTACCGATGCCCCTGCTGGCCCCTGTAATTATTGCGACTTTGCCATCAAGCTTTCCCATAATATTCTCCTTTCTTCCTGAGTACTTACCAGGCTGTAGGACTGTACCACAGGAAATCGGGCATGTCAAAAACGGTACTTGTGGGGTCTTATGTTAGTTGCGCTCAATATGTGCTCTACTGGTATTCCTCTTGCTACCAAAGCGTCAGCAATTAAAGAACGATGACAACGCCAGGGCACAGCTTCAGCACACATCAAGACGACTGTCTCCTCACGTGCCAGCTTTATCAATGCCAGCATATTTTCCTCGAATTCGTATGTTTGCATGTAATCAGCAAATCCTCGAAAGCTGGCATTACGCCAGAACTGGTTTGGTGAGTTGGCTCGTGGGCGACGCAGCCCCCCAAGGCCCGGCATATGCTGATAACCAATCCCCGCTAATCTCAGAGATTCGGGGAGGGTTTCCATGTTGAACTGTGGGTTGTGACGTGAACGAGGGATTGTACGAATGTCTATTACCTTTGTGACACCATTTAACTTCAGCAGGTCGATAAAGTCCTGCAGTATACGGGTGGAATGTCCTATAGTAAAAATTTTTCGCATATTATCAGTGACAATCACTTCAGATGCCAAGCTCCGTAAAGGTGGAACAATGGTGAAGGAGCATAGATAAGCCTACCACGACCACATATACCATCAATTATAACCTTTAACTGCAATAAAAACGTAATCTTTTGCCCTCAGGTCTATGAGTTCTTCACGACTCGTGCCTTAAGCCAGGACTTGGTTCCGTAACAATTAAGGAAAATGGCACAAGAAGTCGGCAGCAAGGTCCCCCTTGCATCGGGATGACACTTGCTCATAAAGCGGCTTCTCTCAGACAATCCACCTGCGCCTGACGTTGCGCAGACTCAACGCAAATAGAACAATACAGAACGCGCCGAGGATAAGAAAGTCAAGTGTGAAGGACATGATATGCTCGCCGTTGACCGCCCCGTGGAGAATGTCGACACCGTAGGTCACGGGTAGTATGTAGGAAAGCGGACGTAGGAATACCGGTAGCGA
>Ga0315554_1000184_pt1 | contig 34293 bp, 29 predicted proteins | sample SalMarSW160370MG_FD_202114 | JGI IMG/M metagenome (GOLD analysis project Ga0315554, IMG submission 202114) | Salt marsh sediment microbial communities from the Plum Island Ecosystem LTER, Massachusetts, United States - Salt Marsh Sediment SW1603-70 ...
CCGACTGGAGTCAGGCAACATTCACTATCCTCAATCCGGTGATGCTGCTGCTCGCGGTCCTGGTAATTATAGGCCTGGTTCTGAGAAACATACCGGCCGGTGCTGTAGCCGGGGTATTTTCAATCGTACTGGGCATCCTGACAATATATGGTGGGTTGTATGCTTGGCCTGTTGGTTATTTTAATCAAATTCTTGCTTTAATCATCCCTGCTCTGGTACTGGTTATCGGGATAACGGATACCCGGCGTAGAACCGGTAAAAGATGGATTCCTGTCATCGGGATAATTCTTGGCTTGTTGGCGTTCGCCTGGGACTTCTCTAATATCGTTACCCTACCTGATACGGCTCCTGGCGTGATAGCCGGTGCTTCCGTTATCGCTGCGGGTATCATCGTCTACGCGCTCAAGGAGAAAATCATGGCTGTGAAAGTCCCGGGCAGGTATCTGCGACCGGCCGTCATCGGCCTGGTGGCTGTCGCCGTTCTGGTGCTTGCGTTCGTGAAGCCCTGGAGCGGCCCCAGCCCGGATGTCATCCTCGCTCGGGCGCATGACGTGGCATCTTCCTTTGATTCATATCATATGAGCATTTCAGCATACACCTGGAACCCCGACGGCACGAGCGATCAATCTATGGATGTTAAGTTCTCCGCGCCTGACCGTTATCACGTAGTGTCGTTGATGAGCTCGGTCGAGTTGCCCGTCGACAGCGTGGAATACATCATCATCGGCGAAAAACAGTATGTACGTAAATATTCCGAAGACTTCGATATTAACTTCAACCCGGGCACACCGGCCACGGAGACCTTTTTATCCAGGGAGACCACGCTTCAATACCTGGACATGATGACGGATATCGAAAACCTGCCTGACGAGAATGTAAATGGTGTTGATTGTTTCCACTATGTGGGTATTTACGATACCGCAAAGTCCATAGCCCGGATGCAAGGGATCGAGGTCGAGGAATTACCCCTGTCCTTGCGTAATATGTATCAGCGGATTGAGCTCTGGATAGGAAAGGACGACTACCTGATTAGAAAAATGCATGAAGACATGCAGATGTCCGGCGATTCTGGCATCTTGGGAACGGTGGAAATGACGATAGATTACTTGAGTATCAACGAACCCGTCGTCATCGAGCCGCCCGTCGATGCTAACGGCAATATCCTGGAGGGCTGGGAGCTGGCCGGTGTTATCAGGCCGGGTTCGGGCCGGCCGGTCTTCAGCAAGAGCATGACCGTTTCTATCGGCGCACAGGAGGGATATGACGATTCTATTCACCAGGAAGTACGGTATACAATTAACCTTACGAACGACACCGACGAGTCGGTGAGAAACGTTAGAATCACCATCGCCAAGGTACTTATCACCGGACCGGTGGATGTTGAAGCTGTGCCGGAAACAACGGCCGACATCATGGCCCCGGAGGAAAGCCGTACTTTCACCGCTCGCATCCCGTTCGATGCCAGCGGGTATACCAGGGAACAAATCAGGGAATTGCGGCTCATAAACAATGTAACCATCTATTTCGAGACGGAAGCGGGCGTTCAGATGACCGAGAGTTTTGAGAACCCTCCTTACCCTTCCGCCGTGCCCCCATAATCCCCCAACCGAACCGGGCGGATAAGCTTTATATTAATAGAGGAGAGATTGGTGAAAAGTAAGTATTTATGCCTGGCTATAACGTTTCTGGCATTATCCCTCGCTTTAACTTCCTGCGCCCCTGAGGAGCCGGAGGTATCGGCAACAACCTCGGTTTCCAGTCCCGAAACATCCCCAACATCTCCGGAAGAAACGAGCTATGCCGGACTAGGCTTGACGGAAGAGGAGATAAGGATGCTGGAAGAACGCGGGGTCGCCAACGTCGATTCGGTTGAAGTAGCGTCGAAAATAGCCGGGTTCGAGGTTGTTGTACCGGCCTATGTCCCGGAAGGTTTTTCCCCAGGAAAATTCTCGATTTCGATATCCGGAGCCGGCTTACCGGAGAGTATGAAACCCAAATTCAATAATACTAAAGTGCAGCAAACATACACATATCAGGAAGATAAAAAAGTTGGAATATTGTTGATACAATCTCCACACAAGTTCGGCATTGGCCACGGCGAGCCGGCGGAGATTTGCGGGCAGACGGGGGAGAAGGCCTTTACTAAAGCTGATCCTGACAATGGACAGCCTTATGACACAGTAACTCTTGGCTGGGAAAAGGACGGCATTACCTACGCTCTCACCGGTATGCTGGGCGGAACTCTCGATGAGGCGGAAATGGAGAAGATAGCCTGCTCTATAGGCGTCGAGTGAGTTAGCGGGGTTTGAACTACCCGAGGACTGGAACAATTCTTAATAAAAATCGAATATCGGAGAAATTTATCCAAGCCAATAAGTAACCTGAACAGGCTTTTAACGTTATAAAAAAGGAGTAGTATAGTCACTGGGGAGGCCCACGATGAAAAAGAATTTTTTACTCCTCATTATTCTGGGATTAGTGTTAATTCTAACTATATTTGGGTTGACGGGATGCACTATAATTACGGGCCAGTCGCCTGATACTACTAAGCCCGGAGAGGAACTCGATGGAACGCAGTGGAAGCTGGTAACTCTTGATGGCAACCAGCTTGTGCCGGGTTCCTATATCAGCCTGTATTTCCATGAGGATGGAACAGTCTGGGGATATGCCGGATGCAATTTCCTCGAAGGAGGTTATACTGTTTCCAACAACGGCACGCTGCATTTCAGCCAGCTTGCAATCACGCTAATGCTTTGCGTAGAAGAAGATATCAACGAGCAGGAGAAATCCTACCTTGATACATTCAGCGCTGTGGCATCTTACAGCCTTGAAGGAAATCTCCTGAGGATGCATAATGACGCTGGTCGAAAAGTCCTCGTATTCGAGCAGTTGCCGGAATACGCGATGGATTCAGCCGACCTCGTCGGTAAGCGGTGGACTCTGGCTTCGGTGAACGGCGAGTTGGTTACGGCCGAGAAACCCGTCAGCATTTACTTCGAGAGCGATAGCAGCGCTACCGGTGAAGCGGGTGCCTTTAAAGAAGTGTTTTCTTACCGCGCCAGCGGGGATAACATCGAATGGTACGGCACCCGGGCAATCTGGAGCTGTGAGAAGCCCTCAGAGGAAGAAATTGAGTTAGGCCGGTATACCGGCATGATTGCGCAGGGAGCCAGCTATATTCTATCACCAGATAGGCTTGAGATATTCACTTTCAAGGGGGATACCTTAGTCTATGAACCTTTGCCACCAGCAGAGATAGTTACTGGCCCACTCACCCTGGAGATTACATCGCCAGCGGAAGGCAAGGAGACCTCCTGGGGATTTACCAGGGTGCGCGGCACCGTATCCCCGATCAGTGCCGTGGTGAGCATCAACAACTGGGGATACGCTAGGGTAGAGGCGGATGGCAGTTTCGAGAGCGACTACGTCGTGCTTAATGAGGGTAAGAACGAGATTCACGTCACGGCTACCATCGGTGGTGAAGAAGTCACCAGGATGGTTACCGTGAACTACACCCTCGACCTTCACGTCAGCATCAGCCTGGACCTGGAGCCGGGTAAGGACTGGCTTACCGAATCGCCGGCGAGGATAGGCGGTCGCGTTTCCGACCCGCATGCCGAGGTCACCATTAACGGCCAGAAGGCGGAGGTGGGTAATGACGGCTACATTCTTGCAATAATTGACCTGCAAGAAGGTACTAATACTTTAACGGCTGTTGCTCGGCTGGGCGACCAGACCGATACCGACACCCGCGAGGCTATTTACGTGCCGCCCGCGCCGCTGACCATTGAAATAACGGCACCGGATGACGGCGAAACGTCGATGTTAGACATGGTAAAGATAACCGGCACCGTCTCCGACCCGGAGGCCCATGTCGTTATCAGCAATACCACAGCCGCCGTAAGTCACTCCACTGTCCCTTTCCCCTTCGTGCCCGCCCGGGTCACTGCGGCTGGCGCTTTTTACGCCTATGTTACCCTTGAAAAAGGTGATAATCGGATTGAAGCCTCCGCCCTTCGTGGCAGCGACCACACCACCGATACTATCGATATCGAATATGACCCGCCTTTTTTCAATTTTGCACCTGAACCAGAGCTTACTATAACATCTCCGCTTGATAATACGGAATACAGGATAAATGTCCTGCCGGTGACCGGCACGGTCGACGACCCCGGCGTTACGGTGCTCGTAAATGGCATTGAGACGATTGTAGCAGCCGACGGAAGCTTCCGGGGCTGCGTCGTGCTTGATAATGCCATGCGCACCGAGACTGATGAATATATCATCGAGGTAATTGCACTGAATAACGCCAGGAAGAATATTCAGACTGTGATGGTTAATTTCACGCCGCCGCTGATCGTTACTCTTTACGCCGAGACTGAACTGGGTGTCGATTATACCAAAGAACCTATGTCCGTGTCCGGCATGGTGAATAAGCCGGAGGCAAGCGTTACCGTCAACGGCAAGGATGTGCCGGTAAACGGGGACGGCCTGTTCAAAACACAGGTGATGCTCAAAGAAGGCAACAACCGGATATTAGCAGTGGCGACATGCGGCGATGAAACCGATGAGATGTATATCCTGAATTTCATTGAAAACGGAGACCTAGGCGTCGTGCCCGGATACTCTCATTTCTTTGATGCGTTCCTGGATTATGAACACGAAATAGTCTTGAAGTCTGGTGAGACCAGCCGGCTTCCCATCACTCTGGAGACGAGAAAGGACGGCCCCGGCGGTTTCTCTGGCAGCTTTGTTTACGTCGACAGGGAATACGGATTGACGCCGCTGCCCTGGCCGGAAGGACTGGACGCCTACCTTGAACCCGCAGAGTTCACGGCCTATCCCAACGCTACCTACAATTTCGAGCTTATAGTTAGCGCGGTACCGGAACTTGACCCCGGCATTTATTACCTGCACTTCTACCAGCATTTCGAGAACGGCTTCTATGGTAGCGGTTGGATAAAACTGACCATTGAATAGGGAGTCATGGGGATTATATGAAAAAGTTGCTTATTATTTTTATGATGGCGCTCATAACTTCCTTGTTATTGGCACCGGCGGGATGTCAGCTCGTTAGAATTGATGTCGTCGAAGTTATAACCATATTCAAATCAGAGCCGGGCACACCCCCACCCCCGGGCGGCTGGGCGCTGGTCCCGTCGAACCCGCACCCTGACTACGTACAGTACGTATTCGGTCCTGGTGAGAAGATGCAACTCGGTCTCAGGATAAGCGACCGGATTGAAAAGGAAGTCACCTTTTCTGGATACGCTTTCCTGAACGAGGACACGGGAGAAGAAGTACGGGTTGGTTCAACGGATGACCTAGGCCCGTTCCAGCCGGGCCAGAAGTTGCTCATTGATAATCCGTGGCCGGTACCTCCTGTTCCCGGGACATATAAGCTGAAAGTTTACCTGGATGAAGCGGTGGTGGCCTCGGCAGTCTTCGACGTCTCGCTGGAAAATATCCCGACAATACCACCGGTAACATCTCTACCTCCGCCGAAAACGGACTGGGAAGAAGGCTCGCCGCCACCGGATGGCCTTGAAGGGTGGGAGCAGCCGGGGCCACTGACCGAGGATGAAAAAGCTGAAGTAATCGAAGTAGCCCTTGCCAATCAAAGAGTTTCGGAATGGCTTCAGGGCAGGTCTGATTACAGAACGGGTATGGTGGACTGGTACGCCATCATCTGGAATGAAAATGGGGAAGCCGGGACCTGGTGGTCCCTGGAGTATGACAGGGTGGTGAATGATGAGATACCGGACTTCGTCTCTCCCTACGCTTTGTGGTACCCGGGGGTTACCATTGCGATCGGAGAAAGCACTATCTACCAGATGCAGATTGCCGTCGACCTGGATGCAGGAAAAGCGGCTATGGTCATGGGGCCTTACTACTCCTTAAGCTCGCCGGACCGCTTCAAGAATATGACTTCTTCCACTTCGGTTCCACAGATAAGCCGTGAGCAGGCGATTGAGATAGCTTCCGACACACTGCCTTCGTCAATCGTAGACCGCGCTGAAATTAGTATCGAATTGCACGGGTGGTACTGGGAAGTCGTTTTCGATAATCTTAACGCAGAAGCCGATGAACTGATGCCCTGGCCTTTGAAAGGTCCTCCGCCACCTCCGCCTGGAGAAACTGCTTCTGAACCTTACCCCGGCATATGGCAGACTGTAATAATTACGGTCGATGCCGGGACAGGCGATATCAAGAGCGCGGGTGCTCGTCAGGAGCCGGAACCGGGTCCTTATATCGACCGGGAGCAGGCCATTAAAAGCGCCAGGGAAATGATGTTACAAACTCCGGTTGAATTTGGTTGGGGAGTTGAGGTTACATGGTTTGAAAACGCGGATGCAGAAGCCTATCTCAGGGGAGACACCTGGATAGTCCTGTTCTGGGAAGATGGAACGGATAATCGTTTTACCATGTCGGTCAATGCGGTGACCGGTAAAGCCTTCGGAGCAAGCAGGGGATAACTACAGTTTGTAGTTACATGTACAAAATTGCAGAGTCAGCATAAAAGCAGTCTTTTAGTAGCTGGGAAGTCTATCGTAAAAGGATATCCAAAAGGGGATAAACAATGAGTAAAAAGATTATTTTAAGTATAGTATCTTTTATTGCTCTTGTTGTTCTGTTTTTATTGCTACTAACCGGCTGCCCGCATGTAGACTCATTATACGGGCTTAAAGTAACCGGTGACGGTGCCGGCGGCGCGATTGCTGTGTATGAAGACGAACTCGGCGGGAATGTCTATGTGCAGAAGATAAGTCCTTCTGGAGAGAGGATGTGGGGCGGAAATGGCGTGCTCCTCGGCGAGACCAATAGCGAATTCTACAGCTTTCAGGCCATTCACGTTATAAGTACCGGCCTGGGAGGAGCCATCATATGCTGGCCGGAGGTCACTTCCCGGGAACCGCCCGTAGCGTCTGTTTACCATGTCAGCAAAGTGGACTCCAGTGGTCGTGAGGTATGGCAGAAGGACTTCAAGCGTGTTGGCCAGATAATAGAAGATGGCTCCGGCGGTGTGATTATCGGCCATAGAACCGACGGGGAAACGTGGGCTATGGTCAGGATCGACTCTAACGGCGATTTCCCCTGGGGAGAAAACGAGGTCCCGCTGCCCAGACCAGGCGACAGGTCACCGATAGTGAGCGATGGCGCCGGGGGAGCTATAGCTATCTGGGAAGGATCACAATACCCGGTCGGGGCGGAGCCGGGTGAAGCTAGGCCTACCCACAGCCTGTTTGCCCAGAGGGTAAATACCAAGGGAGAGCTCTTGTGGGGGGACGGGCTGAGATACGGGATGCTGGTTTATGAGTTCCCCGAAGAGATCTGGATAGATTCCCTCCAGGCTGTGGAAGACGGGGCCGGAGGCGTACTAATTACTTGGTTCCAGGTGACAGAAAACCCTTCCGCTGAACCGGGGCACCAGCAGACATGGGATGTCGCCGTTCAGAGGGTAGACGCCGATGGCAATGTCCTATGGCAGCCCGAGGGTGTACCGTTTGATATTACCGGAGCCGACCCTATCGCGCTCCCGATGGAGCCGTCGCTAGTCAGTGACGGCTCGGGTGGGGCCATCGTTATCTGGCGGGACATGAGGCACGACGCCGAAGGGGAAGCCAGCGTCTATGCCCAGAGGGTTGGTGCGGACGGTAATCAGCTCTGGCAAGCGGGAGGGGTCAAAGTATCTTCCACCTCGCTCAACCCAAATCCGCAAATAATCGTTAGTAGCTCGGGGAAAGCCATGATATCTTACTCTTTCTGGGAAGACGGCGAGGCACTTCATATCCAGAAGCTGGATAGCAATGGCAATACCTCTTGGGCCACTAACGGTGTCTTGATTACGGAAAGAGGATTTTCCAGCCAGTACATTTCGGCGGACGGGCAGGACGGCGTCATTATTGCCTGGGGCGTTAATAAAGGTCTGTTCAGCTCGGAGAAAGCGTATCTCCAAAGAATTAGCGCCGACGGCAAATTGATGTGGGGAGAAGATGGAATCAGATTGAACCCTTAGACAGGAGGTAATGAAATGCAAAACCGCGGTAGGGATACCACTGACTGGCTGAGCGCCCTTACGATAATCGGTCGGATATTTATCTTCGTGCCGATAGCGGTTGGCCTCATCCAGTGGATAATCGATCTTACCGGCAAAAGCCCCGTCGATAATGAAATGATATATTCGGGGAGTGCTATGTTAATCATTTGCGGCGTAGCTACGTTAATCTATGTTGCCGTCAAGCGATTCCGGCAGGGTTTGAGAGGTGAAGAGTAATCTAGCAAAGGGGGTAACATGAAAAAAAGGTGGCTATTTCCGGTTATTTTATGCCTGCTGTACATATTAATAACACCGGCTTTAATAGGATGCAACGGTAACGCCAGCGCCGAAGCTGGTGTGCTTGAAGGAAAAGTATGGATTGGGCCGCTGGAGGGAGGACCTCCTGAGAAACTCGGCCAGCCCTATCCTGTTGATGTTTATCAGCCGAGGAAGGTCATGGTTTATGATTCCGACCACGTCGAACTCATCGAGCAGGTAGACCTGGATGAATACGGCTACTACAGTGTGGAATTGCCGCCGGGCGACTATACCTTTGATATAAACTATGTGGAGTCTGACCGGAGTAATGCGGCTCCAAGAAAGCTGAAAGTCGAGGCCGGGGAACATTATATGTTTGATATAGACTTCAATACCGGCGCAGACCTAAACGTAATCCCGTCTCCCGGTAACTATTTACTCAACTCACAAAATCAATCATCGGAAGTCTTACTTAAAGCCGTCCATATTAACCAGGAATTTAGTGATAAACAATATATATCACCCGGGTATCCATTGCATACGGTTAACGCGGGAGAATATATTTTAGAAGTTAGCGGCATCATATGGAATAACCATAAGCAAAACAAAGAAATAGCTATGTACGCTGAAGGTTATGACGAATTGGGAAAACAGGTTTCCTGGACACTGGATGCCGCCCATATTGCCGGTCAGATTGGGTTACATCTTGAAAATGGAGAAACCGGCGAATTCACCTTACATTTGAATTTCTCTGATAACACCAAGTCCATCCGTATTTTCGCCAATAACTACAGCGTATCCCCGCCTTAAGTAGGAGGAGACCGATGAAAAAAGCTGGTATTTTAATAATCATAACTATACTGTTCGGGCTGGCGGCCTGCAATCCCGATGCCCCGTCAGAGTCTCCTTCTCTCATTGATTCGACCTCGCCGCCGGTAGGCACTCCAGTAGAAGAGGAATTACAATCAACCCAAGCAGAGGAGGGTAAGTCTTCATCTGAAAAGTACGCCGAACTGGCTGAAAAATACAGGGATAATCCCGAGCTCTTTGATAAAGCAGTGTACGCGGCAGAGATGGGAATCAGTATGGACGAAGCCATCGGCCGATTCGAGCTGATGGACAAAGCCGGCACACTGGGTGCACGCCTGGAAGAAGAGGAATCCGGGACTTTTACCAGCCTATGGATAGAGCATCAGCCGGAGTTCCGCATCGTAATATCATTCTCTGAAAACGGCGAGGAAACGCTGAAGAAATATGTTGAGGGAGGCTCCCCGCTCGCGGGAGTGATCGAATTACGCACATCCGGGGTTACGTACGAGCAGCTTCAGGCAGCGCAGAGGGAGACCATGCGGATACTCGATGAACTGGACCTTTTTTGCGATACCAGCATAAATATTAAAGAAAACAGGGTCGAAGTTTATTTGACCGATGAAGGATTTTTCTACGAGACACTGCGAGAGGCGGAAGCGGAATTGCCCGAGCAGGTGACAGCAATCGTCGTCTACGAGCCGCTGCGTGAGGTGCCGTTTCAGGTCAATCCAGACCTTTCCGTGTATTTTCCGCAGCTTAAAATGCGCAGCGGTTCGTATATGCTAGCCCTTATGACTGGAGAACTGGTTGTAAAAGGAGGATACCTGTGCATAAGAGATTCTATCATCATATGGCAGGCGGACTATTTCCTGAACAATAATATCGGGACTATTGAAATCCTCGATAGAGACCGCCAGGTTGTCGCACGTGTTGGTGAAAAGGTGACTATGGGTGGTGGTAGCATAGGATCTCTCGAGTATATCAACAGAATGATAACAGAACCTCTCCCGCTGGATTGTCAGGGGCCTTTCTGGCTGATGGGGGAAATAGTCTCCGCGGACTGATGCCGTGGTTTATAAAATGTTAATCCGCGAAAAGGTTCGCGAATCGGGCAATAGGTGATAAAAATGAAAAAACCGAGATTCATTATTACCGCTATCGCATTGATCAGCCTGCTCTCCTTTGCCTCCTGCGGGACCAGTGCTGGTGAAAACCATACTTTAATTCCAACCATAAACACGGACTCACAGCAGTCGGAGCAGGAAGCCCCCGACGATATCGTATTCACTCCTGGTGGTTCGGCCTACCGTGCCAACGTCCACCAGCAGTGAGTGGAGAATCCCTGGACACCTATTGAGACGGTGGTTGCGCAGATGGGAAGTGATGAGGATATGATCAATGTGAGATACAGAAACCGTATCGTTACAGAAGCAGGGCAAACGAGGAATAACATTCTCTATGTGAACAAGGTGGACGGCTCTTTCACAGGTAGCGGTATGACGAGCATGAGGCTCTACTCCCCCAAAACGCCTTCCGGTCTGGAGCTTTTTCAAGCTAGCGGCGGAGGACTGATTGGGCAGATTGTCTCGGTACTGGTGATTGAAATAGTCCGCGATGTTGGCCCTGGCCAATATGACTTTGAAATCGGCATTGAGGTTGATAACAAGGATTACGGCACGATTCCTTGCACCGTTGAGGTAGTTGAAGCTGCTATTACAGATATTGGCTCTTACCATTCCGAAGAGGGCGATCTGACTGTGAGTTTACCGGATGGGTGGGCCGCTGTCGAGGGGCCGGAATACTTGGCGAAGCCCTTTGATGGTCAGGTGGCTTTCAATAGCTGGGGACAAGCAAATTTCTGGGCGTCTGAAATCCGTTCGGGGAATTCTTCTACTTATAGTCCCGGGACTGTAATATCTCAGATACCGGAAGGCGGAGCTTACGTCGCTTTGGTACGCATCTACGGGCCGCCCCGCATGCCTGATGATGCTCCTCCTGAATATACTCTGAATGACCTTAGTGGACTAATTCAGCGGCATGATTGGAGAGAGGATAGCGGAACCTATGCATATTTCAAAGAATTTTATAAATGGGGGCGCGACCTGCGGCTTGAGGTTGCCTGCCGTCCCGATGCATCCGATAACACTATAGCTGAGCTTAATGACCTGCTGGAAAGCTGGAGATTCGACCTGGTGCCAGCGGGTGATGTCGAATGGGCGGGAATACAGGCGCATAAGCTCCTACCTGAAGAAGTCGAGCCGCTGAAATTCAGCAACCGGGCAGGTAGGCGTGGTGATGATGTGGTGGATAGAGTTACTGAGGTTGAAACCGGGGGAAACTTGATAATTTTCCGTTTTATGTACCAGTGGGATAACTCAAGCCATTGGTGGACGGTAGAAGTATCCTCTGTCGGGGAAACCACTCTGACCGGTGAGGGAGGAGACCCTCTGCCTTTTAATTAAGCTTGTGGAGGCGGAAACCATGAAAAGTGCATGTTTAATATTAATCATAACTATACTGTTCGGTCTGGCCGCCTGCTATCCTGTAGTTCCGTCAGTATCTCCCTCTCTCACTGATTCGACCTCATCGCCGACGGGCACTTCAGTGTCGGGAAGATGGCAGACCCTTTCCAGCGGTAACAAGGTGCTTGACTTGCTGGTGACTGGTAACGAGGTCTGGACAGCCACTACTGGCGGCGTAGTCCGGTGGAACGCAGAGGACGGGACTTACCGTAGATATACCACGCTGGACGGGCTGGCAAGCAATACGGTGAGGGAAGTTGTAAGGGACGGACAGGGTGGATCGATAATAGCCTGGGATTGTGCAATGGCACGTTCGGTATAGGGAAATGAAGAATGAAAAAACTAATAGTTGGGCTAATAGCAATTTTAATCCTGGGAATGATAATAGGCCTCTGCGGATGCCCGACTATTGATGGCAGGCCTCCGGAGTATTCGGTGGAAAATCCATGCGCTATCCCGGACGGCTCTAGCGGCGCCATCGTAGCCTATCAGGTCAACAACGGCAACGAAGCCAGCACCTACGTCCAGCGCCTGGACGCATCGGGCGAAGCTCTCTGGGGCAAGAAAGGGGTAGAACTCGGCTCCGGCTACGGAGGCTTTGGCGGAGGTCAGGGCGACTTTGCGGCCTTAACAGAAGACGGCCAGGGAAACGTTATCGTCGTGTATCCGCAAAAAGATACTCTGTGGGCCCGGAAACTGGACATGGAAGGTAATGCCTCCTGGCCTGCCGACGGCGTCAGGATATCTGTCGACGAAATATCGACACCCGTGTATTTCAAAGCCATCGGCGACGGCTTCGGTGGGGTCATCACTGCCTGGGCCGCTGGCGAGAACATCCTCAACCTGCAAAGAATGGACGCAAACGGCGTGGAGGTATGGTCTACGGCGGTAGAAACGGCAGGGCTGGATAAGTTCGATATCGCCGGTGATGACGGCGGTAATGTCTTCATCATCTGGAAAGACAATCCCAGTTACAGCGCGGGTAACATATTCGCCCAGAAGGTGGATGCCGAGGGTCAGGTTTTTTGGCCGATTGGCAGTTTGTTGCTGACGAATATGGATAACCTTGGTTATATCGGGGGAAGATTTAACAGTCAGATTATTGCCGACGATGAGGGTGGTGCTCTGGCTGTCTGGGTGCATGCTGTTCTTATCGAAAATGGGCGTAGTATCGTCGGTCATGACCTTTACGCCCAGCATATCAGCAGCAAAGGTGAGATTTTGTGGGGGGATAAAGGTGTATTTGTCGCAAGGATGGCCCTTGACCCTCGTATAATCGGCGATGCTCCTGCAAACACCATAATTTTCTGGGGAGGTTTACAGGACGTTTATGCACAGAGACTGGATGCTGCGGGTAATATCGTATGGCCGGATGCTGGCATTAATGTTGCGCAGGCTGGCGAACGTAGTAATGTTATTTACTATTATACTGCCACCGATGGCACGGGCGGTTTTGTTATTACATGGAACCATGCGGATGGAGATAATAGATTCCTCTATGCACAGCGTGTGGACGCCAATAGCAACAAGCTCTGGGGTGACAACGGCATCAGAGTATCTTCGGTATCTCCTTACTGGGGAGGCTACACGACACCGGCGCGGATTTCACAGGACGGAAGCGGCGGATTCTTCGTCACCTGGGCTGCCGGGGAACATATCAAGGACAAGACATCCTCCTATATCCAGAAAATCAGCGGTGATGGGGAGCTGTTATGGGGAGAGGAAGGAATAAGGCTGGATTCATAAGCTTTTAAAGAAGAGAAGAGGCGCGAGTAGGAGAATAAAGAACAGGATTTTCGACAGCGCTATCCTAGTTGGAAGGTCAAATGAATTTAACAGTAAGTGCCCGTCTTTGTTTCAACAGCTTTTTAACTAGTAGGTATGATGGAGACCAAGCCTCCCCCGCCTCCACCAAAAGGGTTCCTTTTTCGTGTGGTGATTTTAAGTTTAGTGACTAGGCGTAAAATCTAGCGGACCTTTTTATTACAGAGAATATCACACGTGCTATGGAACGCGCCGTAAGCCTGCAAGTTGATGAAGAAACCTTGCTCATCACGGCGAGATAAAAAACGAAAATCTGTTTTAATGAGAGTAACAACCGTCTGGGTTGAATGATGAATATTTGAGAAAGTTCAACAAGCTTTGACCTATTAAGGTTTGGAGGAGTAAAATCGTAAGAAATAATTAACTTACCAAGCGGTGTTAGGACTGATTCAATAGAGTCTGAAGTCGCCCTATGATGCAACTAACTGGACTCCCGATGAATATGTTCGTACCTATCGATTCGCCGCCGACGCTCATCTTGGAATAAATATGCCCGATACAGAATTGCCCTATATCGTTCATGTCAATTTGGTAAGTATGGAAATAATCGCAGCCCTGCAAGTTACATCAGGCTATGACGGAGAACTGGCGGTAAAATGTACACTATTACATGATGTCTTGGAGGATACGAAAACAACCCGGGCTCAGATAATAAACATATTTGGAGAAAGAATAGCCAACGGGGTCTCAGCACTCACGAAGGATCGTTCGGTAGAAAAAGCGTGCCAGATGGAGGATTGTCTCAACAGGATAAAGAAGCAGCCTCATGAGGTTTGGATGGTCAAGATGGCCGACAGAATCACTAATCTCCAACCTCCTCCGAGTTCCCGGTCCAGAGAGAAGATCCGAGAATACAAGCAGGAAGCCATACTGATTTATGATGTCCTCCGATCAGCTAACCACTACCTGGCCTCACGCTTGAATGAAAAAATTGCATTGGATTAAACAACCGATCTTGAGGAGGTAACTTGGATAAACCATCTTCAAATACGAATGATATTCCGTTTATTTTACAAGCCTACGAAGAGTGCTGGGTTTTAGTCCTCAAACATAGTTATTGCAGGCAGTCGTAGCGTTCAAAAGGAGCAACCTCGGCAAGGTAGCGTAAAAGTGTCCACTACTATGATGTGGCCTATATATTAAGAGTATAGAACAAGAAATAGAATACCTTATTAGGTATGGTTTAGCCTCAGGCCGTCTAATTCCTATTTAAACCATCCGTCAAAAACGGCTTTGTCTGATAAATGCGAAATATTCCTCGAATTGCGGGTCTAGTTTTGACTTTTCATCGATTAATATTAATATTTTCCCTAAACCTCTGGCATTATTGCCCAGATAAAAAGAATAATGGGTAATAGACTCAATACCCAATGTCACCCCATAAACTAAGACATAGTTTTGCTATAAGCTTCTTAAGGAATGGAGCTAATCCATTTGAGTTACAAATAGCTCTGGGTCATTCTACCTTAGAAATGACAAGACGTTATACCCAGGCTTTGGGATTTGAGGATGAGTTTAAGAGGCATGTATTGGCATCACGGTAGATAGGGCGATAAGGTAGGCTTGAATTTATTACCGTCATACGGACATCGGGATATCTGCAGTGACAAACGTAAGCTAGCTAGTTGACAAAGACAATTGAAATATAGTATAGAAATATAGTATACGACATTCACTAATCAGTATATATCTCGATTACATATTTGTCAAGGTATGGAGAGTTTGGGAAACGGCTCTCAAAGGATCGAGCGATAGTTACAAATAAATGATGGTGGACGCCATTTTACAGTCACTACCACGTGACTATCAATGTAAAATAACGTAAAGGAGTTTCATTATGGCAGAACAAGAATTGGAGATAAAGGTTAAGGCTCTAGAGGACCAAGTTAAAACCATGGGGAATCAGATCAAATCTTTACAGATTTTGCTGGACATAGAGGAGATAATGAAGCTACAAAGGGCTTATGGTTTTTACCTCGAGCACTGGATGTTCCAGGAGATAGTCGATTGCTTTTCCGATAGCCCTGATGTCGCTGCTGATTTATATCCACTGGGCATATGGAAAGGCAAGGAGGGTATCATAAGATATTTCGGACAACATAAGGAATACAATCCAGAGTTTCTCCATCAAATTATGCAACTATCTCCAATTATCCACGTAGACCCGGATGGCAAAACGGCCAAGGGGAGATGGTATGGTTACGGACCGATTGCCGATCCTCATGGTGTAACTGCGGACGAACTGCTTCACAGCGGCACGTATGAGATGGAATATGTAAAAGAGGGTGGTATCTGGAAGATTAAGACACTCGCTTGGCGTGTCAATTACATCGCCACACCTGGAAAAGGTTTCGTTGGATTCGACCGAGAGGCCGTTTTTGGTCCAAAAATCAACTTCCAGGGGAGAGAACCCGATGTGGTGATTAAAGGCAAAAGCACAGCGTACCCGTCTGGCTATATTTACCCCTTCCACTACACACATCCTGTTACTGGCAAGAAAACGGGTGAAGACGAGCTAAATTCAAAAATGGGTTTCTAGTCGGTCAGTAAATGAGGTCAATATCAAAGCCATATAATTTCACCCGTTTGATACGCTGAAACATCGCTGACGATATGCGTTGTCGTAAGAGTGCGTTTTCGGAGTAAACCGGTCGGCTTCTCGGAGCAAACCAGCTATCTTATCGGAGCGAAGCGGAGAATCAGATCACAGGATGCCATTGACCGGTTATTCGAGCTCTTTATCTTCCGGAGTATATCAGGTTCGATAATGGGCCTGAATTCACGGCTAAAGTGGTGAGGAAATGGCTGGGAAGGCTGGGAGTGAAGACGTTATTCATCGAACCTGGAAGTCCATGGGAGAATGGGTATATCGAATCCTTCAACGGTAAGCTCAGGGATGAATTACTGAACCGGGAGATCTTCAAGACACTGATCGAAGCCAGGATATTGATTGAGCAGTGGAGAAAGGAGTACAATCAGGTGCGTCCTCATAACTCCTTGGGTTACCGACCACCTACTCCTGAGGCTAGAATGCCAGTAAATCTAACTTAACGAGTGGTAATCTTTGTGGGGGCAAGTCACCTTGACAAATATATATTCGAAGTATATACTAACTAATGAATATCGTATACTATTATTTAATACTACATTCTTCAGTCATTTATAACTTGTACCAGCCGTGGCGTCCGTATGTCATAGAAGCCGAACGGAGGTGGCGTTTTTCAAGGGATAACGTTTAAGGTGTCGGAGATGATTGATGGTTGGTGATTAGCCTGCGGCATAGAAGTTTTTTAGACAGCCTGTTCTTGAATATCAAGAAATCCCCAACTCCCAAACGTAACCAGGTATATATGGGAGGATGATTAAATGAATGTAATTTGGATAATATCAGATACCTTTAGGCGTGATCATCTTGGTGCCTACGGCAACCAGGATATCCTTACACCTTCACTTGATGCCCTGGCCGCTAAATCAGTACGCTTCGACCGTCACTACATGGCGTCCTTCCCGACCATGCCGGCTCGCGCCGACTTCATGACCGGCCGCTGGACGATGTCATTCATGCAGTGGGAGCCGCTGCCCAGGGACGAAGTGATACTTGCTCAGCTTCTCACCAGCGCTGGTATCCACACTGCCGCTATTGTTGATACACCGTTCTATATGCGTACCGGCATGTATTACGACCGGGGTTTCCAGACCTTTTTTGATATCCACGGACAGCTCCATCATTCGCTGAGCGGTACTCCGTATCGTGGAGAGGCCGCTGACCTGCGTGCCACACGGCACTTTGAGTCTGATTGTTTTGCTGCTCAGACATTCAACAAGGCGATGCAGTGGCTGGACTATCACTACAAGGAAGACTTCCTTCTCTACATAGATGCCTGGGACCCGCACGAGCCCTGGGATGCCCCCGACTATTACACCGAGCGCTACTGGCCCGGGTATGACGGCGAGGTTATACCAGCCGTTTACGGCCACTGGCAGGATGTGCCCGGCTACACTGAGGAAAAGGTAAAGAAGGCCCATGCCGCCTACTGTGGCGAGGTGACCATGGTTGACACCTGGGCCGGCTACTTTTTAAGGAAGGTGGAGAACATGGGCCTGATGGAAAATACGGCCATTATCTTCACCAGTGACCACGGCTACTATTTTGGCGAGCACGGCGGCCTCTTCGGCAAAATGGTCCTCGACCGGGACCCGAAATCCGGTAAGACGCTGGGTGAAGACTGGGGACGCTCACCCTGCTACGAGGAAGTTGCGTCTATCCCCCTCTTCATCTATGTACCCAATGTGTCACCAGCCACTCACAGCGGCTTAACGTCGGCCGTTGATTTGATGCCTACGGTCATGGATATTATGGGGCAGAAGGTACCGTCTACAGTGGAAGGCCGGTCACTGCTGCCAATCATAAAAGAGCCGACCTTGGATGGCCGTGAGTACGTAGTCAGCGCGGAGCCCTTCGCCAATATCGGTGATATTGTAAGGAATGTCGATGATATTGGCCGCCGGAGTGAGCGGGACTCTACCGCGACTGTCACCACCGATGAGTGGTCGTTACTCTATGATGTCGCACCGGGATTATCGGAGCTGTATAACCTGTCATCTGACCCCGGGCAAGAAAAGAACGTGATATCCCGGCATCCGGACATGGCCCGTGAGCTCCACCAGTTACTGGTCGAGTTTATGCGTGAAACCCATCTCCCGGAACGATTAATGGACAGACGACTGGAACTGTACATGTAGAGGAGTATCACTGCTCCCTGGTGGAAAATTAGAACAGGCCGATATGAACTCGGATTGCTTATTCCGGCAACATTACAATGGGGGAAGACCTCATGGCTCTCTGGATAATCGCCGCTTGAATATGCAGGTGAACATGTAGCAAACTAATTCTAAAAATCATCTTATAATTGGCCCTGAGATGGGGGCAAGTCTATGCGATTATTTCTGGTATCGTTTTCGGGTCAGGTTAGGTTGATTGAGATGGCAGGAAGGCTTAGAACAACTAAATAGAACTATCAATAGCTAAAGCATGCAGACAGTTTAAAATAAAGGATCTATTTAATAAGCAGGAGGTATGATGATGTAAAACCTGAGCATGTCTACCGAGGAGAAAAGACAATATCGGCTGGTGGGATTATTATTGAGATTAATTCTTCAAGTTAGGTAGGGAGAGCACATACAATGAATACTGGCGAGTTAAATGGTCAATATGAGGTTATTAGTCCCTGGGCTGAGGTTGATCCAGTACCATTAAGGGGTATTTCACCGCGTTTAACAGAACTGCCGGATAAGAAAATCGGTATATTCCGTAATTTCAAACCGGCTGCCGAGGAGATAGCGGTCACTATCGAGGGAATGCTCAAGGAAAGGTTCCCGGCTGCGGAGATAAGCTGGTATCACTCTAATGGACCTAACGTGCTGGAAACCGAGACGGAACATAAAGCAGAATTTGAGGATTGGGTCAAAGGTATTGACGCAGCTGTAACCGTTATAGGTGATTGATCGAGTTGTGCAAGGTACCTTGTGTACACTACGATTGCTATTGAGGATCTCGGTAAACCGTCAGTTATGCTGACGGATCAGGATTTTATACGTGATAGCGGGTCGGCCGCATCGAGTAGAGGAATGCCGGGATTAAGGGTTATACACGTCCCGAAATCTTCCGGCAGCGGTGTTATGGAGAAAACTGAAACCAGGATTGCCAAGGTGTTCGATGATATCATTACTATGTTGACTGAACCTCTGACCGCTGAAGAGCAGTCTCCAAAACCGATGGAATTAGAAAAACCTTCGAGAATTATCTTCAAGGGTGACTTGGAAGATGTAAACCGATTTTTATATCGGAGAGGATGGGCTGACGGTTTGCCGGTAATTCCGCCTACCGAAAAGGCTGTCGATGAAATGTTAACTGGAACTGACTTGGATCCGGCTCACATAGTAGCTGAATTGCTACCCAGAAAGGGCAAAGCTACCGTCGAGAAGATCGCCGTCAATGCGGTTATGGCAGGAGCTTTACCGACGCACATGCCGGTGCTGATAGCCGCAGTGCAGGCTTTGTCGGAACCGGCTAGTAGGTATGATTCTGTTCATGATAATCTCGGTTCTTGGCCACCGTTCTGGATCATCAATGGCCCGGTACGCAATGATATTCGTGTTAATTGCGGCGTGGGTATTTTTAGCCCGGGAGATATCGCCAATGCAGCTATCGGGCGGGCAATGGGCCTTATTATAAGAAACATCGGTGGCGTAAGAAAAGGTATTGAAGATGCGGGAGAGATTGGCAATCCGGGGAAGTATAGTCTTGTGCTGGGTGAGCACGAAGAAGAGAGTCCGTGGGACCCTCTACATATGGAACGAGGCTTCGAAAGAGAAGATAGCACTGTCACGCTATCGTTTCCACGTATGTTGACCGATACAATGGCGAGTTTCTTTATAGAACCAAAGGCGACTGGAGCAGGGAGAATTCTGGATACGATGGCCGGTGCGGTTCAAGCGGCTAATTTTACTTCCTTTGTGCTTGGTCCTTTGACGGCTAAGAGCTTATGTAAGGATGGCTGGACTAAAGAGAAGATTAAAGAGTTCATATCTACGAACGCTGATTTACCCTCTGGCCCTGCTCCTGTTTCGACCGGCCATAGCACGACTCACCAACGGCCAACACTCGACCCTGATGGTATCTTGATAGTCGTAGCAGGCGCGTCTAACAGTGCTTCTATACACCTCCTTCCAGGTGAAAGGATTGCCCCATCGTATAGTCCGATAACCAAGAAATTTGAACCTCATAATTTTATAACGAAGAAGGTGGAACTCCCCAAAAACTGGGACGAGTTGGTGAAGAAATATAGGAATATAGTACCTGTATATGCCAAGTATTAGCGCAAGATAATAATAAAATATTTATCGGCGACAACTCACATATCCTCAGCAGTTTGCCGTTTGGATAATAATCATTTAAATACAGGAGTTAACTAAATGAAACTGAAAGACCAGGTTGCAATAGTAGTCGGAGGTGCCAATGGTATTGGCAAAAGGACATCAAGGCTTTTTGCTGAAGAAGGTGCTAAGGTAATGATAGCCGACTTTGACGCTAAGTCGGCTGAAACATTAGCCGATGAAATCAAGGCGGCGGGATACGAAGCAGCGGCCTTTAGAGTAGACCATACCAAAGAGGAAGAAGTAATTCAGATGGTCAAGGTTACTTTGGATAAATTTGGCCAGATAGATATTCTGGCTAATATAGCCGGAGTTTGGCCGAGAGTCGAGGGGAAGGCGGCGAATGACGAACGATGGCGTCCCAGTGCCACACTTGGTGTAGGGTTCGCTGATTCAACTAAGGAAGAGTGGGACCAAACGATTGATATTAATTTAAACGGAGCGCGTCATTGTACAAGAGCGGTAATTAACCACATGATAGAAAGACGCACTGGAAAAATCGTGAATTTTTCTTCGGTTGCCGTTGAACAATCTCTTTCCGCAAGTGCCTACTCCGTTGCCAAAGCAGGGATAGTCGCTTTTACCAAGGGATTAGCCAGAGAGATGTTGCCTTACGGCATACGGGTCAATTATATTACGCCGGGCGGGACCGCCACTGAACAGATTATGGCATCAATAGCAGAGGGCAAAATAGAAGAGGAAGTTTTGAAAATATGCGCCAAGCCTGAAGAACTGGCACGTGCGGTATTATTCCTCGTTTCTGATGAAGGTGAACATATTAGTGGTCAAGGCATTGTTATGTCTATAATAGACGGGGCCCCGGAGATCTATCAACTATGGAAAAGCGCCGTAGCTTGATATCGAGTAGGCGCGTACCGCTTGGTGTACCGATAATATATGTGAAGGAGTTCTGAAATGTTTGACTGGGATGTCGTCATCGTCGGCGGAGGGCCGGCAGGGCTGACGGCCGGACTGTATTTAAGCAGGGCTAATCGGCGGACCCTCCTTCTGGACAAGGAAGCTTTTGGAGGCTACATACGCAATATTGAGCTTATAGAGAACTACCCTGGCTTTACCAAAGGTGTCTCCGGTGCCGGACTCGCTACGGAAATAGTCAAGCAAGCCGAGAAGTATGGATTAAAGATGGAACTGGGTGAGGCCACAAGTTTGGAACTTTTTTCTGGTACTCGTTGGGTGGGTTGCGCTAATGGCCAGGGTTTTACTACAAATATCGTAATTTTTGCCAGCGGCTCCAAGAATAAAAAGCTTGGTGTCCCTGGCGAAGAGGAACTAGCGGGAAAGGGTGTTTTCGAATGCGCTTTCTGCGACGGCGGTCACTATGCCGATAAAGTGGTAGCGGTGTGTGGTGGTGGCGATGCCGGTGTTACCGAGGCTCTGTATATGACAAAAATCGCCTCGAAGGTGATTCTCATCGAGACCATGCCGGATCTGACTGCCACAGCCATACTCTACGATAGACTTAACGCCAACCAGAAGATAGAAATCCACTGCGGCATGATGGTCGAGGCTATCATCGGCAAAGATAAGGTTGAGGCAATAGAGCTGGTGGATGTAGCGAGTAATAAAAACGAGACTGTGAAAGTAGATGGTGTGCTGGTGCATATCGGCCTAGAGCCCAACACGCATTACCTAGATGGTATTATTCCGCTTGATGAACAAAGCCAGATAATCGTCGATGAAAAGATGCAGACAGAAGTACCTTATATATTAGCAGCGGGAGACATCAGGGGCGGCTCACCCCGGCAGGTGGTAACCGCGGTGGGTGATGGCGCCATTGCGGCTATTACAGCACAGAGACTCCTTCAGGAAGCTCAAATATAAGGTTCCTGCCCGGTGTAGCCTTTTAGGAAGCTTGGGAGTGACTCTCACTCCTTCCCCTCTGAGAAGCCTCTAGATTAGAGTACACCTCTAAGCCTGGGATCGATGGCATCTCTCACGCCATCCCCAACCATGTTGAAGGCAAATACGACAATCATGATAGCCATTCCAGGAACAAAAGAAAGTATCGGGCGCGTCAGGAGAAATGTGTAGCCATCGTAAACCATACTGCCCCAAGCTGCGGTAGGCGGCTTGATACCGATGCCAAGGAAGCTCAGGCCTGCTTCGGCTAATATAGTCCAACCAATCATCATGGTCATTATTACTATCATCGGTGGAAAACAATTAGGTAAGATATGACGGAAAATAATACGCCGGTTATGGCTCCCCATAGAACGTTCAGCTAGAATATAGTCGGTCTCTCGGATGGATAGAGCCTGACCGCACATTACCCTGGCATAAGGAGGCATCATGCTGATACCGAGGGCCAGCATAATATTGCCGATACCACTTCCGAGCAGTGCCGCAATGGTAAGAGCCAGTAGCACGTAGGGAAAAGACATCAGGGCGTCTATAATTCTCATAATTATCGCGTATGTTAGACCGCCGTAATATCCGGCGACTATCCCTAGTACCATGCCGATCGTCGCCGAGATACTAAGCGCAACCACACCAACTAAAATCGCCGTCTGTGAACCATAGATTAACCGACTTAGCGTATCTCTACCAAGAACATCAGTGCCAAGGAGGTGGGACTTACAGGGCTGAAGTAAAATGTTGTCTAAATCCTGCTCGTAGGGATCGTAAGGAGCAAGCCACGGTGCGAAAATGGCGGTTATGATGAACACAAGGACAACGATACTACCAAAGACAACCAGTGGTCGACCAAAGAATACCCTGCTGAAGCGTCTTAACGCCTTGACACGGGGTGACATCTCTCTCGTTTCTTTATTCAGGGTATCGTTTGCGGTCATACTTCTCGTCTCCTTATCCGAACCGCACTCTAGGATCAAGCCAACCATAGGAAAGGTCTACGATGAGGTTTGAGAAGACCACTAACAATGCCGCCAATAACATAACGCCCTGTACCACTGGGTAATCATGGGCAAAGATGCTTTCCACCGACAACCTACCCAGACCGGGAATACTGAAAATGGTTTCGATAAATACGGCACCGCCAATCATCTGGCTGACAGCCATGCCCTGAAAGCTTACCACCGGAATGAGGCCATTTTTTAAGGCATGTTTAGCAATTACTAGCCTCTCTGTCAAGCCTTTAGACCACGCGGTCCGGATATAGTCCTGATACATGACTTCGAGCATACTCGAGCGTGTTAGACGCATTGCCGACGCGATAGGGGGAATGGACAGGCAGAAGACTGGCATGATTATCTGTTTTGTACTCAGCCAAAAGTCGTCGAAAGGTGAGGTATAACCAAAAATTGGCAACCAATTGAGTTTAAGACCGAATACGTACATCATTAAAATACCGAGCCAAAAAATGGGTATAGTTACTCCCAGATTACCAAAGGCAGTTACTATATTGTCTATCCAGCTACCCCGTCTTGCCGCTGCTATAACACCGGCCAGTATGCCGATTATGTTACTACTGATAATGGCTAGAATCCCTAGATGGAAGCTTATAGGAAGTCTTTCTTTCAGGTCATCTATTACTTTATCCCGACGGACGATGGAGCTCCCTAGGTCACCATGAAAAAGGTTGATTACCCAATCGGCATACTGCTCGTATAAAGGTCTGTCCAGCCCCAACTCATGTCTCTTGAATTCAACTTCCTCTATCGAGACCATCGACATGCTCTCTTTGGAGAGGTACATTAGAATAGGATCGCCTGGCAGCATACGCATCGCTAAGAAAATAATCAAGCTGACTATTACCAAAACAAGTAAGGCCTGTAACAGCCTACGAATGATGTATGTTGTCATCGTTATCTTTTTGCCCTCGTTGACAGCTAAGCTACGTATCAACGACCCACTAAGAAAGGTTGTGGGTCAGCGAATCTCTGAATCCAGATATAAGATTCTTTATAACGTCGGCCCATCCTGCTTCGAGAAAGGATTACACCCTCAATTACTAGAATATATCGATGGGCCGACCTATTTTATTAAAAATTCAATGAATATTAGACCTACTCTATCCAGGCGCTTTCTTCCATCCAGGAGTACACCGAGATAGTCCAGGGCGGGATATCGAAAAGTATATTTTCCCCCTCATGAACACCCTCTTGAAGGAAACACCTGTTAGAAAGCTCCCAATAGCCAATGGCTATTAGTTCTTTAGAGAGCATTCCGAATGCATCTCGCACCTTATCTACTTCAACTGTAGTCGTCGAAATTGCCTCGTTGTACAACTCTCTGAATCCCTCAGGATACGCTACGCTAATAAATTTATCACCTGCCCAGTAGGATTTTAGACTTGCTGTGGGGGTCGCGCCGACTCCATGCTTTTCAGCCAGCAGACCATCCCAGCCTGAATTGTAGACATAATCGGAATATTTTCCGTACTCCACCATTTCAATCTCAGCCCGTATTCCTACTTCACCGAGGAAGCGTTGTATCGCGACCACAGTATCCTTGGTGGTGGTATAAGGATTCGGGATAATCTTGGTATCGAATCCGTCAGCATAGCCCGCCTTCTCCAGCAGTTCCCTTGCTTTATCAGGATTATATTCGTGTCTCTCTAGGTCGGGAGAGTAGTACTTACTGGCATCCGATATGATTTGGTACGCCGGTTTCGCAAAGCCAAAGCCAGTTGCATTGACTATCGCTTCTTTATTAATGGCATACTCTACTGCCTGACGTACTCTGATATCGGCAAAGGGCGAATCAGGATTATTACTGGAGGGAATAAGTACGTCAACCGCGCCACCCATTTGCTCTGTGGTGACGTAGTCATACCCTGACTCTTGCAGTTCAGCCGCCAGAGGTCCGGCAGGTAAGGCACCTATCTCATGGAGTTGTCCTGCCTTGAAAGCCATTTGTGCTGTCACCGGGTCCCCGATAATAACTAATTCTAATCCGTCAAGATATGGCTTTCCTTCCTGCCAGTAGTCGTTGTTTTTTTCGTAAACGGCGTTAACATCCCGCTGATAACTAACGAACTTGAAGGGACCTGTGCCCACGGGATGTGTTCTCGCCCACTCAATACCATTCTCCTCAAACGCTGTTGGCGATATAATCTGGGATTGTTTGCCTGAAAAAGCATTGGCCAGAATCGCGTTGTCGAATTCTTTGAGATTGATTCTGACGGTGTAATCGTTAACAACGTCTACCGAAGTCCATGCCGCTGCACCGGCGAGCTTTGCTTCCATCCATTTATCCAGATTCCACTTGGCCGCCGTAGCGTTCCAATCCGTCCCATCGTGAAACTTGACGCCTTTACGCAGATTGAGTGTGATAGACATATGGTCAGGAGCAATTTCCCAGCTTTCCGCCAGATACGGTTGCATCTCACCGGTCATTTCCTGTAACATCATACGTTCAAGGGAAGGCTCACCGAAAGCAGTGCCTAAAGGATTCATTTCCCATGGCACGCCAATAGGACACCCAGGATCTCCAAGCATCCACCTTTTCATGACGCCGCCATACTGTGGTTCTAGTTTAGTCGTCGGTGCGGTAGTCGCTGCGGTAATCGGAGCTGTCGTCGGTGCGGTTGTCTCTTCTGGTTCACCGCAACTTCCGAGAACCATGACAACTGCAAGTATGATTATTAACGGGATTAGTAACAGTTTTTTCATTTTATCCTCCTCGGTAATTGTACATCTGTGCTTGTTTTTGTGTCCAACCAAGTGCTACATAATTCACCTCCTCCGCCCGAATATGGAATTATATTTTTAATTTAATAATACAAAGCTAGTACCTGATATATGTCGGCTTAATGTCTCGGTACTTTTCCACAAGATTGTCCCAGTCTGGCGGCAGCTTTATTTTCTTAGTTACGTAGCTGTTTCCGGGTAAGCCTCCGGCGCTATGGAGAGAAGCCATAAAGGCACCCGGCCCGCCAGCGACGATAATCATAACGTTATCGGGATTCTGGATAAGACGTATGGGATCCATCGGGTTTAAAGCCAAGGATAATGAAGAATCCTTTCCTATAATCCCCCTACCGCCGTAGAGGTATTGGCGAAGGCGATAGAAGGGTGCGGTAGTATTTTCCGATATAAAGGCTTTGATTTCCTGTTTTCCCCAGCCTTTCTTGGCGAGAGCCTTTGCATGGGACGGAATGATGATAAAGCAGTTAAATCCCCCTATAGTCTGGCACGGATTGGCATTGTAGACCACAGTGCTCAAGATACCCCTGGCATCCGTACCGTAAGCAAGCATCTGGTTAAAGGTCTGGGGGAAGAAAAGAGTAATAGTGCTGTCCCCTTTTTTAAAGCCACGTTCTACCTGCAGCGGATCCCAAGGACTGTCTTCCTCATTCTCGGCAATTACCAGGGTATACTTACCCGGATTGCCGAGAACGCCCATGTCTTCTATCCCTTTACGTATACCGCCGATGTTTTTTATGATGAGGCCCAAGGCGCGTCCGATAGTGGCGTTGGCTATATCTCCCGGACTCAGAGCACCGGAGCCACTATTGATATTCAGGTCATGGCGTAAGGGGCCATTGACAATCCAGAACGGCGCCCACGAGCCCGTACTGACACCATATGTACCAAAGGCAGAGTAGGGATCCAAGATAGCTTCCACCCCGGCTATCAGTAGTGGCATGGCAGTTGGCAGAGCCCCGGCCATGACGGCGTTGATGGCTATCTTTTCCACCGTGGCCTTGCCTGACCGCGGTATAATCTTGCCGACTATGTGGTCGGCTGGCAGCTCCGTGCCGGTGAGCATTTCGGTTACGGATTCTTCGGTAGGGGGTATTATGGGCAATCCATCCGTCCATCCCCTTTTGTAATAAAACTGGTTGACTTCTTCCAGTCCACCTCTAAAAATAATTTTCGGAGTTTTTTCGACTTCTTTTGGCTTTGGAGACTTCTCTTCCTTCGTCAATGGTCTGGTCAGTCCTGCCACGATATCGTCCATCGCTGCACTGATACCGACTTCAATCTCCTCCGGGACACTACACTCACATGGGACAGACTGCGGGATAATCCTTATGCCGGGCATACCTTGGTTCGATGCAGCTGACTCGGCATCCATGGCGAAGCTCTCATTCACCAGCACCACCGCTGGTTTATTTCTTTTCTCCTCGGCAATGGCATCGTACACAAGGTACTTGGTGCACGACCCTCAGTCGCCGACGGCATTTATAACGGTATCAACCTCTTTAATCCATTGGTCAAAGTTGGCTTTTTCCTCGGAATCGTCAATGCAGATATTGTGTAAAAAGACAAAATTACTGGTCTGTATCGAGGGATATTTTTCCTTCAATTTCGCTTCGACTACGGATAATATAGGTTTTGCCCCTGGTTTAAAATTACAAAAGAGCCCAATCTTCTTACCTACCAAGTTGGCTATCCGGGGTGAAATACCCCTCAGCGATACCGGGTCTACATCGGCCCAGGGGCTGAGTGCATCGTAATGACCGTTTGAGTTTGTCTTCATCTGATGTGACCTCCCCATTAAAGGTTACTGGTTTAGAAAACGATTACGTTGCGTAATACCTCGCCTTTTTCCATAGACTCTATTGCCTCGTTAATCCTGTCCAGGGGATACCGGCCGCTGATAAGCTCCTCCAATTTGAGAGCCCCTTTATGATATAGTTCCACATAGCGAGGAACATCCACGGTCAACCGTGTCGAGCCCAAAGCGCAGCCGGTAATCATGCCCTCATTTCCGATGAAATCGGTGGCCGTGAAAGAAAATTTATCCATGGATACCCCGACGATGACTTCCAGGCCGCGCGGACCTAGCATTGAAAAACCTTGACGTACGGCGGCAGCGCTGCCGACCGTTATGAAAACGTAATCGGCCCCCCTTCCGCCTGTCAGCTGTTTGACGGCATTAACGGGATCCTTCTCTTTGGCGGAATTGACGGTATGGGTCGCCCCGAAATTCCGTGACATCTCCAGCTTGCTGTCCAGGATATCCACCCCGATAATGGGGTAGGCCCCGGAATATAACGCTCCCTGTAAGGCGTTGACGCCGACGCCGCCCGTGCCGATGACGACGACACTGCTAAGGGGCTTAACCTGGGCACGGTTGACCACCGCCCCGAATCCGGTGACGACGCAGCAACCCAGCATAGCTGCCTGGTCCAGGGGCACATCATCGGGGATTTTCACCACATTGTATTTGTGGATAGTGGTATATTCGGCAAAGCCGCCCACCGGGCCGGCAAGCGGCGTCAGCGGCTCTCCCTGCCGGTTACGGTGATGGGCCCGCCAGGGGGCCGCATTGGAGCACAGGTGGCGGAGACCTAAAACGCAATTCTTGCAGGTGCCGCAGCCCGATGGCATCACCGAGAAGACAACGTGGTCGCCGGGCTTGACCGACGTTACATTTTCTCCCACCTCTTCCACATAACCGGCCGATTCGTGACCGGGTATGCCGGGCAACCTGGCGGGGAACTCTCCTTTGATGGTGAGGATATCACTATGGCAGATGCCTGTCGCGGCGATTCGAACTTTCACTTCATCTTTATCCGGCGGATAAACTTCCACCTCTTCTATTACTAAGGATTCACCTTGTTTGTAACAGACTGCCGCTTTCATAATCACCTCCGCAGTAAAAAAGCCACTAATGAATTCAAAACTCTTGAAATGTATATCGTATACGAATATCTAGTAAGATATGACTTAAATAATAATATCATCGTTTCTTGTTTGTCAATATTCCAAAAAGCCTTAAAATCCGTTAATTCAAGAAATTTCCATCATGCCGATTGACGGAGGTCGCATCAAGTCGGGGAGGAGGGAGCCCGACTTGATGCTTTTCACCCCAGCCTACTTAGAATTTAGAAAATAATCACATTACGTATTGCCCGGCCTTTTTCAAAGGATTCTATAGCCTCATTAATTTGTTCCAAGGGATATCGCTTGGTGATAAGTTCATCCAGTTTGAGACGTCCCGCCTGATAAAGGGACACGAGAGCAGGAATATCCACAGACAATCGCGCCGACCCCAGCATGCAACCGGCTAACATTCTCTCACCGTCAACCAGATTCATGGCCCCTATAGGTAGATTGCCCCCGCTCATGCCGACGATGACGGTCATGCCGCGTTTGCCTGACATCAGAACGCCAAGACGTAAGGCATCACTATTCCCGACGGTAATGAATGCGTAATCGGCCCCCCGCCCCCATGTCAACTCCTTCACCTTCTTGACGGGGTCTTCTTCCTTGGTCGTGTTTATTGTATGCGTGGCCCCAAAAGTCCGGGCTGCTTTTAGCTTGCTATCCAAGATATCCACCGCGATAACCGGATACGCTCCCGAGTAAGCCGCCCCCTGTATAGCATTGAGTCCAACGCCGCCGGTTCCCATGACGACAACGCTTTCCAGTGGCTTGACCTTGGCGCGGTTAACCACAGACCCGAATCCCGTCATAACGGCACAGGAAAGGAGTGCCGCCCGGTCTATGGGCATATCCTCGGCAATTTTCACTATCTGGTATTCAGAGACAACGGTATACTCGGCGAAGCCGCCTACCGGACCGGCCATCGGCATAATGCCCTCACCTTTCTTGGTAAGATGATGAGGCTGCCACGGCACCGCATTGTCGCACAGGTGAGGAATCCCGATATTACAATAGTAGCACTGCCCACAACCTTTCGTCGTTACTGTTACTACTACCGGATCACCGGGCTTGACCGACGTGACGTTCTCTCCTACTTCTTCCACATAACCTGCTGACTCATGACCAGCCAAGCCGGGCACTTTAAAGGGGACATCACCGTTTAAGAAATGGAGATCACTATGACAGATGGCTGTTGCGGAAAGGCGGATTTTCACTTCGCCTTTCCCGGTTGGTACTATATCTACATCCTCCACTACTAATGGTTTACCCTGTTCATAACAGACTGCTGCTTTCACATTTACCTCCGTCTTTCTTCTAAATAACACCCTAGCACTACGCAAATACTACCCAAATAACCGAATGACGGTTGTTGTACAAATCTAACTATCCTCTTTCTGGTATATATTCGGCTATCAATCTCACGACCCAACCCCGGCTATATCACTCAGCTTGTTGCCGGGGCTGAACCGTGTTATAAACATCACTCTATATTATTATTGTTCCATCCACACATTCTCACAAGGGATGAAGGGCGGGATATCGAAATTGATATCCGGCTCATGAACACCATCGGCAAGGTAAGCACGTGGTATAACTTCTTGGAAAGGAATGACTAATGCTTCCTCATAGAGCATCTCCAGCACTTTTTTCACCTTATCGGGCTCTGTATAAGTTGTCGCCAGAGCCTCGTCGTATGCCTCCCTGAATCCCTCGGGGTACAGGAGGCTGGGGAATATGAAACCTGACCAGTAGTACTTGAGGCCCTTGGTAAGACTCGGGAAGAGGCCGGTCTTTTCAGCCAGAATACCTGACCACCCGTTTGCATACATAGCCTGCATGTATGTACCCATCTCCACAAATTCCAGTTCGGCTGTAATTCCAACCTCACTGAGAAACTGCTGTATTGCCACGAAAGGGTCTCTGGCAAGCGGCCCAGGGTCTGGCATAATAATGGTATTGAATCCACTACCTAAGCCCGCAGCCTCCAACAGTTCCCTCGCCTTATCAGGATTATATGTGCGGGGCTGCACCTCAGGTATATAGGCGGGTGAATCAGGAGGTGCAAGTTGGTAGGCGGCTCTGGTAGAACCAAAACCTGTCGCCTTCGTGAGTGCCTCCTTGTTAATGGCATACTCTATCGCCTGGCGCACCCTTTTATCGGTAAACGGGGAATCCGGGTCCACATTATTGAATATGAGCGCATCTATGGTGGACAACCTCGGTGCTTCGACGTATTGAAAGCCTGCTGCGTCTAGATCGGCCGTAATACTGCTCGCCGGGAATGTCGTTTCGTGTATCTCCCCCGTCTTTAAAGCCATGGAGCGTGTAACATTATCTTGGATGATGACAGTGCGTATTCCGTCAAGATAAGGCTTACCTTCCTGCCAGTAGCCGTCGAACTTTTTATATTCAAGAGAGACATCACGCTGATAACTGGCAAACTCGAACGGGCCTGTCCCGACCGGATGATAGCGGGCCCACTCTATGCCGTTATCCTCGAACGATGTGGGCGATATCATTTGGGCGTTCCAAGCTCCCAGGGCCGTAACTAAAACGGTATTATCGAATTTGCTGAGATTTATCTTTATTTGATACTCGCTAACAACATCCACCGAGCTTAACTCCGATACCGCACCAATTTTCGCTTCCATCTGTTTATCTAAGTTCCACTTGGCCGCTTCGGCGTTCCAGTCTGTCCCATCATGGAACTTGACATTCTGCCTCAGGTTTACGATGATATGCATCTTGTCGGCAGTGATTTCCCAGTCTGTGGCCAGATAGGGATGCAGATTCCCCTCGCCATCCTCGAAAATCATCTTTTCGAGGGCGGGGAGAGCGGCACTATGGCCCCCAGGATTCATTTCCCATGGCACACCGAAAATGCCGGGGTCATAAGACCCGCCCCTGATCAGGATACCCCCATACTGGGGGCCTACCGGTTCAGGTTCGGTTGTGGGAGCTGTGGTTGCGGGAGTTGTGGTTGTGGGAGATGTGGTCGTGGGAGCTGTGGTTGTGGGAGCTGTGGTTGTGGGTACAGTAGTCTCCTCTGGTTCACTACAGCTGCCCATAACCAGACCAATAGCTAAGATAACCGCTAATGACATTAAAACCAGCCTTTTCATTGTGTGCTCCTCCTTATCCTATTTATACTCATGGCCTCTTGTATGTCGCTTTGCTGACTACACAATTCACCTCCCTGCCGATCATTGCAGATAGAATTCAGGTTTGCTCCTACATGATTTTTGCTTTAAATACTTCACGATGGAACTTAATACCTGGCGTACGTGGGTTTCAGTCCCTTGTACTTTTCAACCAGGCTCTCCCAGTTGGCCGGTAAATTCAGTTTCTTGGTTAAAAAATTCACCTCTTTAAACCCCGCCCATTCAAACATACCTATGAAATTACCCGGCCCGCCGGCGACGAAAATCATAATGGTATCAGGGTCCTCGATAAGACGTATCGGGTCCTCGGGATTTATCGGCATATTTTTAGGTACTTTTCCCGGAACACCGTCCCGACTGACCGAGGTATATCTCAGGTAGTGGAGGTAGCGATAGTAGGGGACGGTCGCATTTTCGGATATAAAGGCTTTAATTTCTTTCTTACCCCACCCTTCCTTGGCGAGGATTTTGGCAAATGATGGTATGATGAGAAAACTGGAGAGCCACTCCGTACTCCGTGCGGGCTTGACATTATATATTGCGGTACTCAGGATTGCCTTGGCATCCGTCCCATAGGAAAACATGTGGTTGATACTGTTACAGAACATCAGGGTGGCAGCACTGTCTTCTTTTTTAAAACCATGCTCGACATGCAACGGTTCCCAGGGACTTTCTTCTTCGTTCTCGGCAATAACCATGGTGTACTTACCCGGATTGCCGATAACACCCATGTCCTCTATCCCCGGCCTAGCCCCGCCGATATTTTTTATGATGAGTTGCATGGCACGCCCGATGGTGGCGTTAGCTATATTTCCGGGACTAAGAGCGCCGGAGCCGCTGTTGATATTAAGGTCGTGACGCACCGGACCGTTGATAATCCAGAACGGCGCCCAGGACCCGGTGCTGACCTGCCATGTACCAAAGGCGGAGCGCGGGTCCAGAATGGCCTCAACCCCCGCAATCAGCAGCGGCATGGTAGTAGGTAGAGCCCCGGCCATAACGGCGTTGATGGCTATCTTTTCTATAGTGGCCTTGCCAGACCGGGGTATAATCTTCCCTACCATGTGGTCGGGCGGTAAGTCCGTACCGGTGAGCATCTCGGCAACTACTTCTTCGGTAGGGGGTATCACGGGCAATCCATCGGTCCATCCCCTCTGGTAAAAGAAGCGGTTAACTTCTTCTAGGTTACCTTTGAAAATGATTTTCGAGGGTTTTTCTACCTCGACTACTCTGGGAGACTTCTCTTCTCCGGTTAAGGGTATAGTTAGCGCCGCGATGATATCATCCATCGCAGCGCTGACACCGGCGTCGATTTCTTCCATAATGCTGGATTCGCAGGGGACGGACTCAGGGACAATCCTTACCCCCGGCATTCCTTGGGAGGATGACGCCGACATGGCATCCATGGCAAAATCATTGTTGACCAGTGTTACCGTCGGGGTTGTCAACTTCTCTATCGAAACAGCATCGTACACAAGGTACTTGGTGCATGACCCTCAATCGCCGACGGCGGTAATGATAGCATCTGAATTCTCTACCCATTTTTCAAATGCGGCCTTGCCTTCTGTCTCTACCTGGGGAACGCTTATCTTAAGAGCCTCATACCAACTTGTCTCGACAGTCGGGTATCTTTCCTTCAACTTCTTTTCTACCACAGCCAGTATCGGCCCCGCCGCTGGCTTGCGATTTGAAAGAAGACCTATCTTCTTACCAGCTAAGCTGGCTACACGCGGCGAAATACCCTTTAGAGGTACCGGGTCTACATCCGCCCAGGGGCTGAGAACTTCATACTGCTCATTCGACTGGCTATTATTCATTTAAAGCTGCCTCCTCTCGCGGCTTAGACAACACAAAATTCTTTCTTAATCCAGTTGACAAATGTATGCTAAATTAGTATATTAATGTAGGATACGATAATCGCATATAATATACTACCTCACTTACTGTTTGTCAAGTCAATTATTAAAGTGCTATTGTATAAAAAAATTTATGAGTGTGTTTGGCAAAAAGGATTTATATGCAGGGAAATATCAATTATAACAGGGAGGTAAATATGCGCGATACTCGTAAATCTGACGGGGATTTTATTATCTGGGCATTATTGAACCAAGCCAAAGATACTTTATTCAAGGTCAGGGGAAATGAATTGAACCAATACGGCATATCGGCAACGGAATCACAAGTCCTGTTCACCATCAATGACC
>Ga0315554_1000187_pt1 | contig 34077 bp, 31 predicted proteins | sample SalMarSW160370MG_FD_202114 | JGI IMG/M metagenome (GOLD analysis project Ga0315554, IMG submission 202114) | Salt marsh sediment microbial communities from the Plum Island Ecosystem LTER, Massachusetts, United States - Salt Marsh Sediment SW1603-70 ...
TTGGATGCTGCGAGGCGTTTAGTGATGGAGGCTCAAAGGAAGGAAGTAAAGGAAAAAGAGTTAATTAATATACCGTCTTAAAGTGAAAAAATCTGTCTTTTCTATTTCAATGCAATGCTGAAGATAGTTAGTGTGACCTGGCTAAGTCTACGTGATTCTATCACATAGATATTTTTTACTTCACCATTATTCTGGCATCTACTACCCAGTAGCCTTCCCCTTGTGGCATAACTTTCACAGGGTTGAAATCCAGCTCAGCTATCTGCGGCATGTCCTCAGCCAGTGCCGAGACTCTCAATAGCAGGTCTTCAATTGCCTGAGTATCACTGGGTGGCAGGCCACGGTACCCCTTGAACAACTCTGCCATCTTAATAGAACTCACCATTTCCCTGGCATCCAGGTCGGTAATAGGGTGTATACTGAAGGCCACGTCCTTAATTAGCTCGGCATATATTCCACCTGAACCAAACATTAGTAATGGCCCGAAGATGGGGTCCTGTGTTACCCCTACGATTGTTTCAATGCCTTCGCTAATCATAGGTTGCACTGTCACGCCTTCCATCTCGTGTGCACGGCCAGTCTTTACAAGACTTTCTTTAATATCGCGGAAGGCGCGTTTGACCTCACTTATTGAGCAGAGGTCAAGCTTCACTCCGTCAACATCAGTTTTATGTGAGATGGTAAGAGAAGCAAGCTTGACAGCAACCGGAAAACCCAGCGTTGAGGCTGAAGCCGCTGCCTCGGCTGGTGTCTTGGCTATCAGGGTTTCTGCGAAGCGTATACCGTAGCATCCAAGTAGCCCGGCTATCTCTCCTGCTGAGAGCCATAGTGGCCTCTGGGAGCTACGCATCATGGCTCCTTCAACTATTTCCCTCGCCTTTTTCCGTTTTATGCCGCGGATTCTGGGGATGGTGCCTTTGGGTTTCCTGCGTCTCTCCGAATACTCAGCCGCCTTGGCAAGTGCTGACACAGCCTCTTCGGGGAAATGGTAACATGGCACATACTTACCGCTTGAGCCCAGTTTTGCTTTGAAGCCTCTTTCACCCAAAAAACAGGCTAAAAGCGGCTTGCCTTGTCGCCAGAAAACTGGAGCAACGTGACGTATGGCATCTTCCATAGCTTCTGTACCTATTACCACTGGTGGTATAAACATGACGAGAACTGCATCATTGTCCTTGTCACCAGCGAGTACTTTCAATATCTGATAGAACTCCTCTGCAGTAGCACCGGCAGTCGTGTCGAGGGGATTATTGAGACGGACGTCCCGTTCTAGGACAGATTTCAGTTTATTGGTAGTATCCTCCGAGAACTCCGGGAGCAGCAGACCGTTACGCGCTGAAGCATCGGCGGCAATTATACCGGGACCACCCCCGTTAGTTACTATCACCAGCCTCTTACCTCTGGGCAGTGGCTGGTTCGAGAGCAAAATGGCCACATCGAAAAGCTCTTCCATGGTATTTACCCTGATGATACCCGCATGACGAAAGAGCACGTCAGAGGCCACATCGGAGGTAGCCATGGCACCGGTATGTGATGAGGCGGCGCGCGCGCCAGCTTGGGTACTGCCGCTCTTAACCGCTACTATCGGCTTTTTAGCCGAGACTCTCCGGGCGATACGGCCAAAGTTTCGCGGATTGCCAAATGACTCCAGGTAGAGCAGGATGGCCCTGGTCGCCGGGTCCTGTTCCCAGTATTGCAGAAGGTCGTTGGATGAAACGTCGGCACGATTGCCCACACTGACAAAAGTGGAAATGCCCATATTAAGGCTATTGGCATATTCCAGAATTATTAGCCCCATCGCCCCGCTCTGCGAGAGAAAGGCAACGTTACCCCGTGGTGGAAAGACCGAAGAGAAAGTAGCGTTGAGAGCCACTGCCGGGTCGGTATTGATGACGCCCATGCAGTTTGGCCCAACCAGCCTCATGCCATGACCCAGCGCAATATTCCTTAGCTCCTTTTCCCTGGCTGCACCCTCTGGCCCTCTCTCCTTGAACCCATCCGAGATAACGATTATGGAGCGTACTCCTTTACGCCCGCACTCATCAGCTACCTTGCTTACTGCCGGGGCGGGCACGGCGATAATGGCCAGGTCCACATTACCGGGAACATCGAGTACCGAAGGGTAGGCCTTTACTGACATTACTGAGGGAGCCTCAGGGTTAACGGGATAGACTGTTCCGGAAAAACCACCCTGCAGCATACCTTGGAGGAGAAGCTGTCCAATTGTGCCGCGATGCCGGGAAGCTCCTATCAGTGCCACTGAACTCGGTGCTAGGATTGAGCAGACTGAGGCCACTGTTGCAATACGTTCTCTATCCTCCCCTTTCTTTATCACCTTCCCCGTCCGGGTTATCGGACAGGTGAAATGATATACGCCTGCTTCAAGCTCACTGGTAATATGGAAGCCGTATGCTCTGAGGACATTAATCATCTGCTCATTTTCAGCCAGCACGTCACCTTCAAAGGTTGTGATTCCGTTATCGAGGGCTGCATAAGACAGGTACTCCATGAGCTTGGTACCGATACCCTTGCCCTGATAAGAGTCCTCGATAACAAAGTCTACCTCTGCAGAGTGTGCGCGGGGAAGCCGGTAATATCGTCCGACGGCCACTATTTCTTTGCCTTGTTGTTTCGTTACTTCAGCGACAAGGGTAAAGGTATTAATATAGTCTACCGTGCAGAAGCGAGTGGCATCCTCCAGGCCCATCTCTTTCGGAATATGGTGGAAGCGCAGGTACTTAGTACGTGTGCTCAGTCTGGAAAAAAAGGCAATGAATCTATTAGTATCATCAATTCTTATTGGTCTCAGCAGGATACTTGAGCCGTCGCGCAGAAGCACCTCACTTTCATAGCGACTGGGGTATGCTGTATTGATTTCAGTTACCATATCGCATAACCCTCCATTTATTACTATAATTATAAGTAATATAGAAAGATAATGCTATGCTGTCACATGATAAAGTATGATGCTAGCCTGGTGACCTTGAAGGATGAGATGTACGCTGCCGGCTTACGCAGAGTATGACAATGATAAGAAACTATTTTGGACAGCCTCAAACTTGCAGATTGTTAAGGCAGCGTTGATCAGGTTTTATTTGCATTTGGTTGGTTAAGCTGTCATTACGAGGAACGTAGCGACGGAGTAATCTCGTCGGGTGTAGAAAAGAGATTGCCGAGGGGCTGAAGCCCTCTCGCAATGACACACTCAAGGAACAGAGCCGCCCGTGGGGACAGTATTCTTCTAAGGTGTTTATTCCAGAGCTTTCATCGCAATGCTTGAATGAGCTATCGAGGCGCCGGCGTTCATCGCCACTGCCACGAAAATCGCCTCGGCTATTTCCTCATCGGTTGCGCCGAACTGCCTGGCGCGCTTGGTGTGTCCGGAAATGCAGTACGGGCACCGTGTGATATGGGCGGCGGCCACAGCAATTAGTTCCTTGACTTTCTGTGACAATGCGCCTTCCTCGAAGACTTTGGTGTTGAAGGCACCGAAGCTCTGTAACAGTTCGGGTTTCAGTCTGTTCAATCGGCTGCGTTGCTCACTCGTGTCAACATGATAATGATAATCTGCCACTCTATGTCCTCCGGTTCAGGTTTTGATTTTAAACCGAGATTGCTTAAGCCTGCGTTGCCTCTCCTGCTGGTGCTGGTGAATTTAGCTTCTCAAGTACCACTACCCTTCGTGAGAAGCCGCGGAGTCTTAGCTACTCGGTCTTGCCTTTAAGTTCAGATATCTTATCAACCAGTGCTGGTACGACTTTAAGCAGGTCATCTACTATTCCATAGTCAGCTACGTTGAAAATAGGCGCTTTGGCATCTTTGTTAATAGCAATCGTCATCCTGGCACCCTTCATGCCAACTAAATGCTGGAAGGCACCACTGATGCCGAGACCAAGATATAGCTTCGGTTGCACGGTCTTACCGGATAGTCCTACCTGACGCTCTGACGGCAACCATCCATAGTCTACTATTGGCCGGGAGCAGGAGACCACACCACCAAGTACTCTGGCCAGCTCCTCAGCCATTTCCAGGTTCTTCTTGTCCTTTATGCCTCTGCCGACAGAGACCAGGACTTCTGCCTGCGTTATATCGACACCACCGGCTTCCGCCTCCAGGTATCCCTCAAATTTTTTATAGTCAAATTCCTCCTCAAAAGCAAACTCAATCTCCTCAACCTGTCCCTGTCTACGGCCTTCTTCTACGGAGAACTCACCGACCCGCCCGGTTATCAGGACTATTTCGCTTTGAGCAAACGAATACGTCGCGTTTACCTTGCCATTGTAAATCGACCGCGTAACCAGTACATCACCGTTCTGCCAGAATATATCAACGCAATCGGTGACCAGGGGAATCCCCAGCTCCACTGACAATGAGGGTGTCAGGTCCATAGCGAAGGAACTATGCCCCATCAACACAATCCCTGGTTTCCTCTTTCTTATAAGGTCAGCTATTATTCTCTGATAAGGCTCGGCTAACAGTCCCTCCAGCCGGTCACTCTTGACTGTAAGCACCCTGTCTGCCCATCTGGCGAGCTCTTTAGCATGAGCATTAACGTCGCTGCCGGCAACCACCGCCAGCAGTTCCACTCGTGCCTGGTCTGCCAGTTGCCTCCCTTTACTGAGCACCTGGTAAGATACGTCAGCCAGGGCATGGTCCCTGCGTTCGGCCACGACCAGTATACTGGACATCAGAAAATACCCGCATCCTTTAATATCTTTGCCAGTTGTCCGGCTGCCTCTTCCGGTGCGCCGGTTATCAACTCCGCCTGTTTACCTTTTGGCGGCAGCTCCAGCTTTTCCAGCCTGACCATTGGAGTAAGTGCTTCCAGAGATAAGTCCAGGTCGCTGAGGGACATGACCTGTAGTTCCTTCTGCATTGCCCTCCTGATGCCACCCAGTGAGATATATCTCGGCTGGTTAATCCCGGTGTGGATAGTCAGCAGTGCCGGCAGCTCAATAGTGTACGACTGTAAAGTCCCCGCCTCCAGCTCTCTCTTCACGTGGACCTTTTTCTCTTCTGCTTCCAGACCGGTGACTAGGGTGGCATGAGGAATACCGAGCATCTCAGCGACCATCGCCCCAAGCTGTCCGCTGCCGAAATCCTCGGATTGAGCGCCGAAGAGCACCAGAGCATACGACAACTTACGAATGACTTTCTCCAGGATAATAGCTACAGCATAAGGGTCCTCGGCGCTCACATCCTGGTCAACGCGAATGGCGCTATCAGCACCCATGGCGAGGGCCCTTCGCAGGACTTCATCCCAGTCCTTAGGCCCTACCGTGACGGCGGTCAGCGTTCCCCCCAGCTTTTCCTTGAGCTGTACCGCCGCTTCGAGGACATATTCGTCCCAGTCATTTATCTTGAAGACCAGCCTGTCCTTCTCTATATCTTTTTGAGAAGGGCTTATTTTGATGATATCCGCTTCTGAGGTATCAGGGACACGCTTGATACAGGCGACAATATCCATACTACTTTATACCGCAAGCCTCCCCGACAATCTCAGCAATATCCTTCACGGCGAGTTTATCTTCGAGTCCCTCTGCCTTGACGGCGTCCTCGAGCATGGTCAGGCAGTTCGGGCAGGCGACTGCCAGGATATTCGCCCCGGTCTCGCAGGCCTCCCTGACGCGGCGTCGCGCGGGACTGTCCTCACTACCGCCCAGCAAATCTATATAGAAGTTGCCACCACCCCCGCCACAGCAGAGAGCGCCATTCCTGTTTCTCGCCATCTCTATCAGCCGGACGCCTGGAATGGCTCTCAGAACTGCCCTGGGGGCATCGTATTCTTCATTCCACCGACCGAGGAAGCATGGGTCATGGTAAGTTACGGTAGCATTGTATCCGCCGGAGACATCCAGACCCCCATTGCGAATGAGGCCCTGCAGGAGCTGTGTATAGTGCAGTACATCAAAGTCCCCGTTAAAGCCCGGGTAGTCGTTCTTTATGGCATTGTACGAATGCGGCGACAGGGTAACAACCTTCTGCACACCGAGGCCCCGGAACTGGGCAACATTTTCCTCAGCCAGCATCTCGAACAATGTCTCTTCACCAAGGTTTTTTACCTCGTTGCCGTCGCAGTTTTCATCATTACCCAGCACCCCAAAAGAGACCCCTGCCTTTTGCAGGACCTTACCCAGCACCCGGGCTGTCTGCTGGCCCCTGGTATCGTAGGAACCGACACAGCCAACATAATACAGGAACTCCTGCCCCTGGTATTCCTCTATCCCGGTCCCCTCCATCCAATCGCCTCTTTTTGTTCTGGAGGTACCGTACGGGTTACCCTGCCGCTGAATATTTTCCAGAAAATCTTTTACCGCAGAGGGTATTTCCCCCCTTTCGACCATCTCACCCTTGGCAGCTACCATCATATTCAATATGTCGATATTAAAGCTAAGCGGGCACTTGACCTCACAGTTTTTGCAGGCCGTGCACGAGTACAAAATATCAGCGAGATGGTCCGACCATTCAATTTCGCCGTCCAGCCAGGCCCTGGTCAGCCACAGCCGCCCTCCACACGAGTAGGTCTCCATGCGAAACCTGGCATAGGCAGGGCAGTTATTAACGTCCATCCAGTTAATGGGGAACTTACAGTAACCGCATCTGAAGCATCGATGTATTACGTCGCCGTACTTAAAATCAGTCAGGGTCATCAGCTTACCTCCCAGTTCCCCGGATTCATAATCCCGTTGGGGTCAAGCATTTGCTTTATCTTCTTCATAAGATTTAGAGTATTCGGGTCTAACCTCTCCATAACCAGCTTCTGCCCGTAAAGCCCGGGCTTCCAGATAGTCCCGCCAAGCTCCAGGACAAGGTCATCTGTCTCATGCAGGGCTTCTCTTGCCTGTTTCATGGTTTCCGGGTCTGCCCGGTTAAACGCGTATGTCCAGGAAAACATCATGGCATGGGCTGTTCCAACACACCGACCCAGCACGGTATAGGGAATTTCATGCCTCTCCGATATCTCACGGCCCCGCCGGTAACATTCAGGGTACGTATCTACAGGCATAATGCTACCCACATATTCAAAACCGCCACCCTTTCTCCAGTCGGATGTTTTTGAAACCTGCGGTCTCTGTAAGCCGCTTCGAAAGCCCAGAAACCCACCGGCCCCGCTGCGAATGTATTCTCCCAGAGTATCATCCCAGACCATTTCCTGTTTGAATTCAAGCTCCTTTTCCGAATCTGCGGCGATGTTGATAGTAAAATGCTGTAGCCCGCTGGCAAAAGGTGGTATTGCCTGGCTGAAGGCGATGATATCTTCTGTCATCTGGGTATGGCTCAGCTTGTACATGATTTCCGGGACAAGCTCTTCGTCTTCCACGACAAACTGCCCTACACCCCTGATTCTCCTGCCCGGGAAAAGTCGGATTGATACCTTGGTGATGATGCCGGTTGTTCCTGACCAACCGAGGAACAGGCCAACATCAGGCAGGGGGTGCAGGGTAAACCAGCCGGAGCCGATTGAACAGGAACCGAATTTACATACTTCACCGGTAGGCAATACGATTTCCAGCCCATTAACCATGTCTGAGTTGAAACCGTAAGGCTGGGCGATATCACCCTGCCCATGAATAGCCACGTTACCCGCGATGGTCGCCGTTGGGGGCGCCCCCGGCTCCGAGTGGGTCAAATGCGGATAGTTTCTCTCCAGGTAGGATGTCAGCTGTCCCTGGGAGACTCCACATTCCACCAAAGCGTACCTCGCCTTTTCATTCACCTCCAGGATACTGTCCATCCTTTTCAGGTCAAGGGTAATCCCGCCCTTAAAGGGGACAGCCAGGCCAGCCAGTGATAGTCCTCCACCGAGCGGGACCACCGGTACCTTTTCCCTGTTGGCCAGTCTAACGATTTCCTGTATTTCCTCAGTTGTCCTTGGCGTCACTGCGTAATCAGGTCGGTGGGGTTCGGTTGTTCCTAGGTCATAGGAATAGATAAAAAGCTCTTCCGGGCGGTTGGAGACATGTTCCTGTCCGACGATGTCAACCAGTGCCTGGTATACGGAGTCCATCAAATCACCTCCATCCTGCCGGTTTCTCGCCTATGGCCAACCGACAAAGGTCGCTCATAAAGATAGGTCTTATTCCGTTTTGGGCAACCAGTCTGCCCAGGGTGGTATAACAGGCGGGACAATTGAAGACACAGACCTCGGCACCGGCGTTCTTCATGTCTTCAATGTTCCTCCTTTGGACATCAGCGGCACGCTTACGGCTACCTTCCCGCCGCTGTCCCTGAATTGTGCCGCCACAGCAGAGGGCATTCTCGTCGACATACTCCCGCTCAACATACTCGGCACCTATCAGGTCAAAGATGTCCCGGACAAAATGGTGCTTGTCTGAAGAAAGCCGGGAGGAGCAGGGACGCTGATAGGCCACCTTCAGGTTTACCGGCGTTATCTCGTCCCTGAGCTCATTCAGTCTATTGTAGAGGAATTCAAAGAAATGGATTGATTTGAAGGGAACATCAATCCCGACTGCCGGGCAATATGAGGTATAGGTGCCGTAACACTCGTCATGGAAACATATTACCTCGGTAACGTTGTGCCTGGCGATAGTCTGGAGAATTCCGGGGAGTCTCTCCTTTATTACGGATGTTCTGGCATAGTGCAGGTACATAAGCTGGCAGAAGTAGTGGAACATCTTACGCGGGTCTGTCGAAATTACAGGAAGGTCATCGAAGAGCTTCCCCTGTATCAGATACATCAGGTCAGCGAAGGCACCCATGTCCAGCGCCCGCCCATTTACCTCTTCGATTACGGGTTCTCCCCGGAAAGGAATGCCTGTCTGTATGCCCCGCCGGATAAGGGGTCTGGGCAGGGGAGGCACGTCAAGCTCCTCCTGTTTCTCAACGATTAAATAGAACGGGTGATTGTTAACCGGGCAATATTCCTCGCAGGCATAACAGGTCACGCAGTCATGCAGTGCAAACGAGTCCTCACCACGGGCAATCTTCAGTATTTCTGCCTTGGCGGTATCCCTGTCTATATCCATATATTGGCACCTGGTAAGACAGTCCTGGGTTGCGCAACTCAAGCATTCGCTTTCATCAAATTTAAGCTCGTACATGCTTTACCCTCCAACTCGCACTACTATATGCAGAAGATGACCACGGCCAAACATATCCTACTATTAATATACCAAGTAATCAATTAATATACCAAGTAATCAATATATTTCAAGGAGGAGGTAGTTCATATGTGGTAATCATATGAATTTAATCTGGCTGCCCTTAAGAGTAGACTAATTATGGCAATAGGGGTAGTTAAATCTTATCCTGCATATCTGTTTTTTAAGGTCCCCCCAGGTTGTGTCAGCCACCTACGATGAAGTTCTGGCCGGTTACTAAATTAGCTTTATCCGAGACTAGGAAAAACAACTCGCATGGTTTCACCTTTCTGAAAAAACAGTATCCTCTATACAGGTTGTGCACTGACAACGCATGCTTATCTCGTTACTTTCGTGGGAAAAGGGGGGCTGGGCAGTCCTGATACCGGTAAGAGACCTGAGTGAGGAAAGGCTGGGAGTTCTGCCTATTGTACACTATGGTGGGCGGTACAAGACTTGAACTTGTGACCTCTTGCGTGTGAAGCAAGCGCTCTAACCACTGAGCTAACCGCCCACGCGTGGAGTGTACCTAGATTCTACGTAAAATAATGTGGAAAATCAAGCTGCATAAAGAACACCCCCTTGAAGTTTTAATTTGCTGGAAGTAGCTGAACGTAAAAAATAGGGGATTTTAACCTTTTTAGTTCTCCATAAGCAAAACCAGCTTAGTATAGTGGATGTTGCCGATAAGGCAGTGTTTATTTAGTCTGAGGTGGTAACAGGTTACTAACTGGTAAGATATCAGGAGCCCTGTCCACTCGTTTGCCGTGCCGGATATACTGGTGAATAGCACCGCCTAACGCTTCTATCCTGCTGTCGGTGAATACTCTGATAGCCGTTCCGGTCACAAGTCCATATCCAATTGCGTTGTCTTCTTTGAGCCTTAGTGCTGCCTTTAATTCCTGCCAGCCGTCTTCTTCATCGTGGCAATCGCAGATAACCGTAGCAAAACCAAGACAGGGGAAAAGTTCAGCACTGGCGTTATCATCTGGGTCCCGCCAGCGGACCCACTCTTCTGCCAGCATGATAGCCCCGGCTGAGCTACCGAAAAAGGGTTTCCCCTGTTGATACAGCTCAGTCAGAAAATCAGTCATATTCTTTTCCCGCAATATACGCATTCCTCTATCTACATCCCCGCCACTGATAAAGACAATGTCCGCCGATTCTAAAACGTCCTTTGCCTTCTTCAGGTCGGCCGTGTCAGAAGAAATCAGGGCGTGGTTTACCCTGTAAGCTCCTGCATCCTTGTACATTTCTGCCATGCGGTTAAAAAAGTCTTCGTTATCCCCGTTGGCTGTTCCTACGTAAGCTATTGTCGGTGATGACTTGGCACTTTCCCGAAAAACTGCCTGGATTATAGGGTCGGGTGTCTGGCGATTTCTTGGCCTTCCGCCTGCTAATAAATATACGGGTTTCTTACCGCGCATAATTCACCAGCCTGAGAATATTAGTCAACTCCCTTTGAGATGTATCTTTCATCCAGATATTTCTCGATATCTATGGGGAAAAGGGCCTTTGCCATGGAGTACTTGCCTGAATCTTCCGGGGAAAGAGCGTCCTCATATATAACGGATAGTCTCGCTTCTTCTCCATAAAGCTCTTTCAGCACTTCAGAGGCTTCTTCGGTGAGTCTGGCCTTATCAGAACGCCGGCTCACCAGGTGTAGATCATATGTTTTGCCGGAGACCTGTTCTAGCCGGTATTCGTCAATACCATTCAGAACACTTAATGCATCATCCAACTCACGTAAAGTGACGAGTCTGCCCTCGCAGGTCAGAGTATTACTTATTGTCCTGCCTTCGATTGCGGAGAGAATAAAGCCGGAGTTCCTGCCGCACGGGCACTTACCCTCCTCATCAACACGGACCAGGTCTCTGGTATCAAAGCGCACCATGTAATACCAGGGATTGTTGAAAGTAGTAACCAGGATTCTGCCAACAAAAGGGCCGCCGTGTTCCGATTTTAGTGGTTGAAAGTCTACCCGGCAAAATTCACTGTTTTGATGAAACTTACCTTCCTCACATTGCATAAACACGTATCCGGTCTCGGTTGTACCATAGGAGCTGGCTGTTGGCACATCGAAGACCTGACGAATTTGCTGGTAGTGCAGTTTAGTTGGGTACTCATAAGTGAAAACAATTAACCCCGGCTGAAAGACCTTCCTTTTACGGTCCGCAGCGTAACGGCACAACTTTGCCAGAAAAGAAGGATTGGCCTCAAGAACTGCCGGCTTGAAGATATCTAATTCACCTATCATCCTGTCCATAAGTTCGGAAGACCAGGTTGCCGGATTGGTCTTTTCATTGAGATAGAGGAACCGTGACAATCGTCTTTTCTCCATTGGGAGGTCAACCATATCTGAAACAAATCCCACGTTAAGGGGGTTAGCCAGAATCGCCTCCGGATGGTCCCCCGTGGCAATAGCACTGGCATAAGAGTTAAGTTTCCATGAAGCCCTCTCTGAAGCGTCCCACCACTCCTGGTTCCAGATATTGGTCACGCTGATATCACTCGAGCCGCTGGTGCTTGCTAAAGCGATTTCTCCACTTTCCAGACCGCGTCTTACATCTCGGCCTGCCGGCACCAAGCCCTGAGGGGAATTCTTACGGATTTCCGTCTTGTGGAATGCTGGCATCGCTTCATAACGCACATCGATAGGGTGTTCTTGGCCAGGGTCATAAGCTCGCCACGGCCTGTAGGCAGCTACCTGGCTGAGTGAGGTCTCCAGTATATTTTGAGATTTACTGTAATAGTCCGGAGGAAATTCCCAGTTAAACCGCACTCACTACTCCTTCTTATTAAAGATATAGCATAGAAACCGCCGAACGACTCAGAAGATTTAACCGAAACGCGAACGCTCCGAGATGTCGCACGGCGGTACAGGCCTATTATGGCTGCCGGACTTTTAGCTCTTGACAGGTAAGATGGCTATTGCCGACCCCGGTGTTGTTATCTGTCCTTCCTTGGTCTCTGTCCAGACCTCGCATTCAATGTAGTGGTCGCCATCCTGGACATACTTCTTGGTTACCCGGCCTTTACAAATCATGGTGGGCTCGGTGCTGAGTGCCGGTCCGGGGATGTCCATGCCTCGATATTGAGCGCTGAGTCTCTTCAGAGTACCGTCTTCACCTATCCAGTTGGTCATCATGTTTGCCAGATAGGCATATTTTAGATTACCCATGACGATGACATCGGGGAGGCGAGCGACATTCCGTGAGTACTCCCTGTCCATGTGGATGAGCACGAATTCCTCGTTGGCTCCGGCGAACCTGTTCAGCTCCATCAAAGTCACCGCTTTCCGATAGGGGGGTATTTCCATGCCTACTTCTATATCATCCCAAAAAAGTTGGGCCATTTCTCTGTCTCCTTTGATAGCTTAATACTGGCTGATACCGGTGCCACGGGCGATGCCGACGACCTCGCCGTTTTGATTGGTGAAAGCTCTCTCGGATACCGTGAAGATTAGTTTTCCTGCCCGGCCCTCTCGCTCGGTGATGTCGACAATCTTGCTCCTGGTAGTGATTACATCGCCGGGGTGGATTGGCAGAAAGAATTCGTAATCATTCCCACCGTTCATGCCGACACGGGCTGGCGGTAAGGGTAATTGCTGACGTGGTACACCACGACCCAGACTGGTGTAGAAGCTCCATGGCGCTATGATACCACCGAACCGGGTCTTTTTAGCGTACTCCTCGTCGACATGCAGCGGGTTGGGTGGGTCGGGCCAGTTAATCGCTCTGGCATAATCTTTTATTGCCTTCATTTCGATTAACTCGGGAGGCCCGACCACCTCGACGCCGATAGCAGCTTTTACCTCATCGGTAATCAGGGATTCCTGGGCCATATTTGTCACCTCCTTGCAAAGTTGTATGGTCTTACTGGAGTATCACCACTTATAGATATTGGAAGGGGCTCCGTCCCAGATGCGGCGCTCTTCCTCAAAGGGGGCTTCCTCAATGCCTGACTGCTGTCCGAGCAGCATTGTCTTCCGGCGCTCTCCGTAGACCGGCCATTCACCCAGACCTTCGCAGTTAGGACTACCGGTACGGGCAAACGCTATCCAGGCATCTTGCATGTTTTGAGATAGTGTATCGGCTGCCGGGTCTGTTCCCACGATTTCGGGATTGAAGGTGCCCCACAGGAAACCACCGTCAATGCCGTGGAAGGCGCCGAACATGCCATCTTTCACCGGTGCTTTCCAGGTAAGCATATAGCAGTATGCCGGATTGCCACGTCCTCCGTGGGCTTCGAGCATCTGGGTGGTGGGAATCCAGAACATGCGTGCCGTCATCACGGCGAGGTAGATTTCGGAGGGGGTAGCATTGATACCTCGCCTGGTAAGTACCTGTCGATACGCTTCCACCGTGTCTGTCATATCCCAGTCGGGCATCATTCTCCTGAACCGCCCGAACATGCGTCCCTCAACCAGGTCATGTATTGCCGGGTCCATTGCCTGCCAGGTACGCCACTCGTCGGCGGTTGTGCCGGCGATCAGAGGAACCCCGTCTGCCGAACCCGACCTGATGCTATCAACCGGCAGTTCAGGGAATACCTCTCCGTCAACCACCAGCATGGGCCCACGGGCACCTTTGGGAGGCGAAAGCGCTTTGACATAGTTTTCGAGCACCTGCTCCATGGTCAGGGCACGCAGGGAGCTGGCATCGCTTCCCTTTGAAGCGAGAACATGGAGGAAGTACTCCGCGTAGTTGTTGGCTTCATCTAAGTCGGTCAGGAAGTGGGCGGAGCCACTCTGGGAGATTGCCCTGTGAAAGAGTCCTCTGGCTTCTTTCATGGCCAGTAACGCGGCGACACTGGCACCCCCGGCTGATATGCCGAAGATGGTGACGTTACCGGGGTCGCCGCCAAAAGCCTCGATGTTGTCACGCACCCATTGCAGGGCGGCCACCTGGTCCAGCATCCCTTCGTTTCCAGTCGAGGGAATTCTGCCATTAGTGACATCTTTCAATCTCAAGAAGCCGAAAGCATTGAGTCGGTAATTAATTGTCACCACCACGACATCACCGCGAGTGGCGAGAGTCCCACCGTTCGACGCTGGTGAAGCACCGGTGCCGCCGGTAAAACCACCACCGTGAATCCAGACCATTACCGGACGGCGGGAATTATCAATGCCCGGCGTCCAGATGTTCAACTGGAGGCAGTCCTCATTTATCTCTGGCTGCATACCGAGGCTAAGGTCAAGCTTTGGACTGGGCTGGAAAGGGCTGTCCGGGCTTAGCGGGACTATGTGCTGCGGGGCGGTGGCGATATATGACTTTGTCTCCTTTACTCCTGACCAGGGTTTCACAGGTTGGGGAGGGAGCCAGCGCCTCTCTCCGATAGGCGGAGCAGCAAAGGGTATTCCCAGGAAAATCTTGAGGCTGTCTTTCTCGAGACCCTCGACTTTACCACTGGTTGTCTCCACTACAGGATTCATCTGGTTCTCCTTTTTCTATATGTCATAGATGAGGCATTAAGCGGGGTAAAGTTAACATAAAATTTAACAGTTTGGCTATCTATTATCATGCGAGTATTCTCAGTCTATGAGTATAGTTGTGCAGATGTCAAGTGAGTGCTTTCGACCGCGCCTTGCAGAATATGTCTGGCAGTGTAATAATAAAAAACTTGCGGTGATAAGAAGATAAATCAGCAGCATATCTATAAATTATGTGACGATAATTCAACCGAACCCTGAATAATGCAGAAAGAATGGAGAAAATCTATGAGAGATAAGGTTTCAACCGCTGCCGAGGCAATTGCGGAAGTCTGGAATGGGGACCTGGTGGCAGCTAATTTTTGGGGGCCCGGCACACCAAATTACCTCTGGCAGGCATTGTCTAAACATAGTGCCAAGGACCTCACAATCTGTACCAACAACTACGTCCTGAGGGCTGACGTACTCAAGGAACAGGGCGTAATAGGTGCAGCGTTAGTCCTTTCCCAGACCAGGAAAGTCATCGCTGCCTTTAGTGCCATCCAGCAAGAAGACGCTTCGGATTCTGAAGAGATTGCCAGGCGTGTCCAGGAGGGTACGCTCGAATTTGAAAGCATCCCTCACGGCGTTTTCATTGAACGGCTCCACGCCGGCGCAATGCGTCTTGGCGGAATCTACTGCCCGGTAGGCATCGGCACACTTGTCGAGGAGGGTAGGGAGACACGCGTGATAAACGGCGTTAAATACATCTTTCAGGAGCCGATTGTGCCGGATGTCGGTCTTATCAGTGCGGACAAGGCAGATAAGTTCGGTAACCTCGTCTATCACGGTACTGCTCGGGCTGCCAACCCTATAATTGCGATGGCCTCAAAATATACGGTAGCCGAGGTCTTTGAGATTGTCGAGCCGGGTGAGCTTGAGCCTGACACCATTGTCACCCCCGGGGCATTCGTGGACAGGATTGTCCTTATTCCTGAAGACGACCCTGGCAGCAGGAGACGACGGGCGGAGCGGACCCTGACCAGCATCAGGTACAGACAGCAGAAGCTAGCGGAGGCTGCAGCCATAGCTGCACAGGGAGGCCAAGCATGAAAGAAAAGCTGACAGAGGAACTGGTGGCAATGAGGGCTGCCAGAGAACTGGCGCCAGGCGATTACTGCAACCTCGGGATTGGCGTCCCCCTGAACTGTGCAAACTACGCTCCTGAAGGTGTGATGTTACAGAGCGAGAATGGGGTATTGGGCCATGGGCCACCATACGACAGCGAAAATATAGAACAGCATATAGAGCAGATAGACTGGGATGTCGTAGATGCCGGCATGAGATATCTGAGTTATGCGCCGGGAATGTCCTTCTTCGACATGCTGACTTCATTTGCCATGATAAGGAGCGGACGGCTGATTAGTATCCTTGGAGGCCTGCAGGTATCTGAGCAGGGCGATGCGGCAATACACAGCCTTAGCGAGGAAAATATAGCTGCCAAGATTGGCGGCTCCATGGACCTTACCTGGGGAGCCAGGCGACTCATCATTACCATGACTCACTGCTCCAAAGATGGTAGCCCCAAGATTGTCCGTGAACTGACGATGCCGCTTACCATCAAAGGTCGTGTCAACCTGATAGTAACTGACATGGCTGTGATAGAGGTAGTCAGCAACGGGCTGGTGCTCAGGGAGGTTGCGCCAGGTTGGACGCCGAAAGAAATTCAGGAGCAGACCGAAGCCAATTTGAGCATAGCCCCTGATGTACACGAGATGGAGTTCTAGAGTGAGATGAATTCTGATGCCAGTAGAAAGGACAGAGAAATGAGTGAGATTACCGTCGAAACAACCACTGGAAAAATAAGAGGCACAATGGAGCGAAGGGTGTTCACCTTTAAAGGAGTACCATACGGTGCCCCAACAGGTGGTAAACGTCGCTTCCTGCCACCGCTCCCGGTCGAACCGTGGGCAAAGGTACGTTACTGCACCGATTACGGGCCAATCAGCCCGCAATCGGGTGCACTTGTCGATTGTACTCAGGCGGCAGGTGACGAACGCATCATGGGGCTAAAGAGACACCTTCCTCAGAGTGAAGACTGCCTGGTATTGAACATATGGACACCCGGTATCGGCGACGGAGGCAGACGCCCGGTCATGCTGTGGCTGCATGGTCGGGGCTATGACTCCGGTGCGGGCTCGGAGACAATGTATAACGGCGCCAATCTTGCCAGACGTGGTAATCTGGTTGTGATTACCATTAACCACCGGCTAAATGTCTTCGGCTACTTGTACCTGGCAGATATTGCCGGTGACGAGTTTGCTGGCTCGGGCGTTGCCGGAATGCTGGATGCAGTACTCGCTCTCGAGTGGGTACGGGACAACGTCGAAGCCTTCGGTGGTGACCCCGGCAATGTAACCATCTTTGGCGAGTCCGGCGGCGGCAGTAAGGTCAGCACGCTGCTGGCTTTGCCTTCGGCAAAGGGTCTTTTTCACCACGCTATTATTGAGAGTGGCCCGGGACTGCGTGGTGTGGAAGCCAAAGATGCTACAGCGTTCACCGAGCGTCTGCTGGCGGAGCTAGACATTAAGGCAAATGAAGTCAACAAGCTCCAGGAACTACCGATGCAGCAGGTACAAGATGCTGTAAGAAAGCTGATACCGGCGCGGTCAGGCCTGGGTATGGGTGACCCCGGAGGGCTTACCAGGCGGTTAGCGCCGATGGTGGATGGTAAGTACTACCCCAACCACCCGTTCGACCCTGTAGCGGCGCCAACCGCTGCGGATGTTCCGGTAATAGTCGGTACAAACCGGGATGAAAATGCCACCTTCCTGGCCGCCGACCCCAGGCGCCGCCGACTCACGGAGGAAGAGCTGCGTGAGCGCCTGACGCCACTGCTCGGTGATAAACTGGAAAAGGTAATTAGTACCTATAAGAGGACGCGACCCGAGGCTACTCCGTGGGACCATCTTGTCAGGATTACGAGCGAGGGAACCCGCAGGGCATCCATTGCTCTCGCTGAGCGCAAGGCGGCTGGTGGCCAGGCTCCCGTCTATATGTACCTGTTTACCTGGGAGACCGATTTCCTTGGTGACCTCTTCAGGGCATGCCATGTTCTCGAGATACCGTTCGTATTTGACAATGTAGATGATGTGGACATTACTGGCGGCCGTCCCGATAAGTATGAGCTAGTTGAGTCAGTAAGCGAGGCATGGGTCGCCTTTGCCCGTAGCGGAAATCCGAATCACCCGGGAATTCCTAAGTGGGAACCCTACAGCACCGAGAATCGTTCAACGATGATATTAGATGTCCCGTGTCGAATTGAGGTTGACCCGTACCGTGAGGAGCTTGATGCCTGGGAAGGAATACCATTACGAAGATAGCTGGTAAGAGTAATAGATATATTAAAGGAGTAATAGACGATGGATGTGACAGTTGTCGAAACAACTGCGGGAAACATTGCTGGCATAATGGAGCGGGGCGTTTATGCCTTCAAGGGCGTGCCTTATGGCGCTCCAACCGGCGGCAAACGTCGATTCCTGCCACCTCTCCCGGTTGAGCCATGGGCAGGGGTACGCTACGCCGGTGCCTATGGACCAATCTGCCCACAGACAGGGTCACTGGTCGACGAATCCCGGCTTTACTCTATCACCCGCACTGAAGGACATACCATTTTACTCCCTCAAAGCGAAAACTGCCTGGTGCTGAACGTATGGACCCCGGGTGTAAAGGATGGCGGCAAGCGTCCTGTGATGGTGTGGCTGCACGGTAGAGGTTTCGCGCAGGGGGCTGGCTCGGAGACACAATATAATGGCGCCAACCTCGCCAAACGTGGCGATGTCGTTGTCGTTACGATTAACCACCGCCTGAATCTATTTGGTTACCTGTATCTAAAAGAAATCGCCGGGGAGGAATATGCTGCTTCGGGCATCAATGGAATGCTGGATGCCGTGTTAGCCCTTGAATGGGTGCGGGACAACATTGAGACATTCGGTGGTGACCCCGACAACGTGACTATCTTCGGGGAGTCCGGTGGTGGCAGGAAAGTCAGCGTTATGATGGCTATGCCATTGGCGAAGGGGCTGTTTCATAAGGGTATTGTCCAGAGTAGTCCAGGGTTGCGGGGCAGGAATCCTAAAGATGCCACGGAAGTGGCCGAACGTTTTCTGGCGAAGTTAAACGTCAAGAAAAATGAAATAGAAAAGCTACAGGAGCTACCAGCGCAGCAGCTACTGGAAACTATGGGTACGACTGTGTCGGATGCACCTGAGAGTGTGATGGTCAGCAGAGCTATTATGAGTCTGGCCCCGGTGGTGGACGGTAATTATCTGCCGGCTAATCCGTTTGACCCCGTGGCGGCACCGACAGCGGCCGATGTGGCACTTATGATTGGTACCAATCGTGATGAGGCTGCCACCTTCCTGGCTCGCGACCCCCGTCGCCGTCGGCTTACCGAGGAAGAACTAAACCAGCGTCTGGCAACCTTGCTCGGTGACAAAGCGGAGAGTATACTCAGCGTCTACAAGAGAACTAGACCCAACGATACACCATGGGACCTTTTAATTGGTATTACCAGTGAAGACAGGCGGATAGGTTGTATCAATATGGTAGAACGTAAGCTGGCTGGTGGTCCTGCTCCGGTCTACATGTACCTTTTTACCTGGCAGTCCGATTTCCTCGGAGGTCTTTTCAAGGCAGGTCATGGTCTTGAGATTCCCTTCGCGTTTGATGTTACTGATGATGTAGGTATGACTGGTGACCGTCCTGATAAACAGGAGCTGGCGGCAGCTGTTAGTGGGGCATGGGCTGCCTTCGCGCGCAACGGAGACCCCAGCCATCCGGGGATACCGAAATGGGAGCCTTATACTATCGACAACCGTGCCACGATACTCCTGGATGTGCCGTGTCGGCTCGAGATAGACCCGGCTCGCGAGGAGCTCGATGCCTGGAAAGGCATGGAGGTGATACCCTAGTCCAGGTAATTTGATTTCTCCAGAGATTACCTTGACAAAATCTGAGCAAAGGGCAGACAATGGTCGTGATATGAAATATTGCTGTGGGACAAGAGAAAGGAACGAGAAATGGATGTGACAATTGTTGAAACAACCGGGGGGAATATTGCTGGCATAATGGAGCGAGATGTCTACACCTTTAAAGGCGTCCCTTATGGCGCCCCGACTGGTGGCAAACGTCGTTTCCTGCCACCTGTTCCAGTCGAGCCGTGGGCGGGTGTACGGTATGCTGGCTCCTTCGGGCCAATCTGTCCGCAGACGGGGTCCCTGGTAGATGAGGCCCGGCTTTGGTCAATTACCCGCACCGAAGGGCATACCATATTGCTCCCTCAGAGTGAAAACTGCCTGGTGTTGAACGTCTGGACGCCGGCTGTAAAGGATGGCGGTAAGCGTCCGGTGATGGTGTGGCTGCATGGTCGGGGTTTTGCTCAGGGTGCCGGTTCAGAGACTCAATATAACGGTGCCAACCTCGCTAAACGTGGCAATGTGGTTGTGGTCACCATAAACCACCGCCTGAACGTATTCGGCTACCTGCACCTGGCGGACATCGTCGGTAAGGAGTATGCCGGTTCGGGTGTGGCCGGAGCACTGGACATGGTGCTGGCCCTTGAATGGGTCAGGAATAACATCGAGACGTTCGGCGGTGACCCCGGCCGGGTGATGATTTTTGGCGAGTCAGGTGGCGGAGCCAAGGTCAGCACAATGCTGGCCTTACCCGCGGCAAAGAGTCTTTTCCACAGTGCTGCTATTCAAAGTGGCCCCGGAATACGGGGTGTCGACGCCAAAGAGGCCTCGGACCTGGCCGAACGTCTGCTGGCCTGCTTGAATATCAAGGTAAACGAAATCGAGAAGCTGCAGCAAATACCGGCACAGCAGCTCTTGGAAGCCCTGGACCATTTGCCAGAGCGGCCCGACACCGGTATTATGGGCACACCCAGAGGTGCCATCATGCGGTTCTCGCCTGTGGTAGAGGGTAATTATTATCCTGCACATCCGTTTGACCCCGTGGCGGCACCAACGGCGGCGGATGTACCGGTTATAGTCGGCACCAACCTGGACGAGAATGCCACTTTTCTGGCTGCCGACCCCAGGCGCCGCCGCCTTACCGAGGAAGAGCTGAGCCAGCGTCTGACGTCTCTGCTTGGTGACAAGCGGGACAGTGTAATCAGTATTTATAAGAAGGCTCGGCCTGAGGCTACGCCCTGGGACCTGCTAATTGGGATTGCGAGTGAGCCAATGCGGCTTCGAGCAGTACAGCTCGCCGAGCGCAAGGCAGCCGGTGGTCCGGCTCCGGTCTATATGTACCTGTTTACCTGGCAGTCCGATTTTCTTGGTGGCCTTTTCAAGGCAGGCCACGGCCTTGAGATTCCGTTCGTGTTTGATATTACCGACGATGTGGGCATGGCCGGTGACCGTCCTGATAAGCATGAGCTAGCTGCGCAGATGAGAGATGCCTGGGCCGCCTTCGCGCGCAGCGGAGACCCCAATCATCCGGGAATCCCGAAATGGGAGCCATATACCGCTGACAACCGCGCCACGATGCTCTTCGATGTCCCTTGTAAACTGGAGGTTGACCCGCACCGCGAAGAGCTCGATGCCTGGGAGGGTGTAGAGCTGCGTCGGTAACTCGTGGTGGTAACAGTGTCAGAGGGGGTGGAAGTTACCTGTTTACTCACCCCCTCTATGTTGTTGTGATAGCGGCAGCTAATTACTGCAACTAATTTCAGCATTGTGATAAAAAACAACTGAGGAGTGAAAAATGTCTGAGAGTCCTTTACTCATAGAGCGGCGGGAACGGGTAGCGATATTAACCATGAACAGGCCGGAGAAATTAAATGCCTTAAACAAAGAGCTTCAGGACTGCATAATAGAGGCCTGCCAGGAGATACGCAATGACGATGATGTCTGGGCCGTGATATTAACCGGCGCCGGGCGTGGATTCAGTTCCGGGGTTGATTTAAGCGGTGCCCGACCACCCACTAGCGATGAGCAACCCCCACGGCAGGAGCGTCTGGATGTCTATGGCTGGGTGGGCAGGCTGTCCACGGCGGTCTACCGTACACTGGATAAGCCAGCCATCGCTGCTGTGAATGGTGTAGCTGCTGGTGCTGGCATGTCGGTAGCCCTGGCCTGTGATATGCGTATCGGTACGGAAAATTCGCGCTTCAAAGTGGTGTTCATTGAACGCAGCCTGAGTCCTGACACCGGCATGTCATTTTTCCTTCCCCGCATTGTGGGCTACAGCCGTGCCTGCGATTTAATCTATACCAGCCGTTTTGTGGAGGCCGATGAAGCCTACCGCATCGGCTTGCTTGACCGCCTGGTACCCGCTGACAGGCTCATTGACGAGGCGATAGAACTGGCTAATCAAATCGCATTCTGGCCGCCGGTGGCCATGCAGTCAACGCGACGCGTCCTGCAACAGAGCGTGGAATCTGCCTTTGAACAACAACTGGTGAACGAACACTGGGGTCTTACTCAAGCCCGTAGAGCACCGCATGATATGCAGGAATCTGGGGCTTCGTTTCGGGAGCGCCGCCCACCAAAGTTCACCGGACAGTGAGGCCATTGAGAAAATAAGGTCAATAAAAGGAACAGACTCATGCCCATGTCGCGTGCGTTCGAGCAGCGGTTACACCCGATTTTGCCTGAAGTAGTAAGGGAATTTGGTACCCCCTTTCATATTTATGATGAAGAGGGCATCATAGATACCGGCGAGCTCTTAAAAAAGACTTTCAGAGAAGTCTATGGTTTCAGGGAATACTTTGCTGTTAAAGCCACCCCCAATCTTGAAATATTAAAGATTATGCAAAGACTGGGCTTCGGGTTTGACTGTAGTTCTATCCCGGAGCTCATAATGAGCCGTGATATCGGCGCCTCTGGCGCGGATATCATGTTTACTTCCAACAACACAACTCTCGAGGAGTTCAAGGTGGCGGCTGAGGATGGTGGGTGTATATTGAACCTCGATGATATCACTCTTATCGAGAAAGTACCTGTGTTCCCTGAACTGATTTGCTTCAGATATAACCCCGGTTCAAGGCGTACCGGAAATAGAATGATTGGCAACCCGGTTGAATCGAAATATGGCGTACCTCATGAGCAGATTGTTGAAGCCTACCGGAAGGCAATGGGGAGAGGGGTAAAGAGTTTTGGTCTGCATACTATGATATGCTCCAACCAGCTGGACTATCGGTACATGGTCGAGACTGTAAAAATGCTCATCGAAGTGATTGAAATGGTTTCCGGGCAGCTAGGTATTACCTTCCAGTTTATCAATGTTGGGGGTGGCATAGGTATTCCCTACGAACCGGCTGATAGGCCTTTTAACATGGCTGCCTTTGCTAATGAATCCAAAGGCCTGCTTGAACAATTAAAAAAAAGGGCCGGCTATGTCCCCAGCTTTTACATGGAGTCGGGTCGGGCTATAACCGGACCTCACGGGGTGCTGGTTGTGTCGGTAACAAACAGAATGTCAAAATACCGTGAGTATGTCGGTGTTGATGCCTGCATGTCGTCGCTTATGCGGCCGGCGTTATACGGGGCCTATCATCACATTACAGTGCTTAATGGTGAAGACAGGCCGGTAGAGACGGTCGATGTTTCCGGCTCGTTGTGCGAGAATAATGATAAATTCGCCATCGGACGGCCCCTGCCGAAAGTAGAGGATGGCGACATCCTGCTTATTCATGATACCGGGGCACATGGCTACGCAATGGGATTCAACTATAATGGTCGGCTGCGTCCCAAGGAGCTCCTGCTGTGCCGCGACGGTCAGGTGAAGCTGATAAGGAGAGAGGAGACGGTAGCCGATTACCTGAGGACCTTCGAGTTTGAATCCCGGGCGATAAGACCCGTCGGGTGAAACGTCTTCACTCTTCCTTCTTATTCTTTTTAGCCTCGGCCAGCAGTTTCTCTAGATTGTCATTGCTGCCTGCCAGCACCAGGATGTCACCGGCCTCAATCTTCTGGCCGGGGGTTGGAGTGACAATTACCTCATCGCCGCGCTGTATCAGAAATACGGCCACTTCCCATTTTCCCTTGTAACCAAAGCCCAGGTCGGATAGTTTCTCCCCGACGAGGTAGGGTTGAGCGGCGAGCTTGGCAACACCGTATCCTGGTACGACTGACATATAATCAGATACCTCTGCCAGCGTTACCCCCTGTGCAATTCTGGTACCCATCTCGCGTTCCGGGTAGGTAACAACGTCAGCCCCGATTTTCCCCAGGATGCTCCCATGCAGGTTATCATTCGCTCTAGCAATGACATGTGGAATGCCGAGCCTTTTAAGTAGGATAGTAGACAGGACACTGCTCTTGATGTCAGTGCCTATCGCCACTATGGCCACTTCGAAGTTGGACAGGCCCAGTTCCTTGAGAATTGTTTCATTTGTGGCGTCAGCTTGAACGGCATGGGTTACCTCTGACGCAATGCTCTGAATCTTGCTCTCACTTCTGTCTACCGCCAGCACATCATGTCCCATAGCGTAGAGGGTACTGGCAACGCTTATGCCAAATCGTCCCAGTCCTATCACGGCAACCTGCTTTTTCATATCTGCCTCCTAACCAATCCTTACGTTATCTGTCGGGTAGCGGTAACTGGCTGGCTTTTGTCGCTGAATCAGGGACAGCGCCAGGGTAAGAGGTCCCAGCCGGCCAATGAACATAGTAGCGATGATAATCAGCCGTCCGGCCACTGACAGTTGGGGGATTATTCCTGTGGTCAGACCGACAGTGCCAAAGGCGGAAACGGCTTCGAAGAGTAAATCAAGAAACCGGAATCCCTCCGTTACCGTAAGCAGTAAGACCACTATTGCGAGCATGCCGATAGAGAGCATTAACACGACCAGCGCTCGGTATATTTGTTGGGGGTTGAATTCGCGGCCGAATGCTCCGGGTCTTTCCCTTCCCCGCAGGGTGCTCCACATGGTCGCGGTCAGCATCCCGAAGATATTGACTTTGATTCCTCCGGCAGTTGAGCCAGCTGCCCCACCGATGTACATGAGGAGCATTGTGAAGAAGAGCGTATAGTTAGCCAGGTTCGCCATGTTAATTGTGCTGAAGCCGGCGGTTCGGGCGGTAACCGATTGAAAGAAAGCGTTAAGCACCTTTTGTGGCAGAGAGAGACCGCCAAGCGTATCAGGGTCGGCGAACTCTGTAAGCAGTGTGATTAGCGTTCCGAACACCAGAAGAAAGGCGGTAGTGGAAAGGACCAGTTTGCTGTCCAGAGATAGTCGGCCGAGTCTACGGGTTCGGAACAGGTCGGCTAACACCATAAAGCTAATACCCCCAAGAATAATAAGAACCGCTGTTGTCAGCAATATCAGGGGGTTTCCGATATAGCCGGACAGGCTATGGAAGCCTCCAAACACATCAAAGCCAGCGTTATTAAAGGCCGAGACAGATTGAAAGACAGACCGCCACAGCGATATGCCCCCAGGATTTTTCATCGATAAACCCACATAGAAAACGGCAGCGCCAACAATCTCTACAGAAATGGTGAATATTGCTATTCGTCTGATGAGTCTAATAAGGCCCCCGGGCCTTGCCAGTCCCATCGATTCCCCGATGAGCAGTCGCTCCTGGAGCCCAACTCTCCGTCCGAATATCAGCAGAAAAAGCGTCGCGCTTGTCATGAAGCCGAAGCCACCTATCTGAATCAGACTGAGAATTACCCCCTGGCCGAAGTAGCTCCAATGGTCGGCAGTATCTACCACCACCAGGCCGGTAACGCAGACCGCTGAAGTAGACGTGAAGAAAGCATTCACAAAGGAGGTAGATTGTCCTGTTTTAGTTGAGACCGGCAGCATCAACAGAAGAGTGCCCAGTATGATTACACCGGCAAAACCATAAATCAGAATCAGGGATGATACCCCGCCGGTTCGGGACTTCGGTACCAGAGGGATTGGGACACGCCAGGACCTGACTCTGGGTATGCGTAATATCCTGTCCCCCGGTTTCCTGGTTGGGACCCATTCTGATTGCCTCATTCTGTGAAAGCCTCTAACTGCTCATTGTACCACACTTGATAATGCGGGCATGATACTGTAATGCTGCCTGCTGCGGATGATGAGAGGATTGTCTTGGGAAGCTGTGTGGCAGGGGATAAAAAGAGGTAATGTATTGGTTCAGATGGCTGTGAACTGTCTTGCCTGGGTATTACTGGTGCTATGGTTGGACACTGGCGTCAGCCGCACTGAGGAGAATACTATCATCTGCAAAATGCTCACCGCTGGCCCGCTCGAAGGCAGTCACCAGGTCTTGCACTGCCAGGTTCTTTCGTTGCTTGTGGTCCAGGTCTAAGATTATCCTGCCCTTATGCATCATGATAAGGCGGTTACCGTAGCGTAGTGCCAGTTCCATATTATGTGTTACCATCATTGCGGTCATTTTTTCTCGTTGAACAATCGCTTCACTTAGCTCAAGCACTATTCGGGCTGTCTTCGGGTCGAGCGTAGCAATATGCTCATCGAGTAGTAACAAAGACGGTTTGCTCAGAGTAGCCATTACCAGTGCTAAGGCCTGCCTCTGTCCGCCGGAAAGCGTGCCTACCGGAGTGGTCAGCCTGTCCTCCAGTCCTAATCCCAGAGGGGTCAATGCTGCACGGAATTGTTCTCGGCGAAGTTTGTTAGTAGCTATGCTTAGTCCCCTTGATTTTCCCCTCAGCATGGCCAGAGCCAGGTTTTCTTCAATAGTCATCTTAGCAGCCGTACCTATGTGAGGGTCTTGGTAAACTCTGCCAATATATTGAGCGTGCCTGTGCTCACTCAGCTTGGTAATGTCCCTACCGTTAATGATTATCTTTCCCCCTCTTTCAGGTGGATAGACACCGGCAATCACGTTAAGAAGCGTCGTTTTACCAGCACCATTGCTACCAATGACAGTCATGAAGTCCTCGGCGTGAATGTCCAGATTGATATTGTCCAGCGCCGTGACCTCATCTACAGTGGCTCTGGCAAATATCTTACTGATACTTTTGAGTTGCAGCAGGCTATCATTTCTGCTCATCAGAACTTCTCGTCTACATCCTTGCGGCGGGTGGTACCCACTCATGGCGTAGTCTCTTCTGTATATACGGGATGGCGAGGGCTACAATTACCAGCAGTGCTGTAACAAGCTTCAAATTACCGGCGCTTACCCATTTGTATCTGATGGCAATACCGATGAATAGCCGGTAGGCAAAAGTACCACCGACCACTGCCAGTAAAATCGCAGTAACACCACGGGGTCGAAATATCCCCTCTCCGATTATTACTGAAGCTAACCCCATAACAATCATGCCAACTCCCATACCGACATCAGCATTGCTTTGATTTTGGGCTATCAGGGCGCCGGAGAGGGCTACAAGTCCATTTGAGATAGAAACGCCTAGTATTGTGGTCATGTCAGTGTTCCCGCCGAGACCACGCACCATCTGCTCGTTCTCACCCGTTGCCCTCAGCGCTAGACCAATTTCAGTACGCAAAAACCAGTTCAATATGGCGAGTATAATGACAGCGAGCATCACCATGAATATGATTGACAAGGTGACCTTGTCGTCAATCCCCAGAAACTGAGCGAACTGGCTGAAGACGGTAGTTTCTCGAAGGAGACCGATATTGGAGCGCCCCATAATCATCAGGTTAATGGAGTATAGAGCCACCATCATAAGTATACCGGCCAGGAGTGCATTTATTCTGAGCTTGGTATTGAGCAGAGAGGTCGCCAGGCCGGCGCAGAGACCGGCGACGAGTGCTGCTAGGGTCGCCAGCCAGGGGTTGATATCATTTATTATTAGAATGGCGGCTACCGCTCCGCCGAGGGGGAAACTGCCATCCACTGTGAGGTCAGGGAAGGCAAGCACGCGGAAGGTGAGGTAAACACCTATTGCCACAAAACCATATGCCAGCCCCTCATAGAATGAAGAGGACAATAGGTTAACTATGTCATCCAATCGCGTGCTTCCTTCTCTCTAGGACACATGCGCTATCGTTTACGGCGCCTATTCGTCATATATTGACGTCGCCTTGTCCAAAATTGCCTGGGGGATGGTTACTCCATACCTGTCCGCGGCGGCAGTATTCACCGAATAGCTGAATACTTTGCCCAGTTCAGCAGGAATATCTTCGGCACTCTCTCCCTCAAGTATTCTGACCGCCATCTCCCCGGTCTGATAGCCGATATCATAGTAGTCAAATCCCAGGCAGGCTATGCCACCCCTCTCGATTGATGGGTCATCAGAGGCGAAGAATGGTATCCCGTTCTCTTCACAGACTCCGATTACGGCCTCAAGTCCAGATACCACCGTATTATCGGTGCCAACCCAGATTACGTCTACCCGTCCGACTAATGACTGAGCCGCTGTCAGGACATCGGCACTGGTAGATACCGTTGCTTCCACTACCTCAATACCTAACGAGTCGCACACTTCATTAAGGTCTTCAACCAGCACTACCGAGTTCGACTCGCCAGCATTATAAATCGTGCCTATTGTTGCGACATCAGGGACAATATCCAGAATCAGGTCAACGGTGCTGTCCATCTCAATCATGTCACTGGTTCCGGTCACATTCTCCCCCGGGTGCTCCCAGGAACTGATTAGCCCGCTGGACACTGGGTCAGTAATACCGCAGAAAATGACCGGGATATCTGTTCCCTCGGCGGCATTGATGCACTGTATACTGATATTGGTACCGAAGGAAAAGATTAAATCTACCTTATCATCAGCAAATTTCCGGGCGATGGTTTGCTCAGCTGTGGGGTCGAACTCGGGATTCTGAAAGTCATACTCTACATTCTCTCCCTCTATATATCCGGCATCAGCCAAGGCATCGATAAAACCTTCCCGGCCAGCATCAGCAGCGGGATGAGTTCCAAACTGTGTTAAACCGATTGTATATTCCATACCTGTACTGCAACCACCGGCAAACGGTATTATCAGGGCAATTACCAGTAACGCAAATACAACAGCTGGTAATCTGAATAACCATCTACTTCGCATTCTTACTGTCTCCTTTGTTAACTTTATTTTAGAGCGCAATGAATTACTCGAATTGCTTGTTTCTTACCTCCTTCCACTTGTAGTGTATCGTTGTGGTGTATTGGCGCAAGACGACATTATATGATAGCAGCTTAAGAGGAGATAATCCATACCTATCGTGCAGAAAACTAACCGGCCCCACCAGGATTCAATCATTAGACTGGTCGGTAATAGTGGAGTCAGCCTGTCAAATTACCTGCATTTCGTGCCTGAGCTGTCCATTCTCCAGGAAAATCACGAACTTCACATTTTTACCATTCAGGAGATGTTTCTCCGATTCCGAGCGCAACTTCCTGAAGTCCATGTTTTCCAGGAAGAGCCTGAGGGTTTCCGCTCTCTGTCCTAGCTCTTCGTCCCATGTGGGGGACGTAAGCAGCGCCTTGTTGACCTTTTCGTATTCGCGCTTGGCTACTGTCTCAATGCAACTGGATAAGTCCGGTATAAGCTCAATTACTGGCATGATTTTTATCTTAGGCAGTAGAAGGGTGTTTGTCAAAGAGTTTAGGATGCAAGGATTGACAATGGCCCGTTAAGGCACTACATTGGAGGGTAATATGATGGATGTATCAGTAGACCCTGGCAGTAATGGGGAGGTTTTAGATGACAACAGGTGAACCGCTGACTGACCGACAACTTGCCGTACTGATTGATTTTGAGAATGTCGGCCTGGACTCAATACAGTGGCTGTTTGACCAGCTATCACATGTCGGGCGAATTATTGTGAAGAGGGCTTATGGTGACTGGTCCGCGGCTGGTAATAGACGGGACCAGCTTCTTCAGCTCGGGGTTGAGCCAATACAATTGTTTCACGCTGCCCAGTCCAAGAACTCCAGTGATATCAGGCTTGCCATTGATGCTGTCGAATTGCTGTACCAGTCACCAGTGGATACCTTTGTAATAGTCTCCTCGGATAGTGATTTCGTTTCGTTAGTGAACCGCCTTCGGGCTGCCGGAAAAGCGGTGATTGGTGCCGGGCGTGAGGAGACAGCGCCGCACTCACTGGTGATATCATGCGACCGCTACTACTATCTGGAAAAGACCGGACGCCAGCAGACAAAAATACGCTCTGGCAAAAGGAAGAAAAGAGATAATCTGCTGATACGTGCTGTCGAGGTCTCAATTGATGAAGAGGGACGGGTTGTAGGGAGTAAACTTCACCAGACAATTCAACGTCTCGACCCCAGCTTTGATTTTCGTGCCCTGGGTTACGCTACTTTTGCCAAGTACCTGGAGGCTTCTTCGGGGGTCAAGGTTATTCGTCCGAGGGGGGGCGGTGATGTTACTGTTGAACTCGCTGAGCAGGGGCCGACCGTGGTGACCGAGCCTCCAGATACGACAGCTTGGGACATCAAGGTTGATGATGCCTGGTCAAAACGGGCAGGAGTACCGGGGCAGTCTATCCCCGGACCCAATGCAGCTGCCGATGCTGCTAAATTCCTCGGTGTCCGTAAACTCAGCGACTCGCGCTACAGAACATTGCAGGCCCTGCTCGATTCCAGTGAGTTTCTCAATGGTAGATGGAGACGCGACGGCAACGCGATAATCAGACGCTAGTTGCTGACTTGCATTAGGTTCTTGTAGACAGTCAGACATTGAGGTTGTTAGAGGGGAGATTGTTTATGAAGATAGCAATTGCGTTGGTAATGGCGGTGATGATAACGGCAGGAGTGCTCACAGGTTGTACCATCGTTAAGGGCTCAGGGACAATAATAACTGAGGATATGGACTTCAGTGATTTCACTCGGGTTGAAGTTGGCTATGCTTTTGAGGTTGAAATTGTGCAGTCCGACCAATTTAGTGTCAGTATTACCGCAGATGACAATCTCTTTGAGTATATACGGGTCTCCCAACAGGGTTCGACATTAAAGATAGGTGTACAGCCCGCGGTAATGTTCAGGTCGGCAACATACCGGGCTAAAGTCACCATGCCCCAGCTTCGCAGCCTGGAACTCTCTGGAGCGACACGGGTGACTGTTTCAGGATTTGAGTCTGCAGAGGACTTGGACATCGAGGTCTCCGGGGCGAGCTCGCTGGAACTGGAGGAAATACTGGCTGGTGACACAACGTTTGATGTCTCCGGAGCCAGCAGAGTTACCGGAGAAATAACTGCTCAGGACGTTAACTTCGACATATCCGGGGCGAGTACCGTCCGATTGCAGGGCCAGGCAGATGATATTAGACTCGACTTGTCTGGAGCCAGTCATGTGGAAATGGCTGATTTTCTGGTGAGCAGCGCTGATGTTGATTTCAGTGGGGCCAGCAGCGGGACAGTGCATGTAGACGGGAGCCTGGATGTCGAGCTCAGCGGTGCCTCAAGCCTGACGTACCTGGGCAACGCTACTCTGGGTGACGTTGATGTATCTGGTGCTTCTTCTTTACATGGTGACTAAGCCATCGCTGTCGGGCACCAGCTACAGGTACGCTACGGTGCTGGAATTGTGAGGCTTGAGCCCGGGAGGAGTTGGTGGCAGTGGAGTACCGTATCGGTACATCGGGCTGGCATTATCAACACTGGATTGGGCAGTTCTATCCGGCCGGTATGCCAAAATCGGCCTGGCTGGGGTTCTACTCGCAGCACTTCTCCACCGTGGAACTTAACAATAGTTTTTACCGTCTGCCTTCTGAGGGGGCCTTTACCAACTGGCGTGAAGTAACAACGTCGGATTTCGTCTTCTCTGTCAAGGTTAGCCGCTTTATCACTCATATCAAGCGCCTGAGAGAGCCTGCTCAACCGCTTGATACTTTCCTGGGCCGGGCACGTTTGCTTGATAAAAAGCTCGGGCCTTTGCTGTATCAGCTCCCACCACAGATGAAATGCGATGCCCCGAGGCTGGAGGCATTCCTTAGGCTACTTCCGAGTAATATGCGCCACGTTTTCGAGTTTCGCCATCGTTCATGGATGGATGATGCCATCTTCGACCTGCTTAGCCAGTATGGGACTGGGTTCTGCATTTACGATATGCCGGAGTTCACCACGCCGCTGGTGACCACCGCCGATTTCGCCTATATTCGATTCCATGGCAGCCAGGAGCTTTACGGGGGCTGTTACTCAGATGAGGAGCTTGCGGAGTGGGCCCGAAAGATAGCCGGGCTGAACGTTGCTACGGCCTATGTTTACTTCAACAATGACATTGGAGGTTTTGCCATCAGGAACGCGTTCACGCTGAGGCACTTTTTAAAAGAAGGGAACGACCAGCACTAAAGTTGCCTAACAGTAGAGGCAACCTGTCGATACTGAGGGGCACTCGGGTGTCCTTCTTACTTTTCCCCCCGTAAGTTTAGGGAATCTTTAGAAAAAGACACCGATTCTTTAGCCTTTGTTTCGCTCTCCTGCCTTACACTTGAACTGCTGTGACAGCCTGGAAAATGATATGTCACGGAGAAATGTACAGGGTTTGATAACATGAGTGCTGCCCGGGGCAGTTCGGACGGTGGTGTCTCTAATGACTGGGGCGGGTGGATGGAAGGGCTCATCGAGCATTGTGAAGGTATGAGATGCTTCCTCCAGTACCATATTACCTGGCAGGGGGCCCGGACCTCACCGATTGATGAGATGCTGCTATACGACGTGCGGCATGGTCTGTCAGAGACAGGTGGGACATTTAATGTCATTGACGGGGCCGAGTGGTTGCTTCTTCTTCCACTGCGTACGGTTACCAGACGGCAAATTGTCCCGAACTGACATTTATGCCAGAGGTTCTACAGAGGAGGCCGGGTCAAGTGAAAAAGTGCCCGACAATCCTGGTGGCCGATGATGAAGAGCAGTTACTGAAGCTGCTCAAGATTAGTTTTGGGCTGGAGGGGTTCGAGGTCGTTACGGCCAGCGACGGTCTGGCGGCTTTAAGGGTCTTTGAGGGGAGTCGGCCCGACGCGGCGGTCGTTGATATCGGGATGCCTGGGGTAGACGGTTTCGGGGTACTCCAGTTTATCAGACAGCGCTCCAACATCCCGGTAATCCTGGTCACGGCCAGGGATGAGCCATCATACCAGCGTCGCGCTCTAGCCTCTGGTGCAGACGGGTACATGACCAAGCCGTTTGACCGGGTTAAGCTCGTGGACAGTATCCGTGCCAAGCTAAATGGTCCTCCATCCCAGCGTCGGCAACGCGCGGTGAACTAAAGTCCATCGACAGCACTGTTATTCTTTATCTTCAAGAGACTCATTACCTTCGATAATATGTTCTTCTCGCCTCTTCTTACACATTTCCGCGCGCCAAATTTCCCTGGCTTTATACCTTCTTTCATTACTTTCCTGAAGTCCCGTTAAATACGATTTGATTTGTGTATTCACACGAGATAGAATAGTGCGAAATACTATTCTGAATCATGATTATTAAGGACTAACCGGGGGTATAGAAATGGATTTCTCTCTGGAGTATACCGAAGAACAGGAAAGCTTTGCCGAAGAGGTGCGGGAATGGATAAAGGAAAACATTCCCGACGGCCTGGTAAATTTTCGAGACCCGTTGAAAAAGACCCGTGAGCAGTGGGAGCTCCGGCGAGAGATAGGACGGCGGCTCGGTCAAAAAGGATGGCTCTTTGCCGGGTACCCCCGCGAGTATGGCGGGGGTGGCCTGGATTCGGACAAGCGTTTCGTCCTCAGTCGGGAGTTTGAAAAAGTGGGGGTAGGTTATCCGCCGTTCTACGACTCTGCGAGACTGGCAGTCGGCCCGATACTGGCCCTGGGGACTGAGGAACAAAAACAGCGTTTCCTCCCGCCTATTTTCCGCGGCGAAGTCACTACCTGGCAGCTCTTCACAGAGCCGGAAGCAGGTACCGATGAGGCTAATCAGCAGACCGACGCGCTGAGGCATGAGAAAGAGGGCGAGTACTTTATTATTAATGGTAGTAAGATTTTTGTTGGTGGCATCTATGCGCCGCCAAACCAGTTTCTACTGCTGACACGGAGCGACCGCGAAGCACCGCGCCATGAAAACCTGGCGATGTTCCTGGCCCCGGCTGATTTACCGGGTGTTACCATTAACCCGTTACCGCTGTTCGTCTCCGGTACACTAGCCCAGGTCAATGGGCCAACCGCAGACTCGTCACCGGCAATCAAGCACCAGGTCTTCTTTGATGATGTAAGGGTCCACGAGTCTTTTCTGATAGGAGGGGACAGGGATGGCTGGCGCGTAACTACCGCCACACTTGATGTCGAGCATGGTGGTGGTCAGTCGGCTGTGCCGCTGGAGAACACGGCGGTGAAGCGTTTTATCGAGCAGTGCCAGGGTAATCCCAGAATACAGAAACGACTTAGAGAAAACCCGCAGTTGCTGGAAAACGTTGTCGACGTTTTCATATCAAGCGAAATAGTGAGGTTGTGGGGTCTGCGCAACGCCTGGGTAGCCGAAAGCCGGCAGCGTGCTCCATATGTTGGTCCGCAGCTGGGCCTTTATACCAAGATGATAGGTGGCGAACTGATTGAGAATCTGGCCAGGGTATTAGGGCCGTATACCTTTATTGAAAGCACTGAGTGGTCACTGGCAGAGGATATATTCGAAGTGGTACAGCGGGCTGGTCTTTGTTTCGCTCCAGC
>Ga0315554_1000189_pt1 | contig 33926 bp, 37 predicted proteins | sample SalMarSW160370MG_FD_202114 | JGI IMG/M metagenome (GOLD analysis project Ga0315554, IMG submission 202114) | Salt marsh sediment microbial communities from the Plum Island Ecosystem LTER, Massachusetts, United States - Salt Marsh Sediment SW1603-70 ...
CGCTGTAGATTTCGCCAAGGATAATGGATGGCCATTTGTAGGCATGAATGACTCCGGAGGCGCTCGACTGCAGGAAGGGATTGATACATTAGAGAGTTATGGATGGTTGTTTAGGGCTCAAATACTTGCATCCGGGATAATACCCCAGATAGCCCTGCTTATGGGCCCTTGTTTAGGAGGACAGGCATATCATCCTGTAATGCAGGATTTCCTAATTCAGACAAAGCACACAGGATTCATGGGCATTGCTGGTCCGGCTTTTGTTAAAACGCAAACCGGGGAAGAAATTAGCCTAGAGGAACTTTCCGGCTATAAAGCTCATGCCATCAAATCAGGGCAAACTCACATCGTTGCTGAAGATGACAGAGACTGTCTGGACAAGTGTAAGGAACTCTTGTCATTACTGCCTTCTAACAATAAAGAGAAACCACCTCATATCTCAATGGATGATGACCCGGAAAGGAAGGAGGATTTGCTTAGCCTATTACCAGAACATCCATACGAACCTTTCGATATGTACGACGTCATTAGAAAAATAGTTGATCAGGGTTACTTCTTTGAGACTCTGGGACTACACGCCAAGAATATGATTACAGGTTTTGCCCGCTTCAACGGTCGTACTGTGGGAATAGTAGCCACTCAGCCGAAGTGGATGGCAGGTTGCATAGATATTGATGCTGCCGACAAAGGGGCAAGGTTTGTCAGGTTTTGCGACCTGTTCAATATTCCCTTGATCACCCTTCATGATTCTCCCGGGTATCTGATAGGTTCTCAGCAAGATTGGGGTGGAATTCTGCGCCATGGCGCCAAGCTACTTTTTGCCTGGGCTGATGCCACTGTGCCACTGATTGCAGTCATAATTAGAAAATCCTATGCCGGCGCTCACTATGGCATGCTGGACAAAGCTATTGGGGCTGACTTTGTCTTTGCCTGGCCTACAGCCCGGGTTACCATTGTCGGCGCTGAAACAGCTGCCAGTGTTATCTTCGCCAGAGAGATAAGAGAGTCAGATAAGCCTGATGAAGTGCGAGCACAAAGGATAAAGGAATTCTCAGAAATGTACGAAAACCCTTACCGGGCTGCAGAGAGAGGCTACGTTGATGATGTAATAGACCCCTCAGATACCAGAAAGGTCATAAACAGCGCACTCGATTTTCTGGAAGATAAATGCGTGGCAAGACCGTGGAGGAAGTATTCCAATATTAATCTCTGAGAAAGGAGCAAGATAGTGGATTTCGGCTTCACTGAAGAACAGAACAAATTTAGGCTGGAAGTGCGTAATTTCCTGGAAGAGGAGATTGAGAAAGGGTATTGGAAACCCACCTGTGATGCCTGGATACAAGGCTTCGACCCTGAATTCACTAAACGGGTGGCGCATAAAGGTTGGATAGGTCTGACTTGGCCTAAAGAGTATGGAGGACACGAGGGTAGCCATATAGATAGACTTATCCTTACTGAAGAAATGCTGCGCTATGGGGCGCCAGCTGCTTGCCACTGGTTTGGTGACCGTCAGGTCGGAGGTGCCATTCTCTCGTTTGGGTCAGAGGATTTGAAGAAGGAATTTTTACCCAGGATTGTTAAGGGAGAGGCCTACTTTGGGTTGGGAATGAGCGAACCGGGAGCTGGTTCTGACCTGGCCTCGCTACAAACCAGGGCAGTAGAAGATGGTGACTATTACGTGATTAACGGTCAGAAGACCTGGGCAAGTTGCGCCTCATTTGCTCAATACTTCGATGTGTATGTCCGAACAGACTCTGAGGCACCAAGGCATAGGGGTATTAGTGAGTTTATCGTGGATGCACAGTCGCCCGGCCTCAGCCGCATCCCCATGATTGATATTACCGGCACTGAAGCCTGGAATGACGTGTTCTTTGATAATGTCCGCGTGCACAAGCGGTATTTAGTGGGTGAGAAGAATCGTGGCTTTCATCAGGTCCTACACCAGCTCGATTACGAGAGGAGCGGCATGGAACGCCTGATGGGCAATTATCCCCTCTTTGACTCCATCATACAGTTTGCCAAGGACAATAAATTATCTCAGGAGCCTGTAATTCGCAATAAGTTGGCGCAATTACAGATTGAATTTGAAGTGGGACGCTTACTAATTTATAGAGTTGCTTTGGTCATGGAAGAAGGGCGAGCTCCTAATTGGGAATCCGCTATGTCCAAAGCTTATTCCACAGAATTCGAGAAACACCTGGCCAGTGTGGCTATGGAGATCTTGGGGCCCTACGGACAGTTGACATCAAGTTCTAAGTTAGTCCCACTGCGGGGTATGGCCTTGCATTCATACCTAGCCTCTAAAGGCTACAGCCTTCAAGCCGGCACAACAGAAATTCTAAAGAATATCCTGGCTGTGCGGGGATTAGGATTACCAGGCTCATAAGCCGTCACTCCGCGGAGCGGAAGTTATAATGGCTCTGAAGATCCTTCACCTGCATCTCATAATGGTGAAATGTCTCGATAGAGGAGGATAGCTATGAAGTTAACTCTTACTGAAGAGCAAGAAATGTTAAAGAAGACAGCTCGCGACTTCTTAGCTGATAAGTGCTCGAAAGAATTCATCAAACAGATGGAAGAGAGCGAGACTGGCTATTCCGGAGAACTTTGGCATGAGATGGCAGAGCTAGGCTGGATAGGCTTGGCTTTCCCCGGGAAATACGGCGGCGGTGATATGAGTTTCCTCGATTTAGCAGTATTATTGGAGGAAATGGGACGGGCTTGCTTACCCAGCCCGTTTTTCTCCACAGTGGTTCTGGGAGGTTTGCCCGTTTTGGATGTTGGCAGCAACGAGCAAAAACAGGAACACCTGCCCGAGATAATTCGCGGCGAGAAAATCTTGACCCTGGCCCTGACTGAGCCCGGCTATCGCAATTACGATGCATCTTCAGTCAAGGTCGCGGCTAACCGCAATAATGACAACTATATTATCAGCGGCACAAAACTTTTTGTCCCTGATGCTCATATTGCTGATAACCTGCTATGCGTCGCCAAAACCAAGCCTGAAAACGGAATCACCATATTCTTGGTGGATGCCAAGGACCCTAAGATAGAGTACACAGTTTTGGAGACCATCGCTGGAGACAAGCTATGTGAGGTCGTTTTTGACCAAATGCCAGTACCTGAAGCCAGCATTTTGGGTCAATTACATCGAGGATGGAGCACAGTACAAAAGACAATAGAGAGGGCAGCGGTGGGAAAATGTTGTGAGACAGTTGGCAATATTCAGCGAGTATTGGAGATGACAGTGGATTACGCCAAAGAAAGGAAGCAGTTTGACCGTCCCATTGGCAGCTTTCAAGCTATACAGCACTATTGCGCCGATATGGCAACCGATGTGGATGGTGCCAGGTTTAGCACCTATCAGGCAGCTTGGATGTTAAGTGAAGGACTCCCCTGCACTAAAGAGATAGCTATAGCCAAAGCCTGGATAGGCAAAGCTTCTCAGCGCGTGTTTGCTCTGGCGCATCAGATTCACGGGGCTATTGGCGCTACCATAGAACATGACCTTCATTATTACACCAGACGCGGCAAAGCTGCCGAACTTGCCTTTGGCGATGCCGATTTCTATCAAGACGTGGTTGCCAAAGAGATGGGGTTGTGACCGTGGAGACAAGAGTGAATCGTGAAGGAGGCTAGGCAATCGACGTGTCTGTCTGAGCTAAGCATAGCCCCCCGCATGAGACGGTCGTCGTGCATCGTGCCTCGAGGAGCAACTACTCAAAGTCTTACGACAAAGAAGAGCCCCATATCAAGAATCGATAGCTGATACTATCGAGGTGCGCACGGTTGGCCCCCAGCAGAAAGGACATTGCAGGCTCTGACTAAATTGGATCTAGACCCAGATAGATTAAGAGTGACTAGGCCATGAATTATGGGTGAGGTCTCGTTTAGGCAATCCTGAAGCAGAGTAAGAGGTAATGTGATCTTGATACTCATGGCAGCTATAAGCGATGACATGGTCAGCGAACTTAAAGCTGGGCACCTGGAGGTATCAATGTTAGTGGCTGGATCAGCATCGTCCAGATCACAGCGGGCGGCTATTACGCAGTAGGAGTTAGGTCCGACGGCGCTGTGGTCGCGGTCGGAGGTGACCACAATGGGCAGTGCAATATCAGCGGCCGGATGGGCATTGTCCACATTAGTGCAGGCTTGGAGGTCACAGGGGGGATTGAGACCGACGGCAGTGTAGTTACCGCGGAATACAATGGCAACGGCTGGTACGATGTCGGTGAGTGGGACCTGTTCTAGTCAGGGCCGTAGTATGGGCTCGCTATCCTCGGTGTGCAAGTGGGTTCGGCAACTGTTTCAGGCTTGACCACTGCCGACGCTACAGCAGCAGCGGTTGACCTAGTGACGCTGCCCAATGGCGTGGGCACTCTTCGGAGCGGCCCTTGTTGCACAATAACTTGTTTTGTTACCTGATTACGTAAACTGGGAGTATTGCATTGTGACCAGGCCAAACTAAAGACGCACGCTGAACGGCAAGAGTTCTATGTAATTGCGCGAGCACAATCCCATTCGCAGTCTTCGTAACAGGGTGGACAATTCGACGGCGTTCTGGCATCGAATACCAAACTAGCGTTTTGAGATTGCCCGGCTCTGCACTGCACTGTATCTTGACCACAGCGACCTGTTGATAATTGCCCTGCTAGTGATACAATAGAATTCTGAGGCTCGTACTCGTGGCAAGATTCATCATCCTTGTGATCGTGGTGGCGCTAGGTGCCGCCCTGGCAGGTTGTGCACCCGCTGTTCAGTACCACCTAACCGTGTCCAGTACTGAAGGCGGCAAGGTAGCCTCCCCTGGTGAGGGCACTTTTACCTGTTATGAGGGAAGAGCGGTTATCCTCATGGCGGCTCCACGTACTGGCTATCGCTTTGTCAACTGGACTGGCGATGTGAGCACCATTGCTGATGTGAACTCCGCCCAGACCACCATCACCATATGCGGAAACTACTCCATCATGGCCAATTTCGAAAAATCGGCCGGCGGGGGTTGCTTCATCGCCACCGCAGCTTACGGCACGCCAATGGCCGATGAAATACAGATTCTCCGTGAATTCAGAGATGAATACCTGCTGACTAATCCGCTGGGACAGGTCTTCGTAGATTTCTATTACACACTGAGTCCACCAATAGCCGAGTTCATAACCAAGCATCCGAGCCTGAAGCCAATAGTAAGAGTTGAGCTCTTGCCGTTTGTGGTTGTGAGTAAGGTAATCTTCGACATAGTTCCAGAGTTTATTGGTAACGATGCCTAGCAAATCAGGCAGCCACAAAAAACATGGAGCTAGAAGACTTCCAATCTGAAGACTTTGAGAAAGGGAGGGAGAAAATGAAGAATACAATACTTCTTAGGAGCGTTACTACGAGGATGCCCCCGGTATGCTATGCCAGCCGCAGGGGAGGCGCTACTTCACCAGGTATATAGAGGGCTCTTACTACAACCCGTTTATCAGTGCCTTTGCGGGGTTGCCTCTTTATTACATGACCAAGTCGCCATCATGAGCAAGGAGTGGAATATATATGCGGCGAGTGTCAGTCAGACCAACCTGGCGTACATCTGTAATGTCGTCGATGGGCAGACATATCCTTCCTGAGTGGGGAGCTATAAACGTGGCAAGATTCAGCATCTTTTTGATTGCGGCAGCCTTGATTGTAGGAATGGCAGGTTGTGTTCCTACTCAATACAACCTCACCATCTCCAGTACCAATGGCGGTTCGGTCATCACCCCTGGAGAGGGGACTTTCACATACAACGAGGGAAAAGTGGTGAGGCTGGTGGCTCGTTCGGCTCTCGGCTACGGGTTTGTCGGATGGACCGGTGATGTGGCGACGATCACCACTGTCAATTCCTTCTCAACAACCGTCACCATGAACGGAGATTACTCTATAACAGCTAACTTCGGATGTGGTTGCTGAGGCTGAGGATCAGACAATCCTGTTGGTGTCATTGGCTGGTTGCTCTGAGAATCTCAAAATACCCTCATAATTCAGCAATTCACTGCCAAGCCAATGCACATTAATTCGGTAGACCTCTATAGTCCTCTTGCTGCTACCTTCAGGACGGGAAGCTATGAACTTCTCCAAAAGGTCAGTTGTGGACTCATGTGAACACTTTGTCGCTGAGTTAGTGGTGGGCGGTAGAGGATTTGAACCTCTGACCTCCTGTGTGTAAGACACTCGTACGAAAAGGCGGAGGCCGCTTGCCTCCTTTCTGAGAGACATTCTAGCAAACGCGAACCAAAGAAATCAATCCCCTACCTAGCTGTCTGGCCAGCAGAATAGCTGGCAACAACATTTCGATGTTTTGTTTACTACCTTCACTTTTGTAGGGCAAACCAATATGATGCTTCAGGGGCGGCCTTCAGTATGACTACGGAGCGCACCCAAGATACCGACCCCCACAGGATATGAGAGGAAAAAACACCGTGGTTCTGCCTGAAACTGTCCTCCATAAGGTTATACAGCGGTACGATTGCTGCTCATTTTGGACGGTTGGTATCGGGTACCCCGCCGTGTCCGGGAACTTGGGAAAAAGCGATTGACAATTCCCTGGAGAAGGGTACAATAGTACTGTAGGGACGTAGAAGCTAGTAGTATAAGGATGACACAACGGTGGTGCCAGGCGTCTGCCGCGAGGGTTTACAATGCTTACCAGGACGCTTGGCGGGATACGTATGAGGGCGTGATAGCGATTCTTTGTTCCTGCCGCAGCAAAATCAGCCTCCCTTTCGAAACTCAGGGCTGTTCCGAAATCCAGCCAGCCACTTCATTTTGTGCCACAAAATCTATGATTCGGTTGGGTGAGAATTTATTGAGGTTCCGCCTCTGTTATTGAGAAGGGCGCGATGAATCGGGAGGGCGGGGTAATCTTGGTGGAGAGGCAACAGCCTTAGTGTGCCCCGAAAGGTCAGGGCTCGCATGCATGAAAGCGGACTGCCCAACCGATTAGGCAAATAAGAAATTTGGTGACGAGAGAGGTTGATAGGCAAGATCTCATTATCGGACAATGACGATCCTACCATACTCGGTCCTGTCGGCAAATTAACAGGGAGGCTGCAGCTTGCAGATATGTGGGAGAGGGAATTGTAGGTGATGGCTGGCAAGAGAATACGGCACCAAGCGAGCAATTCCCGTGTAAAGCGGGGTAACGACGTGGAGGACCTGTGTCATCTTCTATATGCCAGAAATTACAAGGAGGCAGCCCGCCGTCTCAGCCTCACAGCTGATAATCTAGTTCACAACCGAAAATTCGATGCCTTAGAACCGTACATGAAGGAACTACCGGATTCCATCCTTGATGAGTTCCCGATGCTCATGGTCACTCAGGGCAATGTCTGCCGCCTAACGTGTAGATTCGAAGAAGCCTTGGCATGGTATGTTAAAGCTAAAGAGGCTTTCGCGAAACAGCGGGATAAACAAGGTGTAGGCCGCGCCCTCCGAGGACAAGCCATGGTTTATCTTGACACTATCCAGCCAGCCAAGGCTGAAACACTTCTGGTTCGTGCTTTGAAGGCCAGCCACGATAATCCGCAAGAACATGCACTCACTCTGAGACTCCTCGCTGAAAACAAGACAAACCAAGGTAGACCAATTGTGGCCGAGACATTGTTGAAAACCGCGGAGAGGATAGTGGGTCGGCCGGAAGTTGATCAGGATGTTATTGAGCTCCGAATGCTATTAAGAAGCGGTCGTCTGGAGAGAGCCCATAGTCTTGCGGAAACAATAATTGCTGAGGCGCAGCGTGCAAGCCAGGAGGAGCGAGTGTCGCGCTCTCACCGTGAAGCTGCTTTGATTCTCTCCCTGGTGTACTCTTGGAAGGGAGAGGCTGACAAGGCACGGGAGTATGCCGAGGATAGTTTGATACTAGGTCAGCGGCTCAATTCGCCTTTCGTTGAGGCTGCGGCATATATGAGGCTAGGTCATGCTTACCAGATTAGCCCGGATGTTACGATAGAAGATGTCGCCAATTGTTACCAGACTGCCTTGGAGTTATGTGACATTTTGCCTGTGCGGCGCGGTCGCTGTGAGGCTTTAATGGGCCTGTGCCTTCTGTACGGCCTCAACCGAGATCTGACTTTAGCTGAAAGGTATGGGCAGGAGGCTCTAGAGATCGCACAACAGGCTGGTGACGAATGGATGGCTGGCCTGTGCAGGCTGACCCTTGGGATTGCACAAGCCAACACAGGTCACGAAGATAGAGCGATGACCACGCTTTCTCAGGCTGCCTCTACCTTCACTATCTGTGGAGATAGCTACAACCTAGTCATGACTAGATTGTGGCTAACATTAGTCGCTATTCACCAGGCCCGAACTGAAGAATTCCCTATGCATGCCGCTGGTTTGTTCAAGGTGAGCCAGATGCAAAACTATAATTTCCTGTTCTCTAAAACGACCCTATTCGGACCCAGAGAACCAAACGCTGCCATTTCCATCTTAATGGAAGCCAGAAGACAGGGAATTGATAAGGACTACGTCACCTATGTCCTAAACGAGATGAATCTCCTTGAGGTTGTTCCTTGTCCTAGTTATCCGCTGCGCATTCAGACGCTGGGGCCTCTCAGAGTTTGGCGAGAGCAGCATGAAATCAAGGATGTGAGATGGAAACGATCTAAGGCTCGCAGCCTATTCGGTTTGCTAGTCACATACAGACGGGAACTATTACGCAAGGAGCAAATCATGGATATGCTCTACCCAGACGTCCCAAGCGATGTTGCTTACCGCAATTTTAGAGTCGCTTTGAACGCTCTGAATGCAAGTTTGCAGCCAGAGAGGGGAAGCTATGCTGTGCCTCTCTATATCTTGCGTCATGAACAGTGCTACGGCTGGAACTTAGCCTCCGGTTACTGGCTGGATGTCGAGGAATTCGAATCCCTTATTGGCAAGGCTGACAGCCTGAAAGGCAGGGATGAAGATAAGGCGATAGAGCTTTGCCAGCGGGCAGTACGACTCTATAAGGGCGATTATCTCCAGGATTTGGTTTACGAAGATTGGAGTAACAGGGAGCGGCAACGATTGTTTGAACTTTACGAACAAGTTGTGCACGAGCTTGCCGGGGTTCTGCTGATGAGACAAGATTACGACGGATGCATTGAGCTCTGCAGGCCAGTCCTGGCGAAGGACAATTGTTGGGAAGAAGGCTATCATTTGTTGATGCTTTGCTACTTCAAGCTAGGGAACCGCCCTGGCGCCCTCCGCATTTACCATGACTGCGTAAAATGTCTGCAAGAAGGGCTGGACGTGCTTCCCATGCCCAGTACCACCCAGCTTTACGAGCAAATCTGCGGATCAGCAGTGTAACATTTTTGTAACACTGGTTTGCTAACATATCTACATAACAGTGTTTTTTCAGAATCTCCTTCTTTGTTTCAAGCTGGAACCTGCTACTGGCGGTGATATGTGGCCGCTTCAAGACGCAGGGGAATGGACAACATAGAGTAACCACAGGCCTGAAATGACAGGGCAAATTCTTGGAAACCGCCCGAAGTGGCGGAATCGGAACGGTGGCGTGCCACAGTTCCTATATACGAAGTAGGAGGACGTGTAACATGGCTCTTTTGAATCTAAAAGATGGTGCAAAGCTCTACTATGAGGTGCACGGCGAAGGTGCGCCCTTGGTTCTCGTAAATGGCGTTATGATGAACACAGTGAGTTGGGGTATGTATGTTCCGCTACTCTCGCAAACGTTCCGACTGATTCTATTCGATATGAGAGACCAGGGCCAGTCATCTAAAATGAAGGAGCAGTACAATCTAGAAGCTCACGTGCCGGATTTGCTGAGCCTACTGGACGAATTAGGCCTGCCCAAAGCCCACATGATGGGGGGATCCTATGGCGGAGACGTCATCCTGAAATTTGCCCTCGCCCACCAAGAGAGACTGGAGACCATTATCCTTCCTAATACCATAAATTTCGTCACCAAATACCTGGAGCAAGTCGGTAAGGGATGGGAAATGACTGCAGAGCTAAACGATGGCGAAAGATTCTTCCAAATGATTATGCCAACCATATATTCCATAGAATTTATTGAGCGTCATCTCGACTTTCTTGTCCAGCGTCAGGCTATGTTTAAATCACTGCTGACTAAGGAGTGGTTTGAGGCATTCGTTCGACTATCACGGAGTGCGGCCAATTTCTATGTGTCGCCAGAACAACTGAAAACCATAAAGGTCCCGACACTGCTCATAGGAGCTGAGCATGACGTTATCACCCCTCTATGGTATATGGAAACGCTACATGAAAATATACCGGAAAGTGAGTTCGTAGTATTGCCGAAGACGGCGCACGGTGCAGTTCTGGAGAGAGTACCAGAGATGGTAACTCTAATCACCGGATTTGTAGTTAAGCACAAACACAGTTAAGAAGCTAGACTTACCTTGTAACATCCGTTTCTTAGAGGAGCCAACTAGCGAAAGGAGGTGGGAGAGTATGGGCTGATGTACAGCGGTAGAACTAGATTTTCGGCAAATCAAACAAGGAGGTTAGAATGAATAAAAGACTTTCAAAATGGGGATTGCTAGTCCTGGTGGGCTTGCTATGCCTCGCTCTTGCCGCTTTCCCGGCCTGTACCTCAACCCCAAGCGGTGAAGAACAAGAGGAAGAGGAGGAGGAGCTGCCTGCAATTCTTTTAGGAGCAACCTTCTCCCTGAGCAGCCCAATTGGTCAAGAGCAACAAAATGCGGCGGAGCTGGCGGTAGATGAAATCAACGCCGATGGAGGGTTGCTGGGTCGCGACGTTGAGCTAATAGTATATGACGATGGGGCAGATGCAACGGTTGCGGCTGCAGCAGTGACGAAGCTATGCACCCAAGATGATGTCGATGTGATAATTGGTGGCATGTCCAGCGTTACGAGTCTAGGTGCAGTGTCTGCTCTCAAGACATACCAGAAGGTAACGGTATGGTTGGGTGGCGCTAGTCACCTTTTTGAAGAGGCCATGGTAGGCTGCGATTGGTTCTTTCATGTTCATCCTTGGGACTACATGCAATCTGCCCAACAGTATGTCGCCTTGACAACCGTCGCTGCTGACAATGACTTCTCCATACAGAGGGTTTTCGTGGCGTATGAAGATAGTGCGTTTGGCGCCGGCAGTTGGGCTATTTTGCAGCCTGCTCTTGAGGCCGCCGGTCATACCGTAACGGGGCAGAGTTTCACAAGCGCATATTTGGGAGGTACAGGAGACTTCGGCAGCCTCATAAATGCCGCTGTAACCTTCGACCCTGACTATTTTGCCGTAGTAGGCTATGACGCAGATATTGCACCCCTTCTGAACACAATGAAAGAACAAGCTTTCAATCCCCCATTCATACTTGGTGCGCCGCCATCGTGGCCGGTTGGCTTTGGGTCGAATCCGCTATCGGAAGCTGTCTGCGGATTCACTATGTGGACACCGGCCCTGAAGGACGTAAGTTCTGCGGCTGAGGCCTTCTATGACGCCTACGTTGCTGAGTACGGCGAAGAGCCGCCAGACTATATCGGGGCCTTAACATACGATAACGTAATGATCGTGGCGGACGCTATCCAGAGAGCCGGCACTCTGGACAAGGCAGCGCTGATAACAGCCCTGGAGGCAACGGATTACGATAGTGCGGTGGGAGATGATGATGTGATTTTCGCTGCGTCCAATAACATTACGCACCAGGCTTCTTTCACAGTGAAGCTGTTTCAGTGGCAGGATGGCATCGCCCAAATCATTTATCCCTATGAGGTAGCCACAGCGGATCTTATCTATCCGCACCCAGCGTGGCCGAGCTGACAGACTCGGGTGGTCTGGGCATCTAGGATGCCCAGACCACCGTCGGTTGTAACCAGTCAAGAAAGTAATTTCAGTGAGCAATAGGCGCAGGCAAACAATCTGCCTAGCCGTCGGTATCGCCGCGGCTATCGCCGTCCTAGCTTTTTGGAAGCCTGTGGCTCTCATCTATGGATTACAGGCGGGTGGTTTATACGCTCTGGCTGCTTTGCCCTTAGCTGTAGCTTTGGGAATCGTTGGCATCCTCAACCTGTCCCACGGCACCTTGTTGATGCTGGGAGGGTATTTTGCTTTTTGGGCAAGCACCCTTTGGGGGGTTGACCCCTTGGTCAGCGTAGTCCCGCTGCTGGTGGTCTTCTTTGTCATCGGCATGTTACTGTACCGGACTACTATCAGACGTGCGCTCAAGGCCACTTTGTTTAGCCAACTTCTGTTGACCTTCGGCCTGTACATAGTGTTTCAAGAGCTGGCTAATCTGCTATGGAGGAGCAACGCTCGCCAGCTGGACCTCAGCTATTCCTCGGCCTCGGCAACCATCGGGTCTATCACGTTTGGCACGAGTGGGTTCATATACCTCGCAGCCGCCATCGCTCTGGTGGTGGGTCTAGTCCTGTTCTTGAGACGGGCAAAGACGGGGCAAGCAGCTGTAGCTGTGGGACAGAATCCCCGGGGAGCTCAATTGTGCGGAATAGACATAGACCGAATCTACCTCCTCATCTTCAGCCTCACTGTAGCTATTATCGGTGCCATCGGAGCATTGTACGTGATTCGATATTCAATTTTTCCCCAGGTCGGTATGCCTTTTAACCTGAAAGGTCTTTGTCTTATCGCCGTGGCCGGTGAAGGAAACCTCGTCGGCATAGTGTGGTTTGCCCTGTTCCTGGGCATCGCTGAGAGCCTGATCAGATCATTCCCCGGATACGGAGGATGGGCGAGTATAGTATTCTTTGCTTTGCTCATTGCTGGAATTCTGGTCAGAACGCACCGGGAGAGACGCAGATGAAACACTTGAAAAGTGCACTCCTGATTGCGATTCTAGCTGCTGCCATTTGTTTTCCCCTCTATACCGGGACCTATCTCCACCACACAGCAGCCAACATCCTTATATATACGACACTAGCGCTGAGCTGGGACATGTTACTAAGAAGCGGCCAAATTTCCTTTGGCATGTCTGGATTCTGCGGAATCGGGAGTTATGCCGCCGTCATGGTGTGCCTGAACCTAGGCATAAGTCCACTGTTGAGCATAGTATTGGCGGGGCTCGTCGCAGGTCTCGTAGCTACTTTGCTAGGATTTGCTGTGCTACACCTGAGGGGGATGTACTTCGCCGTCGTGACATTGGCTGTGGCAGAAATATTTAGGGTGATAGTAGCAAACTTGAGCGTTACAGGAGGCACAATGGGAAAGCTCCTTCCGGGTGCTATCTTTGGCGGGAACAGCTACGGAATATACTGGCTCATGCTGGGGATCCTCCTCCTTACTATTGGTCTTTCAGAGTTATTTGAAAGAAGTAGGATTCGCTTCGCTCTCACCTCGATCAGGAACAATGAAATCGTGGCCCGGTCAACCGGAATTGACATATTCAAATATCTGGTCTTCACCTTCGCGTTGGCCTCGGCAATTCAAGGAATGGTCGGTGCTGCCTCCGCTCAAATAAATGGATTTGTTATGCCGGAGAGCAGTTTCAGTTTGAACTTTGCTCTCTTGCCCCTGGCCATGGCCCTTTTCGGAGGGGTCCTGAGTACTCCGGGGCCGGTCATAGGAGGAGTGCTTCTGGGAATAATTGACCAGGTTTTAAGGGAGCAGATCCCCTACGGGCATTTACTGGTCTACGGCATAGTCCTGGTAGTGGTTGTGCTATTCATGCCCAATGGAATAGTCAGAGCAGCCCGGGTACAGATACAAAGGATAAGAATACAGAGGATAAGACCGACTTCCTAGACTATACAAGCGTTTGCGCTCACGCTAAATTTTGGCAAAACAGATGTGAAAAAATGAAGAGTTCGCTGCTAGAGACCAAGTCTTTGACTGTCCGGTTCGGAGGGTTGACTGCCTTGAAAGAGGTGACTCTTGAGTGCAGGGAAGGTGAAATCTTGGGGATAATAGGTCCCAACGGGGCCGGAAAGACCACCTTGATAAACGTGGTTTCGGGAATCTACTTCCCTAATGGCGGGCAGATAGTCTTCGACGGGAAAGACATAACAAAACTGCCCGCCCATATGAGATGTCGGGCGGGCATTGGCAGAACCTTTCAGACCATACAGCTGGTCAAAGAGCTTAGCGCGTCGGAAAATATCATGGTGGGCTGTCTTTTTGGTCGGGGACTTGGTCTAAGGGAAGCTCGGAGAAAAACGCAGGAGCTATGTGAATTACTGCAGCTTCCGCGACCCGAAAGATATCTGGCGCAACTTACGATGTTGGAAATAAAGAAGGTAGAGCTGGCCCGGGCCCTGGCCATGACCCCCAAACTCCTTTTCTTGGACGAGGTTATGGCCGGTTTAAGCATAAATGAAACCAGAGCAATGATTGATTTAGTGAGAGAAATCGGCTCTCGGGGCGTGACAATCTGTGCCATTGAACATGTGATGATGGTAATTAAGGACCTAACCGAGAGGGTTGTAGTTTTGGATGGGGGACAAATAATAGCCACTGGGCCCTATGAACACGTGTGTAACGACCCGGGGGTGATAGATGCCTACCTGGGTAAGGAGGAGTGAATGCTTCAGGTCAGGGGGATAAATTGTTACTACGGCAGGTTGCAGGTAATGTGGGACCTGTCGATAGAAGTGGGGAAGGAATCGGTGGGTCTGTTCGGGCCCAATGGAGCGGGGAAGACGACTTTGGTAAATGCTATTGTAGGCTTAATAAAGCCAGCGACTGGTGAAATTTCTTTTGACGGCAAATCGTTGCTTCCCCTAGCTCCACACCAAGTAATTCATGAGGGGATTAGCGTCGTTCCCCAGGAAAGAGAGCTTTTTCCCGGAATGTCTGTGTCGGGAAACTTGGCTTTGGGCGCTGCCTACATTTTGAAAGATAGAAACAGAATAAGCGAGAGAATGGAGTTTGTTTTCGGTCTTTTCCCTGTTCTCAAAGGACGACTAAATCAACTTGCAGGAACTTTGAGTGGGGGAGAGCAGCGGATGCTGGCAATAGGCCGGGCGCTTATGGCAGACCCCAAGCTCCTCATATTGGATGAGCCGTCTTTAGGATTGCAGCCTTCCTTGGTCTCTGAGCTTTTGCGCAGACTAAAGGAGATCAAGGGACAGGTTTCTATTCTGCTTGTGGAACAGAATGTCCGCCAGAGCCTGAAAGCAATCGACAGGGGGTACGTAATTGAGAACGGCAGGATCGTACTGGAAGGCGACGCCGATGGTTTGTCACGCAACGATCGCGTGAGAGAGTCTTATCTTGGACTGTAGCATAATACGGAGGTTAGCAAAGATGCAGAGAGAACCACAGGATGTATCAGCGGGTATCGTTAGCGTTGGAGTATATCTCCCCAAGCAGTATCTCACGGCCGCAGAGGTCGCCCGGAAGGCGGGCATTCCCGAGGAAATCATAAGGACCAAGATGGGGTGGAAGGGCAAGTATGTGCCCGGACCTGACGACCACTGCGTTCCAATGGGTGTCTGGGCAGCTCAAGATGCCCTGAACCAGACTGATATCAGCCCCGACGATATTGACGCAATACTCTGTACCCAAGACGAGTATCGGGACTATTTGCTACAACTAGCTGGCCCAAAGCTAGCCTACGAATTGGGGGCTCACCGAGCGTGGTCCGTTGACTTGTCTCAAAGGTGTGGCAGCATGATAGGCGCTTTGAAAATAGCCAAGGATATGATCATTGCCGACAATGATATCAATACTGTCTTGATAGCAGGTGGCTATCGTAACGGAGATTTAATAGACTATAGTAATCCACGGACCCGTTTCCTAATCGGGTTGGGTGCTGGGGGAGGAGCGTTCTTGGTCCGTAGAGATTATCCCCGCAACCACATTCTAGGAAGTGCCATGATAGTTGACGGTTCCTTTGCTGATGATGTTATTGTCCCCGCGGGAGGGACCCGGATACCTATTACCAAGGAAGCGCTAGACAAACGGCTGCACTACGCTGACATTGCGGACCCAGAAGATATGAGAGAGCGGCTGAACGTCGTTACTCTGAACAACTTCTCCAAAGTGATTCGAGATGCTCTAAGCAAGAGTGGCTGTAGTGAGGAAGACCTGGGATTTCTCGCACTGGTACACATGAAGCGCTCGTTTCATGACCATGTGCTAAGGGAATTCGGGTTACGTGATGACCAAAGCATTTATCTGGAAGACTACGCCCATACGGGGCATATGGATATGCCTATTCTTATGAAGTTGGGGCTTCAGTCGGGACGCATCAATGATGGCACAGTGATAGCTCTCGTTAGCGCCGGCATCGGATGGACCTGGGGATCCACCATAGTGCGATGGGGGCAGCCCGCGCCAAGAAAGGGAGTTTGAAGGTGACGCCAACTGAGATGAGGGACTGGCATCGAAACATGAGGGGCATGGAAGACGTTCACCGCAAGTCCGCGGCATCTGCAGCACGGCAAACGCTGAAGGCACCAAGGTAGATTAAGGAGAGAGACCACATTTGTGCGAGCGCAAGAGGATCCGAGAAGAAATGAAAGGAGCACATAGAAGGAGGTCATTATGTATATAGTTGATTGGTTAGCAAAAAGAAGTCAGATTTCGCCAAACAAGGTAGCGATAATAGACTACCATCCCGATAAACGCTATTCCTATCGAGACCTTAATATTCGAGCTAATAAGTTGGCCAACTTCTTGCAAAGTAAATGCGGTATGAAGAAGGGTAGTAGAATTGCCCTCTTGGCCGACAATTGCATCCAGTACTTAGACTCTCTCTTTGCTGCCGCCAAGATAGGTGCAATCTGGACCCCTTTGAATTTTCGTTTCGCGATTCCGGAGCTGGAATTTGTTTTGTCTGATACACAGCCGGATGTCTTCATTTGCGGTCCTGAATACGTAGCGACGGTCAAGGAGCTTCGTTCGAAGGTAGCTATAAGCCACTATGTCACACTCGGTGAGGGTGATATGGATGGGGCGTGGAAGTATGAAGCCATCATGGCGGAATCATCGGATTCGCCACGCCCTAGAGAGGAAATCTCTCCCGAAGACCCGTGGGCTATCATTCTCACGGGTGGGACAACCGGCCGCCCCAAGGGAGTAATCATCAGCCATCGGATGTGGACCTGGAATGCCATCAACACTATCGTCAGCTATGGCTTCAGGGATGATGATATTGGACTTTCCGTCGGGCCGATGTTTCACGCGGGAATAGCCTGTATTACCGTGCCTATGCTCTACTTAGGGGGCAGAGCTATTGTTCTGTCGGGCAAGTTTGATGAAGGCACGATTCTGGACGTAGTGGAAAAGGTCCGGCCTACTGTGTGGCTTATGGTTCCTACCATGTGGGAAAGACTCATGCAGTCACCTGGCTTTGCTCATGCCGATTTTTCTTCAATTCGTCAGGTTTTCTCAGGTGGAGCCCCCTGTCCGGAACGCGTCTATGAGGGATACCGTGCCAGAGGGATAGCATTTAGGCAGGGTTATGGACTTACTGAGGTGGGCACAAATTGTTTTGTCCCGCCACAAGAGGCTCACCTCCGCAAGACAGGGTCAGTCGGGGTTCCTATGTTCCTGGGCGATATGAAGATAGTGGATCCTGAGAGCAAAGAAGTCAAAGAGGTCCCGCGCGGGCAGACCGGGGAACTGATTATCGCTGGGCCTCACGTGTGCTCCGGCTACTGGAATAATCCTGAGGAGACCAAGAAGAGGTTTCTGAATGGCTACTTCCGCACAGGTGACCTCGCCCGCCAGGACGAAGAGGGATACTATTACATTACCGGTCGTTCCACGTATATGATCATCAGCGGCGGCGAAAATGTCTATCCTGAGGAAGTAGAGGGAGTGCTGACCAAGCATCCTAAGATTGCTCAGGTATCGGTAATTGGTTTGCCGGATACTAAGTGGGGCGAGGTCGTTACCGCCGTCATTGTTTCAAAACCTGGCGAGAGCTTGAGCGAACAAGAGGTTATTCAGTTCTGCCGCGACAAGATAGCTGGCTACAAAATTCCTAAGCGGGTTTTGTTTAGCGATACTCCATTACCAACCAGTGAGGTTGGAAAAATCTTAAGGCGGGTGGTCAAGGAAACGATCATGCAAAAGGAAGCCCGAAGCTGAAAATGCTGCATGTATGAAACCAGACTTCCTGACAGACCAGGCAGACAAAAGATTTGAGACGAGGGCAGGAGGTAAGAGTGACTGGAGAGCAGGTGTTGGTCAACTACACACTACCTATGTCGCCGCCCAAGCTTAAAGACGAGAAGAATTCGGTTCTTGATATTGTAGGCTATGGTGGGCGGTAGAGGATTTGAACCTCTGACCTCCTGTGTGTAAGACAGGCGCTCTCACCGCTGAGCTAACCGCCCATGGCACGCCTGGCGGGATTTGAACCCGCGGCCTCAGCCTCCGCAGGGCTGCGCTCTATCCAGCTGAGCTACAGGCGCATACATACACGTACCCCATTGGTGCCGAAGGAGGGATTTGAACCCTCACGTCCTTAAGGACACTACGCCCTGAACGTAGCGCGTCTGCCATTCCGCCACTTCGGCATCTATTCCTTCGCTTCAAATTCTCCCTTTGACACGGAGACAAAAATGACTGCCAGTATGCCCAGAATCATTGATGGGAGGGCACAAATAGCCCCTGCTAAGGACAGGCCAAAACTTTTCCTTCTTACGGCAGAGACCCCACCCACTATGGCTACTATGCCAAGAGCAAGAAGACACACTCCCACTATGAGCAGCCAGAATGGGATAAAAGGTACAACATGTCCCCCCCAATCACCCGGGTGGAAAGGGATAGGCACCAGCCTGAGCAGTATCCTGATGCCTGTTATTAGAATCGCTATTAGCAGTCCACCAATTACCTGAAGTGCCCCACCCACTATGCTTAAGACTCCGCCAGCCGTAAGCAACCCGCTCCTGTTACTACCATCGGATGCCATCTCTTTTCCTCCTTATTCCATGGTGGGCAGTACAGGATTTGAACCTGTGACCTTCGGTATGTGAAACCGACGCTCTAACCACTGAGCCAACTGCCCGTGCCTTCATACATACTGCTTACTAGGATATATTAACTTTACCACACACGCAAGCGCATCGCAATTAACTCACCGCGACAAGAGCTTTGTGATTTATTCGGCAGGCGATAGATTTGATTTTGGGTTTAGCGCGGTTCCCAAGAAATCAGACTCTGGCTTTGCGCCAAAATGCCCCCAAAGGCACTTCAGAGCCCCCAAAAGCTCTATCGGCCGCTCCGCCACTCTCCTTTACTAGTCTAGGCCAAGAACCCCGTTTTTGCCGTTCCTGGACTAAACAGTCAGTGTTCAGCCTTCCTCGCCGACGGCATTACTAGGAGTTCGGCCTTGGTGTCAGATAGACAAGAACAACTGCCAGCGAAGTTGTTATAATGCCGATTAGAAAGGCCAAGGAATAACTCTCAGCGGTGTCAAATATCCAGCCGCCGTAGACTGGAGCAATCATTATACCCACCACCGTAACCATGTCCAGAGCTCCGTTAGCTGCTGGACATGCGGACTTAAGGAGGATTACTAAGGGATGTTAAGGTGTTGCGCAAGTCACTCCAGATCGGAACGCTGAAGGAGCTTCATCTTTCTTTTAGCCTCTCTGATAGTCTCTTCAGCTATGGCTTCAGCTCGATTGGCTCCATCGGCAAGAACTTGACTGACATAACGAGGCTTGGAGGCCAAAACACCCCGCCTTTCCCGGAAAGGCTCCAGATTCGAACTAATACTCTGGGCCAGCATCTTCTTGCAGTCCACACAGCCGATGCGAGCACCACGACACTCCGAGGCAATCTCCTCAACGCGAGCCGGGGTGAAAAAATTATGGAGTCGGAAAACATTACATATCTCAGGGTGCCCGGGGTCGGAGCGGTACTTTCGCGCCGGGTCTGTAACGGCTGCCATAACTCGCTTCAAGATTTCCTCGGGGGAGGCAGATATCTCAATTTGGTTATTATAGCTTTTGCTCATCTTCTGCACCCCATCCAGGCCCAGAACCAATGGAAGATTGGTAAGCTTCGCCTGCGGCTCAGGAAATACGACCCCAAAAAGGGAATTAAACCGGCGCACTATCTCCCGAGCCAATTCCAGGTGAGGAAGCTGGTCCTCGCCCACCGGAACAACCTCTCCCTTGTAAAGGGCAATATCGGCAGTCATAAGAACAGGATAACCCACCAGCCCATAATTGACGTTATCCGGCTGCATCTTAACCTTCTCCTTAAATGTGGGCACGCGCAATAACCAGCTCAAAGGAGTCACCATGCTGAACAAAGTGTGGAGCTCCATCACTTGAGGCACATGAGACTGAACGAAGATGATACTCTTTTGCGGGTCAATGCCGGCCGCCAGCCAGTCAAGCACCATTTCATGAATATCTTCCCGAAGGGATTCTGTGTTTTCCAGAGTGGTGAGAGCATGAATATCCACGATGCAATAGACGCAGTCATATTCATCCTGGAGGGCCACGTAATTCTGTATCGCTCCCACGTAGTTACCAATATGCTGCCGGCCCGTAGGGCGTGCGCCAGAGAAAACGCGTTTTCTCATTTTGTGTGGCGAAGTTTAGCACATGGGAGAAACAGGTAACAAGACTGAGGGAAAGTAGCCGACAATGCTACCTGAGCGAGCTAGCCTAGCCAGGCTGCAAATAGGTGGTAGCGAATACTGAATAGCAGGCAGGGCTTTGGCGAAGACTTTCGTTTCGGCCTATTTCGACAAGCCCGCCATCAAACTCAGACCGTGTCCAATACCCGAAGGCGCTTGTTGACTTTTCGGGATAATTAGAGTACTTTTCTCACCACTCCTGTGAGACATAAGTCACATACATAAAGTCATTTCACGATTTAGAATCAACTTAAACAGAGCGGGAGGGAGTGTGCTATGAGTAATACCAAAGATAATTTGCAGACTGCTTTTGCTGGAGAAAGCCAGGACAACCGTAAATATTTATTCTTCGCTGAAAGGGCTGAAATGGTAGAGCGGTACCTGTAGGTTTGTATGGAGGTGATGCAAAATGGCTGAAATAAAGGTGGATTGTACAGGTGAGACTTGCCCTATTCCTTTAGTTGAGACCCGCAAGGCTTTGAGGAAAGCAAAAGAGGGCGATATTGTGGAGGTTATTGGAACGCATACTGCTTCCAAGAAAGAGATACCGATGGTGGTAAAGTCTTTGGGACTGGAGCTGCTTGATGTACAGGAGAAAGACGGGGTGTGGAGAATAAGAATACGTAAGTAGAAGGAGGAAGAGACTATGGCTGGCAAAGTTACTGTAATAGTTCACAGCGGCGACATGGATAAGGTGTATAGCGCCTTTATTGTAGCCAACGGGGCCCTTGCTATGGGGATGGAAGCATCGCTGTTCTTTACCTTCTGGGGTCTGCAGCGCCTCAAGAAAGGGGCACTGGAAAAGGGGCCTCTATCTAAGATGAACATGCTGGGCCTCGGTAAATGGATGATCAAACGAAGGATGAAGAAAGCCGGAGCCGCATCTCTGGAAAGGCTGTTACAGGACTTTCATGAGCTCGGAGGAAAGATACTGGCCTGCGACATGACAATGCAGATAATGGGCGTAAACAAAGAAGACCTCCGCGATGATTTGATATCGGACTACTGTGCAGTTGGTACCTATATAGATGAGGCTAAGGATTCGACGATAACATTGTTTATATAAGGGGGAGACGAAATGGCGGACAAATTTATTTACCTGGACAACGCAGCGACTACCCGCTTGGATGAGCGAGTGCTGGAGGCGATGAGACCGTATTTCTTCGATACATATGCGGTTGCCACCTCAGAGTTTGGCTATTCTCAAGGAATAGAAGCTCGAGAGCGGTTGGACGAAGCCAGAGGCGTTCTGGCCAACGCTTTAGGAGCTGCCCCCGAAGAGTTTATTTTCACCTCGGGAAGCACCGAGTCGTCTAATATTGCCCTCAAAGGAGTGGCACTGGCCCTTGGCAAGAAGAAAGGTAAACACATAATTGTGTCAAAGATCGAGGATTTCCCTGTGCTTCACAGCGCACAAGCACTGGAAAGACAGGGCTTTCAGGTGACCTATCTGGATGTCGATGCAGAGGGCTTCGTAGACCTCAATCGCCTCAGGGATTCCATAACCAATGAGACCATTCTAGTTTCGATACAGCACGCCAACCAGGAAATAGGTACCGTACAGGATATCGAAGCTATCGGTCGTATATGCCGTGAAAAAGAGGTTCTTTTCCACGCTGATGCCACTCACGCATTTATGCGAGTCCCCCTGGATATGAAGACGATAGCCGTGGACCTGGTCACTGTATCCGCACACACCATCCATGGCCCCAAAGGTATAGGAGGGCTGTGCATCCGTCAAGGAACACAGATAGCCAAGTGGGTGGACGGTGGATTTCAGGAATTCAATCTTCGGGCGGGATTAGAAAATATTCCCGCGGTGGTGGGATTTGCCAAAGCTGTGGAACTGGTCACCCTCGAAGAAACAAAACGCTTGCAAGAAATGCGCGATCACCTTATCGACCGTATGCTTACCGAGATACCACACAGCATCCTGAATGGTCATCGCTGGAAGAGGCTCCCACAGAATGCCAATATCACCTTCCACTATGTGGAGGGCGAGTCGATTACGCTGCATCTTGACATGCATGGTATTGCGGTGAGCACCGGCTCGGCCTGTTTCAGTCGCTCTCTGGAGGCCAGCCATGTTATCTTAGGGATAGGCGGCGATCACGAAAGGGCACATGGGTCAATACGATTTACGTTCGGCCGTTATAACTCCCTGGAAGATGTTGATACTGCGGTGCAGGCATTGGCCGAGATAGTGAAAGAGCTGAGAAAGATCAGTCCCCTGGGAAAAGATAAAGAAAAGGAGGAGGTTTAGACATGAAATTTCCATATACCGACATAGTACTGGAGCACTTTCGCCACCCGCGCAACGTGGGTAAGATTGAGAATCCTGACGGCAAGGCAACCGAAGGCAGTCCAGCCTGTGGAGACATGGTGTCTGTCTACATCAAGGTCGACCCCAAAACGAATACGATCGCGGATGTCAAGTTTGAGTCCTACGGCTGTGCTTCCAATATAGCTACCGGCTCTATAATTACGGAGCTCGCTAAGGGAAAGACATTGGATGAAGCAAAGAACATTACCTGGAAAGAAGCTTCAGATGCTCTGGGAGGCCTGCCCAAAATTAAGGCCCACTGCTCGGTACTTGCTGTAGAAGGCTTGCGCTCAGCCATACAAAACTATGAGGAGCGCCACGGCCTGGTCAAGGAAAAGGTGCCCACCACGGTAGAGATAGTCCGTCAACGTCTCAGGAAAGTTGTGAACCCCCTGACCGGGCTGAATGTAGTGCGCACAAACCTGGTGCAAGATATTGAGGTAACGGACGGAGTTGTCACAGTGCTTATCGATTTGCCTCAGGATCACCAGTTTGCTAACACCATAAAGGACGAGGTACTAGAGAAGATCGAGACTTTGTGGGATGTTAAAGAGGTAATGGTCAAATTCACGGAATAGCATATCAGCAAAAGGGGCTATTCGGCAGCGCGTGCCGGATTTGAACCGGTCATCTCCTGCTAAAATCCAAAAATAAGCGTAAAAAGGCGCCGCTATATTACCAATGCGGGTTCGGTTTCCGGCACACGCCCGGTAAGATGGCGTAGAAATTCAGCCTTCGATGAATTCTCTGATATAGGAATTAACCAGTCCCGGCTTTTCATGAATGACCCAGTGCGAGCCATCGGGAATGCGCTTGATGGTCAGATTTGGTACGTACTTCTTCAGACCTTCCAGATTCCCTGTAAGCAGCCACCTGTCTTTCTCCCCCCAGATGACCAGCGTTGGCACCACGACCGTGAACAACGAAGGGTCTGCAGACAAGCTATCATCGCTTTCACCTGTAAAAGAGCCGAGATGGGCGGCTCGATAATAGTTTAAGCCACCGGTAAGCGCTCCAGGCTGCGACCAGGCTTCAATATATGCTTCCCTGTCTCCCTCCGTGAAATAGCCTTGTTTTATACCATCCTTCAAGAGGCTACCGACGAGCACCCCATAGTTGTTTTTTGCCAGTATATCCTCAGCCTCAGGCCTCCGGTGTACCAGGATATACTGGCTGGCTTTCTGTTGCGCCGGGTCATCACGTAGCTCGCGTACAAAGGTAACAGGATGTGGCGCATTTATTATTATGAGCTTGTCCATATATTCAGGATGGCGCATTGCAAAGGGCCAAGCCACGCCACCACCCCAGTCGTGAGCCACGAGAATGAACTTCTTATGCCCAAGGTGCTCAGCAAGAGCACGTACGTCTTCGATCAGATATTTAATTCGATATTGTGCTACATCGGCGGGTTTTGATGAGAGATTATAGCCGCGCATATCCGGAGCCACCGCCTCGTAATCTCGTCCGAACTCAGCAAGCTGATTCTTCCACTCGTACCAGAACTCAGGAAACCCGTGGAGGAACATTATCAATTTCCCTTTGCCCGCCGTTGCATAGTGGAGGCGTACGTTGTTGACATCGGCATATTCATGTTCGAACATATCTTTCTTTAGCGGCATGATATCCTCTTCGATTCCTGATTATACCCAAATCTATATCACAGTGAATTCAGATACATATCAGAGCGAATGTGTTCTGGTACTCCCCTTGTCACTACCCGTGGATAAAGATAGAACTTCCTCAGAGGAAATCCTACGTGGCAACAAGAATTGGTAGCGCATACCGGATTTGAACCGGTGATCTCCTCCTTGAGAGGGAGGTGTCCTAGGCCTCTAGACGAATGCGCCACATTGGCTGACCACTCGGAACACATATCGTACCTCCTGAGATTCGACTTAGTTCCGAGACTACGCCGGTTACTCAGGAAGCTGATCTCCTTATCACCACAGCCATAACTATTATACAACAGAAATACGACAGGTACTACAGGGTTCAGCTTTGTTCAGGAGGACTCTTCGGGACAATTTCTGTGTGCCTTCATCATTGAAATCGCGTGCACTTTGTTATAGCTTGAACTTTTCCTTGAAATATGTATGCTTCACATCTCTGGCTTTTGTTTTTGCCCACGACTCCAAGCCCATTTTCTTCATTAAACACAGATTAAAAACCTTGGTATTATGAGGTACTTCGGATGCTCTGTTTGCATACGGGTGAAGGTTGTCACATGGAAAGTCAGAACACTGATAACAAAAATCAAGCCTTCTTTTCGTGATGCACCTGTAAACACTACAGGGTTCAGTCCAGTTAAGAAAATCTGGTTTCCCTGCCTCTTCACGACACCCTTTACATATCGCCCGTTGAAATGGGATACCCATGTTCTTGGAAATTTTGGCTCTCAGTTCTTCATTCTCGTTCGCCAGGTACATTAAACAGTTAAAACAATCTAATCCGCAGGGTGCCGTCATCCATTCATAGTTCATGATCTTGCCTCTTTTCAGTTCTATTTTTTATGCCAATTAGAAGATCGTTTGAGGTGATTTCTTCACGTCCTCCAGCTGGCGTGCTCACCGCACCTAGAGTAAGTAATCAAGTGCCTTTCAATTAATGACTTGGCCTAAGCACCATCCGCGCCACCAGTATCGGCGGTATTAGCGGCATTCGGCCGAAAGCGAATGGGCTATTAGAGCTATTCTGGAATCCTTGGGGGAAGACCGGCTCCTCCATATCATCAAGGACGAATCCATACCTAAAACAGGTATTGAATAGGAGGCTGATAGAGCGGTGGAAGTAATGCTGCGGCTCAGGCTGACCAGGAATGCCAAGTCCCCTGTAGGCGAAAGGCTCTGTGTACTCCGTGACCGTCATGCCTGACCTGGTAATTACTTCGCCGTCATGCTCGAACTGCTCGGCTACGTGGCGCGCTGTCCCGGAGTTGAATACCGGGTGGCTGACTGAGAATACAAACCGTCCCTGTGGTTTGAGTATCCTGGGAAGGGAAGAAATGAGAGGCGTAATCGAGGACATATCCATTAGAGCCATAGTGCAGACGGCAGCATCAAAGGACTCTTCCCCCAATGACATGAGTGCCAGCGGGTCGCTAGCATCGAGCTTAAGGTATTCTATCCGTTCAATACTTTCTGTAGTGCGCTCCCGTGCCCGGTTGAGGAATCTTTCAGCATGGTCGATGGCAATTACAGTTGCCCCCAGAGCGGCTATGCGTCGTGCGAAACGCCCGGCACCACAGCCAATATCGAGTACCCGTTCTCCGGGTTTCAGTGCCAGCAGATGCTCGGTGGCAGGTTCAATAAGATAGTCTTGAAACTCATTACCATTGCCAATCCTATCGTCCCACCAGTCAGCAAGACGATCCCAGACTTCGGCGGTCTTACTATCGTATTCCGGGAAATCGGGAGAGGGTTCCTCAGTGGTCATCTACATGATTCTAGTGTTTCTCAGAGCTGGGGATCCAGGATTCGAACCTGGCCTAACTGATCCAGAGTCAGTCGTCCTACCGCTAGACTAATCCCCAGCGTGCTCATATTATAGCTGGTACTCTCATATGGAGCAATAGCACGATGACTGCAAAGTGGGGTTCAGAGAAAATCCAAAAACCGGCGGCCCGTCGTCAATCAATGTGCTGGAGGACAATTATCGTTTGGTATATTGTGGTGCCTTGCGAGCTCGCTTGAGTCCGTATTTTTTACGTTCCTTAATTCTGCTATCCCGAGTAAGCAAGCCTTCTTTACGTAAGATGGGCTTAAATAGTTCGTTTTCCTTAGCGAGGGCTCGAGCAATCCCATGGCGAATGGCTCCAGCCTGACCACTGAGCCCCCCACCGTTCACCTTCACCACGATAGAAAACTTGCCCATGGTATTGGTAGCCTGCAAAGGATGTTCAATCATATGGCGATGCTCAATGCGAGGGAAAGCTTCTTGATAGGCCTTATCATTGACTATTATCTCTCCCTTACCGGGGAAAAGCCTGGCCTGGGCTATAGCACACTTGCGTTTACCTGTTCCCCAAACGTAACTTTCCTCGCTCATAGATCATCACCTTTCCTTTAATAATTCGCCTTCTTTGTCTTCGGTCATTCTGCGTTCTTCGCCTCGCCAGAGTGACTAAGCGGAGCCTGAGCCTGGTGAGGATGCTCATCCCCGGGATAAACCTTCAGTTTTTTAAACATAGCTCTGCCCAACCGATTATGAGGCAACATCCCTTTAACCGCAAGTTCAATGACACGGGTTGGGTCCTTATTGAATACTTCCTTAAAGGTAGGACTCTTTAATCCGCCCGGGTATCCCGAGTATCTATAATAAATCTTTTGTTCGGGTTTTTTCCCAGTCACCTTTACTTTGGCAGCATTAATTACCACGACATAATCACCGGTATCAATATAAGGGGCATAAAGCGGCTTATGTTTACCCATGAGCAAATTGGCTGCCTCTGTCGCTACTTTTCCCAGAATTCCATCAGCGGCATCAATCACCCACCACTGTCGCTCGATATCTTTAGCTTTGGTACTGTAAGTTCTCATTTCCCTATACAAATTCAGGACTGGGCTAGCTCCCCAGAGGCTTAGGATAATTGACCCTCATAAGGCATAAACCACACGCGGGGGATAGGGGACCGGCTAAACCCACGCTTCTAGCCTCCATTATATCACGAAAATCTGCGACGCCTATCTTACCCAGACCCAGCCTGATTAAAAGACCTACGGTGCTTCGTATCTGGTGAGGTAGAAAAGAGTTAGCCACGACACGGAAAACAATAGAATCTCCTTTTTTCTCGATTCCCGCTTCATGCACATTGCGCAGTGTGCTCTTGCTATCATCAAGAGAACTGGCAAAGGAGGCGAAGTCATGCTCACCTTGAATACGTTGGCAACCCTCATTCATCGTCTGTATGTCCAGCATTTTGGGCACAAACAAAGCGAACCTTCGACTAAACGGCGAGCGGACATTGCTATTGAGAATGTGATAACGATACTCCCGACTCAGGGCATCGCGCCGGACATTGAAATCATCGCTGGCCCTGTAAGCCGCCTTGACTGCGATATCGCCGGGTAAATAATAGTTCAAAGCCCTAACTAACGTCATAGTATCCAATGTGGATTTTGCCCAAAAGCTTACCACTTGTCCCTTGGCATGCACACCGGTATCAGTTCTACTGGCTGCCGTAACCCGGCTGCTTTGCCCGCGCAATCGCCCTATAGCTCGCTCAAGCTCGCTTTGAATGGTCGGCAGACCAAGTTGCCATTGAAAGCCATAGTATTGGGTACCGTCATATTCGATGAGTAAAATGAACTTACTTGACCAATTCAATTTTAACCATCGGCGCGCTGTCCCCAGGGCGAGGTCCCAACTTCAGCAACCTTGTATAACCACCGCTACGGTCAGCATAGCTCGGACCTATTTCCGCAAATAGCTTGTCAACCACTTTCTTGTCAGTAACAAAAGCTAAGGCTTCTCTCCTTGAGGCAAGGCTGCCATCTTTAGCTAGTGTGATCATCTTCTCTGCCAAGGCGCGAACTTCCCTAGCTTTGGCCTCAGTGGTGGTGATCTTTTCGTGATCCAGAAGGGCAGTGACTTGATTTCGATACAGGGCCCACCTGTGCTCTGTCGACCTACTCAAGTTCCGTCCTGCTACCTTGTGCCTCATTCTTCCTTCTTTTCAGGAACAGGAGAGCCTAACTTCGTCATTAACTCTTCTACTTCGGCTCGAGATTTTGCCCCCAAACCCGGCAATGGCGGCAAACCTTCCTTGCCTTTCTCCAACAGTTGTCCCATAGTGAAAATACCCGCTCTCTTCAAACTGTTATAAGAGCGAGTTGATAAGTTCAGTTCCTCCAGGGGCGTATCATATTGCTCGGGTGAAATGGGCAGAGCTCTAGCCACGGGAGCTTCAAAATCCCTGAAGGAAGAGAACTGATTAACTAAGATGCTGGCACTTTGAGTAAGTGCCTCCCAGGGAAAAATCGTAGAATCAGTCCAAATCTCCAGGATGAGCTTCTCTGGACTTCCCTCCTGGCCAGGCCTGATAGATTCAACAGAGAAATTGACCTTCCGCACTGGGGTGAATATGGCATCTACCGGCAGCGCTCCCACAGGTAGCCCATCGGCTGACTTAGCTGGCAAATAACCTCTCCCTAGCTCCACATTGAGTTCGACGTAAAGCCTGGCTTTGGAGGAGTCTAAAGAGGCCAAATGAAGTTCAGGATTGGCAATGCGAAAATCAGCCGACGGTTTAATATCAGCCGCGCTGACTTTGCCCTCTCCCTCTACCTCCAAGAGCAACTGGCCGGACTGACGAGCAAGAGGGTAGAGTCTCAGTTGCCTTACGTTCAGTAAGAACTCCATAGCATCTTCCTTAACATGAGGAATAGGAGAGAACTCATGCTGAATTCCTTCGATCTTGACCCATGTTACCGCCGCACCAAGCAATGAACTAAGAAGCACACGCCGTAGGGCATTCCCTAGGGTGACGCCAAAACCAGGCTCGAGAGGTTCAGCCAGAAAACGAGAGTAATTAACGCCGCTTTCAACACAAGTTACAGTGGGGATAAACAATTCGGGCATAACTCACCTCGAGTAATACTCAACGACAGCTTTCGCATTAAACTTGGCTTCAACATCATCCTTGCCAGGCAAATTTAACACCCTGCCTGTCATGCTCTCTTTATCCAAGCTTAACCAGTTGGGGATGAATTTTCCTTCAATTTCTTCAGCCAGTCTTTTGTAGTATTCCGTTTTCTTACTGGGTTCGCACCATTTTATTAGATCTCCCGATTTCACCAAGAAGGAAGGAATACCTGCCCTGCGCCCATTGACCATTATGTGGCCGTGCCCAACTATTTGCCTGGCTTGAGCATGTGAATCAGCAAAACCCAAGCGATAAACCACATTATCCAGTCTCCTCTCCAGCAATGTCAGAAGAGTCTCTCCGGTTACCCCCGGCCTTTTCTTGGCCTCTTCAAAAAACCTGCGAAATTGTCGTTCCAAAACACCGTAGCTAAAACGAAGCTTTTGCTTTTCGCGCAATTGAAGTCCGCGGTCGGAAGTGCCGCCGCGCCCTCGCCTTCGAGTCGCCGGACGCCCGCCCGGTGGAGTATTCCTTCTCTCTACGGGACATTTAGGGGTAGCGCACTTCTCGCCTTTGAGCATCAGTTTTTCCCCGAAACGGCGACACAGGCGACAGGTTGGTCCTGTATAGCGAGCCATCCTATACTCTTCGCCTCCCTTTCGGACGACAGCCGTCGTGGGGGATAGGAGTCACATCTCTGATAGCTGCAACGGTAATGCCGGCGGCCTGTAAGGCGCGGATAGCTGCTTCTCGTCCGCTACCAGGGCCTTTAATATACACCTCAACTCGGCGCAAGCCATCACCCATCGCCCGGTGTGCTGCATCTCTGGCAGCTATTTGGGCAGCGTAAGGTGTTCCTTTCCGAGAACCCTTGAATCCGGCGGTACCAGAACTCCCCCAGGCAATGACATTACCTTCCATATCGGTAATAGTTACAGTAGTATTGTTAAAGCTAGATTGGATGTAAGCTTTGCCTTCGCTAACCTTTTTATGGGCTTTTTTCTTCCTTGGCATTTGTTAAAACAATCTCCTTACTTCTTAGCTACACCACGCTTCTGACCCCTACCAGCCACTGTTTTCTTTGGCCCTTTCTTAGTTCGGGCGTTCGTGCGGGTTCTCTGTCCGTGGACTGGCAATCTCATGCGGTGTCTCGTGCCTCGGTAGCAACCAATCTCAATAAGCCGCTTTATATTAGATTGAACCTCTCTTCTAAGATCACCTTCCACTTTGTACTGTTTGTCAACAGCATCTCGAATCTGGCCAACTTGCTCTTCGCTCAGCTCTTTGACCCTGATGCCTGCAGCAATACCCGTGGCAGCCATAATGCGCTTGCTTGATGTTGAACCGATGCCATAAATGCTCTGCAAAGCTACCCAAATTGGCTTCTCTTTGGGAAGGTCTACGCCAGCGATACGTGCCATTGCTTATTATCCCTGCCTCTGCTTATGCTTTGGATTCTCACAAATAACCCTAACCACACCCTCCCGCCTGATAACTTTGCATTTTCGGCATATCGGCTTGACTGAAGCTCTTACTTTCATTATGGAATCACCATGCAAACAAACCTTTATAATAAACTTTCTTAGTTAACCTGTCAAACTACTTAAGCCGATAGGTGACCCTACCGCGGCTCAAGTCATAAGGGGAAAGTTCCACCAGAACTCTATCCCCGGGCAGAATCTTGATGTAGTGCTTTCTCATTTTGCCCGAGATATGAGCCAATACCTGATGTCCATTGGCCAATTCCACACGAAACATTGTGTTAGGTAAGACTGTGATCACCTTGCCTTCGACCTCTATTCTCTCTCTCTTAGCCATTTCTTACGTATTGTCTAAACAAGTATTTCAGCTTCGTTGTCAGTTATGGCAATGGTATGTTCAAAGTGTGCTGACAGGCTGCCATCGGCCGTAAGCACCGTCCATTGATTAGCCCCCACCCTAGTGTGCCAATCTCCAGCATTAACCATAGGCTCAATAGCCAGAGTCATACCTTTACGAAGTAAGGAACCTTTGCCAAATACAAAATTAGGTATCTGTGGCTCCTCATGCAAGTCCCGACCTACTCCATGTCCGGTATATTCTCTAACCACGGAAAATCCTTTTGATTCAACATAACGTTGAATGGCAGATGAGATATCTCCCACCCATGCTCCGCTTATCGCTTGAGCGATGCCCGATTTCAAACTACCTTCTGTGACCGCGATGAGGTCTTCGGCCTCTCTAGTTATCCGTCCCGTGCCAATGGTTATGGCAGCATCGGTATGAAATCCGTTGAGCCTTGCTCCTACATCTAAAGAAACGATGTCTCCTTCCTGTAGTATCCGTTCACCAGGAATGCCGTGAACTATTTCATCGTTTACGGAAACACATAAATTCGCAGGGAAGCCACGATAGTTCTTAAAAGAAGGTGCAACTCCCCTCTTTTTCGATTCCTCAGCCATGATCGTGTCCAGCTGGGCAGTCTTAATCCCCGGTCTTACTTCTGCTCTCAGTCTATCTAAAATAGCTGCGAGGATTTTGCCACACTTCCTCATAATAGCTGTTTCCTCGTCGGATTTTACAATCACCATTTATCTTATCCCTGCCCATCTCTGATGTCATTATAACGGAGCATAGCGACCACAGAATCTCAGAGACCCTTCGCTTCGCTCAGTGTGACATGGATGCTCCGAGTGCAGAGACTATTTCTCTAGCTACCCTCTGCATTTCCAGGTTACCATTGACCCTAACTAGTTTACCTTGTTTTTCGTAATAATCAAGTATGGGGACAGTCTGAGCAAGGAAAACATTAAGTCGTTCCTTCACTGTTTCTTCTCTGTCGTCAGAACGTTGATACAATTCACCACCGCATCTATCACATCTACCCGGCGTCTTGGGCGGCGAATTCGTCATATGGTACGGCGTCTGACAAGCCCGGCAAAGCCATCTTCCGCTCACGCGTTTCACTAGTTCCTCATCAGGCACTTCAATGTATATTGCCTTGTCTATGGTTCTTCCCCGCTCCCTAAGAGCTTCGTCCAGGGCCTTGGCTTGCTGCAAAGTCCGGGGAAAGCCATCGAAAAGGCAGCCAGGGGCACAGTCAGGCTGGTCCATTCTCTCTAGAATCATTCTTATGGTTATTTCATCAGGGACTAGTTCTCCTTTGTCCATATAGCTCTTGGCCAAGAGGCCGACATTCGCCCTTTTCTCCAACGCCTGTCGAAACAAATCTCCGGAGGCTATGTGAGGTAAATTCATCTCCCGAGATAGGATATCCGCCTGAGTTCCCTTCCCTGCCCCCGGAGCGCCTAGCACGATGATGTACATTATTTTAGGAAACCTTCGTAGCGGCGCATGGTTAGCTGAGCCTCCAGTTGCTTCATCGTATCTAGGGCCACACCGACAGCTATAAGCAGAGCGGTGCTTCGGATTACCAAATCAACACCGGTCATTTTCTGAGCAATAAAGGGCAGAATTGCCACTACGGCTAGAAAGAGAGCGCCACCAAAGGTAATACGCCTTATGATCCCATTCAAATAGTCAGCCGTTGCCTTGCCGGGTCGAACTCCGGGGATGAAGCCCCCTTGCTGCTGCAGAGTCTGAGGCAGGTTCATCTGCTCAAATATGACCATGGTGTAGAACAAGGTGAAACCAATTACTAAGGCAAAATACAGGAGCTGGTAGAGTACGGCACCAGATTGAAACATGTTATAAATTGTATTCCAGAAATTCGGGTCCTGGCCGGTTGGGTTCATGAAATATGTAGCTATCGTACCAGGAAGTTGCATCAAGGCAATGGCGAAAATCAGGGGTATCATTCCCGCAGTGTTGACTCGCAGGGGGATATAGGTAGAACCCGACTGCCGGTACATGCGGCCGCTGCGAAAAGTGCTCCGAGCATACTGCACAGGAATACGGCGGTGAGCTTCAACAAATATGACTATAAGCACTATCATAGCCAAGGCCAGAATAACGTAGGCGATAAGTCCCCCAGGATTTCCGCCGACAGCAGCAATAATGCCGCGACCTACTATCCCTGGCATGTCAGTCACGATACCAGCAAAGATTATTATCGATATCCCGTTGCCAACTCCGCGCTCAGTAATCAATTCACCCAGCCACACGAGGAACATTGTGCTGGCGACCATTGTTATTAGTATGTTGACCATGGTCAACGATCCAAGCTCTTGAGTGACTCCCTGGGAACGTAGTAAAGCAATTATGGCATAGCCTTGTAGGGCAGCCAGTGGTATAGTTGCTATGTGAGTAATGCGATTGATTCTGTGTTGACCAAGTTCTCCCTCTTGGGATAGAGCCTGAAGGCTGGGGATCACCGGGACCAGCAATTGCATAATTATGGACGCGGTGATGTACGGATAAACGCCTAACGTAGCTATACTGAATTTCTCCATGGCGCCGCCCGTGAAAAGGTCAAGCATGCCGAAGATGGGGCTTGTCGCGAAGTATTCCTGCAACTTTGCGACGTCCACCCCGGGCAAGGGAACGTGAGTTATAAAACGGAAAACGACAAGGATGCCGATAG